>Ga0310037_10000144_pt1 | contig 58074 bp, 48 predicted proteins | sample Sb_taG_11_FD_200239 | JGI IMG/M metagenome (GOLD analysis project Ga0310037, IMG submission 200239) | Peat soil microbial communities from Weissenstadt, Germany - Sb_50d_3_AS metaG (v2) (version 2) | ecosystem: Environmental > Terrestrial > Soil > Wetlands > Peat | place: Germany: Weissenstadt... | reverse complement strand
GCATCGGCACCAAGGAGTACAACCAGAAGCTGTCCGAACGCCGCGCGGCGTCGGTGGCCGACTACCTTGGCAAGGCGGGAGTCGACAGATCTCACCTCACGCCGAGAGGCTTCGGATTGACGAATCCGGTCGACACCAACAAGACCAAGGAAGGGCGCGCCAAGAATCGGCGTGTGGAGCTCCTAGTCCAGGGTCAGTAGGCCTTCGATTGCTCCGGGTCCGCGGCCGGGACCGCGGACCCGGAGCAATCTGCCCGCCGCCTTTTTCTCCCGCACGCATCTGGGGCCTCCGGTTGCGATGCTGATGCCCTGGCACTAGGGTGCCACCGGCGTCCCATGGCCAAGCGCATCTATCTCGACCACAACGCGACAACCCCCTTGCGCGAGGAGGTGGTGGAGGCCTGCACGCGCGCCTTTCGCAGCTTCGGCAATCCTTCCAGTACGCACTTCGAGGGTGCCGCCGCCCGTGCTGAGCTCGAAGGCGCACGCGCGCGCGTAGCGTCCCTGCTCGGGGCCGACCCGGCAGAGATCGTCTTCACCTCCGGCGCGACCGAGGCGAATAACCTCGCACTCCATGGCGGCATGAGCGCCCGCGCGAGCGGCCATCTCGTGACCTCCCGCGCCGATCACCCCTCGGTGCTTGAACCGGCCGAGTGGCTGGAGCGCGCGGGCGTCAAGGTGACGCGCCTTCCCGTCCGCCTCTCGGGACACCTTGACCCGAGCGCCGTAGTCGCGGCCGTGGAATCCGAGGCCACGCTGGTCTCGGTGCTTTGGGCGAACAACGAAACCGGAGTCCTCCAGCCCCTTTCGGAAATCGCCGAGGCAGTGAAAGCGCGCGGTGCACTGCTCCATGTCGACGCGACCCAAGCGATCGGGAAGATTCCCGTGCGCGTCGACGCCCTTCCCGCGGATCTTCTCTCGGGGAGCGCCCACAAGCTGAACGGTCCCAAGGGCGCGGGCTTTCTGTTCGTGCGCCGCGGGCTCGACCTCGAAGCCTGGCTGCGCGGCGGGCCCCAGGAGCGACGCCGGCGCGGAGGGACGGAGAACGTGGTCGGGATCGTGGGTCTTGGCATTGCCTGCGAGCTGGCCGAGCGAGAGCTCCCCCAGCGTGCGCGGCGCATGGCACAGCTGCGCGACAGGCTGTGGGAGGGTCTTCGCGACAAGGTGGGGGCGCTCCGCCGCAACGGGTCCGCATGCGACGTCCTCCCGAACACCCTCAACGTCTGCTTTGAGGGCGCGGCGGGTGAGGTTCTGCTCGAAGCGCTCGATCTCGAGGGCGTGAGTGTTTCAGCCGGTGCCGCCTGTCATTCGGGCTCAACCCTCGCATCCCACGTCCTGCTCGCGATGGGCTTAAGCCCCGAGCAGGCGCGCGCCTCGCTGCGCTTTAGTGTTGGACACGGCGTCGACGAAGCGCAGATCGATCAGGTGGTCGGGCTTGTCCCGGACCTCGTGGCGCGCGTGCGCGAGGCGGGGACGCTGTGAGCACAACGGCGAAGCTCGCCGAACCGGGCGAGCGGATTTTGGTGGCGATGTCGGGGGGCGTCGACTCCTCGGTTGCCGCCGCGCTCCTCGTGGAACGGGGATGCGAGGTGGTCGGCGTGACCATGCACCTGGCCGGCGAGGCCTCGCGCTGCTGCTCCCTCGACGACGCGGACGATGCGCGGCGGGTGGCTGAGAAACTCGGGATTCGCTTCTACGTAGCGAACTACACTCGCCAATTCCGCGGCGAGGTGATGGAAGCCTTCGCCGATGAATACCTCGCCGGACGGACGCCGATCCCCTGCGTGACGTGCAACCGGCGCTTTAAGTTCCGCCATCTCCTCGATCGCGCGCGCGCGCTTGGTGCCTCTGCCGTGGCGACGGGCCACTACGCCCGCGTCGAGCGGGATCCCTCGAGCGGGCGCCGCCGCCTGCGCGCGGCGATCGATCCCGCCAAGGATCAGTCCTACTTCCTCTTCGATCTCGACCAAGCGCAGCTCGAAAAGGCGCTTTTCCCCGTTGGAGGGATGCGCAAAGACGAGGTTCGCGCGCATGCCCGGCGCCTCGGTCTTGCCACGGCTGAAAAGCCGGAGAGCCAGGAAATCTGTTTTGTGCCCGATGGCGACTACGCGAGTGTAGTGGAAAAGCTACGGCCGGAAGCTGCAACCCGCACGGGAGAGATCGTAGACACCCGTGGGCGCGTCCTTGGCCGCCACCGGGGTGTGCACCGCTTTACCGTGGGGCAACGCCGCGGCCTTGGCATTTCCGCCACCCAGCGCCTGTTCGTGGTGGGTCTCGACGCGGCTGCAAATCGCGTCGTCGTAGGGGAGGCGGACGACCTCCTGGCGCGTAAGGCGACGCTTGAAGGTGTGACTTGGGTGGCGGGTGCCCCCCCTGCGGACCCCATCCGCGCCACCGTTCGGGTTCGCTACCGCCACGAGGGGGCCCCCGCGGAACTTAGGCTCACCGGGGAGAGCAGTGCCGCAGTGGATTTCGACCAGCCTGTGCGCGCGGTTGCACCGGGACAGGCTGCGGTCTTCTATCAGGGGGACGTCGTGCTGGGTGGGGGGTGGATCGCGGGCTCTGGGCGGTGACGGAAAAGGCGGAGGAAGCCTTTCATACCGAGCTCGAGGCGGCGCTCGGTCACCACTTCAAAGACGCGACGCTGCTTCGGCGTGCGCTCACCCATCCCTCGTTTGCGAATGAAACGGGCCTGCGGGACAGCAACGAGCGGCTCGAGTTCTTGGGCGACGCTGTACTCGGTTTGGTCGTCGCTCATCTCCTCTACGAGGCCCATCCGGAATGGAGCGAGGGCGAGCTCACACGGGCGCGCCACGCGCTCGTCAATATGCGTGCGCTGGCTGGCCTCGCGCGCGAGCTCTGCCTCGGCAAGCACGTGCGCCTCGGTCGAAGTGAGCAGCGCACCGGCGGAGCCGAGAAAGACTCCATCCTCTCCGACCTTTTTGAGGCCCTCGTGGGTGCGATCTACCTGGATGCCGGCGCGGAACCCGTCGGAGCACTCGTGCGGGCGCGCTTCGGGGCCGCGCTCACGGCGGGCTCTCCCCCACCGGCGCGCGATCCCAAGACCCAGCTCCAGGAGTGGGCCCAGGCGCACTTCCACTGCGTCCCGATCTACCACGACGTCGCGGACAGCGGCGTCGAGAACGATGAGGGCCGCTTCGTGGTGGAAGTTCGTGTGGCAGAGCGCGCGCTCGGGGAAGGCGTGGGACGCACCAAACGCCAGGCGGAGCGGGAAGCCGCGGTGGCCGCGCTTGGGCATGCAGGGCGCGGGCTTGGCTGAGGACGCCCGCACCGACCCTGGACCTGCGTACCGCTGCGGTGTCGTGGCGCTGCTGGGTCTCCCGAATGCGGGGAAGTCGACGCTCTTTAATCGCCTTCTCGGCCAAAAGCTCGCGATCGTGACCCCAAAGCCGCAAACCACCCGCAGCCGGCTCCTTGGGATTCGGACCCTCGAGCGCGCGCAGCTTCTGCTCCTCGATACGCCTGGTCTCCACGAGGGCAAGGGTGAACTTCACGCCTCCATGCAGCGGGCCGCCATCGCGGCGGCCGAGGATTGCGACCTTGGCCTTTTGCTGATCGATTCCACGAAGGGCTGGGAACCTGCGCACGGCGTCGCCGCGGCGCGCCTGTCGCGGCTTCGCAAGCCATGGCTCGTGGTTGGCACCAAGGGTGATCTGCCGCGGCCAGAGCGGGCCATTTGGCCGCCGCGGGAGGTTCGAGACGGCCCCCCCGCACTCCTGCTCTCCGGGCAAAGCGGGGCGGGGGTGCGCGCTCTCTTGAAGACCATTTCCGCCCTTTTGCCCCCGGGTCCCCCGCTCCGGGCGCCCGAGGAGCTCACGGACCGACCCCTCCGTTTCCTGGCCGGCGAGCTTGTGCGGGAGGCCGTCTTTCAGCAGCTGCGCGAGGAGCTCCCCTACGCGATCGCCGTCGAAGTGGACGAGTACGATGAGACAACCCGCTCCGATCTCGTTCGCATACGCGCGAACCTGCTGGTCAGACGCAGCTCGCAGAAGAGCATCGTGATCGGGGCCGGGGGCGAGCGGATTCGCAGCATCGGCACCCAGGCGCGGCAGGAGATCGAGCGCCTCGTGGAACGCAAGGTGCACCTCGAGCTCTGGGTCAAGGTCGACGCCGGCTGGGCGCAGCAGCGCCGGCGTCTTGAGGCCCTCGGCTACGTTTGACGTCGGGCTTTTGATTCGTGTACGGTGCTCGGGCTGGGGTCACGCTGCCCCGCGTACCAGCGCGGGCGCCCGGCGACTGCGACTCTGCGTCACAGATTCCACGAGCCTAGCCTTGCGCTGGCCTCCGAGGCCACAACCAGCACAGGAGAACGGATGAGCCAGCCGAACGACGTTGTCATCGCGAGCGCCGTGCGCACCCCGATTGGATCGTTTCAGGGTGGCCTCGCTCAGCTGAGCTCGCCCGAACTCGGTGCCATCGCGATCCGTGAGGCGGTGCGACGTGCCGGCGCGAAGCCCGAGCAGGTCGAGCGCGTGATCATGGGCTGCGTCCTCTCCGCAGGGGTGGGTCAGGCTCCGGCCCGCCAAGCGACGATCAAGGCGGGACTGCCCGTCGCAACGGGCGCGATCACCGTGAACAAGGTCTGCGGCTCGGGGCTCCAAGCCGTGATGTTCGCGCGCCGCGAGATCATGGTTGGCGATGCGCAGGTCATCGTCGCGGGCGGCATGGAATCGATGTCGAACGCACCCTACCTCTTGCCCCAGGCGCGCAGCGGCTACCGCATGGGCAACGGCACGCTCGTGGACTCGATGATCTACGACGGGCTTTGGGACCCGTACGATCACGTCCACATGGGTACCTGCGGTGATGCGGTCGCCGCGAAATATGGATTCACGCGCGAGGACCAGGACCGCTTCGCCAGAACGAGCTTCGAGCGCGCGATTCAGGCGCAGAAGGCTGGCAAGTTCAAGGCCGAGATCGTCCCCGTGCCGGTGCCCCAGAAAAAGGGCGACCCTGTGAACGTGGAAGAGGACGAGGGTCCCAAGAAGGCGCAGCTCGATAAGATGCCGAGCCTGAAGCCCGCCTTCTCGAAGGACGGAACGGTGACCGCTGCCAACGCCTCCAGCATCAATGATGGCGCCGCGGCCCTGGTGGTGACGTCTGCGGAGGCCGCCGCCAAGCACGGTTTTCCGGTCTTGGCCCGAATCGTCGTCGACTCGGCCGCGGCGGTGGAGCCGAAGTGGTTCACGGTTGCGCCGGTCGAGGCGCTGCGCCGGCTGTACGCAAAGAGCGGCACCAAGCCTCTCGATTGGGATCTCTACGAGATCAATGAGGCCTTCTCCGGCGTGACCCTCGCGGCCATCAAGGACCACGGCCTCGATCCCGCCCGCGTCAACGTGAACGGCGGCGCGGTCTCGCTCGGCCACCCGATCGGCTGCTCGGGTGCGCGCATCCTCGTGACCCTGCTCCACGCGCTAAAAGACCGGGGCGAGAAGCGGGGGATTGCGACGCTTTGTATCGGCGGGGGCGAAGCGGTCGCCCTCGGGGTGGAGCTCGCCTAGCCATGGTGCAGGTGCGACACACGATTGGCATCGTCGGCTCAGGCACCATGGGTGCCGGGATTGCGCAGGCCGCGGCCCAGGCGGGCTACTCGGTCGTGTTTCAGAACCGCCGCCAGGCGTCGGTCGATCAGGCGGTGAAGAGGATCCGTCAGGGGCTCGAGCGTCTTGTGGCGAAGGAGAAGCTCACCAAGGTGGAGTGTGAGGAGACGATGGATCGGATTCGACCCGTCGTTCCTCTCGAGGAGCTCAAGGCCTGCGAGCGCATCGTCGAGTGCGCCCCCGAAGACCTCGAGCTCAAGCGCGAACTCTTGCTGGGCATCGATGCCATCGCGGGGGATGAGAGCATCATCGCCACCAATACCTCGAGCCTTTCGGTGACGAAGCTGGCTTCCTACCTAAGGCGCCCGGCGCACTTCGTGGGCCTGCACTTCTTTAATCCCGTGCCGATGATGCGCCTTGTCGAAGTGGTGCGGGGCATGCGCACGAGTGATTCCACCGTGGCCGCCGTGCGCGGCCTTGCCGAGAGCATGGGAAAAGTTCCCGTCGAGGTGAAGGATTCGCCGGGTTTCGTGGTGAACCGCGTGCTCTTCCCGATGATCAACGAGGCCGCCTTCACCCTCCAGCAGGGCGTCGCCACTCCTGAGAGTATCGACGAGTGCATGAAGCTCGGCTGCAACCATCCGCTCGGGCCGCTGGCCCTGGCAGACCTCGTCGGGCTCGACGTGGTCTTCGCGATTCTCGACAGCTTGTATCGCGAATACGGCGAGTCGCGCTATGCGCCGTGCCTCGAGATCAAGAAGCGTGTCGAGGCCGGCTGGCTCGGTCGCAAGAGCGGCCGCGGATTCTACAACTACGAAGCCTAGTGACGGTCCAGCCCGCCGTCGTCGTGTACGAGGTGGGGCCCCGCGACGGCCTGCAAAATGAGCCCGAGGCCATCGCGACGGCCGACAAGCTCGAACTCGTGGATCGCCTGGCGCGTTCGGGCCTCTGCCGCATCGAGATCACCTCTTTCGTTTCCCCGCACTGGATCCCGCAGCTCGCCGACGCCGATGAAGTTGCGGGGCGCGCAGCGCGCTACGACGGCGTGCGCTACAGCGCGCTCGTTCCGAACCTGAAAGGCTACGAGCGGCTCCGCGCGGCAGGGCTTGCCGTCGCCGCGCTCTTCGTCTCGGCGAGCGAGACGCACAACCGAAAGAACGTGAACTGCGGGATCGCCGAGTCGCTCGAGCGATTTCGGCCCGTGGCCGAGCGCGCGCGGGCGGACGGTGTCGGGCTGCGGGCGTATGTCTCGACGGTCTGCGGCTGTCCGTATGAGGGGGCGGTCGCGGCGGAGAAGGTCGCGGAGCTTGCGGCGAAGCTCATCGCTCTTGGCGTCGATGAGATCTCGCTCGGCGATACGATTGGCATTGGACACCCCGGCCAGGTGCGCGAGCTCGTGCGCACGGTTTCCAGCGCAGTGCCCCTTTCTCGAATCGCGCTTCATCTGCACGATACCTACGGCCGGGCGCTGGCCAATGTGCAGGCGGGCTATGAGACGGGGGTGCGCACCTTCGACGCCTCGCTCGGCGGCCTCGGAGGCTGTCCCTACGCACCGGGAGCTTCGGGCAACGTCGCGACCGAGGACGTCGTGGACCTGTTCGAGCGTGCAGGGGTTGCGACAGGGGTGGATCTCAGCGCGCTCGTGGACACCACGGCCTGGCTCGAAGCGCACGTGCTAGAACGCCTCCTCCCCGGACGGGTGCTGCGGGCGCGGCTCGGCCTCCGCGACCGGACGCGCAGGGGAGCGGCGTGAAGCGCGGCGAAGAAGTCCGCGACGAGCTCGCGCGGATCCGCCAAGGCGGAGACGAGAAGTACCATGCCAAGGCCGCGGGGGAGGGCAAGCTTTTCTGCCGCGAGCGCTTAGCTCTCCTGCTCGATCCCGGATCCTTCGTCGAGGACGGTGCGTTTGCCAATGCCCTCGCTCCGGATCTGCCCGCCGATGGCGTTGTGACGGGAACCGGCCTCATCGACGGGCGAACCGTCTGCGTCATGGCGAACGATTCCACCGTGAAAGCAGGCTCCTGGGGCGCGCGGACGGTGGAAAAGATCCTGCGGATTCAGGAGCGCGCCGAGCGCTTGCGCGTTCCGCTGGTCTACCTCGTCGACTCGGCGGGTGCGCGCATCACAGATCAGGTCGAGATGTTCCCAGGCCGCCGCGGCGCGGGTCGCATCTTCCACAACCAGGTCCGCCTCTCCGGCATGGTGCCGCAAGTGTGTCTCCTTTTCGGACCGTCGGCAGCGGGGGGGGCCTATATCCCTGCGTTCTGCGACGTCGTCTTCATGGTGAATGGAAATGCGAGCATGTACCTCGGCTCGCCGCGCATGGCACAGATGGTGATCGGGCAAACCGTGACGCTCGAGGAAATGGGCGGCGCCCGCATGCACTGCACAGTGTCAGGCTGCGGGGACCTTCTGGCTAACGACGAGCGCGAGGCACTCGCCGCGGCCCGAAGCTACCTCTCCTATCTGCCGAGTCATGCCGACGGGGCTCTGCCAAGGGCGGCGCCCGCGGCCCCGCACAAGTCGCCGTCGGAACTCGAGTCGGTCATCCCGCGCGAGGAGAACAAGCTCTTCGACATGCGTGAAGTCGTCGATCGGCTGGTCGACGAGGGCTCGTTCTTTGAGATCAAAAAGCTCTTTGCGGGGGAGATCTTGACGGGCTTTGCCCGGATCGAGGGCCAGCCGGTGGGAGTCGTCGCGAGCCAGCCCAAGGTGAAAGGTGGCGTGCTGTTCGTGGACTCCGCTGACAAGGCGGCCCGCTTCATCTGGCTCTGCGACGCCTTCGGGATTCCGCTGATCTATCTGGCGGACGTGCCGGGGTTCATGATCGGCAAGCAGGTGGAGCGCGAGGGCATTATCCGGGCGGGTGCGAAGATGATCATGGCGGTGTCCGAGGCCACCGTGCCCCGCATCTCGGTCATCGTACGCAAGGCCTATGGGGCTGGCCTCTACGCCATGTGCGGGCCCGGCTTCGAACCCGACGCGTGTATCGCTCTGCCGAGCGCGATGATCGCGGTGATGGGTCCCGAAGCCGCGGTGAATGCCGTCTACTACAACCGGATCCAGGCGCTGCCCGAGAGCGAGCGCGCGGCCTTTGTGACGAAGCTGCGCGAAGAGTACGCCTCCGAAGTCGACATCGAGCGGCTCGCGAGCGAGCTGGTGGTCGACGCCGTGGTGCCCCCCGAGGCACTGCGCGAGGAGATCGTGGCTCGGCTTGCCGTCGCGATCGGCCGCCGCGATCGGCCGCCGCAAAAACGCCACTCGGTCCCCCCCGTCTAGGCCAGCCCCGCGGACGGGTCTTCCCGGGGCCCGCCGCCCACGCCGCTCGGATTGGCGCGCGGGCAGGCCCTTTGCTAGCCAGCTCACGTGAACTGGCAAACCCCGCCGGCCGGGCTCTCCATCCGCGAAGTCTGTGAGCGGACAGGGCTTTCCCCCCGCACGGTGCGCTACTACGAGGAGCTCGGGCTCCTGCCCGGCGTTCGCCGCCGGGCGGCCGGCCGGCGCGTGTACGGGGCGGACGAACTCGAGCGCCTGCGCTTCGTCCAGCGGCTCAAGGCCCTTGGCCTCGCGCTGGCCGAGATCCGCGATTTGAACGCCGTGCACGCCATCGGGGGCTCGACGCGAGCCATGCTCGAGCGGCTCGATCAACTCCTTGGGCGCCGCGTGTCGGAAGTCGATGCCCGGGTCGGCGAGCTCACCCGGTTGCGCGATGAGATCGCAAAATACCGTGCCCGGGTGGCGAGCCGGATCGGGGCCCTCTCGAGCGGAAGGAGGCGCACGGGATGAGCTCCGCGGTCCCTGCGGCACAGCTGGCCGTCCTGCGACGTGCGCCGAGCCGGGTGCGTGTCGTCACGGCGGCCTCGCTGTTCGACGGCCACGATGCCTCCATCAACATCATCCGCAGGCTCCTCCAAAAGCTCGGAGCGGAGGTGATCCACCTGGGTCACGACCGGTCGGTGGAAGAGGTGGTCGAGGCGGCCATTCAAGAAGACGCAGACGCTGTGGCCGTGTCCTCTTACCAGGGCGGGCACCTCGAGTATTTCCGTTATCTCGTCTATCGGCTCCGAGAGCGTGGAGGGGAGCGTGTTCGCGTGTATGGCGGCGGCGGCGGCGTGATCGTGCCGCAGGAGATCGAAGAGCTCCATGCCTACGGCGTCGCCCGGATCTTTAGCCCCGAAGACGGTCGTCGGCTCGGTCTTGAGGGCATGGTGCGGACGATCTTGGACGAGTGTACGGAGCGCAGCATGCCGCGGCCCGACGACGAGCTCGCGCGGCTTCGGGTGGGCGAGCCCCTGGCGGTCGCGCGGCTCGTCAGCTTCCTCGAGGAGGAAGGCCCCCGCGGTGGTTTGGCGGTCGAGCGGCTGCGGGCCGAGCTCGCGCGGCGCCGCCCCGCGCGCCCGGCGCCGGTCGTCGGCTTTACCGGGACGGGCGGTGCGGGCAAGTCGAGCGTGGTGGATGAGATCGTGCGCCGCCTGCGCTTCGACGCTCCTCTTGCCTCGGTGGGGATCTTGCTCGTGGACCCAAGCCGTCGGCGCTCGGGGGGTGCGCTGCTCGGCGATCGCATCCGCATGAATGCCATCCACGCGCCCACGGTCTTCGTGCGCTCTCTCGCCACGCGACAGGCGCACCTCGCGCTCTCGACCGCGGTACGCGACGCGGTGTCCGTACTCCAGGCCGCGGGCTTTGACCTTGTCATCGTGGAGACGGCGGGGATCGGACAGAGCGACTCGGAGATCATCGACCTTGCGGACCTCTCGGTCTACGTGATGACTCCCGAGTACGGCGCGCCCTCCCAGCTCGAGAAGATCGACATGCTGGAGCTCGCGGACCTCGTCGTGCTGAACAAGTCCGACCGCGCCGGCGCCGAAGACGCGCTGCGCGATGTCCGCAAGCAGTGGCGCCGCAACCACAACTCCTTTTCCCTCCCCGACGATGCGGTGCCCGTGTACCCGACGGTTGCGAGTCGCTGGAGCGACCGGGGAACCGACCATTTCTACGCTGCGCTCTTGGCGCAGCTCGCGGACAAGACGAACTTCAAGCGGGCGGGCGTGGCGAGCCGCTCCGAAGGCATTGGCGGAGCACCGCAAGTAGCGCACCCCGAGCCCCTCATTCCTGCCGCCCGTGTGCGTTATCTCGCAGAGATCGCCGAGGTCGTGCGCGGCTACAGGGCGCGTACCGAGGTCCTTGCCGAACGCGCCGAAAGTGCCTGGGCACTCTCGCGCAGCCTGCGGGAGCTAGGAGACACGCCGCCCGAGGGGGCGGTGCCCTACGGCGACTCGGCGCAGGCTGCGCCGGGAGGCGACGGCGCGGTGCGCGCACTCCGCCAGCGCTACGACGCCGCGCTCGCGGAGCTTGGGCCCGAAGACAAAGCCGCGCTCGCGGCTTGGCCCGCTGTGCGGGCCCGCTACCGGGCACCGCGCCAGGAGTACGCGGTACGCGAGCGCAGCCTCGCCGTGGAAAATCAGGTCGAGACGCCCTCCCACACCCTTCTGCCCAAGGTGGCGCTGCCGAGGAGCGAGGAGTGGGGAGCGCTCCTGCGCTACCTGCGCCTCGAGAACCTGCCCGGCGTCTTCCCCTTTACCGCAGGGGTGTTTCCCTTTAAGCGCGAGAGCGAGGATCCAACGCGCATGTTTGCAGGGGAGGGCACGCCCGAGCGCACCAACCGCCGCTTCCACTTGCTCTGCCGCGGACAGCGCGGGGCGCGCCTCTCCACGGCCTTCGACAGCGTCACGCTCTACGGGCGCGACCCCGACCCGCGACCCGACATCTACGGAAAAGTCGGAAACTCCGGCGTCTCGGTCTGCACGATCGACGACGCCAAGAAGCTCTACTCGGGATTTGACCTCGTCGATCCCGCGACCTCGGTCTCGATGACGATCAACGGCCCCGCTCCCATCCTGCTCGCGTTCTTCCTGAATGCCGCGATCGACCAGACCGTGGAGAAGCACCTGCGCGCATCGGGCGGCCTCGGTGCCGCCCGCGCGCGCCAGTGCCGAGGCACGCTACCGGTCTACGCGGACGAGCTCCCCGAGGGCCACACGGGTCTTGGGCTTGGACTGCTCGGCATGACGGGCTCTGGCGTGGTCGACGCCGACACGTTTGCGCGCTGCCGGGCCGAAGCCCTCGCGGCGGTGCGCGGGACCGTCCAGGCCGACATCCTGAAGGAGGACCAAGCCCAGAACACCTGCATTTTCTCGACGGAGTTCGGTCTGCGCATGATGGGCGACATTCAAGAGTTCTTTACCGCGAACGCAGTGCGGAATTTCTATTCCGTCTCGATTTCCGGCTACCACATCGCCGAGGCCGGGGCGAATCCCGTGACCCAGCTCGCCTTCACGCTCGCCAACGCCTTCACCTACTGCGAGTACTACCTGGCGCGCGGGATGGCGATCGACGAGTTTGCGCCGAACTTCTCCTTCTTCTTCAGCAATGGCCTCGATGCGGAGTACTCGGTGATCGGGCGGGTGGCCCGTCGGATCTGGGCGATTGCCCTGCGCGACCGCTACGGTGCCGCCGAACGCGGTCAGAAGCTGAAATACCACGTCCAGACCTCCGGTCGCTCGCTTCACGCCCAGGAGATGGCCTTCAACGACATCCGCACGACGCTGCAGGCGCTGACTGCGCTTCAGGATCACTGCAATAGCCTACACACGAACGCCTTTGACGAGGCGGTGACGACGCCCACGGAGGATTCCGTAAGACGCGCCATCGCCATCCAGCTGATCATCCACCGAGAGCTCGGCCTCGCACGAAACGAGAATCCGCTTCAAGGCGCCTATGTGATCGAGGAGCTCACGGACCTGGTCGAGGAGGCCGTGCTTCGGGAGTTTGAGCGCCTCTCCGAGCGCGGCGGCGTCCTCGGCGCCATGGAGACCCTCTATCAGCGCGGCAAGATCCAGGACGAGAGCCTCGAGTACGAAACCGTAAAGCACAGCGGCAAGCTGCCGATCGTGGGCGTCAACACCTTCGAGAATCCTCACCCCGAAAAGGTGCCGCCCCCGGCGGCGCTCATGCGGTCGAGCGAGGACGAGAAGCAGCGCCAGCTTGCGGCCCTCGAGGCGTTCCACGAGCGACACAAGGAAGAGGTGCCCCGTGCGCTTTGCCGTCTCCAGGAAGCGGCCCTTTCCGGCGGGAACGTCTTCGCCGAGCTCATGGAGACGGTGAAGGTCGCAAGCCTTGGCCAGATCACCGAGGCACTCTTCGCGGTGGGCGGCCGGTACCGACGCTCAATGTGATCTCGAGGAGCGCCGGCCTGCCGGCGTTCAAGGAGTGAAGAGATGGCGGTGGCAAGCGGCAAGGGCCGGGCAGAGCTCGAAGCGTGGCGCGCCGAGGCGCGAAAAGAGCTGCGCGGGAAGGATCCAGAGAGCCTTGTCTGGGAGACGCTGGAAGGAGTGGCGGTAAGGCCGCTCTACACCGCGGCAGATCTCGATGGACTTTCCCACGTGGATTCGCTTCCCGGCCTTCCGCCCTTCGTACGCGGCCCGCGCGCCACCATGTACGCCAATCGACCCTGGACCATCCGGCAGTACGCTGGGTATTCGACGGCGGAAGAGAGCAATGCCTTCTACCGGCGCAATCTCGCCCAAGGCCAGAAGGGTCTTTCCGTGGCCTTCGACCTCGCGACGCACCGGGGCTACGACTCGGACCATCCGCGGGTCGTGGGCGACGTCGGGAAGGCGGGCGTCGCGATCGATTCCGTCGAGGATATGAAGATCCTGTTCGAGGGGATCCCGCTCGATCAAATGTCCGTATCGATGACCATGAACGGGGCCGTACTCCCTGTCCTCGCCTGCTTCATCGTGGCCGGCGAGGAGCAGGGTTGTCCAAAGGAGAAGCTCACCGGGACGATCCAGAACGACATCCTGAAAGAGTTCATGGTCCGCAACACCTACATCTATCCACCTGCTCCGAGCATGCGGATCGTCGCCGACATCATCGAGTACACGAGCCGGCACATGCCGAGGTTCAACTCGATCTCGATCAGCGGCTATCACATGCAGGAGGCTGGGGCGACCGCAGACCTCGAGCTCGCCTTCACGCTGGCGGACGGGCTCGAGTATGTGAGGGCCGCGCTTTCCAAAGGCCTCGAAGTGGATGAGTTCGCGCCGCGACTGTCCTTCTTCTGGGCGATCGGCATGAACTTCCACATGGAGATCGCGAAGATGCGCGCCGCCCGGCTGCTCTGGTCGGAGCTCATGGCGCCGTTTGGGCCGAAGAAGCTCGAAAGCTCGATGCTTCGCGCCCACTGCCAAACCTCCGGCTGGACGCTGACCGAGCAGGACCCGATGAACAACGTGATCCGCACGACGATCGAGGCCCTGGCTGCGGTCTTCGGCGGCACGCAGTCCCTGCACACCAACGCGATGGACGAGGCCGTGGGCCTGCCCACGGACACGACGGCGCGCATTGCGCGCAACACCCAGCTGATCGTGCAAGAGGAAACGGGCATCCCGCATGTGATCGATCCCTTCGGCGGCTCGTACTTCATGGAGGCCCTGACGCATGCCCTGGCCGAGAAAGCGCGCAAAGTGATCGCAGAGGTCGAGGCGATGGGAGGGATGGCGAAAGCGCTCGAGACGGGGATGCCAAAGCTTCGGATCGAGGAGTGCGCGACGCGCCGCCAGGCGCGAATCGATCGCGGCGAGGATGTGATCGTGGGAGTCAACAAATACCGCGCGCCGAAGGAGGAGCCGCTCGAGGTCCTCGACATCGACAACAGCGCGGTGCGCGAGGCCCAGATTGCGCGGCTTGCGCGCGTGCGCGTAGCCCGCGACCCCGCAGCGGTGTCTTCCGCCCTCGAGACCCTCTCGCAGGTCGCACGCACAGGCAAGGGCAATCTGCTCGAGGCGGCCGTCGGTGCGGCGCGTGTGCGGGCCACCTTGGGAGAGATCTCCGAGACGCTGGAGCGGTTGTTCACTCGGCATCGCGCCGAGATACGATCGGTCTCCGGCGTGTACCGAAGTGTCTACCAGGGCGACCCCGAGTTCGACGCGGTGCGCCGCGAAGTGGACGAGTTCGCAAAGCAAGAGGGCCGGCGACCGCGCATCCTGGTCGTGAAACTCGGGCAGGACGGACACGACCGCGGGATGAAGGTGATTGCCACCGCCTTTGCCGATCTCGGCTTCGACGTGGATGTGGGTCCGCTGTTCCAGATGCCGGAAGAGGCGGCGCGGCAGGCGGTCGAAAACGACGTGCACGTGGTGGGCGTATCGAGCCAGGCCGCCGGCCATCGCACGCTCGTCCCGCAGCTCGTCGGCGCGCTGCGCGCCATGGGGGCAAACGAGGTCGCCGTGGTGGTCGGCGGGGTGATCCCGCCCAAGGACTATCCCTTCCTGCGCGAGCAGGGCGCGGCGGCTGTCTTTGGACCGGGAACGCCGGTTCCGCAGGCCGCCCGCGAGGTGCTGCGGGCCATCAAAGCGCGCCGCGCATGAAGGAGTCCTCCTCCCCGGCGAAAGCGCGGGATGAGGCGCTTGCGGCCCAGTGCGAAGCGGTTCGGGCGGGCGAGCGGCGCGCCGTTGCCAAGACCATCACGCTGCTCGAGAGCACGCGGCCCGACCTTGCAGCCGAGGGACAGGCGATCCTGGAACGGCTCGTCCCGCGCACCGGCCGCGCCCGTCGCGTCGGCATCACCGGAGCCCCGGGCGTTGGCAAGAGCACGTTCATCGAGTCGCTTGGCCTTGATCTCCTCGCGGCGGGCCATCGTGTGGCGGTGCTGGCCATCGATCCGACGAGTCCTGTCACCGGGGGAAGTATCCTCGGCGACAAGACCCGCATGGAGCGCCTCGCCCAGGACGAGCGGGCCTTTATCCGGCCCTCGCCTTCGGGCGGCTCCCTCGGCGGGGTCGCGCACCACACCCGCGAGGCCATGCTCGTGTGCGAAGCCGCGGGCTACGACGCGGTGATCGTCGAGACCGTGGGAATCGGCCAGTCGGAGGTCGCGGTCGCCTCCATGGTCGATAGCTTCGTCGTGCTGCTCCAGCCAGGTGCGGGAGATGAGCTCCAAGGCATCAAGAAGGGTGTGATCGAGCTCGCGGACCTGCTCGACGTGAACAAAGCGGACGGCGAGGGCCGAGCGGCCGCGGAGCGGACGCGGGCGGAGTACGCCCATGCCCTCGAGCTTCTCCGCGTGGGCAGCTCAGGGTGGCGGCCCCCGGTGCTGTGCGTGAGTGCGCAGACGGGGGAGGGAATCGCGGAGGTTTGGGCCGCCGTACGCGCTCACCAGAGCGCCCTTCAGGCGACGGGCGAGCTCACCGCCAAGCGTCGAAGCCAGGCCCGCTCGTGGATGTGGAGTCTCGTCGAGGAAGGCCTGCGCGAGAGCTTCCGCTCGCACCGCGCCGTTTCGCAGCTGATCCCCCAGTTGGAGCGCGAGGTGGAGGACCAGAAGTCCACCCCGGCGGCCGCTGCCCGGGCCCTTCTGGCGGCCTTCCGCGCCCACTAGAGGGGCCTTCTCGACGAAGGCCGCCTCCCCCGGCCGCTTCACCGCGGGCGCCGTCTCGCCGATGAGCTGCTGTGGCAAGTCGCCTGGGGTAGCGGCGCTGGCCTTCGCCTTTCCGGCGGGAGAGCGGATCGAGATGGTGCAAATCAACATGTCCGCCCGCGAGATCACTGTGAAAGTGGTCTATTACGGGCCCGCGCTCTCGGGCAAGACCACGAACCTGCAGCAGCTCCACACCCTCATCGACCCCGCAGCGCGCGGCAAGATGGTGGCCCTCGACACGACTGACGATCGCACGCTGTACTTCGACTTCCTGCCCATCCACTTCGACACGGCCTCGGGCTTTGCGGTGAAGATCAAGCTCTTCACCGTGCCCGGACAGGTGATGCACAAATCCACGCGCAAGGTCGTGCTCGCGGGGGCCGACGCGGTCGCGTTTATCTGCGACTCCCAGCGCTCGGCAGCCGCCGCAAACGCCTATTCCTGGCGCGATATGGAGGCCAATCTCCGGTCGAACGGAATCGACTTCGCCCGCATCCCGAAAGTCGTCCAGTTCAACAAGCGGGATCTCCCCGATGTGAAGCCCCTCGATGAGATCCGGGCCGCATGGAAGGACGTCCCGACCTTCCCGGGCGTCGCCATGCGGGGCGAGGGCGTTCTCGAGACTTTCCGCGAGCTCTTGCGCCTGCTCTATCGCAGCCTTGACTCCAAGCACTCGTTCGCCTCGAAGTTCGGGCTCTCCGAAGACAAGTTCCTCGAAGGTGTGTTTAAGCACGTCTCCCGGGACAGCCGATGAGCTCGCCCTTACGTTGACGCCCGAGTCAACGGCTGATAGCTTGGCCGCAACCCCGCGTTGCGGGTTTCTACCCGCGTCGCGACCGACGGAACCGTCGCGCGCGGTCCGTACGGGAGGTGTCGATCGCCATGCCCGCGGATCAAGGCCCGATCTCCCGCTTGCCCCACAGCCTCGTGCGCCGCAGCCGCGGCGGGCTCGAAGCGGCCGACGTCCTCGTGCCGGTGGAGGTGGCCATCGCGGAGATCGCAGCCGGCCGTATGGTGATTCTGGTCGACGACGAGGACCGGGAAAACGAGGGCGACCTGTGCATGGCCGCCGAGTGCGCGACGCCCGAGGCGGTGAACTTCATGGCGCGCTTCGGCCGCGGCCTGGTCTGCTTGGCCCTCACCGAGGATCGGCTGCGCCAGCTGCGCCTTAGCATGATGGTGCCAGACCACGACAACAACTCGCCCTACGGCACCGCCTTCACCGTATCGATCGAGGCCCGGCAGGGCGTCACCACCGGGATCTCCGCCGCCGACCGGGCCACCACCATCCGCAGCGCCATCGCGGACGACGCAAAACCGCAGGATCTCGTGCGCCCCGGACATGTGTTCCCTCTGCGCGCCCGCGACGGCGGCGTGCTACGCCGGGCGGGCCAGACCGAGGGCAGCGTGGACCTTGCCCGGCTCGCCGGCCTAAAGCCCGCGGGCGTGATTTGCGAGATCATGAACGACGACGGAACCATGGCGCGCATGGCCGACCTCGTCGGCTTTGCCCGGCGGCACGGCCTTAAGATCGTCACCATCGCCGATCTCATCCAATACCGCCTGCGCAACGAAAAACTGGTGCGCCGCGCGGCAGAGGCGGTGCTGCCCACGGCGATCGCCGGCGAGTTCCGCTCGTATGTGTATGAGAACGACATCGACCACGTCGATCATGTGGCGCTGGTAAAGGGCGAGATCCGTGCCGACGACCCGGTGCTCGTGCGCGTTCACAGCGAGTGCTTAACCGGCGACGCCTTCGGCTCCCTGCGCTGCGACTGCGGAGAGCAGCTCAACGCCGCGATGAAGATGATCGAGGAAGAGGGCAGGGGGGTCATCCTCTACATGCGCCAAGAGGGGCGGGGGATCGGCCTCAAGAACAAGATCAAAGCCTACGCGCTGCAAGACGACGAAGGCCTCGACACGGTGCAAGCCAACGAACGCCTCGGCTTCCCACCGGACCTGCGCGACTACGGGGTGGGCGCCCAGATTCTCGTCGACCTCGGTGTGCGCAAGATGCGCCTTGTCACCAACAATCCCGGCAAGCGTGCGGGTATCGAGGGCTACGGCCTAACGATCGTGGAGCGCGTCCCGCTGGAGGTGAAGCCCAACGCGAAGAACCTCGACTATCTTCGGACCAAGAAGGAAAAGCTGGGCCACGTGCTCCACCTCATGAGCTAACTCCCGGGCCCCGCGGTCGGGACCTCAGGAAAGGCACCGATGTTCGAATCGATTGACAACGTCCAGTCCCGCTTGCGGGAGTGCGGATACGTGTGCGGGAAGAACATTTCCACCGTGGTCTTCCTCGCCGAGCGCCTCGAGAAGCCGGTCCTCGTGGAGGGGCCCGCAGGGGTGGGCAAGACCGAGCTCGCCAAGGTCGTGGCCACGGCCACCGGGCGCGATCTGATTCGCCTGCAGTGCTACGAAGGGCTCGATGAGGCCAAGGCGCTCTACGAGTGGGAGTACTCGAAGCAGCTCCTCTACACCCAGATCCTGAAGGAAAAGTTCAGCGAGGCCATGGCAGGGACGCGCACGCTGCGGGAGGCGGCGGACCGGATCGGCAGCGAGGACAACATCTTCTTCTCCGAGCGCTTCATCGTGCCAAGACCGCTTCTGCGTGCGATCACGGCAAAAAAGCCGACCCTGCTCCTCGTCGACGAGGTGGACAAGTCCGACCCCGAGTTCGAGGCCTTCCTGCTTGAAGTGTTGTCGGACTTCCAGGTCTCCGTGCCCGAGGTGGGCACCTTCACGGCCGCCCATCGGCCGCTCGTCTTCCTCACCTCGAACGATGCGCGGGAGATGACCGACGCGCTCAAACGCCGCTGCTTGCACCTTTACATCGACTTCCCTTCGGAGGAGGAGGAGCGGCGCATTCTCGACGTCAAGATTCCGGGAATCGAGCAGCGCCTCGCCGACGAGCTCGTGGGCGTCATGCAGCGCCTGCGAAAGCTCGACCTGAAGAAAACGCCGTCGATCAGCGAAACCCTCGACTGGGCGAGGGCGCTCCTCGCGCTCCACGCGACCGAGCTCGATGATGGGCTGGTGCGCGACACTTTGAACGTGATCTTGAAGTACGAGGGCGACATCCGGAAGGCGCAAAGCGAACTCGGGCGACTGATCGTCCGCAAGGCCGAGGAAAAGCGTCCCGAGCCCGCAGCCGGCGCAGCCCCTCCGGCGGCACCCGCACCGCCCAAGAAGGGGACGCTGCACTAGGCGATCGTCTAGGGCGCGGCCTTTGGGGGCGCGATGCAAAAGAAAATCCTTGAGTTCGCCAACCTCTTGCGCAAGAGCGGCATTCGCGTCTCGGTCGCGGAAGCGCTCGATGCCTTCGCGGCGCTCGACGAGCTCAGCCTCGACGAGCGCGAGGTCTTCCGCGACGCCCTGCGCTCTTCGATGGTGAAGAGGTCCGAGGACATCGAAAGCTACGACCAGCTCTTCGATCTCTTCTGGTCGGGCTTCTACGACAACCTGCGCGAGTCCTTTGGCGCCGCAGCGCAGGGGCTTTCCGGGCAGCTCGACCTCGAGGCGCTGCTGCGCGCGGTCCAAGAGGGCATGGCCAATCTCGATCCCGGCGAGGTGGATCTTTCCGAGCTGGCGCGGGCACTTCTCACACAGGACCTCTCACAGCTTGAAAAGCTAATCCGAGAAGCCGCAGAAGCCGCAGGTGTTTCTCGGATCGAGAACCTGCTCCAGATCGGCTTTTTTAGCCGCCGCATCATGGAGCGCATGAATGCCGAAGGCGCCGGGCAGGAGCTGCGGGATCTGGCAGCGCGGCTCCAGGCGGCAGGGATGTCTCAGGCCGAAGCCGAGGCGCTCCAGGGTCTCATCGAGCGTCTCATGGAGGCGCTGCGCAAAGCGGTTCGGAACTTAACCGAGCGCGAGCTGCAGAAGCAGAACTTCGACTACATGGAGCGCTTCCGCCGCGAGACGCTGATCGAAAAGAGCTTCTATCACTTGACCGAGGAGGAGGTGCGCCAGATGCGCGAGGTGGTCAGTCGCCTCGCGCAAAGGATCAAGAACATCCTCTCGATTCGTCGGCGCCGCCTCCAGAAGGGCAAGCTCGATCTTCACCAGACCCTGCGACGCAACATGGCCCGCGGCGGGGTGCCGTTTGAGCTTTCCTTCAAGCAGCGCAAGAAGGATCGGCCGAAACTTGTGATCCTCTGCGACGTTTCGTCTTCGGTCGCCAACGTCTCGCGGTTTATGCTGCAGTTCGTCTACAGCCTGCAGGAGGCGTTCACGAAGATCCGGTCCTTTGTCTTCGTGGCGGAGCTCGGCGAGGTGACGCCCGTCTTCCGGGACAACGACATCAGCGATGCGATCGACAAGGCCCTCGACGGTGGCGACGTGATCAACGTCTACACCCGCTCCAACTTCGGCTACGCCTTCCACAGCTTCTGGCAAAACTTCCTCTCCGCCGTCGACAAGCGGACGACCGTGCTCGTGCTGGGCGATGCGCGAAACAACTACAACGATCCCCGCGCCTGGTGCCTGCGCGACGTCCACCACAAGGCGAAGAATCTGGTCTGGCTCAACCCCGAGAGTCCGGGAGCCTGGGGTTTCGGCGACAGCGTGATGGACAAGTACCTGCCGTATTGCGATGTCGCGGAGGAATGCCGAAACCTGCGACAGCTCTCCAAGGTCGTCGACCGACTCGTGCTCTAGCGCCCACCGCCCTCGAGGAGTAAGAAGTGAAACGCCCCGCCGCGGCGGGGCCGGGCGGGGCGTGACAGGGCGGAGGGCGGTGGATAGATGATGGGGGGTGAGAGGTTGGACATTTCGGTCAGAAATGTCTAATCCACCGCCGCTCCATAACCTGCGTGGATCGTGTCGGGCCTCCTCGGTTGCGTTGCTTGGGGCGGGCCGAACAAGGCGCATTATGCCCGGGCCACAACCGCTTTGTCAAACAAGATTTGTGGCGCGGCTGTGAGCCTCTTAAAAATCCTTTCGGGGTAGTGGGTTGAAGGCGCAGAATGGAATCATCCGTTGAGCTAAAAATAGATCTGGCCCGGAGCCCTGCGCCGCGGCGTTTTTGGGTGCGCACCTTCGGTTGCCAGATGAACCTCCACGACTCTGAGAAGGTCGAGAACCTCCTGCTGCATGACGGGTATCAGGCCGCCCGGGATGCCGAGGACGCGGACCTTCTGATCGTGAATACCTGCTCCATCCGCGAAAAGGCAGAGCACCGGCTCTATAGCGACCTTGGTCTTCTGCGCTCGTGGAAGGAGGCGCTCCCGGGCCGCGTGCTCGGCGTCGGCGGCTGCGTCGCCCAGCAGGAAGGTGATGCCCTGCTGCTGCGCTTCCCGCAGGTCGATTTCGTGTTTGGAACCCATAACCTGCGCCTTGTTCCTGCGCTTGCACTTGCAGCCGGCGAGGGCCGCAGGGCGGTGCGCACCGAGGAGCGGCGCAGCCTCGACCGCTTCGAGCTGCCCGTGCCCCATCCCGAGCTCACCCGGAAAAACCCGGGCCGCGCCTACCTGACGGTGATGGAAGGCTGCGACCTGTTCTGCAGCTTTTGCATCGTGCCGACAACGCGCGGGCGAGAGATCAGCCGGCCCGCGGAAGCGATCGTGCGCGAAGCCGAACTCCTGGCCAAACGCGGCGTGCGCGAGCTCGTGCTGCTCGGGCAAACCGTGAACGCCTACGGTCGCCACGATGCAAGGCGCAAGAGGGGCGAGGCGACCGGCACGGTTCCCTTCGGCGAGCTCCTCCGGAGGCTTGCGGAGCTTCCGGGGATCTCCCGTATCCGCTACACGAGCCCCCACCCGATCTTCTTCGACGATGACCTGATCGCCGCCCATGGCGCTCTGCCCGCCCTATGCCCCCATGTCCATCTTCCCGTCCAGAGCGGCTCCGATGCCGTCCTGCGCGCCATGCGCAGGCGGTATTGTCGGGACGACTACCTGCGGCTTGTGGAACAGCTCCGCGGGGCGCGGGCGGATCTTGCGCTGACGACCGACCTCATCGTCGGCTTCCCAGGGGAGACAGACCAAGACTTTGAAGACACGCTCGCACTCGCGCGGGAGGTGGGCTTCGTGGACAGCTATTCGTTCAAGTACTCACCGCGGCCCGGCACTCCGGCGGCGACGCTCGAGGCCACCCAAGGCATCCCCGAGCCGGTAAAGCAGGCCCGCCTCGAAGCCCTCCAAGACCTGCAGAGAAGCCTTACCCTTTCTGCCCATCGCGCCCGCGTGGGAACGCGCACCGAGATCCTGCTCGACGGCGAGAGCCGCCGGGGCGGCCAGCTCGCGGGCCGCGACCCCTACCAGCGCGTGGTGAACCTCAGCACAAAATCGCCCGGGGGCCTCGCCCCGGGCCGCCTTGTCCCAGTCGAGATCGTGGAGGCGACCCCTCACTCCCTCCTCGCAGAGCCGGCCGCCCCGCTCCCCGACTGAAGGAACGGCCGCCGCTCGCCGATGGAAGAGAGCGGCGGCGCGGCGCCCCTTGTTGGGGACCGGAAGTACCGTCGCAAGATCGGCCGCTAAGAGCCTAAGCGTGCTCGGGAATCGCGTTCCCGAGAGCGAGCGGCCAAGGCGATCGTCGGGGGAGGGCATGGCCAAGGCGCGAATCCTCGCCGTCGACGATCAGCTCTACTTCCGCTCCTTCATCGAGGATCTGCTCGCCCAGGAGGGCTACGAGGTCGTCACCGCCAGTACCGGTGAGGAAGCGCTCGAGCGCCTCGAGCGGGAGCGATTCGATGTCGTGGTGACGGACCTCGTGATGCCCGGCATGGACGGCAGCGTCCTTGTGCAGCGCATCAAAGAGCGCGTACCCGACCAAGAGATCGTGGTCGTGACCGGCGTTGGCGACGTGAAGACCGCCGTCGAGGCCATGAAGCTCGGCGCAACCGACTACCAGCTCAAGCCGATCGACCGCGTCTCCCTGTGCCGCTCGCTCGGGGGTCTGCTGCAGCGGCGCCGGCTGCGCGACGAGCACGCCCGTCTCATGGCGGAAAACCTCGAGTACATGGGCGTTCTCTCGCTGTTCGAACGCGCCATGGGCCTTTTCTCGACCCTCGCCCTCGAGCCCTTGTGCGAGCGGATCGTCGAGGGCCTGTGCCTCGAGACGCGAGCCCAGGGCGGGGTCTTCTGGGTTTCCAGAGATGATGAGAGCGCGCGGCTGCGCCTTGGCGCGGTGCGCGGCCTGGTTCGGGTCGACGAAGAACCCGAGGAGCTCGCCCTCGAGGGCCAGCTGGCCGAGCTGCCTGCGCTCGAAGGCGGGGCAGTCCTGGCACCCACCCGCGGGCGAGCGGGCGGCGTCGCCCTCTATGTGCCCCTGCGACACGCGGCGCGCATGGTGGGAATCGTTCGTCTTACCGATCGCCTCGACGGGCGCGAGTTCGGAGACCGCGACCGCGCGGCCGCCCAGAAGTTCGGCGAGTTTGCGGCCCAGGCCGTGGCCAACGCGCTGCGCTTCCGCGCCCTGGAGCGGCGCTCGTTCCGGGACCCTGCGACGCGCGCCTACACCCAGGCTTTTTTCGACGATGTCGCCCGCAACGAGATCCAGAAGGCGAACCGCTTCGGCCGACCCTTTGCGGTGTTGAAGCTCGTCATCGACGCGGGAGGCCCGCTTCACCGCGGCGCCTCGGAATCCGAGCTGGCCCGACGCCTTGAGGCGGTGGTGAACCAGATTGGAGGCTCCCTGCGCTCGACGGATCTGCTGGCGGTCGAGGGGGAGGGCCGGTTCTGTGTGCTTCTCCCGGAGACCGACGCGCTTGGGGCGGCGGTGCTGAAACGCCGGATTCGTGACGGTCTCGAAAACGGGGATGTCCTGGTCCCGCTCTCCGCCGGCTCCCGGGTGCGGGCCCTCAGTGCGGCGGCGAGCTTCCCCGTCGACGGCACGCAGCTCGAAGCGCTCTACAGCGTCCTCGACGCGCGCATCGACGAGGAGCGGCGCAGCCTCGTTCACGCCCTCGAGCTTGAGTCTCAGTCCTTTACCGGCAGCGTGAAAGCGCTGCTCGATCGCCGCATTGCGGCGCCCCCGGAACTGCCCGAGCAGGTGATGCGATTCCTGCTCGACGAGGTCAGCCGGCGCCCCCGCGAACGGGGTCTTCTCTTCCTCGCGCCCGGCCCGGCCCTCTCGTCGACCTTGCGCGACGGCTTCGAACAGCTGCGGGGTCTGCAGCCGCGCACCGAGGTGGTCCTCGTCGCCGACGAGATCGGCGAGACGCTGGCGGGCGCGCCGCTCACCTGCGTTTCATCGCGGCGCGCCGGCACACGAGCCTCCTTCGTCGTCTACTACGGCGAGGGCCCGGCCTACGCGCTGGTGAGCGATAGCTCCAGGGAGGGCGGGCAGGGTGGCGTGTTTCATACCGACGAGCGCGTGCTGGTCGAGCATCTGGCCTTTCAGCTGCAGCGCGACCTCGGCATCCCGGTGACACCATGAAGCGGCGTCGCGCGACACAGGGGGGCCTCGTTCTGATCGCCGATGGCGATCTCGATCGCGCCAAGCGCCTGGAGCAGGCCTGCGTGGCTCGGGGCTACGACGCCCACCTCGTGCGCCACGGCGCGGCCGCTCTCGAGGCGGCGCTGGCGGAGATCCCCGACGTCCTCATCCTGCCCGAGGGACTGCCTCTCATCGATGCGCCCAAGCTCGCCGAGATCTTGCGCTCGAACCCCCGCACCCAGGCCGTCCGGCTCGTCGTCCTCGGAGAGCCGGGGTTTGCGGGCTCGGCGTCCTTTGCGGACGAGCTCTTGTCCCCGGCCGCTCCTGCGGAGGAGGTGCTCCAGAGGGTCGACGCGATGCGCGCGCAGCAGGCACGCATCGAGGCCATGGAGCGAAGCGGGGAGGGCGACCGCGAGGTCGAAGGCAAGATCTCGCAGATTCCCCTCCCGGATCTGCTGCAGCTCTTCCACCTAAACCGCAAGACCGGAACGATTGACCTCGAGCGCCGCGATCCCGACGGTCGCGAGGAAAGAGGCCGCCTGTACGTGCAGGACGGCAATGTGGTCCAGGCGTGTGTGGGATCGGTCGAGGGCGAGAAGGCTCTCTATCGGCTCCTCGCCTGGAAGGGCGGCTCCTTCGCGTTCACCCAGACCCGGGTGTCGGTCGCCGTGCGCATCCAGACGCCTACCCGGGCGCTGCTGATGGAGGGCATGCGGCAGCTCGACGAATGGGAGCGCGCAGCCGGAGGGCTCCCCCCGCTGGATGGCCAGGTCTCGCTACGGGTCAAGAGCACGGAGCTGCCGAACATCGTGCATCCGCTGACGCAGGAGGTGCTGCTGCTGCTTGAGATCTACGGCCGGGTGCAGGAGGTCGTCGACCACTGCTCGTATCCCGACTATCAGGTTCTGCGCACCCTGCAAACGTTGGTGGAGCGCGGCATCGTGCAAATCCGCCGCGCGCCCTCCGTAACGCCCGCGCACCCGAGCGAAGCCCTCTTTACCGCCGCCCAGGCCAGGCGGCTGCGCGAGTGGACCGATAGCGCCGGCGGCCGACCCGGGGGCGCGGATGCCAAGCTCCTCCTGCTTGCCTCGGATCGCGAAGCGATGCGCGCTTTCCTCGGACTTTTCCGGGGCCTTCCCGGTGCCCAGCTCGACCCCGCGCTGGGCGAGCGCGGCGAGGTGTGTTCCGAGGGCGCCCTTCAGCGCCTGGGGCGGATCCCGGTGGACGCACAATCTGGGATCGAGCTCATCCACGTACCGGCCGGCGCCGAACTCGCTCCGCTCTGGCGCCTTGCAGGGCAGCGCGCACTTGGCTCGGTCCTTCTGCTGGAGGCGCCCGTGGCAGAGGCAGCGGGGCGGATTCAGCGCGCCGCGGACGCTCTGCGCTCGCTCCCGCGCGCACGCACCTTCTACGTCATGCTGCTGCGCAAAGGCGAACGCGCGCTGCCCGAGGAGCTGCGCGAGAACCTCTCGCTTCTCGACGAGGCCTCGCTTTTCCTCGTTCCCCTCGAGAGTGCGAAGGAACCCCGGGTCCTTTTGCGCAGCCTGCTGGCCAGGATTCTGCCGTGAGCGCGATGGATCTCAAGCGATTCGCACTGTTCGAAGAGCTCTCGGAGGAGGAGCGCGAAGTTCTGGCCGACGAGCTCGAACGGATCGAACTCGAACCCGGAGACGTGCTGTTCCGGGAGCGAGAGGAGGCGAGCGGGCTCGTGCTTGTGGTGGAAGGCCGGGTGCGCCTTGAAAGCAGCCGCGCGGGCGAGCTCGGCAGCGTCGGCCCGGGGACCGCCCTTGGCGCAGTGTCTCTTGTGGCGGTGGGTCCGCGCGAAGCCTCGGCGGTCGCCGATAGCGCGTGCTGCGTTCTCCTGCTGCGGCGGAGCGCGTTTCGCCGTCTCGCCGACGACGCGCCCCGCGCGGCGTGCCGGCTCGCCGAAGCGATCGCGTGCGACGCGGCTGCGCTCTTGCGGGCAGGCCTTGAGCCCCTCGTGCGGAATGCGGTTGACCGCTCGCAGACCGACCTCTAGACTGCGCGACCATCTCGGTTGTCCCACAAAAGCCCGGAGCTTCCGCAGACATCATGACCGATAGCCGCATCCGCGAGGGCCTGACGTTTGACGACGTCCTCCTCGTGCCTGGCGCCTCGGACATCTTGCCCAAGGACGTCGATCTGCGGACGTTCCTCACCCGCGAGATCGCACTCCACACGCCCCTGGTTTCGTCGGCCATGGATACCGTGACCGAGCACCAGACCGCGATCTGTATGGCCCAGAACGGGGGCATCGGCATCTTGCATCGCAATCTTTCGATTGCCGAGCAGGCGTCGGAAGTGGACAAGGTCAAGCGCTCCGAGTCTGGCATGATCGTCGATCCCATCACGATGCGCCCCGAGCAACGCATCTACGAGGCGCTCGAAGTGATGGCGCGCTACCGGATCTCTGGGGTCCCGGTGACACGCGAGGGCAAGGCCGTTGGGATTCTCACCAACCGCGACCTGCGCTTTGTGAAAGACAAGAGCCAGGAGATCTCCAAGGTCATGACGAAGGAGAACCTGGTGACCGTGCCCCCGGGCACGACGCTCGAGCGCGCCAAGGAGCTGCTGCACGAGCACCGCATCGAGAAGCTGCTCGTGGTCGACCACGAGGGGAATCTGCGGGGCCTCATCACGATCAAAGACATCGAGAAAAACGAGCGCTACCCGAACGCAGCAAAGGACGGGCTCGGCCGGCTGCGCTGCGGTGCAGCCGTGGGGGTAGGCCGCGATCAGCTCGAGCGCGCCGAAGCGCTGATCGAAGCCGGAGTGGATGTCGTTGTCGTGGATACTGCCCACGGGCAAGCGGCGAGCGTGCTCGAAATGGTGCGGCAGCTGCGGCGCAGCCACCCAGACCTCGCGATCATCGGCGGCAACGTCGCGACGGCTGAGGGAACGGAGGAGCTCATCAAGGCCGGCGTCTCCGCGGTGAAAGTGGGCGTCGGGCCCGGCTCGATCTGCACCACGCGGGTGGTGACCGGAGTCGGCGTCCCCCAGTTCACGGCCGTGTTCGACTGCGCCCAGGTGGCAAGCCGCTTCGGAATCCCAGTGATCTCCGATGGCGGCATCAAGTACTCCGGCGACGTCCTAAAGGCGCTGGCCGGAGGGGCCTCCACCGTGATGATTGGCTCCCTGTTCGCGGGCACCGATGAGGCGCCCGGCGAAGTCGTCCTCTACCAGGGCCGCTCCTACAAGATCTACCGGGGCATGGGCTCGATCGGTGCCATGAGCAGCGGACGGAGCCGAGACCGCTACTTCCAGGCGGAGGTCGACGACACCACGAAGCTCGTCCCCGAGGGCATCGAAGGCCGGGTGCCGTACCGCGGCAGCCTCTCCAACAGCGTCTATCAGATGCTCGGAGGAGTTCGCTCAGGCATGGGCTACGTGGGCGCGGCGAATCTCTCCGAGCTCAGGGCCAAGGCGCGCTTCGTGAAGATCTCGTCGGCCGGCCTCCAAGAGAGCCACGTGCACGACGTCATCATCACCAAGGAAGCTCCGAACTACTGGATTGAGTAGGCTCGCAGCGTGAAACCTTCGCGGATCCTGATCCTCGATTTTGGTGCGCAATACACGCAGCTCATCGCGCGCCGGATTCGCGAGCAGAATGTCTACTGCGAAATCCATCCCTACAACATGTCCCTCGAGGCGGTGCGCGCCTTCGACCCCGCCGGCATCGTGCTCTCGGGTGGCCCGGCAAGCGTGCTGGATCCGGGATCGCCTCAGCTGGACCCCGCGCTGTTCGAGCTCGGAAGGCCCCTGCTCGGCATCTGCTACGGCCTTCAGCTGCTGGCCAAGCAGCTCGGAGGTTTGGTCGAGAAGGCGGAGCGCAGGGAGTACGGGCGCGCCCTCTTAAAGCTCGAACGCGAGGATCCGCTCTTCGCCGGGCCCAAGGGGCGGGCGGAACGCGTGGTCTGGATGAGCCACGGAGACCGCGTACTGCGCCTTCCCCCCGGCTTCACCGTCCTTGCGACCAGCGAAGGCTCCCCCTTTGCGGCAATCCGTCACGTGGATCGGCCGATCTGGGGGCTGCAGTTCCATCCCGAGGTCTCGCACACGGAATCCGGGAGCGAGATCTATGCGAACTTCGTCCACAGAATCTGCGGCTGTCCGCCCGCCTGGACCATGCAGGCCTTCGCCGAAGAGGTGGTCGAGCGCATCCGCCAGAAGGTCGGGACGGCACGCGTCGTGTGCGCACTCTCCGGCGGAGTCGACTCCTCCGTCGCCGCCGCCTTGGTGCATCGCGCAATCGGCGACCAGCTGGTCTGTATTTTCGTCGACCACGGTCTCCTGCGGGAGCGCGAGCCCGAGGAGGTTCAACAGGTTTTCCGCGAGAGCCTCGGCATTCGCCTCGTGGCCGTGGACGCGAGCGAGCGATTCCTCGCCGCCCTGCGCGGCGTCATCGATCCCGAGCGCAAGCGTCGCATCATCGGGCACCAGTTCATCGAGGTCTTTGAAGAGCACGCCCGCCAGCTCGACGATGTCAAGTTCCTGGTCCAGGGCACTCTCTATCCCGATGTGATTGAGAGCGTGTCGGTGCGGGGTCCATCGGCGACCATCAAGACCCACCACAACGTGGGAGGTCTCCCCGATGCGATGCAGCTTTCCCTGATCGAGCCCCTGCGCGAGCTCTTCAAGGACGAGGTGCGGGAGGTGGGTCGCCAGCTCGGTCTTCCAGCGGCCATCCTCGGCCGCCATCCCTTCCCGGGTCCCGGGCTCGCGATCCGGGTCATCGGCGAGGTGACCCCCGAGCGGCTCGCCATCCTCCGTCGCGCAGATGCCATCCTGATCGAGGAGCTCCGACGCTCCGGCGAGTACGATCGAATCTGGCAGGCGTTCGCGGTCTTCCTCCCCCTGCAGAGTGTCGGGGTGATGGGGGACGAGCGGACCTACGAGAATGCCGTCGCGCTGCGCTGCGTGACCTCCGTGGACGGCATGACCGCGGACTGGGCACGGATGCCGGCCGAGGTCCTGGCGACCATCTCGAGCCGCATCACGAATGAGGTAAAGGGCGTGAACCGGGTGGTGTACGACGTTTCGTCGAAGCCTCCGGCCACCATCGAATGGGAGTAGGTGGTGCCGAACGTCCCCTTCGTCCACCTGCACCTTCACACCCAGTACTCGCTCCTTGACGGAGCCATCAAACACCGGCCGCTTTTCGAGCGCGTGAAGGCCTTGGGCCAGCCGGCGGTGGCCATGACGGACCATGGCAACCTGTTCGGTGCGATCGAGTTCTACGACTCCGCCCGAAACGCGGGTGTGAAGCCGATCCTGGGTTGCGAAGTGTATGTGGCGGCGGGCTCGCGTTTTGAGAAGGAAAAACGGGAAAAAGACGCCTCGGGCTTTGACGCCATTTCGCACCTCCTGCTGCTGGCGATGGACGAGGTCGGCTATCGCAACCTCGTGTACCTGGTCTCGAAGGGCTACCTCGAGGGCTTCTACTACAAGCCGCGCATCGACCTCGACCTCTTGCGAGAGCGAAACACCGGCCTCATCGCGACGTCGGGCTGCCTTTCTTCTCTGGTCTCGCGCGCCATCGTCGGGGGCCAGCCCGAGACAGCCTGGCGCCTCGTGGAGGAGTTCTCGCGCATCTTCGACGGCCGCTACTACCTCGAACTCCAGCGCCACGGCATTGCCGGTCAGGACCTCGTGAATGCAGAGCTGCTCAAGATGGCGGTGGATCTGCGCCTGCCCCTCGTCGCCACCAACGACGCGCACTATCTCACGAGCGAGGACCACGAGCCGCACGAGGCGCTGCTGTGCATCGGCACCGCAACCACGCTCGAAGACCCGCAGCGTTTTCGCTTTGACGGCCGAGGCTTCTACGTGCGCTCGGGCGAAGAGATGGCGGAACTGTTTCGCGACCATCCCTCGGCCATCGCTGGAACGCTCGAGATCGCGGAGCGCTGCAACCTCGAGCTCGAACTCGGCTCCTATCACCTGCCGGAGTTCCAGGTGCCCGCAGGGGAGACGCGCGAGGCTGTGCTCGCGTGCGAGGCCTGGTCGGGCCTGCGCCAGCGCTTGGGGCATGCGCCGGACGAGCCCTTCCGACGGGAGTCTGCCGAGTATGTGAAACGCATGGAGCATGAGCTCCACGTGATCGGTTCCATGGGCTTCGCCGGGTACTTCCTCATCGTGGCGGACTTCATCGGTTATGCGCGAAGGTGCGGCATTCCCGTGGGTCCCGGCCGCGGCTCGTCGGCCGGCAGCCTCGTGGCTTACAGCCTCGGCATCACCGGGATTGATCCGATTGAGTACGACATCATCTTCGAGCGCTTCCTGAATCCCGAGCGCATTTCACTGCCCGACATCGACGTCGACTTCTGTATCCGCGGGCGAGACCAAGTGATCAGCTATGTCGCCGCCAAATATGACGGCAAGGGCGATGACGAGAAGCGCGTCGCGCAGATCATCACCTTCGGCAAGCTCCAGGCACGGGCGGCGATTCGCGATGTAGGACGCGTCCTTGGCCTTTCCTACGGCGACGTCGACCGCGTCGCGAAGCTCGTCCCCGAGACGCTGGGAATCACGCTCGAGGAGGCCCTCGAACAGTCCGGAGAGCTGCGTGCGCGGGTCGAAGCCGACGGCCAGGTGAAGCGCGTGGTCGAGATCGCGCGCCGGCTCGAGGGCCTCACGCGTCATGCCTCGACCCACGCGGCCGGCGTCGTGATCGGCGACCGCCCGCTAATCGAGCTCGTACCGCTCTATCGCGACCCGAAGTCCGGGGCTGCGGTGACCCAGTACGACATGAAGTGCGTGGATCGGATCGGCCTCATCAAGTTCGACTTTCTCGGGCTCAAAACCCTGACCGTCATTTCCGACGCCGAGGAACGCATCCGCCAGGGCGGATTCCCCGAGTTCTCGATTGAGAAGATCCCCCTCAACGATGCGCTCAGCTACGACCTGCTCTCCCGGGGTGATACCGACGGCGTCTTTCAGGTGGAATCGTCCGGAATGACCGAGCTCGTGGTGAAGCTCAAACCGCGAAGCTTTAAGGAGATCATCCCCCTCGTCGCGCTCTACCGGCCCGGGCCGCTCGGCTCCGGGATGGTGGACGAATACGTCTCTCGAAAACACGGTCTCACCAAGGTCGAGTACGTGCTGCCGGAGCTCGAAGAGCTCACGGCAGACACGCTCGGCGTGATCGTGTACCAGGACCAGGTTCTGCAGATTGCCAATCAGGTCGCCGGCTACAGCCTCGGGGAAGCGGATCTTCTGCGTCGCGCGATGGGCAAGAAAAAGCCAGACGAAATGGCGATGCAACGCGAGCGCTTCGTTTCCGGCTGCAAGAAGAACAACATCGAAGAGAAGAAGGCCCACGCGGTTTTCGATCTGATGGCCGAGTTTGCAGAGTACGGTTTCGCGAAGTCGCACTCCACCGCATACGCGCTCATCACCTACCAGACCGCGTACCTGAAGGCGAATCACCCCCGGGAGTTTCTCGCGGCGCTGATGAGCGCGGATACAGGGAACGACGAGAAGCTCGCCCGTTACATCGCCCACGCGCGCGAACACAAGATCGATGTCCTCCCACCGGACGTAAACGAGTCCTCCCGGGACTTTACGGTGGTGGCCGGTGGGATCCGCTTCGGCCTCGCGGGCGTAAAAAACGTGGGCGAAGGCGCGATCGAGGCGATCCTCGAAGCCCGGGCCGCGGGAGAACGCTTCGGGAGTCTGTTCGACTTTTGCCGGCGAGCAGACGGTCGGCGCGTGAATCGGCGCGTGGTGGAGAGTCTCGTAAAGTGCGGAGCCTTCGATGGGCTCCATCCCAACCGGGCGCAGGCGTGGGCGGGTCTCGACGCCGCGCTTGAGGCGGGCGCCGCGGCGCAGCGAGACCGCGAGATCGGGCAAGCGAACCTGTTCGGCGCCCGAAGCGGGGGGGAGTCGCTCGAGCCCGTGCTGCCGCAGGTCGCGGTGTGGACGGATCGCGAGCGCCTCGCTCACGAGAAGGAAGTGCTCGGCTTTTATGTGACGGGGCACCCGCTCTCGCCCCACGCCGCCCAACTCTCGCGCTTTTGCGATACCACCGCGGGCACCATCGAAGGCAAAGCCGGACGCGATGTCCTCATCGGGGGCGTCGTTACGCAGCTGCGCGAGACTCGCACGCAAAAGGGCAAGATCATGGGCTTCGGCGTCCTCGAGGACCTCGAGGGAGCCTTCGATCTCGTGCTCTTCCCGGATGTGTGGGGCCAGTTCTCGGCAGTGCTCCGGCGCGCAGCGGCGCAGGGTGATGCCGGAAGCGTGACGCCCCTTCTTCTCGCTGGGACCCTCGAAGGCGGTGAGTCGCCCAAACTCCTGGTGCGCGAGGTGTTCGAGCTCGCGGGTGCCGAGGAGAAGCTCTCGTCTCAGCTGCGGCTCCACATTACTGCGACCGAGGCGACGCGCGATCGCCTGACCGCGCTCAAGGACTTGCTCGCCGCCCATCCCGGCCCGTGTGCCGTCCAGCTCCACCTGCTGATCCCGGACGAGAGCGAGACCATCCTGTCTTTTGGAAGCGGCGTGCGGCCCAGCGAGGCTCTGCTCGAGGACCTCGACGGCCTGTTTGGGCGCCGCGTCACGGAGCTATGCGTCTAGCGCTTCGAACGAGTGCGCTCGCGCTCGCGCTGTGCACGGCTGCGACCGTGGCGGGGGCGGAGACACGCAGTGTCGAAGCCGTGGGTGCTGTCCCCGCTCAACCCGGGGCGTCGCCGGGGGGCCCCGAGCGAGAGGGGGCGCTGCGGGCCGCCTTGGCGGAGGCGGTCGTTCAGGTGGGTCTCTCCCTCGTTGCCAACCCCGACCCGGTCGCCACACGGCCACGTGTCGAAGCGGCCCTCGCGGGGGATCCTCGCGACTATACGGCGCGCTATCGCGTGACCGAGGACCGGGGCGCGGGCCCGCGCAGCGTGCTCTCGGATCCGGCCGTGCGCACCGAGTACGCCGTGAAAATCGAGGCCCAGGTGGATGTGACTCGAGTGAGGGCGCGCCTTGTGGCGGCCGGTCTTGTGCCAAAGAGTGATGCGCCCGTACCGGTCGCCCCGACCGAGCTCCACCATTTGACGCTCGTTCTTGAGAGCCTTCCGTCGTACCAAGCGTACGCCGCGGTGCGTTCCGCGCTGGTCGAGCGTGCGGGAGCCAAGTCCGCACAGCCCCGCGAGTTCACCCGGGGCCGGGCGGTGCTCGCCGTCGAGACAGCGCAGCCCGCGGCGGCATTGGCGCAGGGGCTGCCCGCGCTTCTCGCTCCTGAGCTGCGGGTCGAGACGGTCTCTGCCGAAGGAGACACGGTGCGGGCGCGGCTCGTCGCAGCCCCCACGCCCGCTTCGCCCCCGCCGAGCGCGGCGAGTTCCCAGAAGGCGCCGGCCAATTGACGCCCTCTGACCAAATCGCTACTCAGTCCGCCACGTTAGGCGGGTTTCAGGCACGTAGCTCAGTGGGAGAGCACCACCTTGACACGGTGGGGGTCGGCGGTTCAATCCCGCCCGTGCCTACCAATCGGGACTGTGGTCGAGCGGAAAGGCGCGCTCGACGTCCAGCAAAGGCAAGTAGTTCCAACCAGATGCATCTCCCGCGGACATGAGCGAGATCACGGTTTGTCTGCCCGACGGCAAGACGCTCACGCTGCCGGCGGGTTCTACCGTTCTCGCCGTCGCCGAGCGGATCGGAAAGGGACTCGCGCGTGCCGCGCTGGCAGGGCGCGTGCGTCCCCTCGACGCTCCGCCGTCGCAAGGGCCGCAGCTTGTTGATCTGCGCAGCCCCGTCTCAAGCGACGTCGCGCTCGAGATCGTCACTGCGAAGGACCCACAGGGTGGCGAGGTCCTTCGCCACTCGGCCGAGCACGTGATGGCCGATGCGGTGAAGCGTCTTTTCCCGACCGTGCAGATCGACGTCGGTCGGACGGATCACAGCGAAAAGTTCCAGTACGACTTCCTGACCGAAAGCCCGTTCACGCCCGAGGACCTCGAGCGGATCGAGGCCGAGATGAAGCGAATCCTGGCCGAGGACGCAGCGTTCGCGCGGGAGGAGGTCTCCCGCGAGGAGGCCAAGCGCCTGTTCGGCTCCATGGGCGAGGAGCTCAAGGTCTCGCGGATCGACGATATCCCGGAAGGTCAGCCGATTACGCTCTTCCGGCATGGCAAGTTTGTCGATCTGTGCCGGGGCCCCCACGTTCAGCACGCCGGTCAAATCGGCGCCTTCAAGCTGCTCGAGGCGGCCGGGGCGTATTGGCGTGGGGATGAACGCAACCCCATGCTCCAGCGCATCTATGGCACCGCCTTCGCCTCGCAAAAGGAGCTCGACGAGCACCTCGCGCGCCTCGAGGAGGCAAAGCGTCGAGACCATCGGCGCCTCGGACAGGAGCTCGACCTCTTCCACATCGACGCGCTTGCGCCGGGCTCGCCCTTCTACCACCCGAAGGGGATGGCGCTCTACAACGGGCTTGTCGCCTACATTCGCTCGCTCTACCCGAAATACGGCTACCAAGAGGTGATGACACCGCAGCTCTTTCGCGCCGAGCTTTTTAAGACCTCGGGCCACTACCACGAGTTCCACGACGACATGTTCTGGTTCGAGGGCGATGAAGGCGAGGAGCTCGGCGTGAAAGCCATGAACTGTCCGGGCCACTGCCGGCTCTATCTCTCACGCAAGCGCTCCTACCGCGATCTGCCGCTTCGTTTCGCCGAGTTCTCCCGGCTGCATCGCAATGAGCGCAGCGGTACGCTAACAGGACTCTCCCGGGTGCGGGCTATGGCCCAAGATGATGCCCACATCTACTGCGAACCCGCGGACGTGCCGCAGGAAATTGAGCGCTTCTTTGCGATGACGGCCGAGGTCTACCAGGACCTTCGGATCTCGGGGGTCAAGGTCTCGGTCTCGACGCGGCCAGAGCGCTTCCTCGGCGATGCCAGCGATTGGGATCGCGCGGAGCAGGCGCTCATCGCTTCGGTGCGCGGCGCGGGTTACGAGTGCGGCATCAAATACGGCCAGGCCGCGTTCTACGCACCGAAGGTCGAGTTCGATTTTCAGGACGTACTCGGGCGGAGCTGGACCCTATCGACGATGCAGATCGACATGGCCATGCCAGGACGTTTCGGCTTGCGTTACATCGGGCGCGATGGTGCGGAGCACCAGCCCGCGATGCTGCACCGCGCCGTGCTGGGCTCGCTCGAGCGATTCATCGCGATCTACTTGGAGCACACGGCGGGCGACTTTCCGCTTTGGCTCGCACCGGTGCAGGCCATCGTGCTCCCGGTTTCAGAGCGACACGTCGAGTACGGCCGCAAGGTCGAGGCCGCGCTTCGCAGTCGCGATATCCGGGCGGAGCTCGATGCCCGCAATGAGAAACTCGGTTTCAAGGTTCGGGAGGCGGAGATCCAGAAGATCCCGCAGATGGTTGTGGTGGGGGATCAGGAGCAAACCAACGGAACGGTCACTCCGCGCCGCCGACATGGCTCTCACGAGCCTGCCGCAGCCATCCCCGTGGACGCGTTCGTAGCGCAGCTGGCCGACGAGATCGCCAGGCGGCGCTCCTAGACCCCGGTCTCGCAGGAGGAACTTCGCATCGCGGAAGTCAAGAAGGACACCACCCGAGTCAACGAGCGCATTCGAGCGCGTGAGGTGCGGGTGATCGGATCGGGCGGCGAGCAGCTCGGGGTGATGACGCCCGAGGACGCCGTGCGACGCGCGGAAGAGGAAGGACTCGACCTTGTGGAGGTCGCTCCGAACTCGAACCCTCCGGTCTGCCGGATCATGGATTACGGGCGGTACAAGTACGAACAGAAGAAAAAGTCGGGAAAGAGCAAGGGTCATGCCGCATCGCTCAAGGAGGTGAAGTTGAGACCCCGGACGGATCAGCACGATCTCGACTTCAAGCTCAGAAACGCGCGGCGTTTTCTCATGGAGGGTGACAAGGTCAAGGTCACGGTGATGTTCCGTGGCCGCGAGATCGTGCACACCGCTCTAGGTCGGCAGCAGCTCGACAAGGTGAAGGAGATGCTGGGTCCCCTCGCCTCGGTCGAGAATCCGCCGCGCATGGAGGGGCGCTTCTTATCGATGATCCTCGTGCCCAATCGTGAGGCCGCAGAGGCCGCGCGAAAGGCGGAGGAGGCGGCGGCGAGGGCCGCGGCCGCTGCGGCGGCAGAATCCGAGGGCACAGCAGGCCTGGGCGTGGCGGGTCCCGCGTCCTTGGCCGCGGAGGAATGAGATGCCGAAAATGAAGACGCACCGCGGTGCGGCCAAGCGCTTCAAGCGGACGGGGACGGGCAAAATCTCGCGAATGAAGAGCGGGAAGAGTCACATCCTCACGAAGAAGTCCATGAAGCGCAAGCGCCACTTGCGCAAGGAGACGCTGATCTCCGCTGCGGATCTGAAGCGGGTTGAGCAAATGCTGCCGAACTAGTCGCGGCAGCAAAGGAGAGTACGAGATGCCTCGAGTCAAGCGTGGAGTACACGCGAACAAGCGCAAGCGTCGCATTCTGAAAGCGGCGAAGGGCTACTACAGCGGCCGCCGCAACCTGCTCAAGACGGCGCGTGAGGCCGTGGAGAAGGGCTTCAAGTACGCGTACAAGGGGCGCAAGCAGCGCAAGCGCCAGTTTCGCAGCCTCTGGATCGCAAGGATCAACGCTGCCGCCCGGGAAAACGGCCTCTCGTACAGTAAGCTCGTTTCGGGGCTCAAGGCCGCGGGTGTGGAGATCGACCGCAAGATCCTCGCGGATCTCGCGACGAACGACGCCAAGGCGTTCGGCGAGCTCGCTGCGATTGCGCGCGGGAAGGCCGCCTAGGACTCGTGGCAGACTCCGCCCGCACGCTCGCGGCGCTGGAGGACGAGGCCCGCAAGGCGGTTGCGGGGGCCGAGGACTTGCGCGCGCTGCAGGAGGTCCGCGCGCGGCTGCTCGGCAAGAAGGGTTCGCTCTCTACTGTGCTTCGCGGGATCGGCCAGCTTTCGGCCGAGGAGCGGGGGCCGGTGGGCGCTGCCGCAAACGCCACCAAGCAGTTCCTCGAGACGCTGCTCGACGAACGCCGCCAGGCGCTCGAGCGCCGCGAGCAGGAGCGCGCGCTCACACACCACCGACTCGACGTCACGCTTCCCGGAGCGCACGGTCCCCTCGGCCGGCTGCATCCCATAACGCGTGTGGAACGCGACGTGGTGGAGTTCTTTTCAAGCCTTGGCTTTCCTGTGGAAGAGGGGCCAGAAGTCGAGTTCGAGAAGTACAACTTTGATGCTCTCAACATGCCGCCGGATCACCCTGCGCGTGACGAGCACGACACCTTCTACGTCGGGGATGGCCGCGTCTTGCGTACGCACACCTCCCCGGTTCAGATCCGCGCCATGACCGGCCGCACGCCGCCGTTCCGCTTCATCGCACCCGGCCGGGTCTACCGGCACGACCTCTCGCCCCGGCACAGCCCCATGTTCCACCAAGTGGAGGGATTTTGGGTCGACGACCGCGTCACGTTCGGTGATCTCAAAGGACTGCTCTACGCATTTCTAAGTTTCCTCATGGGGATGGACGTCGAGCTGCGCTTCCGCTCAAGCTTCTTTCCCTTCACCGAGCCGTCTGCGGAGATGGACTACGCGTGTCTGCTGTGCAACAAGGCGGGATGCCCGACCTGTTCGCAGACGGGATGGATCGAGGCGGGCGGATGCGGAATGATCCACCCCACCGTGCTGCGAAACTGCAAGATTGACCCCGAAAGGTGGCAGGGTTTTGCCTTTGGGATGACCCTCGACCGAACGGCCATGTTGCGTCACGGCCTTTCCCACATCCGCCTGCTGTTCGATGGGGATATGCGCGTCCTGGAGCAGCTGTGAGTCGCAGGTTGCGGGGGGGGTCTTAATGCGAGTGCCCTTGGGCTGGCTCGCCGAGTGGAACTCCGTCGCGCCGGCGACCGCAGCCCTGGCCGAGCGCCTCACCCTCGCGGGTCTTGCGGTCGACTCGATCGAACGGGTCGGGCCGGACCTCTCTGGAGTGCGCGTCGGCCTCGTCCGCGAGCGCTCTCCTCACCCCGGGGCGGATCGTCTTTCCGTCTGCAGAGTCGAGCTCGACGCCGACGTCGGGGACGGCGGGCTGGCCGAGATCGTGTGCGGCGCGCCGAACGTCGCTGCGGGTCAGAAGGTGGCCGTCGCTCTTCCCGGCACACGCCTTCCCGATGGCACAGTCCTGAAGCGATCCAAGATCCGGAGCGTCGTCTCGAACGGGATGATCTGCTCGGCGCGAGAGCTCGGTCTTGCCGGGGAACACGAGGGCATCTTGGTGCTCGATCCGAATGCTCCGATCGGTGCGCCGCTCTCGAGTGTGATCCCGGTGGGCGACACTGTGTTCGAACTCGAACTTACCCCGAACCGTGGCGACTGCGCCTCCATCTTAGGCGTCGCGCGCGAAGTTCGTGCTCTCTTCGGCGGGGAGTTGCGCTTTCCCCCCTGTGCGCCCAAGGAGGGGGGCCGGCCTGCGGCGGAGGACGTGCGGGTCGAGGTGGAGGACGCGACCGGCTGTCCCCAGTACGTCGCGCGGATCGTGCGCGGGGTGCGGGTCGGTGCGTCGCCGGACTGGTTGCGGCGCAGGCTCGAGTCGATCGGCGTGCGCTCGATCAGCAACGTGGTCGACGTGACGAACCTCGTCTTGCACGAGCTGGGGCAGCCCCTCCATGCCTTCGATCTCTCGACGCTCCGGGGCGGGATCGTGAAAGTGCGCAGCGCCCGGGACGCAGAGCGACTCGTAACGCTCGACGGGGAGACGCGCGAGCTTTCGCCCGAGGATCTCGTGATCGCCGATGCGGAGCGTGCCATTGCGCTCGCTGGGATCATGGGCGGCTCTTCGACTGAGGTCTCCGCGACCACCACGGATCTTCTCATCGAGAGCGCACAGTTCGCGCCGTCTCGCATTCGGCGCAGCGCGCGCCGCACAGGGATCCGCTCGGAAGCCTCCTATCGCTTCGAACGGGGCGTCGATCCCAAGGGCGTCCGGCGCGCCGCGGATCGCGCGGCGCTGCTGATGGCGGAGGTGGCCGGGGGAACCGTGTCGGCCGGGGCCGTAGAGGTGCGCAGCCCGGGCGCGCTCGAGCCGCCGCGGGAGATCATCCTCGACCCTGCCCGGGTCGGGCGTCTGCTCGGGACGAAGCTCTCGGGGCAGGAGGTTCGCGAGCTGCTCGAGCGGCTTGAAATCGCCGTGACCGTACGCGGCGACGGGCGACTTTCGAGCTTGCCTCCGAGCTATCGTCTCGACCTCGCGCTCCCCGAGGACCTTGTCGAGGAGGTGGCCCGGATCCACGGCTACGAGCGGATTTCGACGACGCTTCCCGACGGACCGGTGCGGCCGGTGCATCCTTCGCGAGGGCGACTCTTGCGGGAGCGCGTGACCGACGCCCTGGCCGCGGCCGGACTGATCGAGACCATGACCCTCGCTTTTATGAACCCCGGCGATCTCGATCGGCTCGATCTTTCTCTCGACGACCCGCGCCGGCGTACGGTGCGAGTGTTGAATCCCGTCTCCGAAGAGGACTCTCGCTTGCGCAGCACCCTGCTGCCGTCGCTTCTTCGTGCGACGCGGCAAAACCTTGCGCGCCGCGTGGAGCGCGTGCGGCTTTTCGAGGTCTCGCGCGTCTTTTTGGCCGACGGTGCGCGGGAAAACCCCGAGGAGGCTCTTCCCGACGAGCCGCTTCGCCTTGTCGCCGTCGTGACTCATGGCGAGCGCGCAAGCTTGTGGGAGCCGCGCGAGCCCGTACCGCTTTTCTTCGAAGCCAAGGGACTCGTCGAGCGCCTGCTCGGTGGGCTCGGCTACGCCGCCTGGTTTCGTGCGGGAAGCGGTGAGCCGTATCTGCATCCGGGGGCTGCAAGCGACATCGGTGTCGGCGAGAGCGTCGTGGGCTGCGTGGGTGAGCTTCACCCGGAGGTCGCCGCTGCGTTCGAAATCGAGCCGGCGTGCGCGGTTTTGGAACTCGACCTCCGGGCCCTTTCGGACCTCGCCCCCGTGCGGCCGCGCTACCAGGAGGTCTCGAACCAGCCTCCGGTGCGACGCGACATCGCCGTCTTGCTCGATCGCGACCGGCCGGCCGGGGACGTGCTCGAGGCCATCCGCAAGACCGCTGGACCGCATCTGGTGTCGGCCGACATCTTTGACCGCTACGAAGGGGGAGGGATTCCGGAGGGGAAGGTAAGCCTTGCCTTTCGGCTGATCTTCCAGCGGCCGGAGCGGGCGTTTACCGACGACGAGATCGTGCGGATGACGGATCGTGTGGTGCAGATGCTGGCGCACCGATTTGGCGGGGAACTGCGCTAGCGCGGGGCCGCGCAGCGCGAGGGTGGGACTCGCAGGGGGAGGGCAGAGATGACCAAGGCGGACATCGTCGAACATATCTACGAGAAGGTCGGCTTCTCGAAGAAGGAATCGGCGGAGCTCGTGGAAAAGGTCTTTGCGATCATCAAGGACACGCTGGCTGCGGGCGAGAAGGTGAAGATCTCTGGCTTTGGCAACTTTGTGGTCCGCGAGAAGAACGCGCGCAAGGGTCGCAATCCACAAACCGGCGAGGAAATTCGGCTGGCCGCGCGAAGAGTTCTCACCTTTAAGCCAAGTCTCGTGTTAAAGAACGTCCTCAACGAGGGGCATGCGGCGGGAGCGGACCCAGACGCGGAGGATGACGACGATGACGCCGACGACGAGTAGGAGCTCGGAACGCGGCAAGGCAAGGGCGCGCCGGAACGTCGGGTCCAAGCCCGTGCGGCGGGTCCGCAAAGGGGCCGTCGCAGTCGCGGCAGGCCTGCCCGCCCCGGAGGACGGCAAGCTCTACTACCGGATCGGCGAGGTGAGCCGGATCACCGGCGTGAAGCCCTATGTGCTTCGCTACTGGGAGTCCGAGTTCCGCTGGATGGCGCCGCAAAAGTCACGCTCGCAACAGCGCCTCTACCGCCGACGGGACATTGAGATGATCCTTCTCATCAAGCGACTCTTATATGAGGAGCGCTTCACGATTGCCGGCGCCCGGCGCCGGCTGCGAGAGCTGGGTGTGGGCCGCGCGCTCGAGGCGCCGCAGCTCGATCTCGGCCTCGAGGTGGACGACCGCGACCGCTACCGACGCATCCGGGCCGAGCTCGCATCGATCCGCGCGATGATCTGAACCTGGCCTAGAGCGGGAGAGAGATCAAGAGCCCGCTCAGCGTGAGCCACAAGAGCAGGTACGACACGCCGAAGGTCGCAATCGCTCGCAGTGTCGTGAAGTCGAGCGCTTGCCGGACCGCGATGATCCCCGCAACCAGCATCCAAAGGTCCGTGGCGACGGTGAGGGCGAATCCCAGGGTCGGCGGGGGCACCGCGGCGAGCACGCGGAAGATCCCGGGTGAAAAAGCGAAGCCGGTCGTGCGCAGCACCTCGGCGTAGTCCGTGACGGTCTCGGGTCCGCGCAGGAACGTGGCGCCGACCATGTACGAGAACACAGAACCCGCAAGCCACAAGACGAGCGGCTCCATCACATCGATGGCGACATGACGCAGACCGTGCCCCCCGAGCGCGCTGCCCAGTCCGCCGGCGGCGGTGGCGAAGAGCACCACGAGGAACGCCTGCCCGATCGATCGATGCTCGGCCTCAACCTCCTCGAAGAGGTCCGACTCGAGGAGGCTCGCGCGGATCATGCGCCGTAGCAGGGAGCGGTTCGGCGGAGGGTGATTCATGGCCGGGTCCCGAAGATTCGATCGAACAGGCGACCGATCTCACCGCGCACACCCGTCGTATCGCGCACTTCACCCATCGCCCGCACCACCGCTTCGGTCGAGTCGCAGCGGGCGGGATTCCCCCCCGCATCGGTGCAGCGAAGGCCCATGGGCGGTGTTCGGCTCCCTACGTCCATTGCAGCCTGCCTTACGGCCTCGCGGTAATCCGCGTCTTTTCCGCTGGTCGCGTACGCCTTCGAGAGAAGTTCATTCCAGTGTTCAAGGCGAGCCAATGTCTCCGGGTCGGCACCGCCGTGCGAAGCGGCTGCGCGCGCGAGGCGATAGTAGCCGTAGGCGAGGGTGGAGAGCGCCTCGTAGGGTCGCTCGGACTGCGCGCCCTGCGCGACGTCGGCTTCCACCTGCCGGGCTTCTTCGTCGCTGAGCTTGTTTTGCGCAAGGCCGCCAAAGAACTCCGTATAGGTGCGCTGCGCGGGCTGAAGACACGCGGAGGCGTGGCCCTCTTCGGAGATCTTGCAATAGGCGCCGGGCTTTGGCTTCTCCTGGTTCGAGCAGGCGAAGCCGGCGAGCAGCGCGAGCACGAGGCTCGCGCGCAAGACCAGCAGCATTACGCCTTTTCCGCGGGGGGAAGGGCGATGCGCAGCCCGCAGACGAGGCCGAGCCAGATCGGCCCGATTCTCATGTAGCAACGGGGCTTGGGTTCCTCGTCCGCGTGGATCTCGACCTCGGCTTCGGTGATTTGCAGGCGGTCGTCGAGTTCGCCATGTCCGCGCACATTCGGAATGGGATCAAGCCCCTTGCGCAGCGTGACCCCCGTGATGCCGTTGGCGTCGAGCGGAGGATAGGTTGGGTCGTTGAGCTCCGGGTGGGCCACGTTGGTGTCCGGGTCATCCACACCGGCGAGGACGAATCGATCCTCTCCGCCCCGGCGAAGAGCCCGGCCGTGCGCCGGCGCCAGACGAAACTCGCGGCCGGCCGGCCCCTGGAGCTCGAGAAAGAGCGGATCATCGGAGGCCGCGAGCAGATCGGTGCCGACGTGGATACGCACCACAATGCGGCGGATCCGCGCTCGCACCTGCGGCTCGGCCATCCCGGGGTCCTCCGCTGCGCAACGCGACTGCGCGCAGGGTAGGCGCGGGAGAGCCGGGGTCAAGCCACCGGACTGTCGAGGACTGCTCTAGAATCGCGGAGGTGGGATCTCGCAGCTTCGTGAAGCGCTCAAGCCTTGTGCTCGGCGCGGCCTTGTGTGCCGCGTCCAACGCCTTGGCGGACTGCGAGCCGTGGCCCGGGGAACCGAGCCCGCTTCCCGCGGTATCGTCCAGCGATGATTTGACGGCGCGCTTCGCCCATCTCCGCGCCGAGGAGCTAGCCGCGCTCGCGCTGCAGCTTGAGCCCTTGGCCCCCGGTGACGCCCACAGGGTGTGGCTCCACGTCGCATGTTTGGATCCCCAGCGCGACGACGCGCGAGAAGGGGCCGAGCGAACCTCTCCCGTACGCGTACACACGCCCGAGGTTGTGCACCAGCCAGGAGAAGTCGTCCCCGCCGCGGCGGACTTAGCATTCGCCTTCGGACACCTTGACGACCCGATCTCGGTTGTGTTGGCGACACGAGGGGCGGACGCCTCAGCAAAGCCCAGGGCTACTACATCCGCACTCGCTTCGCCGACAGTCCGGCCACAGCCTCGTGCCGCCCCTTCGGAGAGCCCGCTCGTCGCGGACGGGCTTCTCGATGAGGCGGAGGGGCTCGTTCGCCAAGCCCATTTCGAGGAGGCGCTCGAGAAGGCGACGAAGGCGCGAGAGGCAGTTCCGCCCACGGGTGATCCGGCAGCCCTGGGAAAGCGGCGCGCGCGGGCGGATCTGATCGCAGGCACGGCGCAGGTCGCGCTCGGCCAGGACGCGGACGCGCGCGCGAGCTTTGAGCGCGCAATCAAGACGGATCCGAGCCTGCGCCTCGATCGGGCGAGCACGTCGCCGAAGGTCGTTCGTGCGTTTGATGCGGCACGCGCGGCGGCGTCCGGGGGTGCGCCGTGAGGTGCATGCGCTGGATACGACCTTTCGCGGCCCCAGCGCTGCTTGGGCTCGCCGGGTGCGTTGCACCGCCGCCGCCGCCGCCGAACGCGTGGATGGAAGTGGATATCGCGCGCGGCCTTGCAGCCGGTCCGGGGACGGCGGCTCCCGCCCGGGTGGAAGTCGTGCTGGACGTGACGCCGAGCATGGCGGCAGCCGCCCGGGGAAAGTCGTCCAATCTGGACGCCGCACGGGCCGGGGCGGCGCAGTTGCTGCGCGCTCTCCCTCCGGACGTTCCCGCGACGCTCGTGGCATTCGGGGTGAGTGGTCCGGCCTGCCAGGCTCCGCCGCTCGTTCTTGGGCCCGAAAGCGGCCGGCCCGCGGTGCTCGCTCTCCGCGCAGAAGAAATGAGCCCTGTCGCGGAGGCATCGTTGGCTTCTACACTCGATAGCGTCGCAATCGCGCTCGCAGAGCAAGAGGTCGCCGAGCGCACACGGGTCGTCGTCTTCGCGGACTTTGCCTCGCAATGCGGCGGTGATCCCTGCGCGGCCGGGGCGAAGCTCCTTGCGACCGGTGCGACGCTGGATCTCGTCGTGCTGGGCGAAGCCCAGGTCCCCGCCTGCCTTCGGTCTCCGGTGCTGCCGGGCGGGCTACCGGCCTCCGTGTCGCACAGGACAGATGCGAATCCAGTTTCGTTTCGACTGATGGCGGCTCCGGCCGGTCCGGCCCGGGCGCCGGCGGACGGCGTGGCAGGGGAGCGCGCGATGCGGGTCGATCCGGGCCCCGCCATGGTCGAGCTGGCTCTCACGCCTCCCCTCGAGGTACCCGTCGTGCTCTCGCCCGGAGCTCTCCTGCGCCTGCGGGTGATCGACTTCCCGGAGGCTTCACCCCCCCTGCGCGATTGGGCGGTGGAGACCGCGCCGCCGCCCCCGGACGTCTCCAAGGAGGCTTCTCCCCAGTGAGCATGAGTCTTCTCGCTCCCGATCCGTTCGGCGCGACCGCGGATCCGGAGACCTATATGCCGCGCGCAGCCACTGAGCGGGCGCTTGCGGAGCTCGAGCGAGCCCTGCTCGCCGGCGACTTCCCGGTCGTGCTCACGGGGCCCGCGGGAATCGGCAAAACCTTACTTCTTCGGGTTGCGGGGCGGCGGCTCGAAGGGCGAGTGCACTGTGTGTATATCGCGTACGCTGCGCTCTCTGCCGCAGAGCTCTGTACCTGGATTCTTGGGCTCCTCGGCGAGTCTGCGCCTGCAAACAGTGATGCCCAAGCGGCTCTTCTCGCCGCGGCCCATCGGTTCGCCCAAGGGGGTACGCCGCTTGCGCTGCTCATCGACGATGCGAGTGCGGTTCCACCGGATACCGCCGAACGCATGCGAACCCTCGCAGCAGGCTCTCGTGGCGCGCTCCAGATCGTCGCCGCCGACATGGAAGATGCCTCCTCTGAGCCGTGGGTGACTCGCTTTGGGACGCGTGTGGAGCGAGTCCGGTTAGAGGCGCCGATGAGTGCGGCAGAGACAGCGCTTTACATCCGGGCGCGCCTTGAGCGGGGGGGGATCTCCCACGAACATCGCGCCCGCCTTGACGCCAAAGTGATTGACCGGATCTTTCGCCGGTCAAGCGGGGTCCCGCGCATCGTGCAGGCATTGGCGAGCGAGTTCCTCCGCGTTGGCGAGGCTGCGCTCCCGAGGGAGGCCCTCGAGGCGCTGCTCGCACAAGAGGACGCCGCGGAGCTCGCTGCCCGTGTGGCCGCAAACACGCTCGCTCGCGAAGCCTTGCCCGCGGAGCGCACGGTGCGGCGGGAAGCGGCCACTCCGTCCGCTCCTCTCGCTCCAGCGCTCATCCCGAGCGCTCCTGAAAAGCAGCCCGTATCGCTTGTCCCGCGTCCCTCGACACCGTCCCCGTCGCAGCCGAGGATCGAGCCCCTGATTCAAGAACCCCTTCCGGTAGCTGCTCCCGCGGCGTCGATGCCGGCGGAACCAACGCCTGAGCCGCGGCCGCGCGAACGCGCTTCCCCGCCGCCGGTTCCCGCTCGACCCCCTTTCGTGGCCCAGCCGGTAGCTTCTGCCGCGGCGTCGATGCCGGCGGAACCAACGCCTGAGCCGCGGCCGCGCGAACGCGTTTCCCCGCCGCCGGTTCCCGCTCGACCCCCTTTCGTGGCCCAGCCGGTAGCTTCTGCCGCGGCGTCGATGCCGGCGGAACCAACGCCTGAGCCGCGGCCGCGCGAACGCGTTTCCCCGCCGCCGCTTCCCTCTCGATCCCCTTTAGCGGCCCAGCCAGTCAAAAAACGGGAACCCGTCCCGGAGAAACTGGCTCGCGCGCTCCATTGGCAGAGAACTCTGATCGTCTCGCTCGGCCTAGCCTGCGCATTTGGGCTGGCGATTCGGTTCCTGCGCAGCGCGCCCGTTGTCCCGGAGCCCCCCGTGCAGGGGCTCGACGCGGGATCTCCAGGGTCTGCGAAAGTCCCGGCATCCCAGGCGGCAGGCAATGCACCCCCCACTGTCGCGGCATCTCAGCCCCCTCAGCCGAAAGTCCCGGAGTCCCCTCGTGCGTCCCAACCTGCGAGCGAGCAGCCAGTCGCCGCTTCAGGATCCGACGAGCCTAAGCCTTCGAGCCCCTCGGCCCCCCTTGCCGCCCAAGTTCCGGTCGCGCCAATCCCCGTGCACATCAATGCCACCCCGTGGGCCACCATCGAGGTGGATGGCGTGGAGGTGGGAGAGACGCCGATCGCCGGCGTGCCCCTTGCGCCTGGCAATCATGTCTTTAGGGCCCGCATGCCCAATGGCCGAGTCATCGAGAGAACCGTGCAAATCGGCGCAGGGACTCGCCACGTGACGTTTGAGTAAGACGCTCCTCCTGCCCGTCGACAGAGGGCTTGTGGATCGCTACTCAACGTCTTGGCTCGGGCCGTAGCGCAGTTTGGTAGCGCGCCTGAATGGGGTTCAGGAGGTCGTGGGTTCAAATCCCGCCGGCCCGACCAATCAAATCAAGCGCTTAGGGCCTTTGCCTCGTCAGGCTTTGAAGGCGCCGGAAGCATGGCGGAAGCACGCGGGGCGGTTTGGCTCCCCTCAGGCCTCAAGGTCGACCCTCTTCCCGAGCACGCCATGCGCGCAGCGTCGGCGGAGGTCGGTGAAATGGTCCGCTATCGACACGCGCTGGTCACGATACTGATCGGCTTCGCTCTCCAGTCCTGTGCGTTTGCCAGACAGGGCGCGTGGACGAACGCCCAAGATGCGTTCGCAGCCGGGGACTATCACGGCGCGATCCAGAAGGCGGATTAACTCCTCTCATATGGGAGCCCGTCGGCGGAGGATCGCACTAACGCGACACTGCTCAAGGCTCAGTCATACGAACGGCTCGGCCAGCTCGGCGACGCGCTTGCCCTTTATGCCTTCGTTGCGAAGAACTTCCCCGACACGCCGCAGGCCTATCAAGCTACGGTCGCGCTTGCTCGCCTGACCCCGGCACAACCCGCCGCCGAACGCGGGAGCTTCTAGCCGTCAGCGACGCCCTGCGGGCAGCCTTCCGGGTGATGCGGGCAGCCGTCCAGCCACCCGATAGCGTACCTGACGTTGCATTCCGAGGCGCCCGCCGCACGCTCGAGCAGCGTTGACTGCAGCGCGAGTCCCTTTTGAATGCGGTCGGCCACCTGGAGAAAGGCGCCAAGGCTATTCGCCTGCTTCGCCGCCTCTGACGCACTCCAGAGATCCCGATTCAGCGCCTTGACCTGTCCGAGCAGGTCGTCGCCGAGATTGTCCTCGAGCTCGGCCTTGCGCTGCGCAGCCTGCACCAACGCTGTCCCGATATGAGTGCTGTGGCGGTCCACCGCGCTTTTGGCGAGCCCGTGTTGTCCCGCTATGTCCCGAATCGCTGTCCCGCTAACCAGGGCTTCGTCGATCTTGCCCTGATTCGGGTGTGTGCACACGGTGCACTGGCGAGCCACTTAACCCCCCTTTCGCCCCTCCGGGACGCGCTGGCGGTGTTTTGGGATGATGTCGCGCCGCTGTCCTACAGCGAGCCTTGCGCATATGCGCGCTCTCCACCGCAAGCTGCCGGTTCCAAACGGTCAGCATCCCGTTCCACGACGCGACGTGAGAGCGTGCCGCGAGGGGGTATCGTTGCCGATGCGGAGGCTCCCATGAATCGGCTCCCCGACCACCTCCCGATCCTCGACCGCGCGGGACGCCTACCCGTCGGTCCGATCTACGTCGAGCGAGAGATAACGAACCCGGTCGATCTCTGCGACGCGCACGGGTGCCTAAACCCCGACGCGGTCGGCTTCTCCCGCCAACCGCTGGTGCGCGCGAACCTGTCCGGGCACTGGCCTCGCAAGAAGCGCTGGAACTTCTGGAACTGGATCGCGTCGGACTTCGTCTTCTCGGTGACGCTCGCGGACATCGACGTCGCCTCGTTCTGCGCGTTCACGCTCACCGATTTCCGCGACGGCGCACACTGGAGCGGCAGCTCCTACGGGCGCTCCGGCCGCTTCGCGCTGCCCGACCGGGTCGAAGCGAGCGTCGCGTACCAGGCCGGCGGGATCGACTACACGAATCGCATCGACAGCGCGGATCTTGCTGTGCGTTTCCGCGGCCGTGCCGGCGATGGCACGCAACTCGCCGCGGACTTCGGCGTGCGCCGGCCACCGGGCCAGGAGAGCCTGAACGTCGTCGTACCGTGGACGCTGTCGCGCTTCCAGTGCAACTCGAAGCACGCCGCGCTCCCCTGCGAAGGAGAGGTGCGCGCGGGCGCGCGTCGGTACGCGCTTGAGCCGCGGACCTCGTTCGCCGTGCAGGACTGGGGCCGCGGCATCTGGCCCTATCGCTCCAACTGGAACTGGGGCGTCGCAACAGGCTGGGTCGGGGACGTCCTGCTCGGCGTCAACTTCGGCGCGAAGTGGACCACGGGCACCGGCTCGAACGAGAACGGCATCCTGTGGAACGGCCGCTTACACAAGATCATGGAGGACCTGCGCTGGGAGTACGACGCTGCGCAGTGGCGCAAGCCCTGGCGTGTCGTCGCGCCGCGCTCGGGCGCGCTCGACCTCGTCCTCGAGCCCGTCGCCGCCCACACGCCGCGAATGAACCTGGGCGTGATCGCCACGGGCGGCGTCTGCGCCTTCGGGCACTGGCGCGGTCACGTGCGGGTCGACGGCAGCGAGCTCGCCGTGGACGGGCTCATCGGCTGGGCGGAGGAGTTCGCGCACCGCTGGTGAAGGGCCACCACGGCTCAGGGTCTCAGGAGATCGCGTGCAGACCCCAGTGTGGATTCGACGGCGATCTCCTCTGAAGACGCAGCGGCGGCACCTTATACAAACTAGCCGCGGACGGACAACTGCATGCGCTTATTACACCGCACGCTTCGTGAGAACGTCCCAGTTGTCCGAGACGAATTGCGCAAGGCGGAGGAGGAGAGCCAGGGACGTATAGGCTTCGTTGTCCGTGATGCGCGCGCGTCGGCCATGCGCGGGAGTGGACCCATCACCTTCGCGGTTCGGTCCGCCAGAGCCCTCTTTGGCACATCACTTGTGTATCCCGAGTTCGTCGTCGTCAACGTCAATACTCCAATGACTACTGGCGCACGTCACGTTGACATCCCTTCTTTCCACGGAGCAACACGGGAACACTATCCGTTGCCGTTTCTGAAAGTGATGGGCCGCTCTGGACTTTTCGAAGCGAGGCGCGTGGTCCGCGCAGGAGCACTCTCGTGGTTTTATGAAGGCACGGGTGGCAGCTATGATTACTGGCCGGAGGGTTTATGCGGTCCAATGCTGAGCGAGCAGCCGCCCTTCGGCAACGTTGCTCTCATTGCGGATAGTGACCGGATGTACCACCAGATCGGCGCCATTGGAGATCCCAATGCGGAATTGCCCCGCATGTCGGCCTCGGCATACATTCAGCCGGATGGCGATGGCAACTGGGCGATTCTGGACAATGGAGAAGTTCGCGCTGCGTACCCAAGTCATGCGGTCCGCGACGTTCACAGCGGACCTCCGCCGTCGGAGTGTGGATTTCCACATGCCCTCCGATCCATTGGCCGACACCGCGTGGATTGTTCAGCTGCAGGAGATTTATGCTGACTTGAGCGATTCCTGTGGGAAGCAATAGAGCCCATTCAGGGTCAGGCGCCTGCGGCTACGTCTCGCCACCAGAGCCAAGATTCAGGATGCGCTCCCCGCGGCCGAAGGAGGGAGTGCGGCCCTACCTCCCTTTGGACCGCAAGACGTACAGAGGAGTCCTGAGCGGGATCGTCGGCGTCTTCCAGCGAAAGGTGGCGTGCTTCAGCTCTCGCGTAGGCGGTCCTCTGGACGAGTACGCACCGCGCCCGTGAGCTCGCTACTCCGCCGATGGCGACTCCGGCTCCTCGTCCTGGCTTGAAACGGGCTTCCAGGTGTCGTCCGGGTCGAACTTCGTCATCGCCTGCGCTAGGACCGCGGTCTTCGGTCCGAGGTCTTTCTCGAACACGACACCGTCATGATTCACCAGGAAGGTCATCACGCCCGAGGAGCCCCATCTGGCCGGGAATGCCACGAGCGCGAAGCCGCCCATCATCTTGCCCTTCGCGAGGTAATCGTAAGCGCCGCCCTTCGCGTGCGGCCCCTGCGCTTTCAGGATCCGGAAGTAGTAACCGTGGAAGGGATGGCCCTTGCTGTTGGTTCCCTTCTCGTAACCCTCCGCCCTGGACTGCGCGAAGAGTGAGCCGAGGGGGCTCTCGGGCTCATCCTCCTGGGTTTCGAAGTAGAGCCCATCGCGCTGGCCCTTCGCGCTGGCGAAGCGCTGCGCGTAATGAAGGAGGTCACTCTTCTCCGGGTCGCGCGCATAGTATTCGCGCTGCGCATCTACGTATGCGAGACAGGCCTGGATCGCGGCCAGCTCGTTTCGCCCGATGCGGCGGCTGAGGACCTCGTGTTCCCCAACACGCGAGTCGAAGCGCCAGCCAGCATCGTCCTTCACGATCGGGATCGGCATCGGCCAATCGTCCTTCCCGGTCTGCAGCACGGCTTCCGTGTCGCTCGAATTCACGATCGAGTTCTTCTCTTCGTAGGAGTTCACGAAGCTCTCGCGCGCCTTCTGGTCGGCGATGGGGTCCCCGGAGTCGATCATGCGTTTCGCATCGGTTCCGAGCACCGCGAGGAGCGCCTTCGTGTCGCCCTCCTTTGCAGCGGCGACGAGCGCACGAGCGGCTTGGTCGGGGGATGCGAAATGCTGCTGTGCTGCGTCCGCAGCAAGCGCGGGCGGCGAGCCAGCCACGGCGAGGAGCACCCCGACCGCCAAGGTTGCGGCAAGGACACTGAGCAGTCGCGCGATCATCTTCTCTTCCTCCGGCGGGTAATGGTTCGGCATGGCTACTCCTCCGCTCACCGGCGCCCACCGCCGCCGCCCCCACCACCGCTGCGGCCGCCGCCGGCGTTCTTGTTGCCACCCGCCGAGGCGCGATTCCCTCCGGCTCTGGCACTCGTGTTGGAAGCGCTCTTCTGGCTAGCCTGGCCGCGAGCCGAATCGCGCCGGGCTTGGCCACCGTTGCCGACTCCGTCGAAAGCCCCGCTCCCTCCGCCGCGGTTCGCGCCGCCTTTTGCCGAGGCGTTCGGACGCTCCGCCGGGGCGTTCGGACGCTGCGCCGGGGCGTTCGGACGCTGCGCCGGGGTGTTCGGACGCTGCGCCGGGGCGTTCGGACGCTGCGCCGGGGTGTTCGGACGCTGTGTGCCGCTGAGCTTGTTTCCCGCCCCGCCGGACGCGCCGAGATCGCGGTTCATGTTCCCGGCGCCCTCGCGGGCGATCTGCTGACGACCTTGCTCGGTGCGGCCGCGGAAGGCGTCGCGAGAGGCGGCGCCAGGCCGATCTGCGCGGTTAAACTGATTCTGTGTCGCCTTGTCGCGGTACTGCACTCCCCGTCGATGATCCACGTTGTGCTGCCAGTTGTTGTTGGTGGCATTGATGCGGGTCACGTTGTTCGAGACGTTCTGGTTGAAGCTGTTGTAGCGATTGACGTTGACATTGACGTTGCCGTGCCCCGCGCCCCAGTGGCAGCCACCCCAGAGGGCCGAGCCCACGGCGAGACCCACGCCGAATGAGAGGATCGCGGTCGTCGCGACATAACCCGGTGGATAGTAGTAGTAAGGCGGGTAGGCGGGATAGGGCCACGCCCCGTAGATGACAGTCGGATTGTAGGTCGGGACGTAGATCACCTGCGGATTCGCAGGCTCGATCTTGATAATGACGGGTTGGCTTGGCTCCGGCGCCTGCTCCACGGTGACGACCTGCTGCTCCGTGGTCTTTAGATTCCCCTCCGCCTGCGCTTTGCCGCGGAGCTGCTGCACAGCGTCCATTACATCGCTCTGCTGGGCCAAGAAGGCGTCGCCGAGCTTCTGGGTCCAAGCGAGTTCGTCGTTCATCATGGTGAGAACCTGGGGGAAGGACGCGAGCGACTTGACGCTCGGGTCCCAGTCCTGCTGCTTTAGCGCGTCGTCGAGTGCCTTGTCCTTCAGGCTGGGATTCTTCTGCTGCCAGCGCGCGGCCTCGACGACCTCGAGCGGGTAGGTCGAGGCCATCAGCACCTGCGCCAGGAGCGCGTCGGGATAGAGGGCGATTGGCGCAACGAGCTGCTCGATCTCTTCGAGCTTGAAGGTCGCGGCCGACGCGTCGCCCTGGGCCAAGGCAACCCTCGCCCCCGGCAGCGAAACCAGCGCAGTCAGCAGCCCGACGAGAGCTGCCTTGGACAATTCCCTGAGTTGACGCATTGGGCGCGCTCCCCTCCGAAAGAAAAGAAGGGGTCACGGTAGCGCGGCTCGCGAAGCTGTCCCCCATGACTACGGAAAGTGATCGCCTGTCCTTCCGGCCGGACCCTGCCGAGCCTGTCCGCGACGCGACCCTGGTAGGGTCGGGGGGTTGCTTGGTACTCCGGAGCGGAAGCCTATCTGTGGCTCGCGGTCTCCTATGGGAAGGGCAACCGCACCTGACGGCTCATCGGGTTGACTGGCAAAAAAAAAGCTCGCGCACCTAAATTTGTTTGGCCTAGGATTCTGCAAAGAAACCCTCGAAATCCTTCTGGCAACCCTGTTCTCCGACGTACTGACACGGCGGAATCAAGTCGAAGACGAACACGCTCTCATCGAGCATGTAGAGGACATGCCGCGCGGCTTCCTGCTACAAAGGACGGCCAGGAGATCGGGCCATGTCCAAGCAAAGCCGGGCCTGCTTCGAGCCGCGTGGGGGTGAAGGCTGGCGCGACCCTTTCGTCATGTACCGGGCATTGCGCGATCACGATCCCGTCCACCACGTGGCCGATAACGGCGAGGGACGGGACTACTGGGTGCTCTCGCGCTTCGCCCATGTGATCGACGCTGCGGTGGACGCCAGCGCGTTCTCGTCGGCGTCGGGGCTCACCTTCTCGTACGGCGAGATGGAGCGGCTCGGCCTCGAGGCGCCCATCGTGATGATGGACCCGCCCGACCACACCGCGCTGCGCAAGCTCATCATCAAGCGGGTGACCCCACAGCAGGTGGAGGCGCTCGCACCGATGGTGCGCGAGTTCGTAGTGGCGCGCGTGGAGACGCTGCGGGAGCTCGGCAAAGGTTGTGTGGTGGCCGAGCTCTTTCGCCCGCTGGCGAGCTTCGTGGTGGCGCACTTCCTTGGTGTCCCGCTGGCCGATCGCGCTCGCTTCGGCCGCTGGACCGACGCCATCGTCAGCGCCAGCGCCGGCGGCAACGTGCTGAGCGCCGGCGAAGCCGTGGGAGAGATGTTCGCCTACTTCGCGGGCCTCATCGCCCAGCGTCGCGGTGAGCCGACCGACGACATGCTCTCCGCTCTGGTCCACGGCCGCCTGCGCACCGGCGAGGACGTCTCCCCCGCCAAGATGCTGGGCGTCGCCTTCACCATGGTGACCGGCGGCAACGACACCATCATGGGTCTGCTCGGCGGGGCGTTCGAGCTGCTGACCCGGCACCGGGAGCAGCGTAAGCTCCTGCTCGAGGACCCAGCTCGCATCCCGAACGCGATCGAGGAGTTCCTGCGTCTGACCTCGCCCGTGCAGGGCCTGGCGCGCACGGCCACGCGCGACGTCATGCTCGAGGGCAAGACCATTCCGCAGGGTCGCAAGGTCATGCTCCTCTACGCCTCGGCCAACCGCGACGAGCGCGAGTTCGGTCCCGTTGCGGGGGAGTGCGACGTCACGCGCAAGATCCGCCGCCACCTGAGCTTCGGGTACGGCGCGCACCACTGCCTCGGCGCCGCACCGGCGCGCCTCCAGGCGCGCGTGGTGCTGGAGGAGGTGTTGGCGCGCTGCCCGGACTTCACCGTGGACGCCGGGGCGGGGCGCTACGCGCCCGGGCCCTTTGTGCGGCGCTTCGAGCACCTGCCCTTCCGCTCGAGGGAGCTCGGCTAACGCGCTCACGCCCGCCGACGAGCTTCCGTTCCAGGCGGAGCGGGCCACGTTCTGCCCGCTCGTCGCACCAGCTGGTCCCCGGTAAGATCGGCCTGCTCGCCGTCCGCGCCGTGGGCGCTGCGAGCCGAGGAGACCCCGATGCAGATCTCGGCCATCCCGACACTGGACGACGAGACCAACCAGATCCGGCTGATGACGGCCGACATCGTCGCCAATCACGTCATCCCGAACGAGCATTTCCTGAATCGTCGAGGCGACCCCGACATGCCGAAGCACTGGGCGCGCCTCATGGCACTCGTGAAGGAGCGTGGCCTCTGGGCGCCGCACCTGCCCGAGGAGTATGGGGGGATGGGCATCGGCTTCCTGAAGCTCGCCTACATGAACGAGATCCTCGCGTGGAGCCCGTACTCGAACCCGATCTTCGGCATCATGGCTCCGAACTCGGGCAATCAGACCATCCTGGTCAAGTACGGCACGACCGAGCAGAAGAAAAAGTGGCTCGAGCCGCTGGTCGCCGGGACGATGCAGTCGTGCTTCGCGATGACCGAGCCCGACGCGGCGGGCTCGGACCCGCGCTCGATCCGCACCCGCGCTGTGCGCGACGGCGACGAGTGGGTGATCACGGGCCACAAATGGTTCTCCTCCAACGCGAAGCGCGCGGACTTCGCGATCGTGATGTGCCGCACCGAGGATGCGAGCGACGCCGACGTGAACGGGCGCACGACGCAGATCATCGTGCCGACCGACACGCCGGGCTTTAACTACGTGCGCAGCGTCCCGGTATGGGGACAGACGGACGGCCACCATGGCGAGATCATCCTCGACCAGTGTCGCGTGCCGCTTTCGAACGCCCTCGGACGGAAGGGCTCGGGCCACCAGGCCGCCCAGGACCGTCTCGGGGCGGGACGCGTGTTCCACTGCATGAACTGCATCGGCCAGATGTGGCGCGCCTTCGACATGATGGTGCGCCGCGCTACGGAGCGAGAGGTGCACGGGGGCAAGCTCGAGGACAAGCAGTTCATCCAGGGCTTCATTGCGGATTCGTACATGGACATCCAGGCCTCGCGTCTCATGACGATCCGCTGCGCGGAGCTGATGGACCGCGGCCTCGATGCGCGCACCGACATCTCCGCCATCAAGGTCTTCGTGCCGAACGCCATGCACCGGGTGGTGGATCGTGCGATCCAGGTGCACGGTGCCCTGGGCGTCTCGAGCGAGACACCCCTCGAGGGCATGTACCGCGGCGCGCGCACGCTGCGCCTCGCGGACGGTCCCGACGAGGTGCACCGCATCTTAATCGCGAAGAACGTGCTGAAGCGGTACCACGCCGGGGAGTCATGGGACTTCGGGCTCTGAGCCGCGTCCGGCGTGGCCGGCGCCCGACCTCCTAGGGTTTAGCGCCCGCAAGCCTGCATCGGGTCGGGCATGTCGCGCGGGCTGGCACGATTTCGTATCAGCCCTCGGCCGTTCCTCTTGGTGCGATCGTCTGTCTTCATGCGTCCGGGAGTAAACCGCAGTGGCATCATGCCTCGGATACGACCGCGACGGCGCTACTCGCCTCCCTCACGCTAGAGCGCGCGCAGGAAGTTTAGGATGTCCTGCTTTTGCATATCGGTGAGTCCGTCGAAGGCCTCGATCACTCGATTCGCCTCCGACGCTCTGAAGCGGGAATCGGGGCCGCTTCTGTGAGCGTCAATCGCCTCTAAGAGATCCGTGGTTCGGCCGTCGTGGAGAAAGTAGATGCGTTGACCCAGGCCCCAGAGTGGCGCCGTTCGGAACTCGTCAGGACCTGCCTGCGCCTGGACGATATCGTCGGCAAGTCCGGGCCCCATGTGGTGCAGCAACAAGTCAGAGTAGAGGTTCACGGGCTGGTTGCGCAGCGCTTCAACGGCGGAGTTTCCCGTGTGAAGCGTCGACGTGTGGCAGTCCGCGCAGCCCGCGTTCAGGAAGAGGTCACGGCCTTTGGCGATCGAGGCTGCTCCCCCGGGACTGTCCGGCGACGGGGTCGGAGGCGCCAGGAAACGCATGAAGATGGCAAATTTCTCGATGTCGCTGAGGCTGTCTGCGAAGGTCGTGCCATCTGTGTTGGTGATGCTATTCGGCGTTGACGTCAACTGACAGGTGGTGGTTTCGTCACGTTCTGTTGGAAAAAGCTCGCTGCTAATGCCCATCTCGACGTTGTATGCCTCGCCCGAAAACAGCAAGAGCGACTTGTTCTGCGCCTTCCAGCCGAAACGCGCGATCGTGCCGTCGTTCCCGTTAAGGTTCGTCGTGCCTGTATCCATGCGAATCCGATGAGGGCGGCCAGAAATGCCAAGAGCGGCTTTGCGGTCAGCATTGGCCACGTTATTGGCAGCGATCACGTCGTCGGGAATTTCTTCAATGAGGCCTGAACCAAAAGTGGGCGTAGGAATCCGAAAGATCAAATTGTCGTGGCGAGCCTGGCTCAAGAAGTCCTCCTGGCGAATCTCACAGCTACGAGCATCTCCGTTGCCGTCGGCTCTCTCGCTGATCACGAAGAGATTGTGCACGCCCCCATCGCGCGTCCCGTCGGACTTGTACTTGAAGCGTGCTTCACGCACCGGACCGTCGGGTTTTACAAAGAACGGGATTGAATTGCGCGCGCTGAACGCTGTACCGACGACGACCTGCGGGTTTTTTGTAGGGCTTGTGCCTCCAGTTGCCGGTTGCGCGTGACACCCGCCGCAACTGTCGAGATTGAAGCGAGGACCGAGGCCATCCCCGAGAGCTTCGACCTGCTGGAATTCGGCTTGCCCAGCCCGAAACGCCGCGAGTTGTGATGCGGTCAAGCCGGGCAGGGGGTCGCCTGCCCCTGACGGTGCACTTCTCACTCCAGGATCCCGTGCCTGGAACAGGCTCTCCGAGCGGGAAACTCCCGCCAGAAACGGCAGGGAGAGGCAAACTACCACGCGCACCAGCTTTTCTCCACGACGCATGCTGTCCTCCTCTGCTTGAGCCGCTCTGGGGCTCATTGCACGTTGCCGACGACACTCCCCAGCAACGTGGATCAGACCTCTGCGAGGAGCCCGGTGAGGCGGTCATGGACGAGAGTGAGTGACATGAAGACAATCGAAAGTTTTTGGGGATAGCGCGTGATAGCGCTCACGGTATGGTCCGCGGTGCTGCCCCGCTGGTCGCGGGAGACGAACCCGTGCCGGGCGGCAACAGCAGTGGAGAGAGATCGAGCGGGCATGCCAGTGGGAGGAGGGGACGTGAATGAAAAGCGGGCGGCGCAGGAGGGATTCGAGTCGCTGGCGACGGTGCGCGGCTTAATTGCTGGCCGCGAAGACCGGGTAGATGGGCAAATCGCTGCAGGTCTCGAGGGCACGATGGGCCGTGAAGAAGTTGGCTCCGCGTGCCCGCGGGTCCTGGAAGGGAAGGCGCGAGACTCGCTCGAGCCCTCAGTGCGTTACGCAAATCAGTGAAAATAGTGCGCACATATTTACGAGTTGTCGTAATTTCAATGATTTCGCTGGTACTGCTTGAAGCGCGGGCCTCGCAAGCTCAGTGCGCGGTGCCTACGAGCCTCGCGGATGGCTGGAAGACCGCGGAGCGCGAGTCATCCGGCTTCAACCCCGCAGCGCTTTGCGCAGTGTTCGATGAG
>Ga0310037_10000142_pt1 | contig 58696 bp, 60 predicted proteins | sample Sb_taG_11_FD_200239 | JGI IMG/M metagenome (GOLD analysis project Ga0310037, IMG submission 200239) | Peat soil microbial communities from Weissenstadt, Germany - Sb_50d_3_AS metaG (v2) (version 2) | ecosystem: Environmental > Terrestrial > Soil > Wetlands > Peat | place: Germany: Weissenstadt... | reverse complement strand
AAAGCACGCCGAGGCCCCACCACGTGAGGCATCGTCTGACACTTAGGTGCTCGTATATCATTTCTATGTCTCCTATCGCACTGCTCCGCGCGGAAGCGCTCTCTGGCCGGTACGCTTGCCTACGCTGTGCAACTCTCGCAATAAGAAAGAACCCGCATACCATTAGTCAAACGCAAACGCGCTTGACGGCCGAGGTCGTGGTCCCTCGCTACCGCAGTCCTGCAGGGGGCGGACAGGTCCTTCCAGGGTGCGCCACCGTCCGCCGCTTGCTGCCGATCGACCTGAACATAACGCCCCGTCTATACCCCGGCGCTCGGACGCTCAGGTAGTTAGGTCCGGAGAGTGAGGGCGGCCGCGCGCAGCTCCTCGAAGGACTCCTCGATTGCCTGCGCGAGCGCAGCGAGGTCAGGGACCAAATCTGGGTCGCCGATGAGGCCGAAGCCCACCTTCCCGAGGTAGCTCATCACCGCCACTGCGACGCCCTGGTACTCGAAGAGAGGAGGCTGCGGATACACCGCATGAAGACGAGCTTCGAGCAGGTAGAGGGGAAACTGCGGCCCCGGTACGTTCGTCACGATCAGGTGGTAGGGATGAAGCCACGACGTCAAGCGTGTGCCCGCATCCACGAGCGTGCGCGAGCCCGTCCAGTCGGCGAAGCGGATCATAAGATCGGTGCCATGTGCCGTACTTGAGTCCTTGAGCTGGTCTGTCTGTTTGCTCACGTGCCGGAAGCGCCGTAGGGCGTCGTGCTCGCCGACCGGCAGCGACACGAACCACGCCGATACGCGATTCGCGGCGCCAGCGTCCCCAGGGCCAGTGCGCATGTTCACGGGCACGACCGCGCGGTAGTCAAAACCTTTCAGGTGAAAGCGGCGTCCAACTAGAAGGCGGCGCACCGCCCCTGCCACCACGGTGAGCACCACGTCATTCACCGTGCCGTCGAGGTGCTTCTTGAGCTCCCGCACGGCGCCGAGGTCGAGCGCGCACCACTCGATGCTACGGCGCGGACCGATGGGTTGATTGAGAGGCGTGCTCGGCACGACCCGGAAACCGGCGCGGAGCGCCTGCCACACCGCGCTCGCGGTACGCGAGAACTCCGCCGACGTCTGGCGCGGCCGGCCGGCCGCTTCGCGCAGGGAGCGCAGCGCCAGAAAGGGCGCGCTGGCGCTCCGAATCGCCTCGTCAACGAGGAGCTCGAAGCGGCTCGGCACGGGCCGTGGCACCCACGGCGAGTTCGGCTCCGGAGCGCTCGCGGGCGCGGTTGAGAGGAGCGCTGTCAACAGACCCACACCCGAAATGCCATCGACCATGCAGTGGTGCGCCTTCACGATCATCGCCGAGCGGCCGCCCTCGAGACCCTCCACGAACCACAGCTCCCACAGTGGCCTGTGTCGGTCAAGCTGCTGCGAGAGGATGCGCCCCGCGAGCTCCTTCAACCTAGTCTCGTCGCCGGGGCGCGGCAAGCTCGTATGGCGGACGTGATAGCGGAGATTAAATCGATCGTCGTCCACCCAGATCGGTCGGCGCTGGATTGGCGTGAACTCGAGGCGCTGCCGGTAGCGGGGAAGGGTTCTAAGACGCGCGTCGACGTGGCTGCAGAGGCGCTCGATGTCGAGGCCGCCCGACGGGCAGGTGAGGGGAGGGGCCTCGAACACCGCGATCGCGCTCACGTGCATGTGGGTATTGGGGGTCTCGAAGGCGAGGAACGAGCTGTCTTGCGCGGAAAGGAATTCGTACGAGGATTCGGACATGACGCTGGCCCATGGAAGCGAACGCGCTTCCCGCATACCAAATCTGGCGATGACCCGGCTAATGTCAATGAGGTCGCGGGGCGCTCATGGGCTCGGCGAAGCAAAAATGGCGAGGGTTACGGCTCTGTTCGGCGGCAGTACGGTGGCTTCGCCAATCGCGGCCTTCTCAACAAGACTCGAACTTGCGAGCTTCAGATCCGCCACGGGGTCGCCAGAGACCGAAATCATGAGGAATCCTGCGACTCTAAGGGGTTGGAGCTGACCCCAAGCGGGCAAAACAGAGCTTTTCGGGCCCGAGTCCCACCACAGTCCCACCACCCCGGGCACGATATGCCCGGGCGGTCCGACACTCTCGAGCTAGCGCACCAGGACCGTGCGGGAGACCGTTCGTCCGCGAAGGCCCGGTGAACCAGCGCGAGCATCTCGCGCGTGCTAGGAAAGGGTTAGGCTAAACGAAACCCATGCCGGCTTGTACGCCATGACCATCGTCGAAATCTGCGTTGTCTTGTTGCTGATTCTACTCGCGGGCTTCTTTGCGATGGCGGAGTTCTCCATCGTCTCGTCGCGTCGCAATCGGCTGGAACAGCTCGCCGCCAAAGGACGTAGCGGTGCGCGCGTCGCGATCGAGCTCGCCGAGCAATCGGCCCGGTTTCTGGCAGCAGTACAGGTGGGTACCACGCTTTGCACAATGCTGGTGGGTACGCTGAGTGGCGCGATACTGGCCGTCAGGCTCGCGGCGTGGCTTAATCAGTACCCCGCGATCGCCGCCTACAGCACTCCGACCGCGATTGTCGTCCTGGTAGCTGCTACCACGTATCTCTCACTGATTCTTGGGGAGCTGGTGCCAAAACAGCTCGCTCTGAAATATCCCGAGCCGATCGCCATCTGGGTCGCACCGCCGCTCGCCCTTCTCGCCCGTGCGGCGGTGCCGATCATCTGGTTACTGGACACCTCGAGCAATTTCGTTCTGGGACGGATGGGCTTGCGGCCGGGGGTCGAGCGCAATGTCACCGAGGATGACATCCATAGCATCGTCGCCGAGGGAGCCAAGCTGGGCGTCATCCATCATGTCGAACGCGACATGATCGAGGGTGTGCTTGATCTTGCGAATTCTCCGGTGCGTTCGATTATGACGCCCCGGCCGCAGGTGGCGTGGATCGACATCGATGACTCGCGGGACTCGATACTGGACAAGATCGGGAGCTGCCCCTATGCGCAGATCCTAGTGAGCCGGGGCTCGATCGACGAGGTGATCGGCGTCGTTCGCAAACAGGACTTACTCGATCAGTCGTTGCGTGGAGAGCAAATCGATATCGAGCACGTCGCGCGCCATCCTCTGGTTGTTCCGGAGGCAACCTCGATTTTGCGAACGCTCGATCTTTTCCGCGCCACCCCCGTCAATGAGGCACTGGTCGTCGACGAGTTCGGCAGCATCCAGGGAATCGTGACGCGGACCGATCTCCTGGAAGCGGTCGCGGGTGATCTTGCGAAAGTCGAGGGCGAGTCAGGACCGAAAATGACGCGACGAGACGATGGCTCATTCCTCATCGACGCGGCGATGCCGATGGACGAGGTTACCAAACTTCTGAAGCAAGAATCCTTGCCGCCCGGCGATTTTGTCACTCTCGCCGGGTTCGTGCTCTCGCAAATGAACCACATGCCGCAGCGCGGAGAACGTTTCGTATGGGGCGGGTGGGAGTTCCAGGTTGCGGAGATGGATGGCCGCCGAATCGGGCGTCTGCTGGTGCAGCCTCATCGATGAATTCCACCGTTGTCGTTTCCCAGGATTCGTCCGCGCCATAAATCTTGCCCGCGACCGCGCTTGACCGGTATCTACGCCGCTTCGTGCCAGACGTAGCGCTTCGGCTCTCGAGTCTGCAGTATCCTTTACGATTGGACGACTCCAGGAGCGGTACGGGAAATGCCTCTGTGGCGCAATAGTTTCGTTGACAACTGCCATTGCTCGCTGTGTCGCCGCCACACCGGCGCAGCATTCGCCGCCTCGGGTCACGCACCTCGCGAGTCCTTCGCATATCGCTCGGGCGCTGACCCGATAGCCGCGCCGGCGCGGTCGTTGGGCCGTAAGCTACCGGTAACCGCGGCCGGACTGAGGCGGCTGTCGGCGATGGGCGGGAAGAACGCATTCTGGAGCCACCACGTGCCGCGCTGGCGCCGGGCTGGTGAATTCCTTTCCGGGAGGGTAGGCCGCGGTGTAAGGTCGGGTGCGAGGTCGCCGGCGGAACTGCGTGAGCGGCACGGAGGGTGATGTCGGTGTTTCACGGAATACTCGGACTGCTCCTTCTCTTGGGTGACGCGTGGGCGATCATCAACATTGCGCAGAGTCGCGAAACCAACGGTGCTAAAGCACTGTGGGTGGTGTTGGTTCTCGTGTTGCCAGTGCTTGGTCTTTTGATCTGGTATGTCGCGGGGCCGAAAGGGGCTTCCACATGAAGAAGTCCGCGTTTTCCGACACTACCCCTTTGCATTATCGGCCAGCGTCAGAAGGCGCTCTGTGCGGCACGCCAGCGCAAAAAGCGAGGAGGAATCCCGGATGACAAGCGATCCCACGTCATCGGAACCGTCTTTGGCACCCTTCAGTCGGGACGAGTGTTTGAAGTTGCTCAGACAAGGCAGCATTGGCCGACTAGCGGTGGTCATAGACGGCCAGCCCCATGTTTTCCCCCTCAACTATGCAGCGGACGAGGACGGGGTCATCGTCTTCCGGACGGCGGATCTGACCGCCGCCACCGAGGCCGCCTTGGCCAGGGTGGCCTTCGAAGTCGACGAGATCGATCTCGCGCGGCGACAAGGATGGAGCGTTGCCGTGCACGGGTTCGGACGGGAGATTACCGGCGCCCTCGATCGTGATTCCGAGCGGCTCCTTCGGATGCCGATCCATCCCTGGGCTCCGGGCCCGCGCAACCGATGGTTCAAGATCACCCCGAAGGAAATCACCGGTCGCTGGCTCAGGAGCACGGCGTCCGCTTCGTAAGTCGCGCCGAACAGGGAAGACCGGTGGAGCATGAGTTACCCGTCTCGGTCTTGTCGAAGACGGGCGCCCCCGTCCCCTTCGTTAACTTGTCCATTCTGCGGCAGCAATACTTGCGTCGTGCTCCTTCAGCATCCCCTTCCACTTACGCTCAATACGCGAGATCTGCGAACGAGAGACGCCGAATTCTTTGGCAATATCTGGCATTGCTCCAGTGCGGCCGCGGATCGCCACGCTGCTCCTCGTCGCCACAGGTATCGTCGTCTTCGCCGTCCGACGCCACCGTGCGCGAGGCTTGCAGCAGGTTCAGGGCTCCCTGTGAAAGGATTGCCCTCCGCGGTAGAGGGTGAGCCGGGTCTCAATGCCTTTTGCCAGAGCTACGTTCCCGCTTGCTCGCGCGAGTTCTAGGGCACTCTCCGCGTTGCTGACAGCATGGGAGAACTGGCCGGCCTCAGCATAGGCGGCGGCCAGCGTGTCCAGGCAGTTGGGGTTCGTATCCTTGAGTAGCGCCGCCTGCTTCGCTAGACGCACCGCTTCGGCGCCGTTGCGGTTACGCGCCTCGGGGTCCGTGGCGCGGAGCCATGCCAGATTGTTATAGGCGTCAGCGAAATCGGGCTCGAGACGTAGCGCCTCTTCGTACTGAGCAATCGCCTCGGTTGGACGGCCAAGCGTTGCGAGGCTGTATCCCAGGTTGTAGTGGATTTCGGCGGAATCGGGATTGAGGCGTAGGGCTTCCTCGTACTGAACGACGGCATCGCGTAGGCGGCCAACCCTCGTGAGGGCGCTTCCGAGGTCGCTGTGCGCCTCATCATCATCGGGGTCGAGGCGCAGCACCTCTTCGTACTCCGCGATCGCCTCCGGTGCCCGGCCCGCGGTCGCGAGGGCATTTCCTAGGTTGTAGTGGGCATCCAAGTAGTCGGGCTTGAGACGGATCGCGTCCTCGTAGTGAGCGATCGCCTCCGGTACGCGACCGGCATTCGCGAGCGCATTTCCCAAGTTGGTGTGCGCTCGGGGGTTGGCCGGCCATTGGTCTACGACGGTTCTCCAGATCGATAGACGGCTCCTGTAGTCCTCGTTCCTCACTACCGTCCGCGCGGCCAATGCCGCTACCACCAGTGCCACAACCAGCACCGGCCCCGCCGGGAACGACTCTGGCCGACCCGAGCTCACCCTGCGCCAGAAAGTGTACCCACCCACCACTACCAGTCCGATCAGCCCGGCCAGCGGCAGATACATCCGGTGCTCCGCCCCCGTCTGCGTGACGAGCGGCACCACGCTCGAGGTGGGCCCCAAGATCACGAAAAACCACAAGCCGCAGAAGCCCAGCGCGGGTTTACGCCACAGTGCGGCGAACGTCAGTGCCGCCACCACGAACACGATGGCGGCGTACGGTGCGACCTCACGCACTGTCTGCGCGAGATAGAATCCATAATCGAGCGTCAGCGTGCTCGGCCACACGGACAGCGCGAGGTAACGACACAGGTAGTACGGCTGGGTGAGCGCGTATTGCCACCAATCCACTCCCAAGCCGAAGCCTGCCGATCCCATCCGCTGGGAGGAGACGCTCATCAGCATCGCCAGTGGGATCCACGTACAGGCCAGGACCAAGTACAAACTCTTGCGCGCCTGCCACAGGCGCTGAAAGGAAGATGACCAGAAGACCCGATCCAGCGCCACGGCGACCAGCGGGGCCGTCGCGGCGGTCTCCTTGCTCGCCATCCCCAGGAGACAGGAGACGAACGCCAGCGAGTACCAGACCCAGCGATTCCATCGGATGGCACCGATACTCCGCACGACGCTGTAAAGAGTCAGCAGATAGAATAATCCGCCGAGGATCTCAGCGCGTTGTATCACATACGTGACCGACTCCGTTTGCAGGGGATGCACGGTCCAAATCAACGCGATCGCTAGCGACAGCCCCCACCCCTCCTTCCCACAGCTGTCCTTCAAGCGCGGGCTCTCAAGCACCCGCCGGACGAGGCCCCACAGCGTCCATGCCGTCAGGATGTGCAGCACGAGGTTCAGGACGTGATATCCGCGAACCTCGTGGTCCCCCAATACGTAGTTGACCCAAAGCGAGAGCCGAAGCACCGGTCGGCCCACCAGCGTGGCCCCGGTCTCGGGATTCTCGCGCAGCGTCGTGGCGAGCTGGCTGATGTCCGGGTTTTCGACGATGGAGGGGGTATCATCGAAAATGAAGGGGCCCTGCAGGCTGTTGTGGTACGCCGCTCCCGCGGCGAATGCCACGAGCGCGAGAGCCATTAGTGTGTCACGCAGACCCGAGAAACGAGTCGCAGCCTCGGCGATCAGCCTCATATCGAAGGCCTCGGTCCCCACCTCGTGGATCGTCATCTCGTCCGGCGGCTCGGCGTGTCGGCTGCTTTCCACTCCATGTCCATGGTCAAAACGAACCCAAAGCCACTTCGTTCCCCCTGTCGATATCGCCGGCTTGGAGATCCTTGGTCCTGCGAGACGCAAGACGTGTCAGACGGCCGCCTCCGGCCGAGCCGCCACGCCTCGTGGGCCGCACTGGAAGCGCGTGCACAAGCCGAGCTCGCCGTCGCCCGGGCCGTCGTGCCGGGCCGCAGGCAGCCCTTCGCCGGACAGTTCGGAACGGGAAACGTCGAGCTCGCGGGCGATGCCGGGGAGCGTCCCGCCCTTGCGGCCCCGGCGCTCGAGAATGAAGGCATCCCGCCCGCAGATCGCCCGGGGGTCACCCGACGCGCTCGCCGCCGCCTCCAGGAACGATCACTTCAGGCTCGCGTCAATGTAGGGCTCCGCCTCCTTGACCTTTGCGACGCACGCGTCGTAGTGCTTGGCTTGCTGTTCAGCTTTCGCTTCGGCGAGGACCCCTTCCCCCTTTGCCCACTCCATTTTTGCGCTGTAGCCCTTCGATTTCGCGTAGTTGAGCTTGGCGTAAGCAGCGTCGAGATTCTGCGAGCACGCCTTCGGGTCGGCCGAGCCGGAAGGTGAAAGAGCCGAACATCCAAAAAGCGGCATCGCCGCCAGTGAGCAAGCAATCACCGTGCAGAGAACTCGAATACCACTCATCGAAGGTCTCCTTCTTGCCTCACACTCCGACCGGCTCCCTCGCGGCCAGAAGGAGGCGTGATGTGGCCTGCCTAACGATCTCGCGGTCACGGATCTCGCGCAGCAATGTCTCCTCCGCCGGCGGCGCGGGAGTTGCGGCCGGTGGTGCGGCTGCCTGCTGGCGCTTGAGCCGGTTCACGCCCTGGACAAGGAGGAAAATCATGAAGGCGAGGATCACAAAGTTGATGATGGTGTTGAGGAACGCGCCGCACGCCACGACCGGCGCACCGGCCTTCTTGGCTTCCGAGAGAGCGGTGAATCCCTTGCCCCAAGGATCGACAACGAGGCCTCCGAATGCTGCCCCGATGGTGATGCCGACCGCCATGCCGACGACGTTCCCCTTGACCGCGAACTCCTTGAACTCACAGAGCCTGGATATAGGCAATCCCTTCTGACGGGGGTTTAACCGCCGAGGGCTTTCTTGATCTCTTCGAGGGCACCCATGTTCTTGTTGAGCTTGTCGAGGCTGTCCTTCATGTCGGTGATTGTCGTGCCGAGCTTAGCCGCGGATCCGAGCGCTCCTCCCGACTCGCCGGCCTTCTGCATCAATCCCTTCTCGAGGTCGCCCGTCTGCGCCTGAGCGGTCGGGTGCGTCGTCGTCCCGCAGAGATACCCCACTGCGAATACCGTCCCGAGCAGTCCGGTCTTAAGTCCGCGTCGAACAAACCTCATTGTGTCTCGTTCCTCCAGCGTTGATGTTGTCGTCCGTGGGGCGCCCGCCAATGGAAGGAAACCAGAGTCCAACCGGAGAGCGTCCCTCCCTTAAGAACGCCGATGCAAGCGTCGTGCCCAGAACCGAAGAAACAAACGATCGCAGTCCATTCGAGGTTTCGCTAGTCGGCCGCGATGAAGAGGGCAGATCCAGCGCCACAAAGACGCATACGAGGGAGCATCGGCGCGACGCAATGCCCCAGGGAATCGTGACCGCAAAGGAGTACGGGGAGTCGCCGTCCGACGCCGCCATGCGCGAGGCGCCTCGCTCGGATAGCGCCCCCCCGATCGCTCAGAGCCGGAGGTCGACAGACCGACGAAGACGTGATGAATGAGAGAAGGCGTCGCGATGGTCTCCGACCACGCGCCGATACCACGGCGACGGGCGCTACCCCCCCGACGGGACCAAACTTGGAATCAATCAATCCTATGAGCAATCATCACGGGCCGCTGCGGACTGCCCGAACATAGTTGGAGTTCGTCTTGCTGATCCCGCTGTCGGCGCCGCCGTTGAAGTTCACGGACCAGGCACTCGACGGGGTACTCGCGACACTCGAGGAGGACCAGTAGAGGTTCGACTGCGTCGGTCCGAAGATCGGGTCGATGGTCGGACTCTTGGTGGGATCCACGATCGTCAAGAACTCACTGACCTTCGGTAGCCGCCAGTCGCCATGACCGGCGAACGAGCAATCCGTCGCAGTGCTGTCGGTGGTCCCATCCGCACTCGTGCTGACGCACGCGCCCGCGTTAAGACCGGCCAGGAACACGGTGAACGCAGTTCCATCCGGATTGTTCATCCCGGTGCTCCACGTATAGGTAGTGCCCCAGTCGTGGATGCTGCCGTCGCCGGCGTTGGTCTTCTTCTCCCACTCGAGGTTCGTCTGATGGTCGAAGACGGTCTCGCCGCGGTCCTCGAAGCGTGTGGCCACCGTGAAGTGCGTCGCGGTCGACCAGGACGAGGCGCTCGGGCTCCAGGCCATCACCCACAGCGTATACCCCCCCGCCGCGAGGGGGGTCGTAACGGGGAGAGAGACACTGCCCTGGAGCCAACAACCGCCCGGATCCACAGCTCCATTGTCGGAGGCGCAGGGCAAAATGTTCGGACCGCTCAATCCCTGGCTGAGCCAGACGCGATACCAGCTTGCTCCCGTGACGGCCGGCCACTGCAACGTCGGCGTGCCGACGTAGACCGTGCTGCCGCTGATGGGAACCGTGATGGTGGGGGCGTTTAGCGCGGCGGCGGCGGCGCCCAGCGCCAGGGTGAGAAGGGACATGCTGACTTGCGCGATCCTGCGAGATGTCGGGCGCATCGGCATTCTCCTCGCGACTACCGGCCTCGATCGGTCTCCCACCCCCTGCGATGCTTGCCTATTGGATGCGCCGTGCTGCCGCTATGGCGCGCCTGCGCAGTATGCCACAAGCAAGTGAGACGCTCTGCTGCAAGAAAAGTCGTGACTGAGCGCGACATGTGCGTGAAGTTGACGGCTGACCTCACGCGCGGTCCAGGAACGCGAGGCCCGCTGCCTACGCGACGACGCGGCACGATCTCCGTCTCGGAGGCTCCCGTCGGCCGCAGAGGAGAGCCGCTCCGCTCGCCAGCCCACCAAGCATCGACCGGTGGACAGCTGGAGGGCCGTGGGCCCTTCTAGTCGCGCGTTCTGAGTGGTGCGATGGGAAGCGGCTCTCCTCACGCCGCCCTGCCTGTCAGCGCGAACCGCAGGTGAATTGGGCTGGAACTTTCGAGCTGAAGAGCAGGGTGCCTTTGGAAGAGCGGGGGGGGCTCTTGCAACTAGAATTTTTCTGACTAGTATACACTATACAGTGACAGACGCCCCTTGTGGGGAGACCGACCTTGCTAAAGCGCTGCGCGCGCCGATCATCAAGGGCCGCGCAGCCCGCCCCTGCTAGACGCTGGACGCCGGCGGATTAGCCGCAGCACGCTTTTGCGGCGCCCACGAGTGCCCTTGCTCGGATGGCTGAGCTGCCCATCGGTGAACCGAGGCATCGTCCTTGGTGTCGAAATCGGAAAGCCGCAGCGCAGCGTTCAGCATGCGAGGACAGTGCGTCGCAAGCGACCGATCCAGCGACCGGTTCAGTAGTATACCGGATCGACGAAAACACCACGCTCATCGCTATCGGAGGGCTCCGCTAGGCTACACTGGAGCTCAATCTCCACGATGCTCTCGGCAAGCGAGCGCAGCAGCGGCGCGGCCGGCGAGGGGTCTGAGGCGAAGAGCGAGAGATGCGTTACGCCGCGCGCGGCGAGCCGAGCGCACCAGGCTCGCAGCAGAGCCTCAAGTGAACCCACACCGCCTCCCGAGGCGAAGCCCCAGTCGAGCACCGTGGCGCGCCGTGACTCCTCACGCGAACCAGCGCGCTCGAGGATGCGCTCCTCGCCGTCCTCCCAGACGCCGACAACGGCGTCCTCAGTGAGCCATAGCTGCGCAAACCCGTAGCGCTCGGGAACGCGCGCGAGACTTGCCGCGAGTTCCTCGGAGTCACGGGGCACGAATAGCTCTTCACGCGCGTGCCCTGCGTTGAGCAGCGCGGCGATGTGCGGCGCATCGGCGGGCGTCGCCGGCCGACCCGTCTGCTGTCCAGCGATCGCCTCGCAGCGCATCAAGGCGCGGAAGGGTCGCGCCCGCCACGGGTTGACGGCCGACCATTCGCGGATGACCTGGTTCCGCGGATCGATGTAGACGTAGATGCCGTCGCTCTCGATGCCCGCCCGGAAGCGCTCTTCGCCAGTCAACGCGACCATCGCTTCATTGAGGCCGAGACGTCGGTGGCTCGGCGCCACCCGCGTATGGAAGCGATACAGAAGTTCGACCGGGCGCCCCCCGACCCGGGTAGGGTGCACGGCGTTGGCGTCGCAGGCCACGAGGGTCCCGCTGTCCTCAGCAAGCCAGAGGCGCGCCCACGCCGCCATCCTCACTTGCTCGAGGACTGAGCGGCCGCGGACCATCGTGACGCGGCTGCCGTCGTCGAGCTCGATCGGACACGCGCGCTCGAGCGCAGCCAGCGCGGGGGCGTCGGCCTCGGTGGCGAGCCGTACGCGGACGCCGGGGGGCAGCGGCTTCGCGATGCTGAAGAACTCGAGGCGGTACGGCGCCGCGCTCTCGATCCGACAGCGCAGTGTCCAAGGGCGACGCTTCTCGTCGAGCAGACCGACATCAAGCGCGCCCTCGGCGTCGCAGCCGGCCTTTGCCATCTCGAAGGCACCCATGCGCTGGCTCCAAAACTCGACCATGCGGAGGAACCCCTCCGGGGACCCGTAGTAGGGACCGAGGAGTCGCGCGGTCTCGTCGGGTCGAGCCTCCGGCGCGCCTCCCGCGAGGAGGGCCAGCAGCCAGCGAACTCGCTGAGCTCGGGAAAAGCCGAGAAGTCGATCCAGATCGGTGTCGCTAGCTGTCATCGCACGCGGACCATATCATCCGGACCACGCCACCGCCTTCTAGAATTTGAGCAGGAAGAACGTGCGATGCGGCTCCCCTTCCCACGGTCATTTTCAGAGTCGCGCAGGGACTCGCCCATCTCGATCTACGCGCGCGCGTGTGGCGAGCCTCGCGCATGGCGGCGCCAGTTCCGATACCACACCAGTTGCCGGCCTATGACCTAGGCTCGGCGGAAACGCGCCAACTCCCTAGAGAGTATGAGTGGAGGCCCAAGAGCTCAGTTCGCCCGGGAGATATTCTCATCATCTTCCCTCCCCAATTGCCCAGCCCTAGAATCGGGATTTAGGAGAGTTCGAGGGTTGGGGGGGACCCGGATCCACACGCTGGCGCGGTCACCTGCCACGACCGACGCTCGAGAGCTGCGTCGCAATCGATTTGCGTGAGCTCCGCGCCTCGAATGGGGGTCTCCTTCACCCACTCCCCTCCCAGGGAGTGCTTGCAGAGGCTCCCACTCATGGCGTCTTCCGAGCGAGGGAGGCGATCCTACGTTTGCTGACTTCGGATGGCCGCTCGCCGCCGTTACGGGTCGGCCGGGGATCTCGCAGAGCGTTCCGCCCGAGTGAGCGCGGCCCTGGCTCGCCCGGATGCGTGAGCGGGAGCATGGTGGATTCATGGACGCGGCCTTTTCGCGATGCCCTCCAATGGGTACTCTGCTCGTGCGAAAACTGACGACGTTCGGCGGCATGGGAGAGGACCTGCTATGAACGCTTTCGAACGGGACTTCTTCACCGATCCCGAACTCATTCGGGATCCGACTCCCTACTACGCCGCGCTGCGCGAACTCGGTCCGGTGGTGCGCGAGCCCCACCACGGCGTCTTCCTGGTCTCCGGCATCGAGGAGATCCTCGCGGTGTACGCGGATCACGACGCCTTCTCCGCGGTGGTCGCGCCGCTCGGTCCGTTCGTGAAGCTGCCGGAGCCCGCCGAGGGAGAGAGCGTGGCGGACGTCATCGAGCGCCGCCGCGACGAAATTCCCCTGAGCGACCAGCTCATCACCTTCGATCCTCCCAAGCACACCCGATATCGGGCGCTGCTCAACAAGCTCCTCACGCCGAACCGCCTCAAGGAGAACGAGGAGTTCATGTGGACCCTTGCCGACAGGTTGATAGACGAGTTCGCCGACCGCGGTGAGGCCGAATTCTGCGACGCTTACGCGGGGCCCTTCACCCTGCTCGTGATTGCCGACCTGCTGGGCGTTCCGCGCGAAGACCACGAGACGTTCCGCGGCTGGCTGCAGAGTGACGAGACGCCCGTGGCCGGAGACACCGAGGGCAAGGGAGGCGGCCCCCAGGTGTTCTTGAACCTGTATCCCTACTTCACCCGCTACATCGAAGAGCGTCGCGCATCACCGCGCGACGACGTGATGAGCCGGCTGGCCACCGTCCGGTTCCCCGATGGAGAGCTTCCCGAGGTGATCGACGTGGTGCGCATCGCCACCCTCCTGTTCGCTGCCGGGCAGGAGACCACGGCGCGCCTGCTCTCTACCGGAATGCGCATCCTCGCCGAGCAGCCCTCCCTCGCCGACGAGCTTCGGGCCGATCCCGATGCGATCCCGAACTTCATCGAGGAGTGCCTGCGCTTCGAAAGCCCCATCAAGGGCCCCTTCCGTCTGGCCCTGCGCGACACCCGGCTCGGTAGCGTCGACATCCCGATGGGGTCCCTCGTGATGGCGATGAACGGCGCCGCAAACCGCGACCCGCGCGTCTTCGCAGACGCCGACCGCTTCGATGCGAAGCGTCCGAACGCCCGCCGCAACATCGCCTTTGGGCACGGCGAGCACTTCTGTCCCGGCGCGAGCCTCGCCCGCACCGAGGCACGCATCAGCTTCGAACGGCTGCTCGCAAGGCTCGATGACCTGCAGCTCGTGGACCCGAGTGCGCTCTCCTACGCGCCGAGCTTCATCATCCGCGGCCTGAACGACCTGCCGCTGCGCTTCCGGCGCCACTCGTAGCCGGGCTCCTCAGAGGAACTTCGGGCCCGGCGTGGTCACCGAGTCTCCGCCATCAACGGTGAGGACCGCGTGTGTGCGCACGTCATCCTTCAGCTCGACCCCGACCTCTCGTTCCCAGATTTCGGCGGCCCCGGACGGCCCTATACGGCCCCGGCCCAAGACTCAGAAGCCGGAAACAAAAACGCCCCCGTCGCAAATGACCGAGGCGTCTCAGGAATCTGGCGCGCCAGCAAGACTCGAACTTGCGGCCTTCAGGTCCGCAAGCTTGCACGTGGCCGCACGCAGCTTGATGGTGTAGACCGGCCCAAGATCAACAGGTTTTAGCTCTTCGCCCGTGGATATTTGTTGCGCCAACCGTGGCCGCGAGTGGTCCTTTAGGGTCCCAAGAGTCCCGTCAGCCCGAAGCCTCACCACTCATTTTTTTAGCGTCCGACAAGTTTCTGCAGGTGTTCGGGGTATCGAGCTCCTTGCACCGTGATTTTTGAGACGGCGCTGTCGATGTCTTGGAGATCGTCGGGCGTCAGTTCGAGGCCAGCCGCTCCTATATTCTCTTCAAGGCGGTGCAGCTTCGTGGTACCGGGAATCGGAACGATCCACGGTTTCTGAGCCAGCAGCCAGGCAAGCGCGATCTGCGCAGGCGTCGTCCGCTTCCCGGCTGCGATTTGGCTTAGCAAGTCAACCAGGGCCTGGTTCGCTTTCCGAGCCTCCGGCGAGAAGCGCGGAACGATGTTGCGGAAGTCAGTGCTGTCGAACGTCGTGTTCTCGCTGATCGCACCCGTAAGGAAGCCCTTGCCCAGAGGGCTGAAGGGAACGAAGCCGATCCCGAGTTCCTCAAGCGTCGGCAGGACCTCTTCCTCGGGTTCCCGCCACCACAGCGAATACTCGCTCTGGAGGGCAGCGACCGGCTGAACCGCGTGAGCACGACGAATCGTTTGCACGCCTGCTTCGGATAAGCCGAAATGCTTGACCTTGCCTTCCTGAATCAGATCCTTCACCGCTCCCGCCACGTCCTCTATCGGCGCGTTCGCGTCAACACGGTGCTGATAAAACAGGTCGATGACATCGGTCTTGAGCCGCTTGAGCGAAGCCTCGGCGACTTCCTTGATGTGCTCCGATCGACTATCGAGACCGACTTGTTTCCGCGTGTCGGGATCGAGCTTAAACCCGAACTTAGTGGCTATCACTACTTTCCCACGGAAGGGCGCAAGGGCTTCTCCCACCAGTTCTTCGTTGACAAAGGGACCATAAACTTCAGCGGTATCGAAGAATGTGACGCCGCGGTCGACGGCTGAATGAAGAAGCGAGATCATTTCTTGTTTATCCTTAGCCGGGCCGTAGCTAAAACTCATACCCATGCAGCCAAGGCCGATAGCCGAAACTTCCAGATTGCTGTTTCCAAGTTTGCGCTTTTGCATTTGCTCCTCCTGCAAACATGACTATTCGACGACCCCAATACTACGCTGGAGAATTCTCAAGAGCCACGGCATATTTCTTCATGAGCTTTTGAGTGGGAGCTTAATAATCTATCAGAATCAATTGGACGGGCTTCTTGCCCTGAAAGTTGTTGCCAACAGGCGACATTTTTCAGCCGTAGCCAAAACGCTCGGCATTTCCCCCTCTGCCGTGAATCAATCGATCAAGCAACTTGAGCAGCGATTGGAGTTGCGCTGTTGCCACGCGATCAATTGCTGGCGTACGGTGGGCGCTTCTCGCGCTTTCCAAACTCGGCGTCGGCGTTCTTCTTCTGTTGGTCTGACATCGTGTTGTAAAGAGCCTCGAAAGCCGGTACGAGCTTCTTCAGTCCATTGGCATTTGCATCCGCCAGTTTTTGGTAGGAGCGCAGATCGTCCACGGCATTCATTGCGTGGAGATTCTCGGACCTCTCTTTGAGCACCGTATCTACCGTCTCTGCGTTGTCTCGCATCGCTTCCGCGAAGGCATTCCACTGTGATTCTTGAGCGGCGGTAATCCTCAGGTTGCGATGCAGCTCTTTGATCCGCGTCTCGATGCGGTCCTCGTGAGAGCCGCTGCTGGCCGGTTGAGCCGCCGGCATCGTGGCCTCGGCCAACACCGTAGTACCCGGAGCGACGCTGACTCCTTGGCTCCGGTTCGTCGAGGCCGCATGCGCAGGACCGACGAGACCGAGAGTTGTGAGGAGCGTCGCGGTCGTAAGAGCGCGGGCCACGGGATCAGGGAGGTGGAACATGATGCCTCCTTGATGCCCCTGGATCGGTGGTTGGTGCGTAGACCTGAGACTTCCAGTTGCGCCGAAGGACCTCAATCAATCGGTGTGAGGAGTGGTGCTCAGGAGTCCCCGTTGGCGGCGTCCGGAGTCTCAGGCAATGGACGCGACGGCCTGTGACAGCCGCCGCGTCCAAGGCGGTCATCGCTTCGACGGGTTCGGGGGCTGGCCGGGAGAGACCGGCTTGTTCGGCGACCACGGGCGGTCCTTCGGCGGCGCTCCTTGGCCGGGCGGCTTTGCGGGCTGTCCGGGCTTGGGACTGACCTGCTTCGGGTCTGACATGAGCATCTCCGTGGAACCGCGGGAGAGCGCGGTCCCGGTACAGCCCGCAACGAGCCGCCAGGATCTATTCCAGGCGCCCGTCCCAGGCGTTCCGATTTGGCGCACTGCGTGCGCCACGCAGAACCTCTACTCCGGCGCACCCCTCCAAGCGGGAACTCAGATGCGGTAGAGAAATCGTCCCAGCATTGATGTCGATGCGTGACGCCGATCACCGCAGACTTTTCGATGACTCACAGTCTGATGGTCGATCAGAACCGCGCGAAGGGCGGTCGGATCGCAGAACACCGCCTATTTCGTCTCTCCGACCCCTCTTGGGCGTGCGGATGCTGTTGTCTAGATGTGTCCTACCGCGGGAGGCTGCGATCTTGCGGGCTTCGCTTGATGAACTCTCCCCCAGACGTTCTCGCGAATATCGCTCTGAAACCCGCGCACCAGATTTGGCGAGTCGTGTACGTGCGAGGAAGCAAGGGGTACCGCCTTGCACATGTTCGTTGAGTCGAAGGCGCCGTGGTTCAAGATCCGAGAAGATCTGCCGAATTGGGCAAGGTCCCTTCCGGGCAACGTGTGCGAGTTTACAGTCCACACCAACGCAGGCACGCGGCCGTACGTCCAGCACTAATTCAGGAGCCACCGCCAGATTGGCAGGGAATGACGGTTTCCTAGGAGCCAAATTTATGCTCAAGAGCAACACACCAGGCCCGCAGTTCTGAGATCGTTCCTGCGGTTCTTGTGGCCCTTGTGCTGCTTCTTCTCTTGCTCGGCTGGTCAATACGCGGCGCTATCACCGTCGCAATGCAAAAAAGGATTCAGAGGTCGGCTTTTCTTGGCTGCGGTTGTGGGCGCCGGCAGCCGCGGAGTTTTGGTGGTGACCTTGCACGGCACATTAATTGACACCGCTGGCATTGGCCTTGACGGGCGTAGCTCTGATTGCGAACGCAGTGTTGGACCATGCTCCTCCGGAAACCTTCATATTGTCCGTTGTCAGTAGTGGCTACAACACCTCCAGAGACGGAGACCGTTATTGCTTTGCCGTCGTACCCAGTCCGGCGCCCGCAAAGCTCGGCATCTCATTGTTTTCTTACGAAAGTATCAATTTGACGAAGGAGCAATAGGAACAAGTAAGTGCGAACGCCACAGTAAAGCTGGAACTCCATCTCGGCTTCTTCGGTATTCCATGGTTCAATCACGAGCGCCGGGATTGCGTGCGACCCTCGCCGCCCAGCTCTTGAAATGTGCGATTGAGTCGGACCAGTTGCTTTCCCCGATCTCACCGCTGCTCGCCAATCTCTATATGCGACGGTTCGTCCTAGCTCCAGCTGCGCACCCGCGACTTTCCGTGGGCGAAGGCGTGAATCCTTGTCCGAAAGCCGGATCTGGGAAAACCGCCTGTCCGGTTTGACGAGCGGGGTGTGGAAAGGGAGCATGGGGAGGCGAGTGAGGCACCGGCTACCGAAAGGGTTGGCAACAGCTGGATCTCTCCTACACCACCGCGCCACACCTCGACTCTACAGTTCCAGTTGTAAAAGCCCCCTTTCCACTCCGAGTACCCTCGGTGGGTACGTCTACCCCGGGGCCACCGGGACAGTCCCGAACCGAGCGTCCTTCGATCTGGACCGGCGGGACGCGAGCGATCCCGACTTTCCCGGAATCCCCCTCGACGTGCCCGAGCGACGCGAACCCTTATCCTCCCAAAGGTCATCAAGGGGAATCTCCTCGATCGCGAAAGTCTGCAATTCGGCTTGGGCAAGTGAGGCGCTGCGCGTAGATGGTGAACCCGAGAGGGCAGGTATGCCCCGCTCTTCCGCTTCGAGGGGCGATGTGACGCGATCATCGGGGTAGTCTCTAGTCTCAGGCTCGGGAATGCTGAGTGATTTCCGACGCGTATGCGTTTTGGCAAACCATAGACCAATGCACACGAGGGAAAGCAAAGCGCTACACGCGAGCGCGGACTAGGCTGACGCCCGGATCCGCACCCGGAGACGAAATGCCGATGCCGCCTCGCCGTTTCTCGTTCCCCGCCCTGGCCGCTGGCCTCATCTTCCTGGGCGCCGCCTGCGCGCCGCCCGGCTCCGTCCGGGAGTCCGGTCCGGGGAAGAGCGCCCTAGTGGAACCCGCGATCCCGCCGATCGGCCATCCGGTTTCCTTCGAAGCTGACGTGAAGCCGGTCCTAGAGAATCGCTGCGTCGTCTGTCACGCCTGCTACGACGGCCCGTGCCAGCTCCTCTTCTCCTCGCCCGACGGCATCGCGCGGGGCGCGAGCAAGGAAAACGTCTACGACACGTCGCGCCTTAAGGCAGCGGCGCCGACGCGGCTCGGCATCGACGCGCAGACGACGGCGGAGTGGCGCGAGAAGGGTTTCTTCTCCGTGCTGGGCAGCGACACCAACTCGCTCTTCCTTCGCATGCTGGCGCTCGGCAAGGGGAGTCCATTCCATGCCGGCGAACGCCTTCCCGCGAGCGTCGACCTCGCCATCGACCGCAAGCTCACGTGCGCAGAGCCCCGCGAGTTCGGCGACTACGCCGCGAAGCATCCGCAGGGGGGCATGCCCTACGGCATGGCTTCACTCCGTGAGGATGAAATCCGCACGCTCGCAAGCTGGGCAATGCAGGGCGCGCCGATGCAGGCGCACGCCGCGTCGCTACCGGCGGCTGCGCAGCAGCACGTGGAGAGCTGGGAGGCGTTCCTGAACGGCAACTCGCTGAAGCAGCGCGTCGTCGCGCGCTACCTCTACGAGCACTGGTTCGTCGCGCATCTCCATTTCGACGACCTGCCCGCGGGCCCGTTCTTCCGCGTCGTGCGCTCGCGCACGCCGAGCGGCCAGCCGATCGACGAGATCCCGACGCGGCGCCCCTACGACGATCCCGGCACACCGATCTACTACCGCCTGCGGCCGGTCGAGACAACGATCGTCCAGAAGACCCATATCCTCTACGAACTCTCGCCCGCGCGGATGGAGCACCTCCGCAAGCTCTTCCTGGCGGACGACTGGCAGGCGACGCAGTTCCCGAGCTACGCGCCCGACGTCGCGTCCAACCCGTTCGTCACCTTCGCCGAGATTCCGGCGCGGAGTCGCTACCAGTACCTGCTCGACGACGCCCACTACTTCGTCGATACCTTCATCCGCGGTCCGGTCTGCCGCGGACAGGTCGCGGTGGACGTGATTGAAGACCACTTCTGGGTGGCGTTCCTCGCTCCCGACCACGACCTGTCAATCACAAACCCCGCCTATCTCGAGCAGACAAAGGAACTGCTGAGTCTTCCGTCGGAGGATGCCGGCTGGCTCGACTTCAACCGCAAGCAACGCAAATACCTGAACGAGCGCGAGCACTTCTACGACCTGGCCGATCCCAAGCACCTTGGTCCCACGCTCGACTGGGTCTGGAACGGCGACGGCACGAACCGCAACGCGCTCCTCACGGTGTTCCGGAACTTCGACAACGCCACCGTCGTGAAGGGCTTCGTGGGCGCGATACCCAAGACCGCGTGGATCATGGACTACCCCCTCTTCGAGCGGATCTACTACGACCTCGTCGCGGGCTACGACGTATTCGGGGCCGCCACCCACCAGGTGTCGACGCGTCTTTACATGGACCACTTGCGCATGCAGTCGGAGAACCTGTTCCTGACCTTCCTACCGGCGAACCGGCGCGACCCGATCCGCGCGTCGTGGTACGTCGGAGCAACGCGTCAGCTCGACTACTTCCTGGCGGACCGCTTACACGCGACGGATCACGGCACGCAGATCCACTTTCACGGACCAGACGTGAAAGCCGAAATGCTGGAACAGCTGCTGAACCGATCCGCAGTCGTCGCGGGTCCGCCGGATCTGCTGAACCGCTGCGCGAAGCCGCCCTGCGATCGCGCGGGAGCGACGGACGAGGAGAAGAGCGTCGAACGCGCGCTGCAGCGGATGGCATCGGTCAAGGGTCCATGGGTGGCGCGCATGCCGGAGGTTTCGGTGCTGCGCGTGCGGACAGACGCGAGCGGTGAAGAGGGTCTCGTCTACTCGCTGATCCACAATGTCGCGCACACGAACGTTGCGATGATGTTCGGCGAGAACAAGCGCCTGATCCCCGCGGATGACACGATGTCAGTCGTCCGGGGGCATTTCGGCAGCTATCCGAACTTCTTTTTCGAGATCCAAGCTTCGCAGTCCGGCGCGTTCGTCGAAGAGATGCGCGCCGTCGCGACGGACGCGGACTACGAGCGCTTCGTCGATCACCACGGCGTGCGCCGCACGGACGCGCGCTTCTGGGCGATCTCGGACTGGCTGCGCCAGGACGACCAGCGCGCGAACATGACAGAGGCAGGCCTCCACGACCTCGATCGTTACGTCAACCCGTAGGTTTGCGGGTGCGGAGGCCGATCAACGGGGGACGGGAGAAGTTCCAGCCCAGTATCTAGTGGACTGTAACGATTGAAGTGGGGTGCCGAACGCTGTCGCGGCACTGATCCTCGTGCTGGGCAGTCCAACATGGGTTCGTAGGTACGAGGCTCGCACACCTACCTGGCCCAACACCACGACGAACTTCGCGCGCATGCGCTCACGGGGGCGATTGGTCGTCCGAGCACCCTGATAGACAAGGGTGGTGCGCACTCACTCCAAGGCTTAGGTTGAGGAGCCGGCCCGTCGAGAGGTATGGGGTCGCGAATCGGCGGACGCCGCGAAGGGCCCACCTAGCCCCAAAGGGACAATAGATCGACGCGATCTGTTGTGCTCTAAGGAGAGACGGTCGTCTCAGGCAGCCCGTTGGAGACGCCGAGCGGCGTCCTCGATGCGCCTTTGAGTCAGCGGCGAGACCGCGAAGCGCAGCTCGACCCGGCCTGTCGGTCGGACGATGCGCGCGGGCTGATCGAACAGCGTAAAACGCAAAGTCTGGAGGGAGCGGAAGACGAAGAGGAAGGTCCGCTTGCGGCTGCGCGGCCGAACAGAACCGTTTGCGAAGCGCCAACCATCCAACGCGCCACCGTGCGAGCCGCGGGCAATCGATGCAACCCCGCAAAGCGCAGCAACACCGGATCCCGGGAGAGCACTGCAAGGTGCGCGAGCCGTCGCCCACCTGCGACCAGCGGGCAGACGATCGCCAGCACGAGTCGCACAGCACCGTAGTCGCCGCCCTCGCCGAGCGCTTGGCGAAGCCGCCTTGGGAGATGGATCGCGACGAGGTAGCGGCGGAACAGCTCTACTCCGCCGTGCGCCGAGATCCGTTCATCTGAGAATGCGATGGGAAGATCGTGCTTGACGTGGGCCCGAATCCGGTTTCTACTCAACCTCACGATTGTGGCTCCCCGCTGTACGAGTTGGAGTGTGGTAACCCCTTCTCGCACACCGTCGGAGCCACTTTCAATTCTATTCTGTGATCACGCGAAAGATTGTTCGATTGGGGCTAGCTATCTGCACTGGGAGGCCGCCGATCGCCGCCGCACCGCAAGTAGGGAAACGGATGGCTCGAATGACGTGGCTCGTTGCAACAGGACAGGCTTGGAAACTGAAAGTCCTTTATTACAGAAATCCAGTCACCAGACCTCCCAGCGATGACTGCGATCCACTTCGTCGCCTGGGGTCAGAAGTCGGCCTAAAACCGCCATCCGGCGTCACCGGTCTCTCGACGAGCAGACACCGGCCGAGTTGGCGGCGCCAGCAAGGAGAGCACCGAATCGCCTTTCACAACGCCGAATACTAACCCTTGAACTTGGTCCGGGAAACAATGGATTCACCATTGGCAATACCAGAGACATGAGCAATAGATTTGTGCTAATCGCGATATATCTTTTCTACTTTCTAGGTCCCGTCTCTGCACTCAGCGATCCGACCGAAAAGAGCATTCAAGACAATGGGATCGAGTTCAGAGCCGCAATCACGGTTTCGGATGATGCAATCGAAAGAGCGCAGTATATAGTCAATCAAATGTTATCCAATGCATCTGCTACTCGCGATGAGATGAAAGCCATCGGATTCAAGGTGGAGATCATTGGCAAGGACCAGGTTCTTACCGACTTGCCTGACTATTCCAATCTTAAGGGGAAGACGACATTGGATGGCCGTGACTATGACAAAGGAACGAGAGGCGTTGGAAGCAAGAGGATGTGCTCTATCGGCGAAGAAAACCTTCTGTGTCTTTCCGGACAGCGGTACCGTGAAGAAGACATACTTGTGCATGAATTTTCTCATAGCATCATGGCCCATATGGACGCATCTACCCGAGCTATGATTGATATTGCATACAAAAATGCCGCTGAGAAAAAGCTTTATCCCGATGGGATCTATATGATGAGAAATAGCAGGGAGTATTGGGCGGAAGGCACGCAGGCGTGGTTTGACGTCACACTTCGTCACGACGTCAATGGTGGATATAACACTCAAGAGAAGCTCAGAGAGCACGATCCCCAATTGGCGTCTATTCTGGAGCAGGTTTACGGCTCCACCCGTATTTCCCACTATAGAAGCTGCGCATACTGACGGACGCTTCCCGGATCCGGGACCATCACGCCTTTCCCCGGCCGACTGGCGGGACCCGGGACGTAGTGACTAGCTCGGTCCAGTGCGCCTCGCCGTCCGACGCCGCCATGCGCGAGACCCCTCCCCCGGAGAGCGCGCCTCTCTCCACATGAGATTCTTGCTCTACAGTAATGCTCGCCCACGAGCGGATTCGCGCTGACACGGAGAGCATTTCTTGATCGATCACCGCGACAAGCTATTGCGCGTCCTAAAAATCGCGCTGGAGTCGTCACGGCGGGCTCGGGGTTCTCGATGCAATCACTATTCGCCGCGTCGGTATCGCGATCTCCGAAGCATAATGACGTGTGCCCCTAAGGAAAGTTGGGCGTCTCGACGACCGGTACAACGAGGTGGATCTCGCTCGTGTTTCCTCTGCGACCCAAGCGTGCGCGGAATACGTCCTTCGCAAAGTTGATTTCTGGCAAAGACTCACGTCCAGCACCTGATTGCACGTGCGCTACTGCTGCCGTCCCGATGTTCGGACATTCGTATTGAGTCGATATAGGGTGCGCGGTTCGCGCTCGTAGGTCGTATCGAGATCGTCCACGTACAAATAGATCGAGGCGCGGATCGCCTCCTCGTACGCGCGCTCCATTGCGGACAACACCACAACGGAGTCGCCAATCTGTGCTTGGACATGGAAGCCTTTGTCGATTTTGTTGAGTTCTAATTTTACTGCGCCCAAGACTTGCTTGACGAAATCGAGCAGGTCCAGTGACCGTAGATAAAGGGCCTGACAGCGCCTGTTCCGTTGCGAATGTGTTTGTTCCCTGTGTTCATCGGTGTGCCTCCTTGTGCGGTTCCGGCCCCGTAGCGAAGTGAGTTTGTCCCAACCGGACGAACGTTGCGGTTCTCGTCTGCCTCCCAGCCACCTCCGGAGTTCGAGGCGATTAAATCTCCAGAGCTCTAGGGTGTGCTCTCCGCGGTCTGTGGGTCGAAGACCTGGATGCGGAGGATTGGCTTCTGGGTTGGCCGCGGCGGGGACAGGGCGCGGAGATGGAGCATCGACCAGGCAATGCTTCGCGAGGGTGTCGTGGGCTCGGGCGGGAAGTCTCCCCGGCGGATGCCGTCGAGCCTGGCATCGTCGTGCTGGACGGTGTGATGGCGCAGGTCATAGCAGTGGCGGCATCGGAATCGATCTCTACCGGGTGCCAGGTACACGGCCACGACACGGTGCAAGCAGCCCGGGTGAAGCACGGAGCGCAAGGAAGATCTTGGCTTTGTCGACCCCGTCAGACCATGTACCCGGAGGTGACGCGGTTTGGCCTATGGTTCGCATGGGAGAATATCCGCATGCGGATGCTTCTTTGCCGCTTCGACTGAGCAATAGGCGCAGACGCTATGGCTGTTCTGGATGCATTCTCCAGCCGCATACATGTAACCCCAGCAACCGAGTGCGCGGTTTTTTCCAATGCCAAAAAGAGCCATAACGTTGGGGATCTCATCCTTAGTGAACGACCCCGTATCTACAGTAGCGGTCTTTTGCTGGTAGACGGCCCCATTCCTTGTCACTTCGAGAAACACTAGTCCATCTCGAAAGGCCTTTAGACTTGCGGCATCGAGCTTTCCAAGAGGCCCATCTTTGAATTTGTCCGATGCGACGTACTTGTCGAAATCCGCCATCGTTCGAACGAACGGAGTGCTGCGGGCGGTCGCCAATGCGAACAGATCATCTCGCGTCTCGGCCAGGTTCGTAACGGTTTCCGGGGCGGTCAACTGCTCCTTGGGAGCGACGACCTGAGCGCGACCAACCTGTGACGAGAGCAAAAGACCCACGAAAGCTGCGATGGACCTTTTCATTCTTTGAGTGCCTCTTATTAAGAGGGCTATTAGTGAGCCACGAAGCATGAGAAGTCAACTGCAAACAAGAAAGTCGTCTCCCAGAACGGAGTCGTCGATCGGTGACCGGTAGTTTGTCGAAGCTGCCTGGGCACACTGTGCGGGCCGGTCACGGAGAGCGGCGCTCGTGGTGGCGTTGAAATGCTGCGGGAAGCGGATACACAGGCCTTTTGCTGGCAACGGAAGGCCTGACGCGGCATAGTGATGAGCGCATGCCCGAAATTCTCTTCAACAATCAACAGGCGCAACTCGACCGTGCGCCCGACGTCTGCCCGATCTGCCATAACGGAATCGAGCCCACGCTAATTGGCCCGGCGTAATCGACCGGAGAAGGTGAAAAGCCGAGCGGTGAACTTGTTTACAAGTGCGCCCACCGGGCATGCGGGCACCTCTTCATCGCGCACTGCGAAATCGCGCAGCAAAGAGTGAGTTCAGGCATCAGCACGATCGTGATACCCGGTTCCACGACGTTTAAGTTCGTCCAGTCAGTCCCGATTGAAATTGAGGCACCCGAGATCTTCAAGGAAGTGGCGGCCGAGTCTCCCTAATTCGTCAAGATCTTCACACAAGCGCATGCAGCAGAACACGCATCCCAGATGAGCTGCTTGGTGGGAACTGGGCAGCTCGTTGAGCGGGATTACAGCATCCCAGTGCCGGTCGTACTACCCGGACTTTGTGGCGCTTAAAAATCCCCCAAAAGCTCTAGACGGCGGATGACGATGATGGGCAGGATGACGTTCTGATACTCGTAGGACTTGACCCTTCCCCGCGATTGCTAGGCGGATTTCCAGAGATCCGATGCGAGGTTGTCGAGCTTGGCCTTGTTCAGCGAGAGTGACCTGACAAGTTCTCCCATTGTCAGCCCGCCATAATGGACGCCCGAACCGCGTCGGCGGCCGACGTAATCGGCCCTTCCCCGAGCACGGTCGTCACCTCGCCATCCACCTCCCAGGCATAGCAGAGACTCGCGCTGGGATGGCTTAGAAGCTCAAACACGAGCACTTCGCCCTGCCAGACCAGCTCGCCCTCGAAGCGCTCGTGAACCTGCTCCCTTGCCAAGAGGCGTGATCTCGAGCGGTGGCTGACTCGGATGGCCTTCTCGAAGGCGGAGATGGGGACGTCGTTCACTGATCCTTATCCGATGGCTCAAGTTTCGCTTTTAGATCCAGCTTGAGTTGATCGCCCCTTTTCGGAGAAGCGCGCCCAAACATTTTGTCAAACTCACCCTTGTCTTCGGAAACACGCATGAGCGCGGTCACTTCAATAATCTGTCGGTCAAGGTGCGGATCTCCGGTGTGCTCCGTGAGAAACTGATGGTGCTTCCACACTGGGTCACCGTCAAGGAGGTTTGCGACCACGCTGCCGAGCGTTACTAGAAGCGCCCCGGGGTCCGGTATGTAGAAGTGACGCTGGAAGGCGTCGACGAGCTGGCGACCGTCCGTTGTCACAGCCCAGTACCCGCATCGGTTGCCGATCCTGATTGGATCCGTGATTCCACCCAAGCGGTGACATCCGCCCGCCGGTACCGCACGCAGCGAGCTGTGAGGCGCGCGAAGTGGGGCCCGCGGCCGATTGTTCGCCAGACTTCGAGGACGCGCGTGCTCACACCGAGGAGTTGCGCCACCTCCACGGACCGAAGTAGTTCGCGCCCATCGGGTGCGTGGTGATCGTCTGAAGGTGTGTTGGGTGCCACAGGTTGTCCCTCTAGTGGTGGTGACCATCGAGATCCTGCGGCATGGTGGTGGGGCTAGTCGGTATCCATCTTCTGACGCCTCTTGACCACCGGGCGAGCGAGTCGCGCCAGGTTCGGGATGGGGAACGTACTGACAACGTGGCCGAGGTGAGTTCCTCAACCCCCTTCGCCTCCCGGGTTGCTTCCTCGCGGCGCAGTTCACGGCGTCTAGTTGCTGCCGTGCTAGGGCGGCGGAACCCGGGTGGGGGCCGCGGATGAACATGATTGCCGCCGGCCGGCCTGCGGTCGTGGCATAGTGGCGCTTGCGCGGGCGGCAGCCTGAGCATCTACAAGGGAGTGCTGTGCGCAACCGCAGGCGCTTGTAGGAGAGATCGATGGTCGTCACGGTCAGCTCACCCTTCGATCTTTCCCAGGTCGTCGTCGGCTTCCTCCTCGACGGCACGGCTCATCTCATCCAGAACGCGCCCGGCCCCCCCGCCCGCGTGAATGGCTTCACCGTGGGGGCGCCCGTCATGACGCGAAACGCGCCCCACGGCGGTGAGATGCACCCCGATGGCGACGAGGTGCTGTTCCTCATCTCCGGGCACGTCTCGGTTGTCCTCGAAGAGGGAGGATCGGAGCGGGTGCTTGCGCTCCATCCTGGTCAGGCCGTTGTCGTGCCGCGCGGCATTTGGCACCGCGTTGTATTGAAGGAGCGGAGCCAGATTCTCCACATCACTCCAGGACCCGGGGGCGAACACCGGCCTCTACCGCCGGGTGCCTGACACCTTATGCGCGCGATATACGCGCGATTGGTGCTTTATCCTTCCAAACCCATGACCAACGCCGAGGAGTTTAAGAAATGGGCACACTCGAACATCCCCGCCCAGAAGGACTTCTGTACAACCCGGCATTCTCGCAGGTGGTCGCCGCCTCGGGGAGGCGCACGATCTACACGGCTGGGCAGGTATCCATCGATGAACATGGTACGCTGGTCGGTTCCGGTGACCTAGCTGCGCAGACAGCGCAGGCGATGCGCAATGTCGGCCTGGCCCTCTCCGCCGTCGGCGCGAGCTACGCCGACATCGTGAAGATCACCACGTATGTCGTGAACTATAAGCCTGAATACCGAGCCATCATCGGCAAAGCGCGAGCACCTTTCTTCGCGAACAAGACGCCGCCAGCGAGCACCCTCGTCGGTGTCGCCGCGCTCGCACTGTCGGAGTGGCTCGTCGAGATCGAGGCCGTCGCCGTCGTCGATTGAGGATAAGCTGCCACATCTTCGTGGGCTCGAAGGCACGTGGGACGAGATCGCTGGCTCGGCTCCGCAGTTTCAAGAAGGATTTCGCACACGGAAGACAAGCCAATAGCGCTAACGGCCTGACGGCCCCAGATGGCCCCTCACGTTTCACTGACAGAGCTACATCAGCCGCACAACGGCACGACCGGGTTCATAGTCGAGGAAGGCGATGGTTGTGATCGCGTCCTTGCTTCCGGTGGCGCGCAGCTCTTCTGTGTTCCCGCTGCGCCGACTCGGTAGGCGGAGTCGATCCAGGAACTGTTGCCGTGCTCACCAGTGAACAGCGCCGCGGGTTCGCCGAGGACGGTTGCCTCCACATCCCCGGCGCGCTCGCACCAGAAGCGGTGGACGCCATGCGGCGCCCGCGTCTGGCACCGCCTGGCGCACAACGGTGCGGACCCTAGGGGACTGAGGTCAGGTGGCAGGTACTGCGGGGGATGGCCGATCCGCCGCCGGCGGACAGCCCTGTGATCCGCAACGATCGGGGCACTTGGAGCGCTGACAAGGCGACGGGTCTCCAGGCGATTCGCTTGGTGATCTCAACGATCTTCGAGCCGATTGGCTTTTGCTACGACAGCTTCACTGCCTCAAGTAGAGCTGCTGTTGCGAAAATCGCGAACACCATGAGCGTATGCGCGCCGGCCTCCTTCCCGAAGCCGGGTGCCCGGGCTGGGCAGGCGTGGAGGCGGGTTCATAGTCAGTATAACTACTCATGGCCCAGGGTCTGCAGCCCGAACGCCGGTGCCCGCACTGGCGGACTCTCCGAGCGAGGCGCCTGGCGCATGGCGGCGGCGGACGGCGAGGCAACGATGCCCGGCGAGAGGAGTGCTACGCGGTCACGTCTGCCTGCGGCGTGTCACCCCGAGGCCCAGTACTCCCACCATTACGAGCAGGCCAGTAGCGGGGTCGGGTACTACCGCGATGCCCTGGGGCTCAATCAACCCCGTGATCAGCGACGCGTTCACCGTTGCCCCCGAGGTGGTGTATTCGCCAATCGTTCCGCTGTTGGTGTTCGTGACAAATAGAGTCGATCCAGACACTGCGATGCCTTCCGGGCCATTCAATCCCGAGACCAGGGAGGCGTTCACCGTCGCCCCTGAGGTGGTGTATTCACCAATTGTTCCCCCAGGGAGGGGGCCGATCTGGTACGCGACAAACAGATCCGATCCGGACACCGCGATGGCATTTGGGAGAAGCAATCCCGAGACCAGCGACGCGTTCACCGTCGCCCCCGAGGTGGTGTATTCGCCAATCGTTCCGCTGTTGCTGTTCACGACAAATAGAGTCGATCCAGACACTGCGATGCCTCCGGGACCACTCAATCCTGTGATCAGCGAGGCATTCACCGTCGCCCCCGAGGTGGTGTATTCGCCAATCGCGCCGCCGATGTAGTTCACGACAAACAGATCCGATCCAGACACCGCGATGTCAGCCCCACCAGGCACCGTGATCAGCGAGGCGTTCACCGTTGACCCCGAGGTGGTGTATTCGCCAACCGTGTTGGTGCCAGCGTTAATTTCAAAGATTGTGTCGCCGCGGGCGGTTGCGGGCATGGCCAAGATCGCCGCCGCGACGGAAAATATTGCGACTGCGCATCGCGCGGCGGCAAGAGCAGCTTTAGACCGATGGGCAGAGGCGATCAGCAACTGCTCGAGACTTCGCACACCGGACCGAGGAGTGAGATGCAACGCGGGCATGGTTTTCCTCCCGCTTTCAAGAATGTGAACCCGGGAGGAACGCGCGATGTACCTCTCCTTCCCGTGGGTATTCTCCTACGCTATGGCGACGGCGTCCATCACTATCGACGCCCGCTTTCGTGGCATTCCTCAGATGCTGTCGTCCACCCCATAGCCCGTGGCCCGGTGCTGGCCCTGGCGGGCGTGGCGGCAGGGTCCGGGGCGGGTGGCGGCTCGATCGGGGGCCCCGGCGATCGGGGCGTGCCGTCTCGCCGGAGGGGGTGATAGGAAGCCCTGAACCGGGTGAACTCACCGCCTACCGTGCGTCTTCTCATCCCCGTTTCGGACCCCTGCTTGGCCACCTCGCGAGACCCGTGCCATGGTCATTGGCGGAGGGAATTGAAGATGCGGCGAGTAGTCACCTTGGTTCTAAGTGTGGCCATCACCAGTGGATGTGCGGCGACGACGACGATCAACTCTGTCCCGCCTGGAGCCACTGCCTCCGTAGATGAGCGGCTTCTCGGTCAGACTCCGGTTCGATTCAGCGACTCATCAGTATTCTGGACCAAGCATGAGTTGGTGCTGGCAATGGCCGGGTACAACGACAAGCGAGTCAAGTTGGAGAAGACAGAAGTGCGTGTGGGTCCGCTCATCGGCGCAATTTTTGTGCTGGTTCCGGTCCTTTGGATTCTCGGGTATCCCGAAGAGATGACGTATCAGCTGGAGTCACGCGACCCTCCGTGATCGTCCGCTAGCTCCGTCCCAGGGGGTGCCATCCTTCGGAGCCGACGGCTGGGCCTCGCTCCCTGCCCGGAGCCGGTGCCCGCGCTGGCGGGGATGGCGGCAGGGTGCGGGGGGGCCCGTAACCAGGAGAATGGCGGAAGGAACGCCGTGCGGTCATCAATCATCGCGGAGGGCTGAACGTTGATGAACTACAAAGTCACGATCGACGATCTTTTAAAGGCAAGCGGAACCACGGATGTGACGGCCCAGGCCATTCTCAAGGTTGGACTGGCAATCTCGGAGCGGTTAGAAGCAGTGATTGCTGCGATCAATAACGCGGCGGAGGCCGGGGTGGCTCAGAGACGGTAGGTCCCTCGGGATAGGACAGCACCCAAGGTCGCTGCCTTTCGGAAAACCTCCGCGCGAGTGACTCGCGGAAGAGTTCGCCGAAAGGGATGCCAGCGTCCACCCTTTCGTAGGATTGTCCGCCGATTTGGCTGCACAATGGCTGCACGGGAAGCCGATAGGCCCTGCGCCTCCAACTGCTCCTAGCGTCTGAACGAAAGGCGCAACGGGAGTATGATTCCCCGCCGTGGACGGTTTTGACCTCGACGCCCACACCGCGGACATCGATCGGGACGGCTTCACCGTCGCCCGCGACTCCCTCTCGCCAGAGGACCTCACCGAGGTCCGCCGCGTCCTCGCCTTCTACCTGGGCAGTCACAAGGGCCGAAACTTCGAGGACAGGATGAGAATTTCATTAGGGAAAATGTTGCTCCTCAGTCTCGCTCACCGGCCATGAGCGGAAGGCTCGTCTGCGCGGTCGTCATCGCGCACGTGCCGCAGAACTCGGCGGGTAACGCGTGGGCATTCCTCAACTGGGCGCTGGGGTTTCGCCAGGCCGGCTGGGACGTGTGGCTGGTCGAGCATTTGAACTCTGATGATCTCTCGTGGCCGGAAGGCGAACGCGTGGCCGGCGACAGTCTGAACGAGAAGCTCTGGCGCCAAGTGATCGCCGAGTTCCGTTTCGAGAATCGCGCGACACTGTTCCTCGATGACGCTGCGCAGAGTGCCGATGCCTTCGCCCACTTCACACGCGACGCGGAGGTTTTTGTGAACCTCTCCGGGCAATTCAAGGTCGACCGGCGCGTCCGAGAAATCCCGCTCCGGATATACGTGGACATGGATCCGGCGTTCACACAACTTTGGGCGGAGGTGTGTGATGTGGACATGAACTTCGCCGGGCACACCCACTTCTTTAGCTACGGCGCTTGTATGGCCACCGCGGTCCTGCCCCGCACTGGCCACGACTGGCTGCCTACGCTCCCCCCGGTGTGTCTCGACTTCTGGTCGCCGGAAGTCACCGTGCGTGACACGACGCGGCTGCCTGCCAAGGCCCTACCCGATGGCGCGTGGACGACGGTGACGCATTGGTATGGCTACAACCAGATCCCGTGGGGCGGTCGCATCTATGGGAACAAGCGCGACAGCCTGATCCGGGTGCGCGACCTACCCCGACACGGCGCACGCCTGCTGTTGGCGACGGATTTACAGCCCGGCTGGGAGGATTACGACGACTTTGTAGACGCGGGCTGGCGCTTCATTTCCCCAGCAGCCGTGTGCTCTGACTGGCGCGTGTATCGCAAGTTCTTGGCTGCGAGCGCTGGCGAGTTCTCCGTCGCTAAGGACGGGTACGTGGTCTCCGAGTGCGGTTGGTTCAGCGACCGCTGCGCCTGCTACCTCGCGCTGGGACGGCCCGTGGCGCTACAAGAAACGGGCTGGAGCCGCGCGCTCCCGACGGGCGATGGACTGAAGAGCTGGCGCGACGTTGAAGAGGCCGCGCGGACACTTCGCGAATTCGCCGAAGACCCCGACCGTCATAGCGCTGCGGCCCAGCGTATCGCGCATGAACATCTCGATGCGGCCAAGGTTGTCAGTCAAATGCTGGCGCGGCTGCCCATATAACACTATGTGCTTATCCATGTACCTCAGCCTGTGACCGCATCCGACACGGGTGAGTGCGACGCTGTTCTCCGAATTCTTGAGGGAGGACAGCCTCATGCAAGTCCCGAAGACGCTGCACGACTTCTACGAACAGTTCCCGGATGAAGAGTCCTGCTGGGTGGCCCTGCACCAGATCCGGTGGCCGCACGGATTCATCTGCCCTCGCTGCGCGAAGCGGGGCAGCCACCGACTGCGCTCGCGCCGGCTCGAGCAGTGCCGGTCCTGTCGCTATCAGACCTCGGTCACGGCGGCGACCCTCTTCCACAAGACCCGGGTGCCGTTGCGCACGTGGTTCTTGGCCATCTTCTATCTGGGCCGCCACAAGAAGGGTATCTCCGCGCTCCAGTTTCAGCGTGACAGCGGCCTGGGCAGCTATCAGACGGCCTGGACTCTGCTCCACAAGCTCCGCTCGGCGCTGGGCCATCGGCCGCAGTTCCGGCTGACCGGCTTGGTGGAGGTGGACGAGGCGTATGTCGGGGGTGCCGTCTCGGGCGGTGCCCGCGGGCGGGGAGCCCCGAACAAGGCGTTGGTCGCGGGAGCCGTCGAACAACGCGAACACTCGGCGGGATCGGTGTTGGTCGGAATCGAGTGAGACGCATCGGCTAATACATTCGGACCTGTGGTTTCCCCTAAATTCTCAACAGCCGTACGGTGCTGAAACAGGCGCAGAGGATTCGTTGGACCGGAGCGCTCGCCCCCTGCACAATACGGTCGGGGCCTGTCAAGACCTATTGTACGGCCGAAACGCAATATGCGCCGAGCGCCGGCTCCTTCAATCCGGATCGCGCGCCCTCTGAACGGGAGATTCTCGCAATGGTGCAGAGACACCGCCGGTAGTGCGGGGCTCTATATCGGACTGCTCGACATCGCATTCGGTCTCCGAGCCGGCGTCTATTCATTGCCATGGCTTGAGCTTGCCCCCGAGCTTTACGCCAACTCGGTTTGCACTCTCTTGCCGGCGCATCTCTTCTTGGTCGTACTCCGTGCCCCAGCCTGGGAGTGAGGACTCAGAACCCCGCGATATTGCAGCGAGCATTTACCGCTCGGCAGCCATCCATTGCTGCGTAGGGGTGGGGCGGTCTCCCGTTGTGCTTATGCGTCCCACAGGCGTCGAATCTCGATTGACCTGTGGCCGATCCCGTTCAGTTGCGGCGGCCCTTCAAGAGGTGTCGCTGCTCTTGATTCATTTCGTGCTGCGCACCCGGAATGACCTTGAGGATCGCCTGTACCACCTGCCGGTAGAGCTTGAAAAACTCGTCGTCCCCGAACGCGGCTCCGCTGTGGAACAAGCCGGCGTTGTAGGGTTTCCCGCCGATCAGTGCATCCTGCCGGTCGTAGTGCCCAAGGACATCCGCGTGGTCGGCCACCACGAAGCCACCGATCTCCCCGGGCTGGTCGGGGTTGACCATCTGACGGACAGTGTTCACCACCCCGTCGTTCAGCGTCGGGGAGAGGGTCGACATCTTGCTCTCGTCGCTGCGGATCACAAGCTCCGGATGCTTCTCGACTAGCTCGCTGAGAAAGCGGCTGCACTTCGCGACCACAGGCGATACATCCTCCGAGCCCTGCGTGAGCCCGTACATGTCGCGGAAGAAGGGATCGCTCGGCCGCGTCCTATCGTCCCGGGGCACGGTGCCGCTGACAAAGCAGGTGAGCGCGATGTCCGGGTCCGGCGCAAGGCGCTTCCGCACGGCCTCCATGTTCTTGGGCTTGAGGTCGTCGATGAGCTTGCGGCTCCGTGCCACTTGCCACATGAACTTCAGCACGTCGTTGGGAGCCGCGAGTTCGATCCCGGCAGCAGCGGCCAGATCGCGCGGGATGAGGGCCAGGAGATCGCCAAGCGTCCGGATCTCCGGAAGGATAGCGGTCGGGTGGCGCAGCGGGTTTTCGCCCCAACGGGCGAGCCGGCTATCGGCGAGGCCCGTCCCATAGTGAGGCGCCGAGATCGTGACGACGGCCTTGATCTTCTTCCGGACGATACTCGCCTTCTTGTCCCAGACATCGCCATAGAGGGGCTGGGTGCAAGCGAGAAGCTGAGCATCTACACCGCCCGTGCTGTGGCCAATCAGGTGGATGCGTTCAACGCCGGATAGCTTCTTACAGGAGCCCTCCAACTCCTGGAGCAGACCCTTTTGCCGCTTCCGGAGACTATCGGTCGGGAACGTCGTTACGGGGATGACTGGAACGCCATATCCCAAGGGCTCTTCGAGCAAGCCCCGGAGGACGGCGATGAGCCGGTCGGCGAAGTAGTAGAAGCCTCCGAAGCGAGTGAAGCCGAGAAAGCCCGGGACCAAGACCACGACATCCGGGGTTTGCATCCGAACTGCCCTCCTCAGCCGGCTCGCTCTCAGCGAGGCCGCCGCACTGGGTTGGGATTGCTGGCGACGAGCCTCTCACACGAGCGAGCCAAAACGCCAGCACGAACGGCGAGTGCGAGAGAACCTAGGCGGGGCCGTGGCGGTATGCGGGCAGCTGGAAGCTAAACCAAACGATGAGGCCTAGTTCGTGCGTCCCATCTTCGTGCGCGAACCCTAGATCCCGTCCGGTCCGGTACTTCCGCACCCCGCGCTCAACCGAGATATCTCTTGCCGAATTCGCGGCCAGCTACATAGCCGCCGGAATTCTTCGACGTGCCCAGCTTCGTTCGGCTGTCGAAGATGGCCATTGAAATAGAATGTTGCCCACCCGAGTTCCCGAACCTGTTCATGGAGCGAGACGAAATCACCCATCTTGTAGACGAATATATTGTCCTTCAGTTTGGCGTGTGAATCTGCGATTGGCCTGCCTTGGAGCAGATCGTTCACTGTCTGATGCTGAAAATGAACCCGATCTTTTAGGTCAATCCGCAGGATGGCATCTTCAATCTGACCTACCATGGGCGAGGTCACGGCAAGGGTCGACCGCTCCGAGAGGAGGCTTTGCCTCTCGTAGGCGGGTTCCACCGCCAAGGTCGCGGCCCTCGCGCACTTCGACCACGAGCGGATTCCCGAGCGTGTCGTGCACGGCAAAGGCTCGGGTGCTTGTGACTATTTCGAGGTATTGTGTCGGTGCGAGTCATGACATCGAGGAAGGAGGCTAGACGAATGAAGGCAGTCTGGATCTACGGGGTTGCGAGTGTCGCGATGATGTCCCTCGCCACGCTGGCTCAACCGGCGTGGGGCGCTTCGACGAAGTGCGGGCTGAAGTACTCTCTCTCAGGGTGGTCGGCGGTCTACTCGACGGCGAGCGGTAAGGGCACCATCACGTGCGACAATGGCCAGTCGGCCCGCGTCTCCCTCCGGGCGAAAGGCGGCGGCCTTACGGCCGGAAAGTCCAAGATCACCGACGGCGGCGGCACTTTCTCGGAGGTCGGTGACATCAGCGAGCTCTTCGGAAGTTACGCTTCTGCGGACGTCCATGCCGGGATGGTCGACTCGTCGGCTGCACAGGTGGTCACCAAGGGCACTGTGTCTCTGGCGTTCTCGGGTACCGGCAAGGGTGTCGACCTCGGCGTGACGTTCGGTGAGTTCGTCATCAAGAAGCAGAGCGCCAAGAAGAGGCAGAAGTAGGCCGTCGCGGCTACGCGCGTATGCGCTCGCCTGCGGCTCTCCGCGCCCCGACGGCTAAAGCGGCTGGCTCTCCACGAGCCGGGCGCGCTGGCGTGCGATGTCGCCGCACGACGAGCGCGTCGCGGTCTATTCCAGGCGCATGGGTTGCCCGGCGTAGTTCCTCAGGCCGGCGAAGCGCGTACGGCTGGAGGCGTGCCGGCGTCGATGAAGAACTCGGTCTTCAGCGCCACGCGCTGCAGGATCGGGTCGATGAGGAAATTGACCGTCGGCAGCAGCGTGTAACGCGTCGCCGCGATGCTGCCGCCGGTGCGGCGCACGGTCGCCTTGCCGTCGCGCTTCAGCTCCATGTCGATGACGCGCGGCTTTGGCGTCGGCAGGATGGACTGGAAGACCAGCGTATCGCCGTCGGCATTGGCGTCGAAGTTCTTGAGCGCGATGTTGAACAGCGGCCCCCAGTAGGTGCCGGGGCCGATGTCGACCTCTTCGTCAACCGCCTCGCGCTTGTCGTCCTCGATATAAAAGCCGGTGACCCGCTTGCCAGCCACGTCGATCTTTAGATCGACGATTGGCTGGCCGCGCGTGTCGCGGATGATCGAGCGTCCGGAGATCGACTCCAAACGAGCCCCCACCTTCACGTCGGCGTCGTCCGCATCGCTCGAGCCGTCGCGAAAGTGTGCGACGCGTTCGATGTGCAGGCGGTCGCCCCGCAGGTGCTGGCGGTACTCGATGAACCCCATGACGCGCTTGCCGTCATCGGACCAGATGATCGTCGCAGCGGCGAAGTCCGGGTCGAGCCCTAAATCGAAGTGTAGAAACCCTCATTTGGGCTTCGGCTTGGATGGCGCTTCGTCGCTACCGTAAAGGCTTCGTACAAATTCTGGATCGTCGAGCTTTGGATCAAACTCTCGGACTACGCGTACCAAGCCTTGCGACTGCATGACCACGCCGACATGGTGCCCTGACGAAGTGATGTCGGCCATGACCACCGTCGAACTCGGCGGGACGCCTCGCAAAAAGGTGTCTTCATGAACAGACCAAAGCCGCTGGCGCGTAAGTCTAGCTTAGACTTGGTCCTCTATGAGCGTGGGTACTACCGTCCGATAGTAGTCCCCGTAGCCCTCGACAGCTGCACGCAAAAGTGCGTCCCTATCGGTATCGCCGGCGTGGGCCTTGGCGAACTCCGTCGTTAGCAATATCAAGCCGACATCCGCGGGTGTGGTGTCATCTTTGATCGTCGCGACCACGGTTCGCTTCCCACCGACCCAATCGTCAAGCTTCCGTCCCTCGAAGGTAAGCACCCCATCTTGGGACATGACCCACCCCGGGCGCGATTCGACCAGTGTCCGAGGCAGCTGCGATGAGACTGTTGCCGCGATCCGCTCGCGGACAGTGAGAGCATAGATCCCCCAGGCAAACTCTGCGCCTTCCTCGAAGGCTGCACGTCTACGCCTCATGTTGTCATGATTTAGTCCTATGGCGCAGAGAAGCCCGAAGCCTTGTCCCGGCGGTGCCAATACCGAGAATGGGAAGGACAGCGATAGAAATCCGAGGAAGATCGCAGCAGGGAACATCCACAGAAGGTGAAAACTGCTGCCAAGAATCGGGGCAGCAATCAACGAGACGCACAATAACATAGTAATGTTTATAGTCTGCTGCTGAACAGGGCGGCCGGTTTCCAAATAAGCACGAACGCCGTGGACCCAACTGAAAGCGATCAGCGCGGCGGCCAACCAAATAAATACCTCAACGAATACCATGCGTTGACCATCCTTCGCGAAGCACCAAGGAAGATCCGGTTGCAACCGGCCTCGAGTTTGGAGGATTGAAGCTTTGCAAGCAGTTCAGCTTCATGCCAACCGAGTGCAAAGGACCGGAGAAGGACATGGCCAGAGCCCGTCGTTGTGCCGAGCGCAAAGCACGACTACTCACCAGACGGACGGAATGAGCCGATACGGAACCTTCCCGCAGTACTCCTTGTACCCGGCTAGGTTTCTCGACAGATACCGCTCCTCGTCCATGAGCCGCGCCGCGACGACACCGCAGAGCGCGACGGCGAAGACCAGCGCCCACAGCGAGCCGAGGGCCGGCGGCGTGGCCAGGAGCATCAGTAAGCCACCCGCGTACATCGGGTGCCGGACGATGGCGTAGACTCCCGTCGAGACCACGCGCTGGCCCGCCTTCACTTCGATGACGCTGAAGGCGTAACTGTTCTCGCGGAGGGCGGTGCAGGCGATCACGAACCCCGCCACGACGATCGCATCGGCTACCAGCACGAAAGGTCGCGGAATGACCGAAGTGTGGAAGCGGCGCTCAATCCCAGGGACAACCCACACGGCGCACGCGAGGACGGTGAACATGGCCTGAATAACCTTCTGGCTCTTCTCGTGTTCGGCGGTCGGCCCGAACTTGAGGCGGCTCTCAACGAGAGCGGGATCGCGCTTCAGAAAATAGAGGGTGCCCAAGAGTTCGCAGAAGAAGAAGAGGATCCAGTAGACCCACGCCTCCCAGAAGCGCACCGACCAGGCGGGCAGGAAGAGCAGCAGGGCGAGGATGAGCTGCCATCCAACGACCCAGGTGAGTGCCTTTCTCCTTAGAACATTCGCGTCCACGTCTGCTCCTCTAATCCTGCGCAGCGCCGACCGGCCGGCGGCCCACCTTCTCGCTCGAATAGTATCCTTCCCGAGTTTACCGCTACGGACAGAAAACTCGTGCAAGTCGGAGATGTCGAGTTTGCGGGTCGCGCAAAAGTCCCCCTTCCACGCTTTTACTTCTCGAAGCTGTTGTCAGTGAATTGTGTGTAACCCTAGGTAGCGTATATTGTGACAAAACCTCGGAGGGGAAACGAGAATGACCATCACTGGCGTACGTCCTCTCAAGCTCCACCTACCCGTCACACCTGGGCTTCTTGAGCTCTCGCAGCCGGGGAATCGGTACGATGGGTGGCCGATCAGCTCCGGCACGCAATCCGCTTTGTGAGGTGGGGCTACCCCCTATGTCATCCGGGGCTTCGACTACGACTATCTGGGTGTGCTCTGGGGTTGAAGGACTATGTCTTGCGCGAAGGCTGGATCGTACAGCCAGAACACGTCCGTGAGTCCGCGGTCCTCAAGCTCAAGGCCGAGGTGAAGAAGGAGAAGCCTCCCGGCCCGAAGACCCGTCAGCTCGAACGTCATCTGGCTCGCACCTACCAGATCCTACTCTCACGGGCCAATCCGGGGCGTGTACGTCTGGTTCGAGGATCAGGAGACGCGAGAATACGTGGAGTCGAAGCTCCGAAGAGCGCAGCCGTGAACCTTTTGCGCACTCCGAAGAAGGTTCTCAGTCACCTCCCTGTGATCCTCGAGACAAAGGGCTTCGAGCACTTCGCGCCGTCAACGCAAAGAACGCAGCGACGAAAAAGTCAGTCGTAGCCGTGAACAATCTCGGTGACTTCGGGAGATGAGACCTCCACGTCTTCCGCGAGCCGACGCAACTGTGCCATCAGCTAGCCAAACTAGGTACCTGAAGATGGAAATCCGAACAAGGGATTGGGTTGTAAAGACGATCATTGATCGCAATGTAGGGGCCCCCAGCGACCAACCCTGGTGTGTCCACTTTGGGCAGATCAAGGGAAAACGGGGCCGACCTTCGAAGGTCGCCTTTTCCTCGCAGTCGCTGAGAAAATCCCGTATGATGCCCGCTCCAAGGTCGAGGCTCACCTTGCCAATCGGAAGATCGCTAACGGCGGCGTGTAGCACTTTCATCGGGAACCTGGCCTTCGGCTACTACCGCACACCCCACGACCTCACGCCGTTCGGCGACCTGGTCGTCTACCTCGCGACGAACCTGAACCAGCCAACCGACCAGCGCGGGAACCATCACACCACGGTGACGCTGACGCCCGGCTTTCGGACGCATCTCGAGGGCAACTGGTACCTGCTGCGCGGCGTCGAGGTCCCCGTCACCTCATCCACCCGAGCAGGCCCTTGGCGGCCTCATCAAGGATTTCTAGCGGAGTTGGGCCCAGGCCCGAGCCGCCGGCGCGAGGATGCTCCTGAGCCCCGAAGTGTCCAACCTCGAGCGATTCGGCGCATCGTCGCATTCCCTGAGGTCGGCGGACTTCATCATCGATACGAGCGAGTGGCAGCTTGAACGATGCCCGATGACATTTTCGGAAGGGATACGCCGCGTCGCGGCCGCACAAGGAGTCTGACTACATGAGCCTCGCCAAACCTCTCGGAGCGGAATTCCTCGGAACCTTCTGGCTGGTGTTCGGTGGCTGCGGCAGTGCGATCTTCGCGGCCGGGTTCCCGCAGCTCGGGATCGGATTCGTCGGGGTCGCGTTCGCCTTCGGGCTCACGGTCGTGACCATGGCCTACGCCGTGGGACCGATCTCGGGCGGTCACTTCAATCCGGCCGTGAGCCTCGGATTGTGGGCCGGCGGGCGCTTTCCGACAGACCGCCTACTTCCCTATTGGGCCGCCCAACTCCTCGGCGGCATCGCAGCGGCGCTCGTGCTCTACGTGATCGCCAGCGGCAAGGAGGGCTTCGACGTTGTCGCCGGCGGCTTCGCCGCCAACGGCTACGGCGAGCACTCGCCGGGTGGCTACTCGATGGGGTCTGCCTTCGTCGCGGAGTTCGTGCTCACGTTCTTCTTCCTTCTCATCATTCTCGGCACCACGCACGGCCGCACCTCGACGGCGGCCGGCTTCGCCGGCCTGGCGATCGGCCTCGGTCTGGTGCTGATCCACCTGATCTCGATCCCGATCACCAACACGTCCGTCAATCCCGCGCGGTCGACGAGCCAGGCCATCTTCGTCGGCGGCTGGGCACTGGCGCAGCTGTGGTTGTTCTGGGCGGCGCCGCTCCTAGGCGCGCTTGCAGCTGGAGGCGTGACCCGCTGGTTGGACAGCGAGGAGTAGTCGGCGGTACCGGCAAAACCACGCCATCATGGCGCACAGCAATCGGCACACTTTTCACACGTGCCACCACCGCTGTGGACACCGATGTTCTAGAGCCACGCTCCCTCCCCGTGGCGGTCGGTAGGGCTCGATCGTTTTAGACGATTTTGCGACTCGATTCAATTTGGCTGCACTGTGGCTGCACTTTGGGCCGTCTGGGACTGTCCAAACAAAAACGCCCCAGCCGTAACTGGCCGAGGCGATTTGGATTTCTCTGGCGCGCCCAGCAAGACTCGAACTTGCGACCTTCAGGTCCGCAAGCTGAGAAAACACCGAAGAAGGACGCCAACTTGCACCAGAAGCGCGGAAAGGGGCGGCAAGGACCGGCATAGGCATGCACCCAAGACGGCCCCTGACGTGCACTGGCAAACACGGGCCCCAGTGGCTCTGTTGACTGCGCTGATTCCAAGGGAAGAAGAGCGCGACGGGTCCGATGTTCATGACCAGCCGGCAGTTCGTCGGAGCGGCTGGCATGTCCAAGTTTCTCGCCCCTCGGAGCCTCGAGTTTTCGCACGCCAGCGGCCATGCGTATCGACGGAGGGTCCTGTGAACCGGTTCACAGCGTGCGTCGTGCCCGCGGCCCTAGACTGGAATTCGACTAGAGCCGCTGTTTCCAGGATGCAGGGCGGTCGCGTAAGGCGACGCGGGAGTGGCCAATCATGAACGTTCAGGTTATTACGGACGATAGAGGCGATATTCTCGGAACGTTGGAGGGTATCGATGGATTCGACGCCAGAGTTGTGCCTCTTGCCGGACAAAACGTATGCGAACTTGAACTTCCGACGGAGCTTGAGGGGGTGCAAGATATCGACAAGCTGCATGAGCGACTAACAGGGTATCTTGCAGTCTTCGCCAGAACTAAAACCCCCTCGCCAAGAGAGACGAAGACAGCCCGAACTTTCTTCGCCTAGCCGTAGCGTTGCCCACTGGAACGCAGGCAAGTTGTTGGTGTGCACGTTCCTGCGGCCGTGCCCCTCGGCGCCAAACTCCATCCAGCGGGGCCGGGGCTACCCAGGGTGTGGGGCTTGATATCGTAGACCTGTGAGCGCCCCCCGCATCGAACTCCAACCGGCGCCGCAAGGTGCGCACGGTCGACGAGGAGGCCGGCTTCATCCGCGGCGAGTGGCAAGGTATTTCAGCTCGCTCGATCGCCGCCGCGAGCCGCTACCTTATTGTCGGCTCGGCGGCGGCAGGCAGCTCCCCTGCGCATGCTGTGTGCACGAGTACACGCAAGCCGACTACCTCGAGCAGGTAGCGCGCCTCGGTCCGCAGTTGAGAGCGGTACGACTCGTCCTTGGATGAACCAGAAATACCGACATCTCCCTCATAAGCGGCCAGGAACGATCGCAGCCGCGCGATGCGTTCGCGGCAGACCTCAAGCGCGAGGTCGCCGCGACGGTACGCCCGGAGAAGGTCGCACTCGAATTCACGGCAGCGTTTCGGGCGTCCCTCATACTCCCTGCAGCGCGTTCCGTCGAGCAGCGCGCAGGGTTGAGGCAGCTCCGCCCCGGCTGCGGCATCCTTGGGCACAAGGCCACGCCGTCGTGCCCATGCGACCTCCTCGGGCGCCAGGACTAACGCCCGAAAGAGTGATCCATCGCAACACAGTCCACACTCTGCACAGATCTCTCCTGCAGGGACTTTCACAGAGGGTATCGGCGGGGCGTCGGTTTCCGAAGTCATTTCAACATGCCCTCATCGGCACCCACCTGCCCTTCTCGCTCGTAGATGGCGATGAGGCCATCGCCGAACGCCCGGTTGCCCTCCTCCGGCGGATGGGGCGTTATCAGCATCATCGTCACCTGGAACTTCGACGGAAGAACAGAAACGACGAAATCGTCATGCCCCGTTAGCCAATAGGCAACCATCGGCAGATCGAGGTCCAACACGAGGCGGAACGCACGAATGTAGGCCAAGCGTACGATCTCCTCGACCTTGTGCTGTGGCCACCAACGACTGAGTCCCCCAGGCTCGCCTTCGCCATACCAATCGCGGCGCAGGTGCGCTTCCTCCCTGGGATCGGGCAGCAAGTGGAACCGTTGCGCGAGGTCACAGAGGTTGTCACCTGCGCTAAGCCCGCCGATAATTTCCTCCAGGGGAATTGCGTGGCGATTCTCGGAGGCCTCGGCCATCCGCTGAAGGTAGCCCGCTCTGCGAATCGTGAGACCTGACATGCTCCCCTCCTCCTGTATTCACCACACGATTTCGTGAATCCGGAAAGGCTTTTCGAAGCCTGCCAATCGAGCGGAGCCTAAATCCCGAAAGCTGAATCCCGTTCCATCGGCGAGGCGTCGGACCTCGTCGGGGACGAGAATCTGGCCTCTCTGCGCCGCAGCGCAAAGACGCGCCGCCGCGTTCACCGGGGCGCCAAAGAGCCTTCCTTCCTCAAAAAGGACGTGCCCTATTGCGAGACCGATGCGGACCTCGATGACTTCATCCACCGCATGCTCGTTCACCCGAGCGAGGGCTCGTTGGATCGCAGCCGCGCACTGCAGAGCGCAGGATGGCGAAAGAAAAAAGGCGAAGACACCGTCGCCGGTGTGCTGAATCTCGGTGCCGTGGTGCTCGCTTAGGCAGCGACGCAATATGCTGTTGTGCCGCTTCATGATCTGGAGGGCACCCGCTTCGCCGAGGCGTTCGATCCGCTGGGTCGAGCCCACCATGTCAGTCATCATGATCACAATTTCCGGCGGGAGAGCGCGGAGGGCCGCGGTCGCTCGCACCCCAGAGAGTGAGGTGGGCTCTGGTTCACCGACCGCCTCAGCAATGAAGAGATCTCCCGGCCAGCGCGCAGTCGCTGGCAACGTCCCACGCACGATCGCCGCGACGTTCTCTTGCTCGGGGCCGCTGAACAGAGGCTTCCATGGCTCCTTGGTTCCAGACAGCTCCCCGGCCGCTCGGGCCAATGGGTGCATGCCGAGCGTGCGAGCCAAGCTCCGCGCGCGGCTTGCGAGACGTTGAATTTCCTCTAGATCTTCTGTTGCACCGCGTAGCTGCCTCATACGCGCCTCCTCGAAGAGCGTGCGGGCAAGCTCTGCCGGCGCGCCGGCATGGGTCGCGAGCTTCGTCGCCTCGCAGAAATAGCGCTCCGCGGCGTCCCAGTCGCGCTCAAGCGCGGCGGCCATGCCCAATACCCGCGGTACCAGGAAAACCCAACCGCTCGACACCCGCACACCGCTCGCGTAGACACGAGTTAGGACGCTTCGAGGGACAGCCACCGCAGATGGTTCGTTGAGCGCATGCGCGATCTCCACGGCGGCACAGAAACCCCCGACGGCGCCAATCTCCGGCTCCTCCTCGGCGCGGAGTGCCGCCAACGCCTTAAGGAGCGAAGCGGACTGCTCGCGCCCCGCGCCTGCGTGGACATCGATCAACGTACGGTAGACCCAGGTGAGAAGCTGAACTGCAGGCCCTGGATCGGCGAAGACTTGTCCTGATTTGGAAAGGTGGGCGATTGCCTGGCTCGCGCCCACCGTATCACCGCGAAGCATCCGCCCGCACGCGAGTGCCGGAAATGCGTTAAAGGCACCCCATGGGTAACCCGAACGCTCCGCCATGCGCGCCGTTTCGGCGGCCAGCTGCTCGGCCTCCATGAATCTGCCACGGGCGACTGCCACCGCTACCCGCGCGGCGAGCGCGAGAGAACGTCCGGTCCAGTCGTGCACACGGGTACTGAGCTCATCGCACGAGGACGCCGCGGAGTCTGCAGCTTCAATTTCTCCGCTCCAGAGGTGGAGCAACGGCGCCCGGGAGAACGCTGTGCTCTCGAGCCACGCGTCGCCTGCTTTGCGGGCCGCTCGCACGGCTTGCTCGTTGGCGTCCAACGCAGCCCGGAGCTCCCCCGACTGCGAGTGGGCCACGGACAGCGCCGCGGACGCCTCGCTGCGAAGTCGCGGATCACCGATTCGCACGGCGATCACCTGCGCTTCGCGCGAGCACTCTAGCGCGCGCACTGGATTACGAGCGTTCCAGTACACGCCCGACAACAGCGAGAGAATGCGGCCCCGGAGATGCTCCTCCTTCGCGCCGAGACTGGAGAGGGCCTTCTGCAGCGATTCGACATCGAGCAGACGCCCATATGCCACGGGCTCGAGCGTGATCTGCACTCGCGTACGCTCGAGATTCGCACGCGCTACGCCCACGGCATCTCCGGCCCTAGCGAAGCAGCGGGCCGCATCCTCGAAGTGTATGATGGCCTTCAACCCGTCTCCCGCCCGGTAGTGTGCGACGCCCGAGAGGACATGAAGCTCCCCGCGCTCGCCCTCGGGCATAGTCTCACCTGCCGCGTCGAGTGCCGCGGCGTAGAACCGGGCGGCGTCGCTCGAGGCATGAGAGGCGAATGCTTGATGTCCGGCGCACAACGCCCGCCGAGCGACCTCCGTGCGATCGGCAAGTGGCCCGGCCCGGATCAGGTGAGACGCGATCTCGATCGCGGAGGTCGTCCCGTTCTGCTCCTCAGCGATCGCGAGAGCACGCGCAATCTGTAGGTGCAGACGACGTCGCTCTATGTCGCCCGGCGCATGGTAGAACGCATGGCGCAGCATCGGATGTGGGAAAGCCCAACCGCCTCCCTCATCCACAAGGAGACCTTTGCGAACCGCTTCCTCGATACGCTTGAGCACGGTCCGTTCTTCGAGCGGACCCGCGGTTGAAAGGTCGTGGGCCGAGAAGTGCTCTCCGACGCAGGCGGCGAGGGTCAGCAGGTCGCGCGTCTGGGGCTCCACGGTTCGCATGCGGGCGACGAGCGCAGTCAGCAGTGTGGGCGGAAGATCTAGCTCATCGAGTCGCCAGCTACGAGCAGCAGTGTCTCTACCTGAAAAGGCTTCTCCGTGGGCTTCCAGGTGATGACATATCTCTTTTACGTAGAGCGGGTTACCGAGGGTCAGGCGATGCACGGCCTCTACCAGGCGAGGTTTCGGACGCACGCCGGTTAGTACCTGCAGCAGCTCGCTTACCTCGTTCTCACCGATTCCTCCGAGCTCGATCATGGAGCAGATGGATTCGACTTGGAGGCGGGACAGCGGAGAGGCAAGCCCGTGGTTGGCGTCCACCGGCCGTGTTGCGCACAGGAGCATGAGCGGGACTGGGGTTGACAGGGCTCTTGCCGTCACCCCATGCACAAGTCTCAGGATGAGGTCGAGAGACGGTCGATCGCTCCAATGAAGATCATCGAGGCAGAGAAGCATCGGCCCCTGCGACAACAGACTGAAAATGACCGATTCCAGCGCGCGTAGCGCACGGATGAGTGCTGCATGCTCAGCGCCTTCGTCATCCGCACGTGGTTCGCTCTTCACGCCCCTCGGACTAAAGAGGCGTCGTACCTGTTCCACGGCTTCCGGCGCGTCTGAAGCGATGCTCTCCAAACACGGCTCCAACGCGTCCGCGATCAGGCCGTATGGGATGGGAAGATCCTCATCTGGGCGACCGAGGGCAACCTGTATGTGCGCGCGACGTGCGCGATCGCAGAGCTCGGTCTGGAGCCGGGTCTTGCCGAGCCCCGATTCGCCAATTAGCACCACGACCTGGGGTCGACCCGCGATGGCTTCCTGCAGGCGTTGCTCGAGCCAACGTACCTCGGCAGCCCTTCCGACGAACCGGGGGTGGACCCTGAAGTTACTCGTGACCTTAGGCTCAGGTATGGACATGGATGCACCACAGCAGCGCTCAAGCCAAGCCTGCAAGAGCGGTCAGGGGCTCGGTTTCTCCAAACCGTCCTCTCAGAACTAGTTCACTTCCGCTTGTTGGGATCATAGCGCGGCCGGCTCCGATCAGCCGTGTATACGCTAGTCATGTGGTCGTCGATGTCTCGGGCGTCCATTGCTTTACGCCATCCTCCGGCGGTTAAGGGGAGCCGTACCGGGCGTTCGCTCCCCAGACTTCGCCAACGCTCTTGTGGAACACGCGCCCGGCTTTTATCCCGCGCTTGCGACACTCTTCTATACCGGAATGCGCCGTAGCGAGGTGCTCGGTCTGCAGTGGTGCGATGTGGACTTCACGAGCCGCCAGATTCATGTCCGGCGCGCGATTGTGAAGTCGCAGCTAACCACGCCGAAGAGCGGCCACGATCGCCGGGTCGTTATGGCGTCGGCGCTCGCCTCGCTCCTCTTGGATCTGTTGGCCGTCCGTCGTCGCGAAGCGATGGCTCTGGGTCTTCCTGAGATGCCGGCATGGGTGTTCCCAGCTCGATCAGGACAACTTCGAGCGGACATGGCAACGGTGCAGCGACGGGCGCAGGCCGAGTGCGCGCGTCCGCTGAAGCTCCACTGCACTCGGCACACCTGGGCCAGCTTGGCGTTCGCGGGCGGCAAGCCCGTCCCCCTGGGTCGCAAAGCAGCTCGGTCACGCCGACCCATCGATAACGCTGCGTGTGTATGCGCACGTCATCCCGGAGCTCGAACCTGACCTCTCGTTCCTCGATTTCGGCGGCCCCGGACGGCCCTATACGGCCCTGACACAAGACACAGAAGCCGGAAACAAAACGCCCCGGTCACAAATGACCGAGGCGTCTCAGGAATCTGGCGCGCCCAGCAAGACTGCGACCTTCAGGTCCGCAACTTCTTTCCCAGAGATTCCACCGCCGTCCGGGATTGTCGATCTTTGTGCGTGGTCGCGGACTTACGCGGATTCTGAGAATCCGCCAGCGTCCATCCTTTCGTAGGATTGTCCGCCGGTTTGGCTGCACAATGGCTGCACGGGAAACCGGCCCCCCCAGCCTCCAACCGCGGGGCGGCCCGAAATCTCGCTGGCTACGAGACGGAGATCGGCGCGCTTGCGGCACGTCGCTCCAGGGGCCACTCCGCGAAGGCAAGGAAATACAAGAGGACAAGGTTGGCGATGGGCAACAGGAACAGGAGCGCTAGCCATCCCGGATAGCCAGCCTTGGAGCATATACGCCAAGCGGGAACAATCGCGAGCGCAGCGACCAGCAGCATCATGGTTGGGTGCCATGTCCAAGTGCCAAAATGCATCATATCTGCCTCCTTCTCTGCACGCGGCCGCTGTTAGACCGCGGCAGGCTTGGTCAGGTTTATCGTGAAGGAGAACCAGCCTCGAACGACTTGGCTCTCGTCGAAGCCTCCCTCCGCCGCAGGCTCGCGGACGCGCGCCACAGTCTGATAGTGTGGGTCCGGCAGGACCTCCGTCACCGAAAGTACACCACCCGGCCGCAAGGAACGGTGGAGGTCCCGGAGAGCCGCAACCTTGTCAGGAATTTCACCCAGGACGGTGACCAACATGGTCCGCGGGGAGCCGCACAAGTCACCCGAGGCCCGTGGCTAAGAAGCGATTTGCTCAGCGGCCACCGTGAGCACGGAGCAGGGCGCACTACACACGGGGTCTGCACGCAAACTCTCCAGAGCAGTGCGAGCGCTGTTGCCCCCAGCATGTTGGCCCCTCACGATGAGCTCTGCAAAGGCGTCGGGGGATCATTCCGCGCAACCCGCTTTACGAGGGCCATTGCGATGAACGTTCCAACGCCCGCAAGGAGGCAGACTGCCAGATCGTCTTTGTGGAGCGGCCCGAAGGAGAACATGCTTCGTAGTCCGGGCAGGTACACCACGAGGGCAAGCAAGCCCACGGTACCCACGAGAATCGACCAAAGCGTTCGATTGGGCCGCAACAGGAGAGTGAGCGACGTTTCCGTCTGCGATCGATTGGTGAAGATCAAGGCGAAGTTGGCCATGACGAGAGTGACAAAGCTGAGCGCACGCGCCTCTTCGGACGGCAGTCCCCAGTGAAGGGCCACCGCGAAGACCACCATCACGACGAGGAGCACAGCCGCACCCTGCAGAAGGCTCCAGCCCAAGAGCCACGGCGAGAAGAGGGGAGCCTTAGGATTGCGCGGGGGCCGTTGCATAGTGCTCTTGTCTTCTGCCTCCGCCTCGAAGGCGATCGAGGAAACTGGATCAATCACAAGCTCCAAGAACACGATATGAACGGGGGAGAAGAGGAGCGGCCAACCCAGTGCGAGCGGTAGCACCGAGAGCCCAGCAATCGGGACGTGAATCGCTAGAACATAGGCCATCGCACTCCTGAGATTGTCATAGATCCGCCTCCCGAGACGGATTGCGGCCACGATCGAGCCAAAGTCGTCGTCCAACAACACGAGCGAAGCCGCTTCCCGGGCGACATCTGTGCCGCGTCCACCCATCGCGATGCCGATGTGGGCGCTCTTCAAGGCCGGTGCATCGTTCACCCCGTCTCCGGTCATCGCGACGATCTCACCATTGGCCTTGAACGCTTCCACGAGGCGCAGCTTTTGCTCCGGCATGATGCGGGCAAAGACGGTCGCGCCTCTCACCATCTTCCGGAGATCGTCGTCCGTGGCACCCGCCACCGCCTCGCCATCGACTACCTCGCGGTCGGTTGTCAGCCCCGCCTTCGCTGCAATCGCACGGGCGGTCGCCGGGTGATCGCCCGTGAGCATCACGACCTTGATCCCCGCAGTACGACATTCGTGGATCGCCTCGCTGACGCCAGGCCGAATGGGATCGATGAGACCGACAAGACCGAGGAACTCAAAGGGAAAGTCGTGCTGGATCGGTGGCCACGGTCCGTCTTGGAAGGAAGCCTTCGCGACCGCGAGGACCCGCAGCCCCCTCTCTGCCATCTGCGCAACGGCGCTGCGGAGTTCGACGAGTCGGGCTTCGTCGAAGTGGCACAGATCGGCGATCGCCTCCGGCGCTCCCTTCGCCGCCACCACGTGCTCCTCGCGCTCCACAGCCTTCCAGACGTGGGACATCGCGAGCAGGTCGGGAGTCAGCCCGTACTCACGGACTAGAGCCCAATCGCGATGTACGTGCTCGGTATGGGCGAGGTAGTGCTCCCCTAGAATGACAAAGGCTTTCTCCATCGGGTCCAAGGGATCGCGCTCGCTCGCGAGGATCGCGAACTCAAGGAGTGCGTGGAACGCCTCCGGTAGCTCCCGATAGCGCTCATAGTCGATCCTGTGGATCTCGTTCCCAGCCTGAAGCTCTGACACTGACATGCGGTTCATGGTGAGCGTACCCGTCTTGTCGGTGCATAGAACCGTCGTGGCTCCTAGCGCCTCGACCGCCGCCGACCGACGCGTGAGAACGCGTCTTTGCGAGATACGCCAAGCGCCCATCACCAAGAACACTGTCAGGACGAGTGGAAACTCCTGCGGCAGCGTCGCCATTGCGAGCGTGATCCCGGCCAGCAAGCCGTCGATCCAGCCGCCCCGCAAAGCACCGTAAAGTACGAAGACCAGTGTGCTGAGCGAAAGCCCGATTGCAGCGACGATGCGGACCATCCGCCGGGTCTGACGATGCAAGAGCGTCGGTTCGCTCTCGACGGCACGCAGGGTGCTGCCGATCCTGCCGATCTCGGTATTCGCACCGATCGCCCGAACCTCGCCGATGCCATGGCCCTTCACGATCATGCTGCCGGAATAGACGAAGGGAAGATCGTCGCCGCCCGGACGTGCTTCGAGGGCAGCGCCGTCCCATGCCACCTTCCGAACGGGAACCGATTCCCCCGTGAGTAGCGACTCGTCCGTTTCGAGGTCGCTGGAGGACAGGACCACAGCGTCCGCGGGCACCCGGTCTCCTTGCACGAAGACGATGGCGTCGCCACGCACAACTTCACGCCCCGGGATGCGCTTGTGTGCGCCATCCCGGATCACGAGCGCCCGCGGACTGGTAAGGTCGCACAAAGCCTCGAGGACCCGCTCGGTCTTGCTTTCTTGGTACACGGCGATAGCGACATTGAAGATGGCGAAGCCCAAGAGCATGAGTGCCTCGCCGAGGTTACCGATTGTGAGATAAATGAAGCCTGCTGCAATCAGCAGCTGGAACATCGGTTCGCGGAACACGTCGAGCACAATGCGGAGCAGCGACCGCTGGTCGCCGCGCGGAGGTTCATTTGGGCCATCCCGTCGCAGCCGCACCGCAGCTTCGGTGTCCGAGAGGCCAGTGGAGATCGTCACCTCTGCTGGATTCCAGACGCTGCCGATCTACTTATCCGATCCCTTGTTGCTGGACCCTCCTTGCATCATCCCCTGGCCCTGCATGATCCCACCGCCCATCATTCCCGGTCCCATTCCGCCACCCCAGGATCCCATCATGGTGCTGGTGCAGCTGTCTTTTCCCATCAGGTCCTGGCAGGTTTTCAGCATGTCAGCTCTGCATTCGGTCATCGGCTTGTCGGACTTCAAGCAAACCACCATTCTCTGGTGAACCTCGGCCATCTTTTTACGCATTTCGGGACTGGGATTGGCGGCAGGCACATTCGTCTGCGTATCCGCTCCGAGCGCAGCGCCGCCCAAGAGCAGCGTCATCCCAGCGACTAGGGCACAAAAACGTTTCTTCTGACTCATCATCTGAATATCCCTTCTTCACTTAGATGCCCGGGGATATGCCACGCACGCCCGCTGTTCATCACGTGTTCTTGCTTACGCGCGGGCTTGCACCGGGGCGGGTCCTTCAGGATCTCCTTCGCGAGCTTGCTACCTCCTCGTTGACCTTGCGGATCACGTCGTAGGAACACTCCGATTCCTATGCCTGCCTCGCAGGCGCGAGCGGTAAGATGCGAGTGCATCGGCCGTGCCACGGCCCGGCAGTCGGACGAGGCTGCGCGTGGTGCCCGCGACCGCGAGTGTGGCGGCTAACCCCACGGCTCGGCCGGTTGATGCGGCAGGGAACCACGGTCCCGACCAGCCTGCGCTGGCCCCTGGCCCACGGTGCCACGCCGACCGTCTTGCCATCGGCATGGGAGATGCTTTCGATCTTTGCGACAGACGCCGACGGGGCGCCTGGATCGACCCCATCCGATTCGATCCAGCCGGCGGGGAAGAAGCGTGTAGAACTACCTCGAGTCGGGCCGGACACCGACTCGCGCTGCTGCCCTCCAGCGGTGCGAGGGATGGATCTTGGGAGGCGCCTCGGTCCGAAAATGGTTGGCCGATCTCGGCCGCACTTTCGAAGGCCATTAGCGCGGCAAAGTGACCTCTAAGTCGCGGCGCGCTTGCTTTGTCGCAGGAGGACGACCCATGCATGTCCTGATCTGGATGCTCATCGGAATGGCAGTCGGCGGGATCGCGCACTTCGTTGGTAAGGGGCCCCGCTACCCGCTTTTCGGGGCCCTAAGCCTTGGCATGCTAGGGAGTGTACTCAGTGGATGGATATTGTGGCGCCTAGGCGTCATGCCGCCGGACCGTGGACCCATTGACGCGGTGGTTGCTGTCGGCGGGGCCTTGGTGGTGATCGGGGCAGTCCGCCTCCTCCTCCGAGCATCCAAGCATCTGTCCACGGACACGGACGTACACAGTTCGGCCGCGACAACTCTGGAGGGGCATGTGGCGCGACTCGGTGCGCTAGAGCGCCGCATCCTCTCGAAGTTCCTACAGCGCCAACCGATCGCCTGCGATTGCAGCGTGGAGTTCGACCGGCAGCTGGGCTTCGGCGATCGGCTAGCCGACCGGGTTGCTGCGTTCGGGGGTAGCTGGTCCTTCATCGGCCTTTCCAGTTCCCTCCTGATCGCGTGGATGATCTACAATTCCAAGACACCCGGTCCCTTCGACCCGTATCCGTTTCTCTTGCTCAACCTCGCCCTGAACTGCATCGGCGCCCTGCAGGCGCCCGTCATCATGATGAGTCAGAACCGCCTCGCGGCGAGGGATCGGTTCCATGCCCGAAACGACTACGAGGTGAACCTGAAGGCCGAGATGGAGATCATGGCGCTGCACAGCAAGCTGGACGAGCTGCGCGAGCAAGAGTGGAAACGCACCCTGGAGCTGCAGAACCGGCAGCTTGCGGCGCTCGACCGGATCGAGCGGGTGCTCGGGGAGCGCACTCGGTAGCACGGTGGGGCCTTTTCGAGCTGCTGCACTCGGTATCGGGGTAGACACGCCTCACGGCGCGTGCGTCACGGCATACCGTCGATTGATTTCCTCCTGCAGTCGTCGAATCTCGACGGGCCATCGGCTCTTGATGAAAACCAGCACGGCACGGATCTCGTCGTCGGAAAGCACGGCCGCGAAGGGCGGCATGTTGCTTGGGAAGTCCGGTGGAGCCGTAGCCTTTCCGCCGAACTTCACGGTCGCGAAGAGGATCGGATCCGGGTGATGCCATGTGTGTCCCGTTTCGTCCTGGGGCGACGCGGGTAACGAACCATCGGGGAGATGTTTTTTCCAGTTGGGCTGACCTTCGAGAGATGCGCCGTGGCAAGAAGCACAGTGGCGTGCGTAGAGACCGGCCCCAAGCTGCGCCTGGGCTTGCCAGGCGGGATCCCGGTCCTGACTTTCGATTGCGTCGCGAACGCTGCCTTCACCTTTCCGTACCTGGCAGCCCAGCAAAGGGGAAAAGGCGATCAGCATTACTAGAGTGCAGATGGCCCTTACCCGCCACACGATGCGATGGTAGTCAATCATATGGAGCGAATCATTTCGGTGAACCGCGAGGTCGAAGACGTGTGTCGGCTCTCGGAGTGCTCGCTGCGCACTTGGGGTTCAGCTGTGGCAAATCGACATCGACGAGGACGTGGCTTGCGGGTCATTAAGGCGAACGCGGAGGCGAGGCGGCCTACGCGACGCGTTTTCCAGTGCACGTCTAGGGCCGTCGGGCCGTCCTCCGCGCATGCCTATGCCGCTCCTTGCCGCCTCTTTCCGCGCTTCTGGTGCAAGCTGGCGTTTTTCTTAGGCTTTTTCTCAGCTTGCGGACCTGAAGGTCGGATCTTCTCGGAGCGACACACTGTGCTGTTGGTCCGACGGACATCGACCGATAGCGAACTGTTGCAATAGAGCGGCCCATGCAAGCTCGCGGCCGCGAAGACTCACGATCATCGTCGTCATCTCTGCCCCTCTTCCTTCCTACCCAGCGCAGCTTCTCCGGGTCGGTCTACCTCCGGCCCTACGGCTCGCGAGGTAGCCCCTGGGTGCCACTCGCGTCCAGCAGGCCGGTCTACTGGGCCAGCGCGAGATCTGCAAAACCTGTGGCCAGCTCTCTTGCGCTATGGCCAGAATTCGCTGCACATTGGCTGTATTTTGAGGATTTGGGGCGGTCCAAACGAAAACGCCCCAGCCGTAACCGACCGAGGTGCTTGAGATTTTTCTGGCGCGCCCAGCAAGACTCGAACTTGCGACCTTCGGGTCCGCAAACGGTTGAAGAAGTGAGAAGTGACGCGAGGTTGCGTCTCCTGCGTTGCAAGGACCTGCAACGGGCTGCATAGCCATGCACCCACGACGGCCCCACGGCCCCAGACGGCCCTCTCGCGGCGCAGTCTGCCGCGTTGTGCGCGACCGACCGTCCATTGGGCGGCGCGGCGGGGAGCGTTGCACCGCTGCAGGCGTTTCAAGGGGTATAGGAGAACTATGGACTGGGGGTGTGGCGGGTGCTCCTTGGTTCATCCCCCGGCCCTAGCCCCTGAAACACACGCAACACTGCAACGGTCACTGTGAACGAATCTTCGGGCGACGCTGTTCGTTCGAAGCGCGTGCGCGAAGTTCGTGGTGGTGTTGGGGTTCCTCGGTGCACAATGGTCGGATGGCCGATGATCGGGCCCAACCTGAGGTGAGTATGGACGCGGTCAGCTTGCGGGCTTCCGGGGGGCTTGTCGGTAGGTCGGGTGGAACAGTCCGAACCGCTTGCGTCATGGCTATTCTGTCGTTCGCGCACAGCGCCTGCTCCGAAATGCGGGACTGGACCTTCGTGCGGTCCGTAGGCGGCCTTCACTACGGGACTCCGGTTCGGCAGGCGGATGGGCAGCTCGTCCTACCGCTCGAAGCGGATGTCTCGGGCCTGACGGCATTCACAGAGCAGCCGACAGCAGTCAACTCGGGGATCGTCTGCAAAGGCTGGCGCTCAACCGTCCGCGCGCGTGAGATCCGCATCACCCTTGACACTGGTGTCGCGGGAGTCGGCGGCCACAACGCTCGCTGCCCTAGCGAGGTCGGCCTCGGTAAGCTCGAACCAGGTCACTACACTCTTGTCTACGCAGACAGTGATCAAACCACCCACGATCTCGGCGCTGTCGATGTGCCGTGAGGCTCGCTCACACCATCTCGGCTTCTGTGCGTCTACGATGGGCTCGGAGAGGCGGACTCTCCTCGCGAGGCGCGCCTCACGCACGGCGGCGTCGGACGGCGAGGCCCATGGTGTCCACCAGAGAGATGAGAACGCCCCGACCGAAGCCGGGGCATGTCGAATCACGTAGCGACGGAGCGATTCACGACGCGCGTCGCCGCCGCCGGGCCGCCAGTCCGAGAAGTCCCGTCATCACGAGCAGACCCGTACCGGGCTCAGGGACGAGACTCGCGACACGAAACCCGACGAGGTTCGACTCGCCTGAGCTGCCGGAGTCGATCGGGGCCGACGCGGCGAGGGAGTCGGCGCTGAAGCCCCAGCTCCCGCCCCGGACGCCCCGCTTCGAGCCGCTTACGATCTGCTCGTTCCACTGCTCGACGTTCCCGCCCTGGTCGAAGGTTCCGTAGGGGCTCGGAGATCCGGTGTAGGCGCCCACGTTGGTCACGTGTCCGACGACGTTGTTGCAGTTTGCGGTGTTCACCGTCGGCCCGGGCGCCGCGCACGTCGTCGGAGTATTGCTTGCTGTCGGGTAGGCGAGGTACTCCTGGGTGTTCGGGTTGTAGTAGGCGGCCTTGTACCACTCGTTCTCGCTCGGGAGGAAGATCGTGGCCCCCCTGTTCGCCGTCACCCAGAGCCCGTTGGTCGGCGTCGGGGCGCCGCCCAAGAGCGTGTAGGCCCCCGTCTCCGTGCTTCCGCTCCCCTGTCCGTTGTCGAGCCAGTTCGCAAAGCGCAGCGCGTCATAGAAGGTGGTGTAGACCACGGGCGCGTTTGCCAATCCCGAGTTCACCACGTACTTAGAGCCCGAAGCGTTGCTGGAGACGAAGCTGATCCCGCCGTTGCTCGTGTCAGTTTGCATGTTTAAGTTCCAGAGCGCGAGCGTGTTGCTCCCGCCCGGGTCCACCGCGTTCAGGAACTCCGCGTACTGCGCGTTCGTGGTGTCGTACTTCGAGATGTAGTAGATGTAGCCAACCGAGCCGCAGCTAGGGTCGCCAGTGCCGTTGACCCCGGCGCAGTTACTGGCGGTGTCGGGCGCGTTGCCCGGGTTCCCGACCTGCACCCAGTCGATGTTCACGGCTGCCGAGGGAAGCGGTGCGGCCAGCAGGGCCACGGCCGCAACGAGCACGGTGGCGGTGAACGAGCGGATCGGCAGGCGCGAACGGAGTTCCAGAGTACGACGCAACGAGTGCATGGCTTTCTCCCGAGTCGAAAACAACTCTCCGGGGCGGCGCCCTTCGCGGCCCTGCCTCCCGTCCCTCGCTGCGCAGACAAATGCCTAAGAATCGGCGTCCGCGAGCGCGACGGAAGCGACCTCAGCGTTTTCAGGGAGATGGGTGGGGAGCATTCAAGGAGATGCGGTGGCCCGCCATCTCCCCAACCCAGGGCTGATTGCGCAGCAACTTCCGTGCCCGTGGGGACTTGCGATCTGGTCTTCTAAATAACTTCCTGATCCAGCACAGAAATGCGATGGGCATCCGAGCGACGCCTCGCCGATCTACGGGGCAAGAACGGAACGCCCGTTCCGTCCACAGAGGAAAGAGTTTTCCTTTGTACCTGCCCGTACCCCAAGCCCAGCTGTCCGAGACGACGCGGTAGGTCTCCGTCTCGGGGGCACCCGCCTGCAGCGGGGGTGAGCGGCTCCGCTCACCAGCCACCGTCCTCGCCTTCCGAGCGTCGCGGCCGCCGAGGGCCCACCGCACGGGAGCATAAAGCGTGAAAGCGAAGCCCCCGGCCGCAACGGCGCAAGAACGAGCAAACGAACCGAGCTGCGGCGCGCCTCAGCACAAGCAGCACGCCGGCTCGCGAGAGAAGCCGCCGAGCGGGAGTGGCGACTCTTCCTCACAGCGAAGTTCGACCGCACCTGGAAGGCCCTGACGCGGTTTCGCGCAAAGGTGGGGGCGAATCGTTTCCGCAAGCTAATGGCCGACCCGCCCTCCACGATCGAGAGTATCGGTGGCAGTGATCAGCGCAGCGTCGCGGAGTTTTTCGTCCTACTCGGGCCGGAGCACTCGCCACGTACACCTGGCCGAGCTGGTGGAAACGCTTGAGACGGGAGCGACCCGGGTGCGTTTTGGGCGAAGTGGATTGAGGTCGTGGGGAGCGGACGTCGATTCCCCACAGCCTCCCCTAAGTCGGCAGGCTGCTCGATCGCGAGATCGTCGAGGTTCCCGGCTGCGGACGCGCGACGGTCGGGCCCGAGCTTCGCACCCAGCGGTACCAGGACTACTTCGCGGTCCCGTCGGAGCCGCTCGGCTGATCCCTACCGCGGGTCCGGGGCCGCGGCGAAGGCGTTCGGGTCGATGGCGATGTAGATCGCCTTGCACGTGGCGGTGACCACACCGTCGACGGTGGCCTCGCCGCTGATGAAGATCTTGCGGCGCTCCCGGCCGTCGAGCCGGGCCGTCATCACGACTGGAGTCTCGATCGGCGTCGGTCCCACGTACCGGACCGTTAGCTCGCCGGTGAACGCGGGCTGGCTGATGCGGCCGATGATGAAACCGGTCACGTCGTCGAACGCCGCGGCGATGATCCCGCCGTGTGCGCGCCCCGGTGGCCCCTCGAAGCCCTTCCGGAAGAACACCCGGGCCACGACCTCGCTGCTGGTGCCCGGTTCGACCTGGATGTCGACCGCGCCCGGGTTCGCGAGGCCCGCGACCGCGCGGTCGTTGAAGCCGCCCGCCGCCGCACCGACCGGGAACGTCCCACCGTGCTGTTCGCGCGCGGCCTGCATGAGCGCCATCCGGTCGCGGCGCGGCGCGGCATCGAGCCGCTCGACCAGCTCCGCGGCCCGAGCCCGGATCTCGTCGTACGCGTCCTCACCCGGCTGCGACCGCACGAACGCGTGTAGCACGTCGCGCAACGCGTGCGCGGCGACGACGCGCTGGTCCTCGATGAAGAGGCCGTCATCCCCTGCGAGGGTAGGAGTGGTCACGCGACGCTCAGGACGGTACGGAAACCCTCGCGACTGCAGCCCACGACCGGGCTTCTTGCAGCGGCGGCTGCTTTATCAGACGCGAACTTCATGGTCATCCTCTCCTCGGGGAAAATACAGCAGCCATTCTACGCAGTCCCCGCCGAACAAGCTGCATTGCGGAAGGGACGTCCCGAGTGTCAGTAACCGAGTAACCTTTCGCCCGCCTGTCGCAGCCGGTTTGCCACTACCATCCAACGACCTACGTCGATCTCGGCCCGCCGTTGAATCCGTCGCCCGAAACTCTCGGCGAGAGGACTAGTCCATCGTCATCACCAGAGGATCGCCTGCGGCACGTCCAAAACATGTCCGATCAGCGACTGATAAACGAGCAGGAGTACAACCGGCTGCGTTCGGAGATCTTGCACGAGCTCAGCCCATCGAAATAGTCCCGATCAGTGAGACACCGTGTGCACGGTGGCGTCGGATGGCGAGGCCGCCCACTTGGTCTGCGGGGGTCGTCGCGCGCGGCTCGCAGAGGCAGCTAAAGCGCTCTCTCCTACCGTCCGATGCGTCCGCCATGCATTGCTTCGTACATCAGGAGACTGCGGCCGTCGGCCTTTGCTGCTATTGCGCAAAGGGCGTATGTCGAGGCTGTGCCCGTGACCTCGGCTGCGGCCTGGCTTGCTCGGACTCGTGCGCAACCGAGGTCAGGATCAGCAAGGAAGCCGGCCGACGCGCTCATCGTATCTACGGTCTCCGAGGCAAGACGCTACCGGCCGTTATGCTCACGAACATAGCGATGGGCCTCATCTTTGTTACGTGGGGCGCAGCAGAGCGGAACTCCCGATTCGGTGTCTTTCTGGTTCTTATGGGTCTGGTCTTGCTGAGCGCGGCCGCGATTAGCCGGACAAATCGGAAGCAAACCGGAATCTAGAGTCTGCGACGGGCCACGTAGCCCTACACCCAGGCACGCTCTCCGCGCGAGGCGCTCGCGCACGGCGGCGTCGGAGGGCGAGGCCGGCGATGCCCTGCGAGAGCGATCCCGCAGTGGAAGGCTCGGACGCTCGGCAGCGG
>Ga0310037_10000139_pt1 | contig 59590 bp, 54 predicted proteins | sample Sb_taG_11_FD_200239 | JGI IMG/M metagenome (GOLD analysis project Ga0310037, IMG submission 200239) | Peat soil microbial communities from Weissenstadt, Germany - Sb_50d_3_AS metaG (v2) (version 2) | ecosystem: Environmental > Terrestrial > Soil > Wetlands > Peat | place: Germany: Weissenstadt... | reverse complement strand
GAACCCGGACCGGACTAAGGTGCTGCACAGTCACAGTCCGCCGACCCGCGCCGGGTGAAGCCCCGGACCGGGCCACCCTCGCCGAGACGAGTGCCGGGTAGCACTTGGTGGCCTGAACTGGCCGCGAGAAGGGAAGTGCGCCATGTGCCGACTGTTCGGGCTGACCTCGGGCACGGTACCGGTCCAGGCCACGTTCTGGCTCCTTGACGCGCCAGATTCGCTGGAGGCGCAGAGCCATCGCAACGCCGACGGCAGCGGGATCGGCTTCTTCGGCTCCGACGGTGCACCGGTGCTGGACAAGCAGCCGGAGCCGGCCTTCAGCGACGAGGAGTTCATCCGCGAAGCGCGGCAGGCTGAGTCCGCGACCTCTGCGCGTTCGTTCGGCGGTCGTGATCACCGAGCAGCCGGCCCGGCTGGTCCCCCTGCCCGCCGGCAGCCCGAACATCGACACCTGAGTACACCTGAACACACCTGAGTACAGCTGAGTGCACCTGAGAAACCAGGGCCCCGGACCCGATGAGGGTCCGGGGTCATTCACGGAGTAGCCCCGACCGGATTCGAACCGGCGTTACCGCCTTGAGAGGGCGGCGTCCTAGGCCTCTAGACGACGGGGCCGAGCATTATCCCGAAAGGGCCGGTATTACCGGCAGCGCACAGACTACCGCCTCGGCCACGGTGAGGCCAACCGGAGGCTCATCGCTTCTGAGACAAACAAGCGCGGACGCCAGAGACATCCGCGCTGTCAGCTGAGCTGGCTGGGGTACCAGGACTCGAACCTAGACTAACAGGGCCAGAACCTGTCGGGCTGCCAATTACCCCATACCCCAATGGCATCGCACCCACAGGCGGGGTGCGCTCCCGCAGTCTAGCGGACTCCGGACGCGCCGGCCAATACGAGAGCCGAAGGGCGGCCCGAGCGCTCACAGGGGCTCTACTTCGGTCAGGCCCGGGCCCAGGCGGAGCCAGCGGGTGATCCCGGCCGAGCGCAGGAACGGCACGTCGTGACTGGCCACCACGATCGCGCCGCGGTAGCCCTCCAGCGCCTGGGAGAGCTGCCGGACCGAGGCCATGTCCAGGTTGTTGGTCGGCTCATCGAGCAGCAGCAACTGCGGCGCGGGCTGGGCGAGCAGCAGGGCCGCGAGCACGGCGCGGAACCGCTCGCCACCGGACAGGGTCCCCGCCGGGCGGCCGGCCCGCTCGCCGCGGAACAGGAACCTGGCCAGGCTGGCCCGGACCTCGTTGACCGACGCGGCCGGAGCCGCTGCCCGCACGTTGTCGACCACGCTCAGTGAGTCGTCGAGGATATCGAGCCGCTGGGGCAGGTAACCGGCGGGCACCCCGAGGCGGATGCCGACGCCGGGCAGCGGCGCCAGGCCGGCGATCCCGCGCAGCAAGGTGGTCTTGCCCGCGCCGTTCGGGCCGGTCAGGGCGATCCGTTCCGGGCCGCGAACGATGAGCTCGGCAAGAACGAGAGCAGCGGAGCCGGAGGAAGCGGCTGGGGTGAGGGTCGGCGGGGAGGCCACGGCGGCGGGGTGCCAGTGGGCGCCGGCCAGGCCGGTGACGGTCAGGACGGTGCGGCCGGCCGGGACGGCGGTGGCGGGGAGGTCGACGCGGATCTCAGCGTCGTCGCGGACGGCCTGTTCGGCGCCGGACAGGCGGTCGCGGGCGGCTTGCAGGCGCTCGGTGTGCAGTTCCCGGGACCGGCCGGCGGTCTCCTGGGCGGCGCGCTTGCGGGCGTGGGCCACGATCGGGGGGAGGCTGCCCGAGGCCGCGACCTTGCGGCCCTGCCGGTCGCGGCGGGCCTGCTTGACCTGGGCGTCGACCAGGTCGCGGTGCTCGCGGCGGACGTCAGCGGCGGCGGTGGCGACCGCGCGTTCGGCGGCGGCCTGCTCGGCCGCCAGGAGCTCCTCGTAGGCGGCCAGGTTGCCGCCGTACATCCGGACGCTCCCGGCGGACAGGTCGGCGATCTGGTCGACCAGCCCGAGCAGCTCGCGATCGTGGCTGACGATCACCATCACGCCGGCCCAGGAGGCGACCGCGTCGTAGAGCCGCCGCCGCGCGTCCAGGTCGAGGTTGTTGGTCGGCTCGTCGAGGAGCAGGATGTCCGGCCGAGCCAGGAACAGCGCGGCCAGCGCGGCCAGGATGGTCTCGCCGCCGGACAGGCGTTCCACCCGGTCGTCGAGGTCCAGGCCGACCAGCCCCAGCCGGTCCAGCCAGGCGCGGGCCCGCTCCTCGACGTCCCAGTCGTCCCCGACCGCGGCGAAGGCCTCCTCCCCCACCTGGCCGGCCTCGATGGCGTGCAGCGCGTCCCGGGCGGCGGTGATGCCGAGCAGATCCGACACGCTGCGGTGCGTGCCGAGGGTGATGGCCTGCGGCAGGTACCCGATGTTCCCTTCGGCGCGGACGGTGCCGGACGCCGGGCGCAGTTCGCCGGCGATCAAGCGGAACAGGGTCGACTTACCTGAGCCGTTGACCCCGATGAGCCCGGTGCGGCCGGGCCCGAAGGACACGGTCAGGCCGGACAGGACGGGGCCTTTGGGGTCCCCGTCGGGCCAGGTGAAGGTGAGATCGGAACAGACGACGGCGGCGGTCATGAGGCGCGCTCCAGCACGTAGGAAGGAATTTCCGGTACGTGTGGCGACACCACGCCGGTCAGGTCGCGGTATCGCTGACCTCAGATACGCACCCGAACTCTCCCGCCGACGGCATCAGGAACAACCCGATTCTACCCGAGGGCGCGCGGGGGGCGCGGGGCGCGGCGGGCGCGGCGAAGGGACGCTAGGGGCCGGGGGTGGCGAGGAAGAGGCGGGCGGGGCCGGAGGCGCAGAGGGGACCGTCGGCGGCGGAGACGAAGCATGATTCGCCGCGGGCCAGCGTGACGGCCTGGCCCGAGCCGCTGCGCACGGCCGCGGTGCCGTCGGTGCACAGCGCGATCCGGGGGCCGGCGGAGGGCAGGGTGACCGCGGGCTCGGCCAGGTCGGCCACGTAGAGGCGGAACTCCGGGACCGGGGTGGGGAAGCTGGTAACTCCGTGCCCCAGGTCAGCCGCGGACAGGACGGGGACGGCGACGGCCGGGTCGAGCAGCTTGAGCAGCTCGGGGACGTCGACGTGCTTGCGGGTGAGGCCGGCCCGGATCACGTTGTCGGAGTTGGCCATCACCTCGATGCCGGTGCCCCGCAGGTAGGCGTGCAGCCCGCCGGCCGGCATGAACACGGCCTGGCCCGGCGCCACCACCGCGTGCCGAAGCAGCAGCATGGCGACCACGCCCAGGTCGCCGGGGTGCTCCCCGGCCACCCGGACCGCGGCGGCGCAGGCCGGGGCGTAGGGGCCGTAACCCGAGGCCAGCGTGGCGCAGGCCGCCACGACCGCGCCGACCAGGTCGCCGGGGTCCGGCCAGTCGAGGACGGCGGCCAGCGCCCGCGCCATGGCCTGCGGGCCGGTCGCCGCCTCGAGCTCAGCGGCCAGGGGCTGGAGCGGGCCGACGGCCAGGGCCCGCAGCAGGGCCGCCGCGCCCGCCGGGGTGCGCAGGCCGGTCAGCACCTCGAACGGAGTCAGGGCGTAGAGCAGTTCGGGCTTGGGCCAGTCATCGACGTAGTTCCGGGCCGGGTCGCCGGGAGGCAGGCCGCGCTCGTTCTCGGCCGCGAAACCGGCCTCGGCCTGGGCGCGCGAGGGATGCAGCTGGATGGACAGGGCCGCCTCGGCGGACAGCACCTTGAGCAGGAACGGCAGCCGGGGGCCGAACCGGGCCACGCAGGACGGGCCGAGCTCGCGGTCCGGATCGGCGGCGATGACCGCGTCCAGCGTGGTGCCGGCCACGCCGGACGGGCCGGACGGGTGCGCGCCGACCCACAACTCGGCCTCCGGGCCGGGGGCCGGGACGGGGCGGCCCTGCAGCTCGGCGATGCCGTGCCGCGAGCCCCACGCGTAGGCCCGGATTACCGGCTGGAGCAGCTCCATGCGGGCATGCTAGCCCTCCGCCGACGTGTCAGCGGGGTACTCGACCAGCGCCACCACCCGGCTGGCCATGAACCGGGCGGTCCGGACCGGGGTGCCGGTCCGGGTCACCTCGCTGACCTCGATGATCCCCCGCCGGTTGGTGATGTCCACCCGGCGCCCGGCCCGGGTCGCCGCCACCTCGTAGGTCTGGGTGCCCTCGCCGGAGTCGATCACGATCTCGACGCGATCTCCCTTCATGGGAGCCTCCAGGCCACGTTCCGTTCGGCTGAAAAAATGGTGCGGTCAGTAGGTCGGCAGGGCGGGGTCGACCTGGCTGATCCAGGCCAGTACGCCGCCGCCGACGTGCACGGCGTCGGAGAAGCCGGCGTTCTTGACGATCGCCAGCGCCTCGGCGCTGCGGGCGCCGCTCTTGCAGTGCAGCACGATCCGCTTGTCCTGCGGCAGCTTCTCCAGGGCGGCCCCGGAGACGAACTCGCCCTTGGGGATGAGCGTCGCGCCGGGGATAGACACGATCTCGTACTCGTTCGGCTCGCGCACGTCGACCAGGAATATGGGGTCGCCCGCGTCCAGCATGGCCGCCAGGTCCTTGGCGCTGATCGTCGAGCCCTGGGCGGCCTCGGCGGCTTCCTCGGACACCGTGCCGCAGAACTCCTCGTAGTCGATCAGGCCGGTGATCGTCGGGTTCTTGCCGCAGACGGCGCAGTCGGGGTCGTTCTGCACCCGGACCGAGTGGTAGCTCATCTCCAGCGCGTCGTAGATCATCAGCCGGCCGACCAGCGGGTCGCCGATCCCGGCGATCAGCTTGATCGCCTCGTTCACCTGGATCGACCCGATGGATGCGCACAGGACGCCGAGCACTCCGCCCTCGGCGCAGGACGGCACCATCCCGGGCGGCGGCGGCTCGGGGTACAGGCAGCGGTAGCACGGGCCGTAATCGGCCCAGAACACGCTGGCCTGCCCGTCGAACCGGTAGATCGAGCCCCACACGTACGGCTTGCCGAGCAGCACGCACGCGTCGTTGACCAGGTACCGGGTGGCGAAGTTGTCGGTGCCGTCGACGATCAGGTCGTAGCCGGCGAAGATCTCCATCGCGTTGTCGGAGTCGAGCCGGGTCTCGTGCAGCACCACGTTGACGTACGGGTTGATCTCGCGGATGCTGTCCCGGGCCGATTCGGCCTTGCTGCGGCCCACGTCGGAGACGCCGTGGATGACCTGGCGCTGCAGGTTCGACTCGTCCACCACGTCGAAGTCGACAATGCCCAGCGTGCCGACCCCGGCCGCGGCCAGGTACAGCAGCGCGGGCGAGCCGAGGCCGCCGGCCCCGACGCACAGGACCTTGGCGTTCTTCAGCCGCTTCTGCCCGGTCATGCCCACGTCGGGGATGATCAGGTGACGGGAGTAACGCCGGACCTCGTCGACGGTCAGCGCTTCGGCGGGCTCCACCAGAGGGGGCAGCGACACGATTGTCTCCAGAAGATCTTTTTTTACTGAACGGGCGCTGGTGCTTGCTTGCCGGCCTGTTCCACGGTCAACCGGCCGGAGCCGGCCGGAATTCCCGGCACGAGCGCGCCGATCTCGGCGGCCACCTGGGCCGGATGTTCCATGTGCGCCACGTGGCCAGTGCGGGGCAGCACCACGATCCTGGCCCCGCCGAACGCGCGCGCGGCCCGGCCCGCCATCCTCGGATCGACCAGGCGGTCATCGCTGCCGTAGATGACCAGGGTTGGGGCGGTGATGCGGGCCGCGTCGCGCCAGGCCCGGCGGCGGAAGGCCTCGGCGGTGAGGGCCCGGATCGAGCCCAGCAGGGCGGCGTCGGCGTAGTCCAGGGTGTCGCGCCGGGAGAGTTCGGCGACCTCGGCGGCGAACCGGGCCGCCGGGAACAGGCCCGGGTCGCTGTAGCAGGTGGCGATGACGTCGGCCACGCGGGCTTCCGGCGGCAGCGCCCCGTACTTTCGCAGCAGCCGGGCGCCGACGCGGGGCAGGCTCATCAGCGGGAACCGGACCAGGTCCAGCCGGGGCCGCGAGTCGGGCAGGGCCGGGGAGATCAGGGTCAGGGTTTTGACCAGGTCGGGGCGGGTGGCGGCCACCTTGACCGCGACCGCGCCGCCCAGGGAATTGGCGATCAGGTGGACCGGGCTCTGGCGGCGCCGTTCGATCAGCGCGGTGACCGTCTGCGCGTGCGCGGCGATGTTGTAGCGGCCGTCGGGGCGGGGCGGGGAGTCACCGTAGCCGGGCAGGTCGAGCGCGTCGGCGGCCAGAGCGGGGCGGAGCAGGTCCATCAGGTCGGTCCAGTTCCGCGACGAACCCGCCAGCCCGTGCACGCACAGCGCGGGCTCGACCCCATGGCCCCCATAGACCCCATGGTCCCCGTGATTGCGGGCGCCGTCCGGGACGCTGCGCACGTAGACCTGGTGGTCGCCCAGGGAGATCGATTCCCCCGGCCAGTGCGGGATCGGGTCCGGCTCGGTCATGCGGAGGCTTTGCGGCGGGTCCTGGGCCTGGCGGGCTTGGCCTCCTCGTCCTTGGCTTCCTCGTCGTTGGCGCCGTCATCCTTGGCGCGTTCGCTCTTCACCGCCGCCACGCTGGCCCGCAGGATCTCGGTCAGGTCGGCGGGCTGGCCCTTGGGCTCCGGAGCGTCCAGGCCGGCCGGGCGGACGAGGTCGTTGCCCTCGATCTTGGCCCGGATGACCGCCTCGAGCGCCTCGCGGTAGTCGTCGTGGTACTGGTCGGGATCGAAGTCCTCGGTCATCGTGTCGATGAGCGAGGCGGCCATCTTCAGCTCCTGCGACCGGACCTCGATGTCCTCGTCCAGGAAGGCGAAGTCGGGCTGGCGCACCTCATCCGGCCAGAGCAGGGTCTCCAGCGTGATGACCCCATCCCGGACCCGCAGCGCGGCCAGCGCCTCGCGCTGGCGCAGCGCCACCTTGGCCACCGCGACCTTGCCCGAGTTCTCCAGCGCGTCGCGGAACAGCACGTAGGCCCGGACCCCGGCCGGGTCGGGCTCGGTGTAGTAGCTCTTGGCCGCGTAGATGGGCTCGACCTGGGCGGCCGGCGCGAAATGCAGGACCTCGATGCGGTGCGCGGTGACCAGCGGGAGGTCGGCCAGGTCCTCGTCGGTCAGCACCACCATGTCGCCGGTGGGCAGTTCGTAGCCCTTGGCCACGTCGGAGTACGGGACCTCCTCGCCGTCCAGGGTGCAGAACCGGCGGAACTGGATCCGGGCCCCGTCCTTGCGGTGGACCTGGCGGAAGGCGATGTCACGCTGCTCGGTCGCCGAGTAGAGCTTCACCGGGATCACGACCAGGCCGAAAGAGATGGCCCCAGCCCATATGCTGCGCATGACCTTTCACCTACCCCGGTTGGCATCACGCTGACCATTTCGGGTGGAGCGATTCGGCTAATTAGCCCAACTCTCCCAGCGAGCCTACGGCCTGGCTGAGATGATGAACGCGTAGGAGGGGATGACAGGGATGGGCGCTTTCGACGTAGTCGTGCTCGGCGGCGGGACCGCGGGCGTGCACGTGGCCACCGAGGTGGCGCGGTGCGGCCAGTCCGTGGCACTCGTCGAGGCCGGGCTGATCGGCGGCGAATCCCCCTACCTGGCCTGCCTGCCGTCGAACTCGCTGCTGCTGTCCGCGAGCCGGGGCGAGGCCTGGGAGGACGCGGTCGCCCGCCGGGACGAGGTGACCGGGGGCCCGGATGATTCCGGGGCCGCGCTGCGGCTCGCCTCCTCGGGCGTCACCGTGATCCGCGGCACCGGCCGGATCACCGGCCGCCGGACGGTTTCTGTGGGCGCGGAGGAGTCACTGACCTGGTCGGACCTGGTCATCGCGACCGGATGCGAGCCGGTCGCGCCGCCGATCGAGGGCCTGTCCGACATCCCGGCCTGGACCACCGCCGAGGCGCTGTGCTCGCCCGACCTGCCGCGCCGCCTCATCGTGCTCGGCGGCGGGCCCGCCGGATGTGAGCTGGCACAGATCTACGCCGCGTTCGGCTCACAGGTGGCGCTGATCGAGTCGGAGTCGCGGCTGCTGCCCGGCGAGCCCGCCTTCGTCGGGGAAATCCTGGCCGCGGCCCTGCGCCGGGCCGGCGTCGAGATCTTCCTCGGCTCGCCGGCCACCAAGGCCGAGCGCACGCACGACGGCCTCACGCTCGCGCTGGAGGACGGCACGCGCCTCGACGCGGACCGGCTGCTGCTGGGCACCGGCCGGCGGCCCAGGATCGGCGGCCTCGGCCTGGAGGAGCTCGGGATCAGCGTCACGCCCGGCCAGGCCCTGCCCACCACCTCCTCGTGCCAGGTCACCGACCGGGTATGGGCCGCGGGAGACGTCACCGGGATGACCCACACCCACGCCAGCCGCTACCAGGCCGGCGTGGTCGCGGCCAACATCTGCGGCCAGCCGCGCGAGGCCGACTACAGCGCGATCCCGCGCTGCGTGTTCACCATGCCCTCGGTCTACGCCGTGGGCGAACCGGCGGGCCCTGAGTTTACGACGGCGCGAGTCAGCCTGAGCGAGGTCGCCCGGGGCCGGCTGGGCCCCGATGACCTGGGCTGCCTCGAGCTGTACGCGGCGGAGGGGGTGCTGGCCGGCGCCGTCGCGGTGGGGCCGGACGCGGCCACCTGGATGGCGGAGGTTACCCTCGCCATCAGGGCCAAAATACCGGTGACGATCCTGGCCGACGTGGTGCACGCCTTCCCGACCTACGGGGAAGCGCTGCAGACAGCCTTCCGCGAACTGGCCAGGAGCAACCTTGGGAGGATCGCGCCGTTGAGCGAATTGGGCATGGAGATCCCCGAGGACGACGCCATGGAGCAACAGCAGGAAGTCGTCGCGGACGAGCCCGTGACCGTGGCGCCGGTCCCGTTCGACGTGGACGAGGCGGACGCGGCCGAGCAGGCGCGGGCGGTCGGCTTCGAGGATGACGACTACCGCTTAGGATGGGTCCATCGGGATACGGCTGATAGCGACCCTGTGGAGACCTGAACCCGTGACACCCTTGACTGCAACGCCCGACACACGGCCCCGCAGCAACCGGCTGCCCAGGCACGAACGGCGGCGGCAGCTACTGGACGCAGCGCTCGAGGTGTTCGTGACGCAGGGCTACCACGCCGCCGCCATGGACGAGATCGCCGAGCGGGCCGGCGTCAGCAAGCCCGTGCTGTACCAGCACTTCCCCAGCAAGCTCGACCTGTACCTCGCCCTGCTCGACCAGAGCGTGGACGCGCTCGTGGCCACCGTCCGCGAGGCGCTGCGGTCGACTCCGGACAACAAGCAGCGGGTGGCCGCCACCTTCAGCGCCTACTTCGGGTACGTGGAGAGGGAGGGCCAGGCGTTCCGGCTGGTGTTCGAGTCAGACCTGGCCAACGAGGCTGCCGTCCGGGACCGGCTGGCCCGCAGCCAGCTGGAGTGCGCCGAGATGATCAGCCAGGTGGTCAAGCAGGACGCCGGCCTGGACGACGCCGAGGCCCACCTGCTGAGCGTCGGGATGGTGGGCCTGGCCCAGGTCACCGCGAGATACTGGCTCAGCACCCGTGACCACATGGCGCGGGAAGCCGCCGAGCAGCTCGTGGCCAGGCTGGCCTGGCGCGGCATCAGCGGCTGGCCCCGGAGCTGAGAGGGGTTCCTTTGGAGGTCAAGATCGGGATCCAGTCCGTGCCACGCGAACTGGTGGTGGAGACGGACACGCCCGCGGAGGAGGTCGAGCGCAGCCTGTCCGCCGCGCTGGAGAAGGGCGATCATGCGGTGTTCGCGCTCTCGGTGACCAAGGGCGGCCGGGTCCTGATCCCGGCTGACAAGATCGCCTACGTGGAATTCGGCGGGGCGGAAACGCGCCGGGTCGGTTTCGGCAACATCGTCTAGGCCGGCCCTGCCTCTGGGGGACCTGCGGGCTGGTCCTGGTATCGTAGTAACCACTGATCAAGGAATGACATAACCAAAGGTCGTGTTATCCAGACGGCTGTTGTTTACGCCGGGCTTCACGGTCCGGCGTCCCTGGGGGGAACCCGAGTAAACGGCAGTGACCCAACGGTGGTAGCGGGCTCCCGGGCAGATTTGGCCCGGTCGCAGCCTCGGCATCCCGGCGGGTCGCTCCGGGCAGCCGACAGACATGACGGGCCCAGGGCGGGCCACGATGAAGGACGGAACCCCTGACCACTCACACCACTGACGGGAACGCAGCAGACGCGGTCCCGTTCAGCGATTTCGACATCGATGAGGCGATCTGCTCGGGCCTGGCGGCCGCGGGCATCCTCACCACGTTCCCCATTCAGGCGCTGACCCTCCCGCTCGCGCTGCGCGGGCAGGACATCATCGGGCAGGCCAGGACCGGCACCGGGAAGACGCTGGCGTTCGGCATCCCGCTGCTGCAGCTAGCTCTGGAGGACAGCCCCGCGGGCACCCGGCCGCGGGCGCTGGTCGTGGTGCCTACCCGGGAACTGGCCATCCAGGTCGGGGACGACCTGCGCACCGCCGCGGTCAACCTGCACACCCGGGTGACGACCGTGTACGGCGGCCGGGCCTACGAACCGCAGATCGACGCGCTCTCCGCCGGCGTGGACATCGTCGTCGGGACCCCGGGGCGGCTGCTTGACCTGGCCCAGCGCCGGCATCTGGACCTGAGCGCGGTACAGGCGCTGGTGCTCGACGAGGCGGACAAGATGCTCGACCTCGGCTTCCTGCCCGATGTGGAGCGCATCGTCCGGCTCACGCCGGCCGACCGGCAGACGATGCTGTTCTCCGCGACCATGCCGCCGGAGGTCGTCACGCTGGCCCGCCGTCACATGCGGCGCCCGACGCACGTGCGGGCCGAAGGTCACGACGAGCCCGCGCCCGCCCCCAGCACGCGGCAGCACGTGTTCCGCACGCACCAGATGGACAAGATCGAGGTGCTGTCCCGGGTGCTGCAGGCCAGGGAACGAGGCCTGACCATGGTGTTCTGCCAGACCAAGCGGGTGGCCGACCAGGTCGCGACCGCGCTGGCCACCCGCGGCTTCGCGGTGGGCACCGTGCACGGGGACCTGGGCCAGGGCCAGCGGGAGCGCGCCATGCGCGCGTTCCGCAGCGGCAAGGTCGACGTGCTGACCGCCACCGAGGTGGCCGCCCGCGGGCTCGACGTGGACGACGTCACCCACGTGGTGAACTACGAATGCCCGGACGACGAGAAGACCTACGTGCACCGCATCGGCCGGACGGGCCGGGCCGGGAAAGCCGGGGTCGCGGTCACGTTCGTCGACTGGCGGGACATGCACCGCTGGAAGCTCATCAACGACGCCCTCGGGCTGGGGCAGCCCGAACCCGAGGAGACGTATTCCACCTCCGAGCATCTGTACACCGAGCTCGACATCCCGCGCGAGGCGACCGGGACGCTCCCGCGCGCGATGCGCGGCCGCGCCGGCCTCGAGGCCGAGGCGGTGGAGGATATCGGCGAGACCGGCCGGATCCGCACGCCGCGCGCCCAGAAGGCCAGGCCCGCCACCGCCCAGCGGCGGCGGCGCCGGACCAGGGCGGGCCGCGACCTCCGGGAAGGACCGGAGGCACCTCGGCGGAAAGCCTCCTAGGCCCGGACAGGTTTTGTTCAAGGTCGCCAGGTAAGGTTCGCGCCTGTGAGCACACCAACCTCCCTCGAGCTGCCTGATGGAGTGCGGCCCGCCACGGTCCGCACCAGCCGCGGATCGTTCGCGGCGCTGGAGGCCGTTCCGGTGTCGGGTGTCTGCGAGCGGGAACCGGCTCTGCTCGTTCCCGGCTACACCGGCAGCAAAGAGGACTTCCTCGCCGTTCTCGGCCAGCTGGCCGACCACGGCCGCCAGGTGGTCGCCATCGACATGCGCGGCCAGTTCGAGACGCCGGGTCCGGCCGATTCCGACGGCTACTCCCCCCTGGCCCTGGCCGCCGATATCGCCGCCATCATCGAGGCCACCGGCGCCAGGCACCTGCTGGGGCACTCCTACGGCGGGCTGGTGGCCCGCGAGGCCCTGCTGCGGACCCGGTCCCAGGACGACGTCGGCTCGTTCACGCTGATGAGCTCCGGCCCGTCCGCGCTGACCGGGCCGCGAGCGGAGGAGCTGCGGGCCATGCTCACCGCGCTGGGCGCGGCGGACGGCCGCCTGCCGGACCGGGACACGCTCCGGGCCGGGATCTTCGGCCTCTGGCGAGATCGCCTGGAACCGCAGGCCGTCGCCGACGGGGCCCCGGGCCCGATCGTCGCCTTCCTGGCCAGGCGGATGCTGGGCAACGACCCGCACGGCCTGGTCTATATGGCCCGCCACCTGCTCACCGCGCCGGACCGCACCTCGGAGCTGGCCCGGCTGGACCGGATCGGCATGCTCGTCATCTACGGCGAGGACGACAATTCCTGGTCACCGGCCGCGCAGGAGGCGATGGCCCGGCGGCTGGGCGCCCGCCGGCTCTGCATCCCGGGGGCCAAGCACTCCCCCGCCGTCGAGGCGCCAGCTACCACGGCGATCGCGCTGACCCAGTTCTGGGACGCGGCCGAGGCCGCGGCGGCGCACGCCGGAAGCACGCGGATGGCCTAGTTTTCCCCCAAGCCCACCCGTTTTCCCCCCAAGCCCACCCGTTTTCCCCCCAAGCCCACCCTAGGGCCCAAGCCCGTCCCAGGGGCGGCGGGTGACGGCGGCTACGGCGCCCTCCGGGCAGTGCCGCAGATAGTCACACCAGCCGCAGGACGCGGCGGGCCGCGGCGGGAACACCTCGTCGTACCGATCCGCGGGCAGGCCGTCTCGCATCAGCTCGTCCGCCTCGGCGCACTCCCGCGCGATGCCCTCGGCCCGGGCCAGGTGCCTGGCCAGCGATTCGCCGGAGTGGGACCAGGCCAGCACCTGGCCGGAGGGCAGGTGATGCAGCTCGACCCGGTAGCAGGGCCGCCGCAGCACCCGGGCCGCGGCCAGCGCGTACAGGGCCAGGGCCATGGAGCCGCGCGCGTCGTCCACGGTGAGCAGGTGCCGCCCGGTCTTGTAGTCGACCACCACCAGCTCCGGGCGTGCGTCCAGCCGGTCGATCCGGCCGGAGAACGCGATCGTGTCCGTGCGGGTGGCCACGGTCCGTTCGATCCCGACCGGCTCGTCGGCCGGGTCCAGCCGGGCGACGTACCCCTCCACCAGGCCGGCCGCGCGCTCGCGCCATCGCACCGACTGGGTCTCGTCGGCGAAGCCCTCGTCGATCCAGCCGCGGTCGACGAGCCGGCCCGCGGCGGCGACGGTCCGCTCGGCCAGCGGCAGCCGCCACCAGCCGGCCAGCGCGTTGTGGATGCTGGCGCCGAGGCTGTTGTGCGCCCAGGGCGGCCCCTTGGGCGGCGGCGGGCGGTCCAGGTAGGTCATCCGGTACCGGCGGGGGCAGTCGAGCCAGCTGGAAAGCCGCGTCGGCGTGCACGGGTACAGCCGGCGCGGCATTCCCTCGAAGCCCAGCTGCTCCACTAGGCGGGTCCGGCCGCTACCCAGGAGTCGAACTGCTTCTCGGCCGCCGCGATCGTGGTTTCCTCGCCCTCACCGGGCAGGACGCGGGTGCTGCCGGGCAGGGTCAGCAGGTACTCGCCGATCGCGGTCAGCTGGCTGGCGAAGTCGGGGAACTCCCCGCCGTGCCTCACCGGGCCGCTGGCCGCCAGGGTGTGCCCGGTGAACACCACATCGAGGTCCTCGCAGTACAGGCACACCGACCCGGGCGTATGACCCGGGGTCTGGATGACCTCGAGCCGGACGTCGGCGACCTCGAAGACCCCGCCGTCGGACATCTCGATCTCGGCATCCTCCTCCGGGTGCTCGTCCCGCCACAGCATCTGGTCCTTCGGGTGCAGCGCCACCGGCGCCTCGTCGGGCTCGGCGACCTCCAGCGCGCCCCGGGCCAAGTGGCCGTGCGTGCAGATCACGGCCAGCACGTCGCGATCGCCCACCGCGCGGAGCACGTCTGCCGGCTCACGGCCCGGGTCGATGACGATCACTTCCTCGTCGTCGCCGACGATCCACGCGTTGGTGTCCTCGGACGGCACCCGTTCGGTTCGTGCGGTCATCTAGATCGCTTCCTTCTAGGCTCCGACCTTCCTACCACACAAAGCCCGGGCGGTCAGGCCCGGTTGCTAAGGCGCCGTGGGCGAAGGAGATGGCGGAGTCCGCGACGAGCCGAAGGCCACGAGGGTGGCCTGCCAGGCCAGCTGGTTCCGGTACATCACGCACACCTGCTTTGGGCGCGAGCGGAAACGGGTGACGCCGACGGGGTTTAGGTTGGTGTGCCGGGTGGGGTCGGGCGCGCGGCGGCTTGCAGGGCGCGCAGCGCGTTCAGTGTGATCATCTCGTTCGGGCCTGACCGGCCCCAGTCCACGACTTCGGGGGCGACGGTGCTGCCGGGCGGTTTCCACCAGCAGCCGCCGGGTTGCCAGCGGCCGCCAGGCAGCCGCCGCCGTTCCAGCTCGTCGAGGGCGTCGCTGGCGCGGGGGTCGCCGGCCTTGCCCATCCGGGACAGGACCAGCAGGGCCTGCAGGATGTCGTAGTGCCAGTAGGGCGGGTAGTGCGGGGCCAGCCAGGTGCGGCGGATCACCTGGCCGCTGCCCAGGGTGCGGAACAGCCGGTGGGCCAGGAACAGTTCGGCGGCCCGGCTGGCCGCGTCTTTGGCCGCGGTGTCACCGGTGGCCTGCCAGTACTCGTGCAGTCCCCAGGCGGGGGCCAGGGATTCGTGGAAGGAAGAGCGGCTGGTGGCGGCCGGGTCGCAGTTCCACCCGCCGTCTGGCCACTGCCAGGTGATGAGAGCCTCGGCGAGGCAGCGCACCCGCGGGTCGGCAGCCAGGCCGAGCCGACAGCAGGCGGCCAGGGCGTTTCCCTCGATCGAGGCGTGGGCGCGGGCGAGCCCGCCGATGCGCGGGACGCGCCGGGCAGGGCTGGCGAGCCAGGTCAGGACGTGACCGGCGGCGGCGACCGCGCGCGGCTCGCGCGGGGGAATGGCCAGTTCGGTCAGGGAGACCAGCCGCCAGTGCGCGCCGGTCCACTTGCGGTAGGGGTGGACGCCGAACCCGCCGTCGGGCTGCTGGCCGGACAGCAGCGCGGTCACCTTGGCGCCGGCCAGCACCTGGCCGGCGTCTTGGTCTGCCCGCTCGCTGAGGAGGTCGCGGCGGGTCAGCAGCCGGATAGCCGGCTCACCGGAACCCAGCAGCCAGGCCACGGCGGCGCGTGTCCGCGGATCCATGCTCGTGCCTGTCCGCTTCAGGCGATTGCCCTGATCATCGCCGATCTCACCGACCCGCACCCGGCCAGCCATACCCAGCAGTGTGACCGATCAAGCAGCACACGGAACCCGTAAGGGCCGACCCGGGCTGGCAGAAGACAGGGCAACCGCAGACGGCTGCGGCACTAGCAATTCATGATCGTCTGGAGCGGCCTGGCCGACGTGCGTGGTAACGCAAGGCGGCGGCGATGCTGGGCTGGCCGGTCAGGCGCAAGACGGTGATGGCCAGGTTGGCCAGCACCCCGCGGCGGGCGCGCGGGTCCGGGACCGCAGCCAGCACCGGCAGCAGCCGCGCGCAGTCGCTGCCCACAGCCTGCGCAGTCGGCTGGGTTTTTCTCGCCGTTCTGTCATTTTCTTCGGTGGCCTGCTGCCGGGCGGGGGTGGGCAGGTTTGCGCGGATCGGCGTGGCGCGGCAGGCTAGCTGGATGTCACTAGCAGGATCGGCGGGAAGGCAGGCCAGGCGGATGGGCGGGCAGGAGCCAGCGGGCGAGAGCGTGCCGTTCGACACGAGCGTGCCGCACATCGCTCGGGTGTATGACTGCTGGCTGGGCGGCAAGGACAACTTCGCGGCCGACCGGGCGGCCGCCGAGCAGGTCATCGCGACGATGCCCGATGTGCTGGTCAGTGTCCGCGCGCAGCGGGCGTTTCTCGGCCGGGCGGTGCACTACCTGGTGGCCGAGGCGGGCATCCGGCAGTTCCTGGACATCGGCACCGGCCTGCCCGCGGCGAGCAACACCCATGAGGTCGCCCAGCGGGCCGCGCCGGAGTCCCGGGTTGTCTACGTGGACAACGACCCGATCGTCCTGCTGCACGCCCGGGCGCTGCTGGCCAGCAGCCCGCAGGGCGCGACCGCTTACATCCAGGCGGATCTGCGCGACACCGGGACGATCCTGGCCGAGGCGGCCGGCGGGCTGGATTTCGGCCGGCCGGTCGCGGTGATGCTGCTGGGGGTGCTGCACTGCATCCCCGACCAGGACGGTCCGGCCGCGATCGTGGCCCGGCTGATGGCCGCCGTGCCGGCGGCCAGCTTCCTGGCCATCGCGCACCCGGCCAGCGACGTCGCCACCGAGCAGATGACCCGGTCCATGGGCGAGTACAACAAGCAGGCGGCCGCCTCGGTCACCGCCCGCAGCCACGCCGAGGTCTGCCGGTTCTTCGCCGGCCTGGACCTGGTCGAGCCCGGCGTCGTCCAGCTGCACCGGTGGCGGCCCGGAACCGCAGAGGTGGGCCAGGGCCGCGAGCTAGCCAACTACGGCGGGGTAGCCCGCAAACCGTAGGCGCGGCCTCCGGCTGAGCGGGCCGGCCCGGGCCGGGTTCCGGGCCGCCCAGCCGTGGCCGCCGGACCGCAGGCTCGCGTGCCGGCTCATGTCAGGCCCTCGCCGATGAAGGTGAAGGTGAGCTCCTCGAGGTGATGCCGGGTGGCGTCGGGGATGTCGCGCAGGGGCCCTGGCCCGGTGAGGACGGCCAGCCCGTGCACCGCGGACCAGATGGGGTACTCGATGCCGTCGCGGCGCTGCTGGTGGAGTACGCCGGCGTCGACCAGTTCGTCGAGCGCGGTGCGCAGCTGTCCCAGGGGCGTGCGGTCCGGCCCGGTCCCGTCGTCCGGCGCGCCGTAGGCGTGCTGCTGTGGCAGGGCGAACGCGGTCGCGAACAACCCTGGTTCCTCGCGAGCGAATTCCAGGTACGCCGTGCCGATCGCGCCCAGCCGGAGTCGGGCCGCGTCGGGATCGCCGTGCCGGCCGCGCACGCGGGCTACGCCGGCGGCCATGCGGTCGGCGAGCTCGCGCATGGCCGCCGCGCAGACCGCGGCGAGGAGCTCGTCGCGGTCGGCGAAGTGCCGGTAGGCGGCGTTGGGCACCACGCCGACCATCCGTGTCGCTTCGCGGAGCACCACGGCGTCCGGTCCGCCGGTCCGGGCCAGCTCGAGCCCGGCGGCGACCAGGCCGTCGCGGACCGCGCCCCGCGGCCGCCGCCGCCTCGCCCCGGTTGTCTCGCCTGCTGATCGGCTGGCTGTCACGGCAACATATTAGTGGACAACGTCCACTTACTCAAGTATGGTGTACAGCGTCCACTGAATAGTGGACAGTGTCCACCAACGGGTAGGGAGGCTCCCGATGAGAAGGAACGAGACGGCCGGTTTGCCGCAGGACCGGGCGTGGGTGACGGCGGCGGAGTGGTTCGCCGGCGGGCGGCGGATCTGGTACGACCCGGGATCCGCGCGCGTACTGACCGAGGAGCAGGCCGCCGCGATCCCGGGCGCGCTGCGGGTTTTCGAGCGCGTGGCCGCCGCAGGGCACGACGCGGACGCTGTGTGGATCACGCTGCTGCCCGGATTCCCGGACGGCTCCTATGGCTGGGCGCAGGTGGACCGGATGCTCGGCGATGGCCTCGGCCCGCGACTGTATGTGGAGCCGGTCGGGCAGGGTGACTCGGACAAGCCCCGGGACTACCCGTACTCCACCGTCGAGCGCGCGGACCTGGTCCAGGCGCTGTGGCGGCACCACGGCGTGCGCCGCACCATCGTCGTCACCTTCGACTACACCTCGCTCGCGCTGCTCGAGCTGCTCCGCCGCCAGAGCGAGCGGACCGCCTCCGGCGGCACCGCCACGCCGGCGATCACGGCCGCGCTCATGATCAACGGCGGCCTGTTCGCCGACGCGCACACCCACCCGTGGCAGGGCACGCCGCTGCTGCGCAGCCCGCTGGGCGCCCTCGCGATGCGGGGATGGCAGCGCTCGCCGCGCGCGTTCGACACGGGCTGGAAGCAGGCCCGCATGTACTCCCGCCGCTACCATCCCGCCCCGGCCGAGCTCACCGAGCTGTGGTCGGCGATCACCCGCCGGGACGGGGCGGCGTTCCTCCACAACGCCGCGGGATTCGTCAGTGAGCACCGCCGCCACGCCCAGCGCTGGGATCTCGCCGCGATCGCCCGCGACCTCGGCGACACGGTCGCCCTCTACGTCGGCGGCAGCGACGAGGACCCCTATGAGCACCGGCAGATCCAGGCCACCCGCGAGCGTGTTCCCCAGGCCGAGATCTTGACCTTCCCCGGCGGCCACCTGACCACCGGCGAGCACCCCGACCTGCTGGCCGCCGCCATCCGCGGCATCGCCGAACGCCACGGCGCAGGCACCGCGGCCGCCGCCAGCCGGTAACACCTGACCGAAGGAAACCACCATGACCCGGATGACCCCCCTGCTCGACCGCAACGAGCGGTTCGCCCGTACCTACAACCCCACGGCACTCGGCATACCCGCCCGGCAGGTGCTCATTGTCACCTGCCTGGACCACCGAGTCGACCCCGCGATCATCCTGGGACTCCAGCGCCGCTACCGGCCCCTATCGGCGTGTCGCAAATCCGCCCGATCAGTGCCAGTCAGGACTTTGCCGACCCCTGACATGACTCCGTGAATTCGCCCGGGACGATGAGAACCAGCGAGACCTTATTCCGCAGGTCAAAGCGGGTTTGTACCAGACACGCAGATAGCCAGGAGTGCCACAACACTCCCCAGAAGAACTTCACTGCCGATCCCGCGTTCGGCTCAGCCGGTCGCGTTCCGCGTCCAGTCCCTGCCGATGAGAAGGTAGAGGACGCCGCCGAACGGAATGAGGATCAGGCAGGAGACCGCCCATGCCCACCTGGGCAGGAACCGGACCCGCTCGGCCAGGACGACCTGGCGCAGGCACACGATCTCCCAGCCGATCAGGAGCGCGAAGCCGAGAAGCAAGACAAGCGCCGCGAGCATCGGGCTCACCCCCGTCTCAGCACGGAGCCTATCGTGGGCGGCGGCGCAGGGCGCGGAGCAGGGGCAGCGCGGCGAAGTAGGTGCCGGCCAGCGAGCTCGCGCCGATGCCCAGGTCGACCGATATCCGGCCCTGTTTGGCCCAGTAGACGTCCTTGAGATCCAGGAGCAGCGCGAACTCATCGACGATGAGGGCCAGCCCGGTGCCGTAGGCGAACGCTACGGCCGGGTGCCTGCGCCGGGCGTCCTCGCCGTGGACGGCGACGCCACCGACCCCGCTGACCAAGCCGATTCCCCACATGTAGTGGTGCAGGTGCGCGCCGCCGACGCTCAGGTTGCGGAACGGGCCCTTGCCTTCCTTGATGCTGTAGGTGATGCCGCGGACGGCGCCGAATGTGGCCGTGAAGGCGAGCCAGCTGACCAGGGCGGCTCGCTGTCCGGGGTCCAGCTCCTCGTGGAACACCGCGCGGACGTCTTTGACGAGCGAAGATGTGAAGCGCATTGCTGAACAATACCGGTCGGGGTTTCAGCGATCCCGGACGGGCTGGGACCCCTGGGACCCCGTGGACCCCCTGGCCCCTTTGGCCAGGGAGATCAGGCTCTCGTACGCGCCGGGCGCCGCGGTGTGCGAGCCGATCCGGTGGCCGGTGAGGCTGCCGTGGTCGTCGCTGCCGCCGGTGGCGATCAGGCCGAGGTCACGGGTGAGGCCGAGCAGGCTGGCTTGCTCGGATTCCGGCTGGTCGGGGTGGAAGACCTCCACGCCGGCCAGGCCCGCGGCGGCCAGGCCGGCGATCTCGGCATCGGATACCTGCAGGGCCCGGTCCGCGCGCGGATGGGCGAGGACGGCGACCCCGCCGGCCGAGCGGACCAGGGTGATCGCGCGGACCGGGTCGAGCGCGTACCGGCCGACGTAAGCGCGGCCGCCGTCGGCGATCCAGTCCCGGGTGAACGCCTGATCGGGGGAGGCGATGGCGCCGCTGGCCGCCATCGCCCGGGCGATGTGCGGACGGCCGACCACGGCCGTCCCGGCGATGGCGGCGACATCATCCCAGCTGATCGGGACGCCGAGGTCGACCAGCCGATCTACCATGGCCCGGGCCCGCAGCACGCGGTCATCACGGATGCGCCGGGTTTCCGCGGCGAGTTCCGGGTGGCCGGGGTCGAACAGGTACGCCAGCAGGTGCAAGCTGCGACCATCGAGTAGGCACGACAACTCCATGCCCGGTACCAGGGTCAGGGACTCCGGCAGCGCCTGGCGGGCCTGCGCGTGCCCGGCGACCGTGTCGTGGTCGGTCAGCGCCACGACATCCAGGCCGGCCTGCGCGGCGCGGCGCATCACCTCGGCCGGGGGATCGGTCCCGTCGGAGGCGTTGCTGTGCACATGCAGGTCGGCGCGCATGGTCTCGGCGCGCATGGTCAGGGCGCAGGCAGCCGCGGCGAGGGAGCCCCGAAGGGCAGATCGAAATCCATGCCGGGGTCACGCAGATCACGCAGCCCGACCGGCTCGATCAGCAGGATGCCCGCGGTCTCCGGCCAGAGCACGACCCACAGCCAGTGGCCCTTGATCTCGCCGGCGAACACGGCGCGGTCCGGCGAATCGACCTGCCACAGCGGGAAGTCATGTTTGCCGAACGACGCCGTGGCGACCGGCGGCGCGGACGCGAAGCCCGCTCCCGGGTCGACGCCGTCCAGGCCGGCCAGCGCCGCACCCAGGCCGGTGCCCGGCTCCTCGGCTACGACCAGCATGTCGGCGGGCCCGCCCAGCGGGTTCGGGCCGGACAGCGCGACCGCGCAGGCGCGGATGCCGGTCCGCTCGTCGCCCGCGCCGGCGAAGCCCGTGACCAGCCAGCCCACCGGCAGCGGCCAGGGTAGCCAGACCGGGACGCCACCGGTGCGGAGCAGCCCGTCCAGGCCTTCCTGGGACGGGCTGAAGGCGGGCAGCAGAGGGTGAACCTCGCCATGCCAGTCACAGCGCCAGGCGCTGGACCAGGCGGTCGGCTCGCGGACGGGCTTGCCGCACCGCGGGCAGGCGGCTGGCGAATGACGGTGGCTATCTGGGCCCACGCTCATCCCATCGCAAGAGGAAGGTGCGGTTATGGCGGCGTTCTTACCCGTTCGCGAGCAGACCATTCGGGGTGAGCATGGCGGTGGCGCCGGTCCCCGAGGACCGGCGCCACCGTGGCAGGATCAGCCTTACGGCAGAACGCCGTAGTTAGCGCCCCACATCTGGTTGTCGAAGACGGTGCCGTTGGAGTACTTCGACAGCGTCCAGGTGGTCAGCTGCGGGCGCGGCTTGTCGGTCGGGTACGCGCCGTTGCCCGGGTAGTTGAGCACGTACGGGTGGGAGAAGTTGGTGTCCGAGCCGTTGATCAGCGGAACGAAGAAACCCTTGATCGTGTCGTAGGAGTCCACCACCCACACGGTCCTGGCGGACTGACCGCAGGGCTCGAGCGCCACCGGGGTGCCATCGGCGGCCGTGCTCCCGACGCCGACGCAGTAGTTGCTCCCGACGCCGTTGGGCGAGTACTGGATCTCGTACGCCCAGAACTTGGAGTAGTGCAGGTTCAGCGAGGCGCTCACCAGGCCGGCCTTGTAGAAGTCGGCCACCGTGCCCTGGAACGAGACGGTGAAGTCCTCCGCCGGGTCGTGGTTGCTGGCCGCCCACAAGATGATGGGCTGCCCGGCACTGGCCTTCTGCTGGTACACGTCGAGAACGAAGTTCGGGTGCTTGTGGGTGCCGAACTCCCGGCTGAAGATGTTGATGCAGTTGTGACCGCACGACGGGGTGGCCGCGTTCGCGGTCAGCGTCCCCGCTGCGCCGATGCCGCCGACCAAGGTCAGCGTGGCCGCGGCCGCGAAGATCTTGCTCTTGATGGACATGTTTGCCCTTTCCTCCTCGGAACTGCGGCCGTACACCGTGCACGACCGCTGAGCCGGGCAGGGGCGGCTGACCCGATGGCTCACATGTAGAGACGCGCTGAATGTTGACTTGGTTGTCATAATTCGTGCCGTCGTGTCCGTACATGACAGTGACGCCGGCCCTCCTGGCGGAGAGCCGGCGTCACCGGGTTACTCAGGGTGCGAAATTGCGGCTCCTAGTGGAGTACCCCGAAGTTGGCGCCCCAGAGCTGGTTGCTGTTCACCGTGCCCAGCTCCGGCCCGCCGTGACCGTTGGAGAAGCCGGTGAGGTTGGTGACGACGAGCTGCGGACGCGGCATGTCGGTCGGGAAACCGTTGTTCGGGTAGGTCAGCACGAACGGGTGGGAGAAGTTCGTGTCCGAGCCGTTGATCAGCGGAACGTACCCGCCATGGATAAAGGTGCTCCACGAATCCTGGAAGTCCAGGATCCACACGGTGTTCGCGGACACGCCGCACGGCTGCAGCGTCACGCCCTCGTCGTTGAACGCGGTCTGGGCCACGCCCAGGCACAGGCCGGACTCCACGCCGAACGGCGCGTACTCGTTCTCGAACGCCGGATCATTCGGGAAGCCCGCGGCCAGGCCGCCGTAGTGGAGGGCGACCGCGGCGGAGACCAGCTTGGCCGCGTAGAAGTCGGCTACCGTGCCCTGGAACGCCACGGTGAAGTCCTCGGCCGGGTCGAAGTTCGAGGTGCGGAACAAGATGATCGGCTGGCCGACCTTCTCGCCCTGCCGCAGCACGTCAACCACGAAGTTCGGCGACTTGTGCGTGCCGAACTGCTTGCTGAAGACGTTGATGCAGGAGGATCCGCACGACGGGGTGGCCGCGCTGGCGGCTCCTGCGGTGAGCGCGCCCGCCGCACCCACGGCGCTGACCAGGGTCAGCGTTGCCGTCGCGGCGAGCAGCTTGCTCTTGATGGACATGGATGATTCCTCTCTTGGAACTCGCAGCCGCGCCCTGCGCACGGCTACGTCGAGCGGCCTCCCGCAGCGCGCGTCGGATTTCTTCCCCGGCCGCTCGGCACGCTGCCGGCTCGCGGTGGCCTGATCAGGACCCAACATCTGGACTGATCGGACATGCAGTTCCATGAGGGCTTATTTCGCCCTCCGATAGAGGACGCGTGACGCATGCAGACGGTTGACGCGCAGACGTATAACTGTGGCGCCGGCCCCCTCGCGAGGGACCGGCGCCACCGTGTTACTCAGGGTGCGAACTCAGGGCTCCTACTTGAGTTCCCCGAAGGTGGCGCCCCAGAGCTGGTTCCCGTTCGCGCCGGTGCCGAAGAGGTTGCCGACGTGGAACGAGAAACCGGTGAGGTTCATCACGACGAGCTGCGGACGCGGTTTGTCGGTCGGGAAGGCGTTGTTCGGGTAGGTCAGGACGAACGGCTGGGAGAAGTTGGTGTTCGAGCCGTTGATCAGCGGGACGTACCCGTTCGCCCAGGCGTGGGTGAACTGCTGGTCGAGGGTGTCCAGGATCCATACCGTCCTGGCCGACACGCCACATGGCTGCAGCGTCACGCCCTCGTCCTGGAACGCGGTCGTGGCCAGGCCCATGCACAGGCCCGAGTCCACGCCGAACGGCGCGTACTCGTTCTCGAACGCCAGGTAATTCGAAGACACGCCCGGGCCCGCGGAGGTGACGTTGAAGGGACAGGTCGGGAAGTTCCCGCCGGGCTGCCCGTCCACGATGCAGCCGTAGTGCAGCGCCGTCGCCGCGTCCACCAGGTTGGCCGCGAAGAAGTCGGCCACCGTGCCCTCGAACGCCACGGTCCAGTCCAGGGCCGGGTCGTAGTTCGCGGTGCGGAACAGGATGATCGGCTGGCCGATCTTCTCGCCCTGCCGCAGCACGTCCACCGTGTAGTTCGGCGAGCTGTGCTTGCCGAACTGGTAGCTGAACAGGTTGATGCAGGCGATACCGCACGACGGCGTGGCCGCCGACGCGGATCCCGCGGTGAGCGCACCCGCTGCGCCGACGCCGCTGACCAAGGTCAGCGTCGCCGCGGCGGCGAGCACCTTGCTCTTGAAGGACATCGATGATTCCTCTCTCGGAACTCGCGGCCGTACCCTGCGTACGGCCGCGTCGAGCTGGCCCCCGCAGCGCGCGTCGGATTTCTTCCCCGATCGCTCGGCACGCTGCCGACTCGCGGTGGCCCTGATCAGGACCCAACATCGGGCCTGATCGGTCCTGCAGTTCCATGGGGCGTTCGCCCCTTACATATGAGAGGACGCATGATGAACACAGAGGGTTGTCATACAGACACATAAAGTTGCGCCAGCCCTTCTTCCGGGGGCCGGCGCATAGCAGTGGCGCCGACCCCTCTGGCGAGGGACCGGCGCCACCGTGTTACTCAGGGTGTGAGTTCAGGCTCCCTAGGGGAGAACACCGAAGCGCGCGCCCCAGAGCTGGTTGCTGCTGATGGTGCCCACCTGGGGACCACTGATGCCGTTGGAGAAACCGGTCAGGTTGAGGACGACGAGCTGCGGACGCGGCTTGTCGGTCGGGAAACCCTGGTTCGGGTAGCTCAGCACGAACGGCTGGGAGAAGTTCGTGTCCGAACCGTTGATCAGCGGAACACCGTTCCGGAGAGCGCTGATGAAGTTGAACTGCTGGTCGTAGGTGTCGAGGATCCACACCGTCTTGGACGACACGCCACACGGCTGCAGCGTAACGCCCTCGTCGCTGAACGCGGTCGCGGCCACGCCCATGCACAGGCCGGACTCCACGCCGAACGGCGAGTACTCGTTCTCGAACGCCGGGTCGTTCACCGCGGCGATGCAGGTCGGGAACGCTGCCGTACCCGGGATGCAGCCGTAGTGCAGCGCCACCGCAGACGACACCAGGCCGGCCGCGAAGAAGTCGGACGTCAGGCCCTGGAACGCCACGGTCCAGTCCAGCGCCGGGTCGAAGTTCGCCTGCCGGAACAGGATGATCGGCTGGCCGGTCTTCTCGCCCTGCCGCAGCACGTCAACCGTGTAGTTCGGCGAGGCAAAGTTGCCGAACTGGTGGCTGAACAGGTTGATGCAGGACGGGCCACACGACGGCGTGGCCGCCGACGCGGTTCCCGCGGTGAGCGCACCCGCTGCGCCGACGCCGCTGACCAGGGTCAGCGTCGCCGCGGCGGCGAGCACCTTGCTCTTGATGGACATCTAGATTCCTCTCTTGGAACCCCCCAGCCGTGCCCTGCGCACGGCCGGGTCGAGCTGGCCCCCGCAGCACGCGAAGTTTCGGACGCGTCCGAACCGCTCGGCACGCTGCCGGCTCACGGCGGCCTGATCAGGACAGGAACGGCTGACCCTGATCGGTCTTGCAGTTTTGGAGAGGGAAGGCTCCGGGCAAAGGCCCGGAAGTCTCGTTTTAGGCTCTAAACCGGTCGAACAGGCTCAATAAGGCTGGAGTAAGACAATGACAAAAGCGTTATGCAGTGATCACAGACTGAAACCGTTCGGATCGCAGTCGCGGCGCGGATCCAGCGCCCCGCTGAGCCTCCCGGTCCGAAGCTCTCGTTCTTTATCCCATATCAGTGACGTCCGATGTGGCCGAATGGTTGGCGTGTATCGCGATAATCCACCCACGTGATCAAATCGCAACTTTAATGTCACACTGACCGATATGCGGACAGCAACATACCACGCTTGCCGCCGGCGCGCGTGAAGATCGATACTTAACCGCATGTCCGGCTCTGTCATCCCTTGTGTGGGTGCCGTCATCAAGGACGGCCGGGGGCGGTTGCTGCTCATCAAGCGCGGGCATGCGCCCGGGGCCGGGCTGTGGTCGCTGCCCGGCGGGAGGATCGAGCCCGGCGAGACCGACGCTGAAGCGCTAGTACGGGAAATACGCGAGGAAACGGGCCTGACGATCGAGGCGGGACAACTCATCGGTACCGTCCGGCGGCCGACTCAGGACGGCGGCGTCCTCGACATCAGGGATTATGAGGCCACGGTCACCGGTGGCACGCTCCGCGCGGGCGACGACGCGGCCGACGCGCGCTGGGTGGCGGCCAGCGAACTGGAAACACTGCCGATCACCGAAGGTTTGGTAGAAGCCCTCACCAGTTGGGGTGTTCTAGGGCAAAGACGGTACTGATCGTCCTATTTCAACCTCTTTGACGTTTAAGTGGATCAGTTGTTCTTCCTGATGCTTTATCGGCATGTATTGGAGTTCATTCCGGGCTTGACGGGTTCGCCTGAAGCGGTTCCGGGACGTTTACCTCGGCTCACGATGGCCCTCGGCATTTCGCGGGCGGCCCCGCCGGCGGGCAAGGCCACGCGCGCCCCGAGAGCCAAAAGGCGCGGCACCATCTGGATTCCCCGCGAGCCGAAGGGCGCGGCACCACCTGAGCTCCCGCAAGCCAAAGGGCTCGGCGCCGACTGGACCGCTTTCCCCGCATACCCACCCCAGGCGCGACGAAGGAGCGACGAGGGAAGGCCCGGGGGCCCCGCGAGCCGAAGGGCGCGCCGCCACCTGGACTTCCCCCGCGAGCCGAAGGACGCCGCGGGGCCGCCTGGACTCCCCCGCGAGCCGAAGGGCGCGGCGCCGACTGGACTGACGAGCGAGGACGAGCGAGGAGGGAAGGAGGCGCGTCAAGAGCGCCCGGCGGCGAGCGGGAAGATACGGCTTGACAGATTCTTGACCGTTCGTTCGCCTTCTCGTCAGATTGTGTGCGTTCGTGGGTCATCGCGTTATGCGAGCTTTTGCTTCTGCTTTGTGATCAGCCAGCAGACTCAGGAGGACGAGATGGGCGAAGGCCCAGCCAGGACCGGGCATAAAGCGAAGAGCCGGGTCCGCTACTACGCGACCATCGCGGCTGCCGCCGTGACGGGGGCCGGTGTGGCCGTGGGCGCGACGGCGGGCGGTGCGGGCGCGGCGCCGAACGCCGCCAGCGCGGTGACCATCCCGGCGACGAGCACAGCAAGCACCTTCTATTACCCGCCAAAGACCGCGACGCCGATCAAGCACCTGGTGGTGATCTTCCAGGAGAACATCTCCTTCGATCACTACTTCGGGACCTACCCGTACGCGCCTAACACCGACGGCAACGCGTTCCACGCCAAGCGGGGCACCCCGACGGTGAACGGCCTGTACACCAAGATCACCCGGAAGGGCCCGGTCGGCCCGCTGCTTACCCGCAACCCGAACCTTTACAACCCCACGCGACTCACGCCCGCCCAGGCTGCCACCTGCGACCAGGACCACGGCTACACGCCGGAGCAGAAGGCGGTCAACGGCGGGAAGATGAACTTGTTCGTCCAGAACACCGAGAGCGCCTCCGACTGCAATGCCACCGAGCCGGCCCTGTACTTCAAGCCCGGCCTGGTCATGGACTACTTCGACGGCAACACGGTCACCGGGCTGTGGAACTACGCGCAGAACTACGCGATGAGCGACAACAACTACGACACCGAGTTCGGGCCGTCCACGCCGGGTGCGCTCAACCTGGTCTCGGGCCAGACGGGTGCCAGCTACGCGGTCAGCCCGGTAACCGGCGCGAAGATCACGACGCCGGTCTCGGAGACCGTGAGCGCGCTCAACAGCGACGGCCTCGGCACCATCTACGGCGACCTCGACCCGGCCTACGACGACTGCTCCAACGACAGCCACGCCGCCAGCGAGAACTCCTTCCCGCTCGGCGTTTCGACCGGTCCGAACGTCGGCAACCTGCTCAACGCCAGGAAGATCACGTGGGGCTGGTTCCAGGGCGGGTTCGCGCCAACCGGGACCAACGCCGCCGGCTTCGCGGTCTGCGACTCCTCGCACACCAACATCGCCGGCGCCTCGGTGCAGGACTACGTGCCGCACCACGACCCGTTCCAGTACTACAAGTCCACCGCCAACCCCAAGCACCTGCCGCCGTCGTCGGAGGCGGCCATCGGGCGCACCGACCAGGCCAACCACCAGTACGACCTGTCCCTGTTCTCCGAGACCCTCAAGGACGGGAACCTGCCCTCGGTCAGCTTCCTGAAGGCCGCGGCCTACCAGGACGGCCACGCGGGCTACTCCAACCCGATCGACGAGCAGCACTTCCTGGTGAACACGATCAACCAGATCGAGCAGTCCAAGTACTGGAAGTCGACAGCCATCGTGATCACCTACGACGACTCCGACGGCTGGTATGACCACCAGGTCATGCCGGTCGTGAACGGCTCCAACACCTCGGCGGACACCCCGTTCTGTTCCTCGGTGCCGATCACGCTGGATGACTGGACTACCCGCTGCGGCTACGGCCAGCGGCTGCCCATGCTGGTGATCTCGCCCTGGACCCGGACGAACTACGTGAGCGGCAACCTGACCGACACCACCTCGATCGTCAGGTTCATCGAAGATAACTGGCTGCGCGGGCAGCGGCTCGGCGGCGGCTCGTACGACGCCATCGCGGGCCGCCTGGACGCGCGGGGCGGCCTGCTCAACTTCCGCGTCAGGCCGAATTTCCGTCCGGTCATCCTCAACCCCACCACCGGTGAGGTGGTGAGCGGCTAACCGGAGAACCGCCCTATGGAACCATCGTGGGCCGTTACCCGTGCTCCGACGCGGGTAGCGGCCCACGATCATAAAGGACGCCGGGATCCCCGCGAGCCAACGGGCGCAGTGAAGGTGGGGCCCGGCGGCGAGCGGGGAAAGATACAGCACGCACCACGATCCGTTAGGGCAAATTAGGTTGAGAGCACGTGGGTTCGTAGCATGAACTCATGAGCTCTCCCCCGATGTCCCCGCCGACCGCCGAACAGGTGTCCAAGGCCCTTGACGGGGTCCTCGACCCCGAGATCCGGCGGCCCATCACCGAACTTGGCATGGTCAAGGGCGTCGAGGTCGCGCCGGACGGAGCGGTGCGCGTGCAGGTGTGGCTGACCGTCGCGGGATGCCCGATGCGGGACACCATTACCCGCGAGGTCACCGCCGCGGTCGCCAAGCTGCCCGGCGCGTCCTCGGTCCGCGTGGACCTGGACGTGATGAGCGATGAGCAGCGGCGGGCCCTGCAGACTCAGCTGCGCGGCGGGCGGCCCGAGCCGGAGATCCCGTTCTCCCAGCCGTCCTCGCTGACCCGGGTCTACGCGGTAGCCAGCGGCAAGGGCGGCGTGGGCAAGTCGTCGGTCACGGTCAACCTGGCCGCGGCGCTGGCCGCCTCGGGCCACAAGGTCGGCGTGGTGGACGCCGACATCTACGGCCATTCGGTCCCGCGGATGATGGGCGTCACCGGCCGACCGACCCCGGTCGAGAACATGATCATGCCGCCGTCGGCGCACGACGTGAAGGTCATCTCGATCGGCATGTTCACCAAGGGCAATACTCCCGTGGTCTGGCGGGGGCCGATGCTGCACCGGGCCCTGCAGCAGTTCCTGGCCGACGTGTACTGGGGTGACCTGGACGTGCTGCTGCTCGACCTGCCGCCGGGCACCGGGGACATCGCCATCTCCGTGGGCCAGATGCTGCCCTCGGCCGAGCTGCTGGTGGTGACCACCCCGCAGCTGGCCGCCTCGGAAGTGGCCGAACGGGCCGGGGCGATCGCGATGCAGACCCATCAGCGGATCGCCGGGGTCATCGAGAACATGTCCTACCTGGTCTGCGCGCACTGCGGGGAGCAGACGGAGGTGTTCGGCTCGGGCGGCGGGGCTTCGGTCGCGGCCGCGCTCGGCCGGCTGACCGGGACACAGGTGCCGCTGCTCGGGCAGGTACCGATCGACGTCCGGCTCCGCGAAGGCGGCGATGCCGGGATGCCACTGGTGCTCGGCGAGCCCGACTCCCCCGCGGGGCTGGCGCTGAGGAAGATCGCCGACGAACTCGGCACCCGCCGGCGCAGCCTGGCCGGCCGGCAGCTCGGCCTCACGCCGCGCTAGGAGCGTTATTCAATACCGGTCTAGTGAGCGCAGGCCTTTTGGGCCTGCGCGAGCGGCCGGTGCCGATGGCAACGTCAGTCACCACAGCGGGTTCATGAATAACGCGAACTATTAGAAAGACACAGGTCCGGGACTCAGGTGGCGTCGGGGTCGTAGGGGGCACGCTCACCGGGGGCGAGCAGCGTGCCGCCGGACCGGGGGGGCGGCGCCGCGGCGGTGGCCCCGGAGGCGGAGTTCCCGTTGTCCCCGTTCATGTCGTCGAAAATGTGCTTCTGCACGAACCGCTTGGGGTTGAGGTCCTCGATGTCGAAGTCGGCGAACTCCGGTCCCAGCCCCTCGCGCAGGTCGTTCTTGGCGCCTTCGGCGATCCGGCGCAGGTCACGCAGGGCTTTCCCGGCCTGGGAGGCGATCTTCGGCAGCTCGTTCGGGCCGAAGATGACCAGCGCGATCACTGCCAGGACGAGCAGCTTGGGGATGGACAGATCGAACACGCTCAGGTCTCCGTCGCGCTGGTGAGGTCACACTCTCGCACGTCCACTTTAACGTCTTTGGTCAACCGAACGGGTTGACCCACGACGCTAGCCGGGAGAAGCCACGGGACATCCGCTTCCAGAAGCCGGGCGGCCTGTCGTGCGGCAGCGCCCCGATCACGTCGTCCACCGTCTGGGCCGACGCGTCGGCCATCACGGTGTACACCATACCCCGGCTGGACCAGGTCAGGGACCGCAGGTCCGGCTGCGCGGCGTAGATGATGTGGCCGGCCACCGTGATTTTCTGCCAGCCGGCCAGCTTGGCGGCCAGGTTGCCGCGTTGCTCGAACAGCGAGACCACGGACAGGCCATCCGAATAGCCCAGGTCGAGCACTGTTCCGGTGCTGGTCTGGGTCTGCGCGCCGGTGAACAGCGACAGGCCGCCGGGAAGCTGGGGCGGGACCAGCCAGCCACGGGCGCGCAGGGCGAGAAGCTGGCGGGCCGGAAGCGGGGCGGTCCACGGCCCCTGCGGATCGGCCGGCCCGCTGGCCGGCGCGGCGAGCCGGGCCTGGTTCCCGATCCGGACGTTGATGAACACGTCTTCGCTGATCACGTGGGCGGCGGAGTCGAAGACCTCACGCTCCAGCGGCAGCTTAGTGGCGTCGTCCAGCCAGAACCTCGCGGCCAGGCTGCCGTTGTCCCGCCGGGCCTCGACGATCTGCGCCGTCCGGTTGTCCGCCGAGCCCGCTCCCCCGTACGCCACGACGTAGTGCGCCTCCAGCAGGCGCACGAGCTGGGTGGTGACGCCCAGCACACCCTCCGGCCACTGACCGTCGGTGTCGGAGGACAGGTAGGGCTCGCTGCTGGAGTAGATGCCCGCGTCCAGCGTACGGGTGACCGTCTGGCCGCCGCTGACGTGCCAGATGTCCGACACCAGCACGGTGCCGCCGCTGGTGCCCCAGTGCGAGACGATCTCCTCGCCCTGGTAGGAGGTCAGGACCGCCGCCTGGGCGGCCTGCGTCAGCAAGCCCGCGGCCAGGGCGCTGCCCGGCCGCCGGACCGGCGCCTGGGTTGCGGACACCGGGGCGGCACTGCTGGCCGGCGCGTCCTGGGCGGCGGGGGCCGCCTGGCCGCTGCAGGCGGCCACCAGGAAGCCGGGCACCGCCACCGTGAACACCACGGCCAGCAGCAGTGCTGGCCCGGGGGGACGACCCCCCCAGACCCCCCCGCGAGGGCGTGGCCCGGGGGGACGACCCCCCCAGACCCCCCCGCGAGGGCGTGGCCCGGGGGGACGACCCCCCCAGACCCCCCCGCGAGGGCGTGGCCCGGGGGGACGACCCCCCCAGACCCCCCCGCGAGGGCATGGCCCTCCGCGGGGGGACGGACGCGCGTCACGGCGCCGGTTAACGGGGCAGTTGAACGCGGACACACCGGCCTCACGGTTGGATGACGTCAGAGCCGGCCGCTGAGGCCCGGCTCGACGGCCCGGTGAACGGAACCTCACCGGTGGTGATGGCGTGCTCGACGCTGTACATCTCCACCGGCGGAGTGATCCTGGGCCCCGGTGCCGCGTCGCCGCTGCCGCCGGCCGTGAAGGCGGCCGTGCCGAGACCGACGACGAGAGACACGGTGCCGAGTACCAGGTAGCGACGGCGGACCGGGCCTGGTCGCCGGGTGCCCCGGTTCGCCGTGGGGGGCGCCAGGCGCAGCAGGCGACGCCGCGGGGGCAGCGGACCGCCCGGGCCGGTCATGGCGATCAGGCGGCGGGTCATGGCCGCTTCGGCCGGCGCCCCCGACATGAGCCCGCGCAGCTTCTGCTTCAGCGCCCGCAGTTCGGCGGCCTCGGCCCGGCACTGCTCGCAGCCGGCCAGGTGAGCGTGCGCGCGGTCGCGTTCTGTTCCGTCGAGTTCGCCGTCGACCAGGGCCGACAGCCGGTCACCGAGATGGCTCATGATTCACCCGACCGCTTCAGCCGGGGCACCAGGCCCTGACGCCGCAGCCCAGGGCCCCAGGAGCGGGCACTGGTCTCCTTGACCTGCGCGGCTGGCGAGGCTTCGGCCGAAGCCGGCCTGCGATGCTCGAGCGCGGTACGCAGCTGCGCTCGCCCGCGGTGAATCCGGCTGCGCACCGTGCCTAGCTTGACACCAAGGGTGGCGGCGATCTCCTCGTACGAGAACCCCTCGATATCGCACAGCACCACGGCGGCACGGTACTCCGGCGGGAGCGCCTTCAGCGCGGCCTGGACATCGTCGTCCAGATGACTGTCGTCAAAGGCCTCGGCGGGCGTGGGCCCGGAGCCGGGCAGCCGGTGGGCCATCTCGTCGCCCAGCCCCTCGAACCTGATCCGCTGCTTGCGCCGGGCCCAGTCCAGGAACAGGTTGGTGGTGATGCGATGGAGCCAGCCTTCGAACGTGCCCGGGGTGTAACTGGACAGCGACCGGAAGACCCGGACGAAGACCTCCTGGGTCAGGTCCTCCGCGTCGTGCGGGTTTCCGGTCAGGCGGTAGGCAAGCCGATAGACCCGGGCGGAGTGCATGCGGACGATGTCCTCCCACGTCGGGAGGCTCCACTCGGGCTGAGCAGGTTGTGCCGACGGGGATCCCAGACCTCTGGCCTCCTCCAACAATCCGCCCTCCGGGTCGCAGAGTGCCGCGATTGAAACCATCGTGCCCTGGATTCTTCCGTTGCGCCAGTTGGGGACCGGTGGGCCGACGCCGCGGTCGCACACCGCAGACCTCGGCCGATATCGCCTAGATAACGGCCTACGGCCCGGCGGAGTTCCCGGACCTGCGCATCTGGCACTAGGCTGCTGCGGGTGGGCCTACTTGCCTATGCTGCCGATTACAGTCCCGAAGACGAGCCGCTCCTGGCCGCCCGGGCGAACGCGACCGTGCTGGGCGGCACCGAACCGGTGCAGCCGGCGGTGGGCGCGATGCTGCGTTTCCTGGCCTGTGCGGCCGGCGCCAGGGCCGTGGTCGAGATCGGCACCGGCTGCGGCAGCTCCGGCATCTGGCTGCTGCGCGGAATGCGCCCCGGCTCCACGCTCACCAGCGTGGATATCGAGCCGGAATACCAGCGAATGGCACGTAAAGCGTTCACCCAGGCCGGCTTCGCGCAAAACCAATGCCGCCTTATCCTCGGCCGTGCGCTGGACGTGCTTCCCCGGCTCTCCGATGGCGCCTACGACATGGTTTTTTGCGACGCCGATCCGGGAGACTATCCGGATTACCTGATCGCGGCGCTGCGGCTGCTGCGGCCCAGCGGCGTGGTGGCTTTCAATAACGCGCTGCTGACGGGAACGGAAGTCTTCGACGGCACGACGGACCTCGCGCACCAGGTCCGCGCTGACGACCGGCTCGTCCCGGTGCTGGTGCCGCTGGGCGAAGGCCTGCTCGCCGCGGTTAAAAGGGGAGACTAGGCCAGGTCACCCGACCACGGACTTCAGGGCGTCACCAAGCTTAGCCGCCTCGTCCGCCGTCAGCTCAACGACCAGGCGCCCGCCGCCCTCGAGCGGGACCCGCATGACGATGCCGCGGCCCTCCTTGGTGACCTCCAGCGGACCGTCGCCCGTCCGCGGCTTCATCGCCGCCATTCTCCCATCCCCTTCCTCCCGGCTCCACGCACGGCACCGCGTGCCAGGCGCCACACCGCTGCGAGGCACCGCCCTGGCCACAATCGCGGGTGCCTGCGGCGGAACCGGCCAGCCACAACTGTTTCTATCTGTCGCCCTATTATCCCGTGTTCCGAAGCAGAATGGTAATGATCGGCCATGCTCGCTGCCGTCTGGGGGCGTGCACCGGCCCTTTTCGCCGCCGTTCCGCGATTTGGGCCGGCGCGTCGCGTGATCTGTCCGGCGGGGCCGGGCGCGCGGGCCCGGGCGCGGGCGCGGGCGGAAGCGTCGCCGGTTGAGCGTGCGGCCGCCATGTGATGACCGGCCTCGGCCCGCTGCGACGGTTAAGCGCGCCGCGGAGCCGATGGCCCGGCCCGCAGATCGCGGTGGCCACCGGCGGTCCGCGGACGGGACCTGGAGTCCGGAGCGGGCAGGATGCCCGGATATGGAAACTAACTGCTCGTTACGGGGGCTTCGGACACCCCCAACAATGCTCAAGGACGTCCTTGAGCACTCGTGGAGGTGGCGGGAATCGAACCCGCGTCCTTCAGTGCATCACCAGGGCTTCTCCGGGCGGAGCTTGCTCTGCTTTTCTCAGCCCCGGCGATCACGCAAGCAAGACGCCGACGGGCTCAGCTGCTGTTCGATGTCCCGCCTGGCCCCGCAACCGGGACAGGCGGTGATCCTTCTAGCTGATGCCAGGCACCGGGTCGAAGGCATCCCCGGGCTGACACACTTCTAACCCGCCTCAGGCGGCGAGAGCGAAGTGAGTGCGCTTTACATTGGCACTTATTGGTTTGCGGTCACAGGATTTACGAGGTCACAACCGCAACCCTCGGCCCGCTTCCCCTGGTTCAACCACCGAAGTCGAAACCGTTCACCCCCTATTGAGTTGTCCGGCGAGCACGGTGCGTCCGCCGTCCTCGACCGTACACGTATAACCCGCAGCAGCCAACCCGAATTCCCCGGGACCCTGACGCGTGGCATGTAAATGGCCCCCGCAGGCGCTGGCGGTGGCCGAAACGCGCCCGCAGGGGCCGACCGGCAGGGTCGGAGCCGGCCTACTGGCCGGGCCTCCCCCGAGATGAGGCCCGGACCTTAACGTTGACTGGGCCCGCAACCCCCCAGCAACCCCAGTCACCCGTAATGACGTCGAAAAATAGCGACATGGTTGCTTACTGTGAGCTCATTTCAGGTCACATCTTAGTAACGCAAAGTAACGCGGCCCTGGTCCCGAGGGCCGGGCCCGCGCCCGGCTCGGCGGCCGCGACGCGCGGGTCAGCCGCCGAGGGCCGACAGGAACGCGCCGGACAGTGCAGCGGCGGAAAGCTGGGAGGTCTTGCCGGACTCGATGACGGTGAAGGCGATGTTGCCGCGGAAGCCGACGAACCAGCTGGTCCAGGTCGATCCGGTGCGGACCAGCCCGACCTGCCCGTACACCGGGTTCCCCGGCAGATTGGCCGCTTGCGCGGCGCCCGAGCGGACCGCGGCGCGCATGAGGCTGCGCAGCTCGGTCATGTCACTCTGGTTCAGCGCGGTTCCCGAAGGGTCGGCCGAATCCTCGATGAACTGCGGAGTGTGCCAGGTGCCCGAGTCCACCGCCGCGGCGACCATGGCCATGGCCAACGGGCTCATCTGGACGTTTCCCAGGCCGATGGTCTCGGCGGCCAGGTCCGCCACGTCTGCCGCGGACGGGACCGATCCGGAGAAGGCCGGGACCGGCAGGGAGGACCAGTCGGCGCCGATCCCGAATCCCTTGACCACCTGGTCGAACTCGGGGGCGTGGAGGCGTTCGGAGAGCCCCGCGAAGGCCGTGCCGCAGCCGTCGGCAAAGTCGTCAGTGAACGACTTGGTGGCGCCGGCAGCGTCGCTGCTGAACGTCCGCCCGTTGACGGTAAAGGAGTTCTCACATGAGATGAGGGAGTCGGTCTTCAGCCCGGTCCCCAGCAACGCGGCGGCCGACACGATAGTGAACGCCGTTCCCGGTGTCAGCCTGGCGTTCAGCGCGTCGGCCGGGGCGCGGTGCTGCGCTACCGCGAGGACGTCCCCGGTGGACGCCTGGACGGCGACGATCGCCGCCGAACCGGACGCGCCGCCCAGCGCGGCCAGGGCCGCGCCCTGGACCTTCGAGCTGATCGTGGTGCGCACCGGAGTGCCAGCCACGCCCGGCCAGCGCGCGAGCACGCCGATCTGGGTGCCGGCCGAGGTCACCGCGACGACTTCGGTCGTCGGCGTGCCGAGCAGCTGACGCTGATACTTCTGTTCCAGCCCGGACCGCCCGACCGTGGTGCCGGGCAGGTAGAACGCGCCTTCGCTGCGCAGGACCGGGTCGAGCTCGCTGCCCACCTCGCCGACCAGCCCGCTGGCTTCGGCCTGGAACAACCGCGACCGTTCCCGCTGGACCACGAGGCCGGGTACCCCCTGAAGCCGGGAGCGCAGCTGAGAATATGTCGCGGGGTCGAGGGAGGCGAGCTTGAGGAACTGGCTCGGCGGGGCGGCGGTGATCTGGCCGAGGACCTGCCCGGCCTCCAGTTCGGTCACTTCGGCGAAGCGCTGCGCGGTCGTGGCCGGGTCGGCCAGGGCGGCGGGCACCACGCCCACCACATAGACCAGGCTCGGCACCTGCAGCGGCTGTCCTTCGGCGTCGAGCACGGCGGCCCGGTCCGGGAACTGGGTCACCACGGCCAGCCGCTCACCCGGGCCGAGGCCCGGGTACACCACACTCGGCGCCCACTGCACCTTCCAGGCGCCGCCGACCCGGCTCAGCCCGAACCGGCCGTGGTAAGCCCACACCCGTCCCTCCTCGGCCAGATCGACCGAGGCGGTGAACGATGCCTCCGCGGTGCCGCCGTGCTGGGTGACCGAATTCATGGTCAGGAACAGCTGGGTGGCGTCGAGCTGCGCGAAAGCATCCTTCAGGCCCGCGGCGGCGGTGCCGGGCGAGGCCGAGGTCAGCGCGCCCGCCGCGGCATAGTGCTGCTGCTGCCAGTCCAGCAGGAACGCCTGGACGGCGGGCTCCGCGGACACCTCCGTGCCGAAGCCCGAGGCCAGGCCGATGACCAGCACCCCGACGGCGAAGATGAGCAGCCCGGCGATCCGCGCGCGCTTGGTCTGCCGGCTGGCGGGCGCGGACCGGCGGGCGGACGGCCCGGACCCGTGCCGGGCCGGCCGCGGCCGGGGTGGTGCGGAACCAGCGGAGGCGGGCACGGCGGGGCCCCGCGGCCTGGCGTGGCCGCCCCGCTCGCTCGAACTCCAGGACACGATCCGCCTGCCCGTCACCTTCGCCGTTTCAGCGCGCGGTCTATCTCCCTGGCTGCGTCACGCCGTGCTAGGTCCTGCCGCTTATCGTAAGTCCGTTTGCCGCGCGCCAGGCCCAGCTCCACCTTGACGTTTCCGTCCTTGAAATACAGGGAGAGGGGGATCAGCGTCAGGCCCTGCTCGGACACCTTGGCGGCCAGGCGGTCGATCTCCTTGCGGTGCAGCAGCAGCTTCCTGATCCGCCGCGGGGTGTGGTTGGTCCACGTGCCCTGGACATACTCCGGGATGTGCACGTTGTGCAGCCATATCTCGCCGTCGGTGATCTGCGCGAACCCGTCCGCGAGGGACGCGCGTCCCGCGCGCAGCGACTTCACCTCGGTGCCGGTCAGGACCAGGCCCGCCTCGTAGGTGTCCTCGATGTGGTAGTCGTGGTAGGCACGCCGGTTACGGGCGATGGCCTTCCGCCCTTGTTCCCGAGCCACGTCCCTCCCGTCAGCACCCGCGCTCCCCTTAGATCCGCAGGTAGCGGCGCAGCGTCAGGAAGGACGTCACACCGCACAGCAGTACCCCGACGGCCATCGAGAACAGGATGACCTCGATCAGGTCGCCGACTGACAACCCTACGTTGAAGGAGAAGTACTGCTCCAGGCTATCCAGCATGAGCGACTTGACGGCCACCAGTAGCCCGGCGGCGATGGCCCAGCCGATCAGCCCGGCGATCATCCCCTCCAGCAGGAACGGCAGCTGGATGTAGAAGTTGGACGCGCCGACCAGCCGCATGATCGCGGTTTCCCGGCGGCGGTTGAACGCGGACAGCCTGATCGTGTTGGCCACGAGCAGGACCGCCGCCACGATCAGGATCAGGGCGATGATCACGACCGCGTTCCGTGCGCCGTCGAGCAACCGGTAGAACTTGTCCAGGATCGTCATCTCGTCGACCACGGTCTCCACCCCGGCGGCGCCGGTGACCGCGCTGGCCACGACGGTGTAGTCGGCCTCGGGATTCTTCAGCTTGACCTCGAACGAGTCGGGGATGTCGCCCTCCTGGGTTTCCTGGACCAGGGCCGGCTCGTTGGAGAAGTCCTGCCTGAACTCGGAGTAGGCCTGCTGCTGGGACACGTAGTACACGTGCTCGACCTGGGGCATGGAGAGCAGCTGCTGCTGCAGCCGCTGCCGCTCGGCGTCGGTGGCGGGCCCGTTCTGCTGGCACTGCGGTTCCGGGCTGGTCTTGACGCACAGGTAGATCGACAGCTCGACCTTCCCCTGCCAGTAGGTTCGCGTCCGGTCCACTTGCTTGACGAACAGCAGGCCGGTGCCGAGCAGGGAGAGGCTGATGGCCACGACCACGATGAGCGCCATCGTCATGGTGAGATTCCGGCGCAGCCCGATCCAGATTTCGGAGAGGACGAACTGTGAGCGCATACTGGCTGATCCCTTGCAGTCCTAGGCGACGGCGGGTCCGCCGCGCCGCGATAACAGGTCAGTAGGCCTGGCCGTACACCCCGCGTGACTGGTCGCGCACAACTTTGCCGTATTCCAGCTCGATCACCCGCTTGCGCATCGAGTCGACGATGGCCGCGTCGTGCGTGGCCATTACCACCGTCGTCCCGGTCCGGTTGATCCGGTCGAGCACCTTCATGATGCCGATCGAGGTGGCCGGGTCGATGTTCCCGGTCGGCTCGTCGGCCAGCAGGATCATCGGCCGGTTGACGAAGGCCCGGGCCATGGCCACCCGCTGCTGCTCCCCGCCGGACAGCTCGTCGGGCATGCGGTCATGCTTGCCCTCCAGGCCGACCAGGTCGATGACCTCGGGGACCACCTTGCGGATGAGGCGCCGGTGCTTGCCGATGACCTCCAGGGCGAACGCGACATTCTGGTAGACGTTCTTGTTGGGCAGCAGCCGGAAATCCTGGAACACGCAGCCGATGCGCCGGCGCAGATAGGGCACTTTCCAGTTCGTGAGCCGCGCGAGATCCCGCCCCGCCACGTGGATCCTGCCCTCTGACGGCCGTTCCTCCTTCAGCACCAGCCGGAGGAAGGTCGACTTCCCCGATCCGGACGGGCCGACCAGGAAAACGAACTCGCCCTTGGCCACCGATATGTTCACGTTCTCCAGCGCGGGCCGGCTCTGATTCGGGTAGACCTTGGTGACGTTATCGAAGTTGATCACGGGACCATCACAGCGCGGTAGGTGGGCTCGGCGCCGCCACTTCGGGCGACTTGCGGGTAACCTGGTGTAGGCCAGGGAACAGTCTAGAGGGAAACTGGCAGCTAAGGCCGTAACATCGCGGCAAGTGCCGGGGCACGAGCCAGACGGAAGGGGTTCCGATGAGCTGTGAACACCTGATCTGCGCTCAGTGCGCCGGACCGGTTGTGGAGGGCCGGTGCCCGGCGTGCCGGGCCGCGCGGCAGCATGTCCACCACCAGCACTTCAATGTTTCGCCGCAGCTCATCCTGGCCGCCCTGCTGGCGCTGAGCTTGCTCCTGCTGCTGGCCGTTCACTTCGGCAGGTAAATGGGATTTACGGCGGCGAGTGCGGCGTAGCCGCGATCACGCGGCCCGCGAAGGGGGTCCGGGGGTGGGCTCGGGGGAGCAAGCAGAGCCCCTTCCGGCCGCGCGATACTACGGCGGGATCCGCAGCGGGGCGCGGAGCGCAGCGGGGGGTTCCGGGGGGTTTTACGGGTTCGTCCCCCCGGGCCAGCACAGCTAGCGGCCGTTCTGGCGCAGCCAGCGGATCTCCGCGTCGATGAAGCCGTCGATCTCCCCGTCCAGGACCGCGACGGCGTTACCCGTCTCCATTCCCGTCCGCACGTCCTTGACGTTCTGGTAGGGGTACAGAACATAGTTGCGGATCTGGGTGCCCCAGGCGCGGCCGCCGTCCCCGCGCAGCGCCTGCATCTGCTCGGCCTCCTCCTGGCGCCGCCGCTCGAGCAGCTTGGCCTGGAGCACGGCCATCGCCGAGGCCCGGTTCTGGATCTGGCTGCGCTCGTTCTGGCAGGAGACCACGATCCCGGTGGGCAGGTGCGTGATGCGGACCGCCGAGTCGGTCGTGTTGACCCCCTGGCCGCCCGGCCCGCTCGAGCGGAACACGTCCACCCGGATCTCGTCCTCACCGATCTCGATGTGATCGGTCTGCTCCACCACCGGCATCACGTCGACCCCGGCGAACGAGGTCTGCCTGCGTCCCTGGTTGTCGTATTTGGAGATGCGGACCATCCGGTGCGTGCCGTGCTCGCCGCGCAGCGTGCCGTAGGCGTAGGGCGCGTTCACCGCGAAGGTGGTGGACTTGATCCCCGCCTCCTCCGCGTACGAGGTGTCGTACACCTCGGTCGGGAACTTGTGCCGCTCCGCCCAGCGCAGGTACATCCGCAGCAGGTTCTCCGCGAAGTCGGCGGCGTCCGCGCCGCCCGCCTGGGCGTTGATGGAGATCAGGGCCTCCCGGGCGTCGTACTCGCCGCTCAGCAGGGTGCGCACCTCGAGCTGGTCGATCTCGCTGCGGAGGGCGGCGAGCTCACGCACCGCCTCGTCGCGGGTGGGGGCGTCGTCCTCGCTCTCCGCCAGTTCGAACAGCACCGAGGTGTCGCCCAGCCGCTGGTGCAGGCCGGCCAGCCGGGCCAGCTCGGCCTCCAGGTAAGACAGCCGCCGGGTCACCTTCTGCGCCCGGTCCTGGTCCGTCCACAGCTCCGGGTCGGCGGCCTGTTCCCGCAGGCCTTCCGCCTCGGTCCGCATGACGGCAGGATCGAGCACCGCCTCTATGCTGGCGAGCTTCGACGTCAGTCCCGCGATCTCGTCGGCGGGATCAAGACCTGCCACGCGATGAGTTTACGCGAGAGCGAGGGCAGAACCCGCAGCCCTTCCCCCCGCGAGCCAAAGGCCTTGAAAAGGCGGCCGGAGGCGAGCGGGGAAGTAGAGTATCCTGCCTTAACGTGAAACTCCGAAGGGGTAGGACAAGGGCGACATACCGGGGGATCCTCGGGTCGGCGGCACTGGGCGGCGCGGTCGCGCTGGCCGCCGCGGGGTGTGCCCCCTCGTCCGCGCCGGCCAAGGCGAGCACTGGCGGGTCTCACGCCCTGACCCTCGCGGAGGCGCAGGCCACCTACAACACCTACGTCACGGAGAGCACGGCGGACGCGAAGCAGGGCGACGCGGCGCACGGGCTCAAGATCGTCGGCGACGAACAGTGGGCCATCCTGCACGCCCAGTACACGGCCCTGGCCACCATGGGCACGCCGGTGACGCAGTACAGCTACGGCAGGCCGGTCTTCTACGTCCCGGCGCTGCCGAGCTACCCGCTGTGGTTCGCGGTGGCGGTCCCGGTCAGCACCGACACGGGCGGTCACCTGGGGCCGGCCGTCAACACGCTCATGGTGTTCCAGCGATTCGTCTCGAGCAGGCCGTGGACCTTGGACGGGTCCACGGTGCTCGATCAGCCCCTCCCCGCCATCGCGCGTGACAGCGACGGCTACGCCCTCGCCTCGAGCGCGAACGACCCGAGCCTCCTGCTGCCGCCGGAACTCGTGGGGCCGACCCAGGCCGCCGTCGTCGACGAGGGGCCGGCCGCGCCGGCGGCCGCGGTGATCGGCGGCGGGCCGCAGACCACCGGGTTCTACGCGGCGCAGACCGCGCACGGGCAGTCGGTATCGGCGCACGGCCTGAACTACCTGTGGCTGCTCCAGGCCGCGGCGTTTGCGCAGTACGAGTTCCAGACGGCCGATGGCGGGGCCCTCGTGCTGTACGCGATGTACCTGAACACGCAGATCGAGCACCCCGGCGACGTGGCCGGGCCGCCGATCCCGGTGCCCGGCAATTTCGCCCCGCTGATCACCGCAGCCTCCGCCAAGGTCGGCCATAAGGGGGTGGCGGCGAACTGGACCTATGAGTTCGCCGCGGTCGACCCGCCGCAGACCACCCACGGCGCGAAGGTGGAGGTCATCGGCGCCAGCGGCGCCCCCACTTACGGAGACGGGTACTGAGTTCCCCGGGTTACTGGGCCTGGGGCAAGGAGGTGGCGGCGACCAGGGTCCGGATGGCGCGCAGCGCGACCGACAGGGTGGTGAAGGTGAAGCGCTCGCTCTCCCAGATCTCACCGAGCATCTGGGCCGCCATCGCGACCGCCGCCTCGTTACTCGAGGCCCAGGCCGCGAGCCGCTCCTCGGGCGTCCGGGGAACGCCCGAGCCGCTGACCCCCAGCACGTCCTGGGTGAGTGAGGCGTGCGCGGCGTAGAGATCATCGCGCAGGGCGGCGCGGGCCATGGTCGACCAGCGGTCCTCGCGGGGCAGCGCGGTGATGCGATCCCGCAGCCGGGTGATCTGCAGCCGGTCGGCGAGATCGAAGTAGACGTCGGCGGTCTCCTCGATGGGGCGCCCGGCGGCGGAAGCGGCCTGCACGATGTCGAAGGCGGAGTACGTCGGCACCATGGCCGCGACCCGCTCGGCGAGGTCGGGCGGCACGCCCAGGGCCAGGTAGGAGTCCCGGCGCTCCTCGAACCCGGACAGGTCCCGGCCGGTGAGCAGCTTGGGCAGGCCGGCCCGCACGGTCCGCACCCCGTCCGCGAAGAACCCCACGGTGGCCTGGATGTCGAACGGCGGCCGCCGGTTGTGCAGCAGCCAGCGGGCCGTGCGCTCGGTGAGCTTGCGGCCCTCGAGCAGCAGCGTGATCTGGGCGGCCAGGCTGATCTGGCCCTCGAGCTCGGAGACCTGGGCCCAGAAGGCCGGCATGTCGAACACGTCCCGGGCCACCAGCCAGGCCCGGGTCAGGTTGGGCACCGAGGCGCCCGTCTCCTCGTTCAGCCGGAACAGGAACGTGCTGCCCGACGTGTCGACCATCTCGTTGACCACCGAGGTGGTGATGATCTCGCGGCGCAGCCGATGTGAGTCCATCTGGTCCGCGAACCCCGGCCGCAGCCGGGCGGGGAAGTACGCGCAGAGCACCCCGCGCAGGTACGGGTCGTCGGGCAGGCTGGACGCGATCACCTCCTCGCTGGCCGAGATCTTGGTGTGCGCGAGCAGCAGGGCGAACTCGGGCGTGGTCAGGCCGCCGCCGGCCGACCGGCGCTCGGCGATATCCCGCTCGCCCGGCAGTATGTCGTGCTCGGGGTCGAGCCGCTTGTCCCGCACCAGCTTGCGGAGGTACCGCACGTGCACGTGCAGCAGGGAGGGCGCCTGCGACCGGGACGCGGCCAGTGCCATGTTCTGCCGGTAGTTGTGCTCCAGGACCAGCGCGGCGACCTCGTCGGTCATGTCGTTGAGCAGCTCGTGCCGGGCCGATGCCGGGATGGCGTCGGCCCGGATCGCGTCGTCGAGCAGGATCTTGATGTTGACCTCGTGGTCGGAGGTGTCCACCCCGGCCGAGTTGTCGATGAAATCGGTGTTCACCAGCCCGCCGCCGAGCGAGTACTCGATCCGGGCCGCCTGGGTCAGGCCCAGGTTGCCGCCCTCGCCGACGACCCGGGCGCGCAGCCGCGGCGCGTCGATCCGCACCGCGTCGTTGGACCGGTCCCCGGCGTCGCCGTGGGACTCGTAGCTGGCCTTCACGTAGGTGCCGATGCCGCCGTTCCACAGCAGGTCGACCGGGGCGCCCAGGATGGCGGAGATCAGCTCGTCCGGGGGCAACGCGCTGACGGTGGTGTCGAGGCCGAGGATCGCGCGCGCCTGCGGCGAGACCGGAACCGACTTCACGCTGCGCGGCCAGACCCCGCCGCCGGGCGAGATCAGGGCCGGGTCGTAGTCGGCCCACGAGGACCGGGGCAGCGCGAACATCCTGCTCCGCTCCTTGAAGCTGGCCGCCGGGTCAGGGTCGGGGTCGAGGAACACGTGCCGGTGGTCGAACGCCGCGACCAGCTTGATGTGCTCCGACAGGAGCATGCCGTTGCCGAACACGTCGCCGGACATGTCGCCGACGCCGACCACGGTGAAGTCATCGGTGTCCGGGTTCATCCCGAGCGCCGCGAAGTGGACCTTCACCGACTCCCAGGCGCCGCGCGCGGTGATGCCCATCTTCTTGTGGTCGTAACCCTCGGAGCCGCCGGAGGCGAACGCGTCGCCCAGCCAGAAGCCGTAGCGGGCGGCCACCTCGTTGGCGGTGTCGGAGAAGGTCGCGGTGCCCTTGTCGGCCGCCACGACCAGGTACGGGTCGTCACCGTCACGCCGGACGACATCCGGCGGCGGCACCACCCGGTCGGCCTCGATGTTGTCGGTCACGTCGAGCATCGCCGCGATGAACGTCTGGTAGCAGGCCAGCACCTCGGCCTGGTAGGCCTCGCGGTTGGAGGAATCGGGCAGCCGCTTGCACACGAAGCCGCCCTTGGCCCCGGACGGGACGATGACCGCGTTCTTCACCTCCTGCGCCTTCACCAGCCCGAGGACCTCGGTGCGGAAGTCCTCCAGCCGGTCCGACCAGCGCAGCCCGCCGCGCGCCACCCGGCCGAACCGCAGGTGCACCGCCTCCAGCCGGGGCGAGTAGACGTAGATCTCGAACTTCGGCCGCGGCCGGGTCAGCCCGGGGATGGTGCCGGGGTCGAGCTTGAGCACCAGCGGCATGGGCCCGCCCACGCCGCCCGGGCTCTGCATCCGGTAGTAGTTGGTCCGCAGGGTCGCGTCGATCACCGCCAGGTAGGAACGCAGGATCCGGTCGTGGTCGAGGCTGACCACCTCGTCCAGCTGACCCCGGATCTCCTCGGCGATGGCCTCGCAGCGCTCGGCCGCCCCGCTGGACCGGGCCGGGTCGAACCGGGACTCGAACAGCCGGACCAGCAGGCGGGTGATGGCCGCGTTGGACCGCAGCACCCGCTGGACGTAGACCTCGCTGAAGCGCATGCCGCCCTGCCGCAGGTACTTCGCGACCGCCCGCAGCAGCGTCACCTCACGCCAGGTCAGGCCCGCGGTCAGCACCAGCGCGTTGAACCCGTCGTCTTCGGTCTGGCCCTGCCACAGCGCGGTCAGCGCGTCCTCGAAGACCTGGCGCAGGCTGCCGGCGGCGGCGGCGCCCGGGGGCCGCAGGCCAAATTCATATATCCAGAACGACCCGGCGTTCGAGCTCCCGGCGAACTGGTACGGGTGCTCGTCGACGACCTCGAGCCCCATGTGCTGCAGTTGCGGCAGCACGTCAGACAGCGTGATCGGTGAGCCCGACCGGTAGACCACCAGCGTCCACCGCTCCGGGCGCTCGACCAGGCGGACCGCGAACTCCCGCCCCGCCTCACGCAGCCCGAGCATCGTGATCAGGTCGTCGACCGCGTCCTGCGCCGAGACGTCCGCCTTGTAGGTCTCGGGGATGCTCGACCCGAACCGGTCGAGCAGCGTCCTGGCCCGCTCCTCGCCGAGCACCCGGATCGCCTCGGCGGAGAGGTCCTCGTCCCAGGACCGGACCGCGGCGGCCAGCCTGCGTTCCAGCGCGGCCACGTCCACCTGCGGCACCACCTGGCCGCGCTCCGCCCTGACCACCACGTACAGGCGGGCCAGGGCCGAGTCGCCGATGGTCGCGCTGTAGTCCACCGACGCGCCGTTCAGGGCCTCGATCAGGATCTCCTGCGCGCGCAGCCTGACCTTCGTGGTGTACCGCTCCCGGGGCAGATATACCAGGCAGGACATGTACCGCCCGTAGCGGTCCCGGCGCAGGAACAGCCTGGTCTGCTTCCGCTGGCTCAGCCGCAGCACGCCCAGCGCGATCGGGGTGAGCTCGTCGGCCGAGATCTCGAAGAGTTCCTCCCGCGGATAGTCCTCGAGGATCTCGGCCAGGTCCTTGCCGTCGTGGCTGGACGGGGACAGCCCGGCCTCGGCCAGGACGTGGGCCAGCTTGCGCCGGATCACCGGGACGCTGGCGATGGGCGCGGTGTGTGCCGTGTGCGAATACAGGCCGAGGAACCGGAACTCCCCGGTGACGGTCCCGTCCGGGCCCATTCTCTTGACCGAGACGTAGTCCAGGTAGTTGGCGCGGTAGACGGTGGACCGGGAGTTCGCCTTGGCCAGGACCAGCCGTTCGCGGGGGTCCTGCGCCCGGGCCGCCACCGGTGAGGACAGCTTGCGCAGCGGGTCCCGGCCCTGCCGGGCGTGGCGGAGGATGCCGAGCCCGGTCCCCGGCACGGCGCGGATGCTGGCGCCTTCCCCGGTCGGCACCAGGTCGTATTCGCGGTAGCCGAGGAAGGTGAAGTTGCCGTCGGCCAGCCAGCGCAGCAGCTCGCCGAACTCGGCCACGTCCTCGCGGGTGGGCTTGGGCCCGTCGCCGGAGGCGGCCAAGCCAGCAGGGTCGTCCTCCCGGGCTGAACGGCCGGCCTCCCCGCCGAGATCGTCGGCCAGGCGCCGCGCCACCGCTTCCATCCGGGTCCGGTCCTCGACCGCCACGCGCACGTCGTCGAGCACGTGGCGCAGGTCCTCCTCGAGCTGCCCGGCCGTGACCCGGTCCCCGGGCCGCTCCATCTCGACGTGGATCCACGATTCGGTGAGTTCGTCGGTGGTGGCGGGCACGTAGTCGTCGGCGCACACCCCGACAATCTCCCGCAGCGCGCCGGTCACGTCCCGGCGCACGCGCAGCACCGGGTGCACGAGCAGGCCGATGTCGGCCTGGTGGCGGTTCAGCCGGGTCGTGACCGAGTCGACCAGATAGGGCATGTCGTCGGTGACGATGTCGACCACCAGGCTCGGCGGGGTGACCGGATCCAGGTGCGCGCGCCCCGGCTCACGGACCTGGACCAGGGCCCGGCCCTGCGGCCGGCGCAGGCCGAGCCGGGCGTGCGCCTCGGCCACCGCCGCCAGCCGCGAGGGCGAGGGAAGATCCTCGGCGAGGACCCGGTGATAGTAGGCGCGCAGGTAGCACAGGACGCTGCCGACCGGGTCGGTGCTCAGTTCGGCGGGACCCAGCGCGGCGGGGTCCAGGGCGGAGTCGTCCACCCAGGCCTGGGCCGCCTTGGCCAGCAGGGCTTCCCTGGTCTCGTCGGCCCTGGCTTCAGGAGCACTGCTGCCCGGCATCGCGTCCACTGTCCACTCCTTCGTGGTTGGGGGGCCTGCGGTAGGCGGGAACGACTCTCGCACGCCATTGTGACGGAGTCGTTTCTTAAAGTAACTGCGGTGGGTCGGCGGTCCGGGACCTCCCGAAGTAGGGGAGGACCTCCGGGTTGGCCATGGCGTTGGGGTCGGCGGCCCGCTCCGGCTCGGCGCCGAGCAGGATCTTACGCACTGGCACCTCTAGTTTCTTCCCGGACAGGGTGCGCGGGATGCCTGGTACCTGGTTGATTTCGTCCGGTACGTGCCGGGGCGACAGCTGGGACCTGAGCGCGGCGCGCAGCCGGGCGGCCAGGTCGTCGTCCAGTTCGCAGCCCGCGGCGGGCGTGACGTACAGGATCAGCCGGCCCTCGGCGCCGAGCCGGCCGGTGTCCACCACCAGGCTGTCGGCGATCTCGGGAAAGCTCTCCACTACCCGGTAGAACTCGCTGGTGCCCATCCGGACCCCGCCGCGGTTGAGGGTGGCGTCGGAGCGGCCGTAGATCACGCACCCGCCGTCGGGCAGGAGCTCGATCCAGTCGCCGTGCCGCCAGACCCCGGGATAGGTGTCGAAGTAGCTCTCCCGGTACCGGACGCCGCCCGGGTCGTTCCAGAAACCGACCGGCATCGACGGCATCGGCTGGGTGATCACCAGCTCGCCGACCTGCCCGGTGACCGGCCTGCCGTCGTCGTCGTAGGCCTCCACCTCCGCACCCAGGCAGCGGCCGGAGATGATCCCGGCCCGGACCGGCAGCAGCGGGCACGGCCCGACGAAGCCCGTGCACAGGTCGGTGCCACCCGAGAAGGAGCCGAGCAGCAGGTCCTTCTTGACCCGTTCGTAGACCCAGCCGAACGCCTCGGGCGGCAGCGGGGATCCGGTCGAGCCGATGGCGCGCAGCGCGGACAGGTCGACCTCATCCCCGGGCCGCAGCCCCGCCTTCATGCAGGCCACCAGGTAGGGCGCGCCGACCCCCAGGTAGGTGACGCCGCGCTCGGCGGCCAGCCGCCACAGCCGGCCGGTGGCCGGATACGTCGCGCTGCCGTCGTACAGCACGATGGTCAGGCCGGCCAGCAGGCCTCCGGCCAGGTAGTTCCACATCATCCAGCCGGTCGTCGTGTACCAGGTGAAGACGTCGCCGGGCCTCAGGTCCTGGTGGAAGGCAAGCGCCTTGAGGTGCTCGAGCACGATCCCGCCGTGCCCGTGCATGATCGGCTTGGGCAGGCCCGTGGTGCCCGAGGAGTAGACCACCCACAGCGGGTGGTCGAACGGCACCTCCTCGAACTCCGGCTCGCGCGGCCCGCCCGCCTCCCCATCCCCCTGCACCGCGCCCAGGGCTTCCCACGGGGTCGCTCCGGGCCGGGACTGCGCCTGGCCGATCAGGTTCACCGTCACCACCGCGGGCGGGCCCGGCAGGGCGCCCACCACGTCGCCGGTCATTTCGGCCCGGGAGTACTCCTTGCCGTTGTAGGCGTAGCCGTCGCAGGCGATCAGCACCTTCGGTTCGATCTGGGCGAACCGGTCGATGACGCTGCGCGCGCCGAAGTCGGGCGAGCAGGAGGACCAGATGGCGCCCAGGCTGGCGGTGGCGAGCAGTCCGATGACTGCTTCGGGCACGTTCGGCAGCAGCGCCGCCACCCGGTCCCCGCGGCCGACTCCCAGGGCCCGCAGCCCCCGCGCCACGCGGGCCACCTCGGAGGCGAGTTCGGAGTAGCTGAGGCTGCCACCCCTGGCTCGTTCGGAATCAAAAATGATCGCCGTGCGGCCGGGATCGGTCCACGCGGTCCTCAGCGCGTTACGGGCGTAATTCAGCGTGGCACCGGTGAACCACTGGACGTCCGGCATGACCTCGCCGGTCAGGACGGGTCCCGGGCCCCGGTCGCCGAGCACGTCGAAGTAGTTCCAGACCGCGGTCCAGAAGGCTCCCGGGTCGCTCACCGACCATCGCCACAGGTCCTCGTAACTGCCGGGGTACAGTACGTGGCGGTCCTCCAGCCATCGCATGAAATGACTGATCCGGGCGTCGTGGACCGTCTGCTGATCGGGCTCCCAGAGCACCGCTCCGTACCCGCGGCTGGTCAGGTCACTAGTGTCCATCTTCACAGCATCGTGCCATCCTGGCGCACGTGGCAACGCCCGTCAGGCATCCGGGCCGGGACTTGTCATCTACGAGGCCGGCTGGGTGAGCCGGGTGACGAGGGCGGTGAACGCCGCGGTATCGGCGAGGTCGGGCAGCACCGCGTCGGCGGCGGCGTCGCGCAGTTCGGCCGCGCTGGCCCGGCCACTGGCCACCGCCAGCGACCTGGCCCCGCCGATGCGGGCCGCGTCCACGTCCCGGGGTGAATCCGCGACGTACACCGTGGCGTCCTCGCCGAACACGACGCCGTGCTTGTCCGCCGCGCGCTGCCTGGCCACCCCGAGCAGGGTGCCCTTCGGGTAGGCCTCGGAGCCGTAACCGCCGATGTCGAAATCGACGAAGCCGTCCAGGCCGAACGCCCGCAGCTTCAGCACGGCGGTCGGCCTGCTGTTGCCGGTCAGCACGCTCTGCACCGCGCCGTCGAGCCCGGCCACGGCGGCCAGCGCGTCGGCCGCGCCCGGCAGCGCCTGGCCCTGGCCCGGGAGATCCTCGCTCCGGGCCGCCAGGGCCGCGGCTAGTTCGGCGCTGAACGGCTCGAGCAGGCCTTCGGCCGGGCCACCGTTGCGCATGTCGACGCCGTTCAGCGCGAGCGCGTCGAAGAAGATCTCGGACTCCGACCGGCCCGCTACCTGGGGCAGCTGGATCAGCGGGCGCCCGGCCACGGCTTCGAACGCCTCGGCGTAGGCCGCCCTGCTCACCCGGGTCACATCGACCAGGGTCAGGTCGATGTTCCACAGAACCAGGCGGTGAATGGAGTCCTCCGAACAATCCGTTATCCCATGTGAGGGTATCGGTAGTCGGACGGCGGCACGAACAGTTCCTTGATCGCGCGGGCCGACACCCAGCGGATCAGGTTGAAGACCGAGCCGGCCTTGTCGTCGGTGCCGCTGGCCCGGGCGCCGCCGAAGGGCTGCTGGCCGACGACCGCGCCGGTGGGCTTGTCGTTGATGTAGAAGTTGCCGGCGCAGTAGCGCAGCGCCTCGGTCGCCTGGGCGATGGCCTGGCGGTCCGTGGCGAGGACCGAACCGGTCAGCGCGTAGGGGGCGACGTCGGCCGCCTGCGCCAGCATCTCGGCGTAGGCCGCCGGGTCGTCGTCCGGGTAGACGTGCACGGCGAGGATCGGGCCGAAGTACTCGGTGGTGAACACCTCGTCGGTGGGGTCGGAGCATTCCAGCACCGTCGGCCGGACGAAGAATCCGGTCGTGTCGTCGTAGCGGCCGCCGGCCAGGATGTTGATGTTCGTGGCGTGTGCGGCCCGGTCGATCGCGGCGGCGTGCTTGGCGAAGGCGCGGGCGTCGATGACGGCGCCCATGAACAACGACAGGTCCGAGGCTACGTCGCCCATGGTCAGCGACTCGGCCTGGGCCAGGAAATCGTCGCGGGCCCGGTTCCACACCGACTCGGGGACATAGGCGCGGGAGGCCGCGGAGCACTTCTGCCCCTGGTAGTCGAACGCGCCGCGGATCAGCGTGGCGGCCAGGCTGGGAACGTCGGCGCTCGAGTGCGCGATCACGAAGTCCTTGCCGCCGGTCTCCCCCACCAGCCGGGGATAGTTGCGGTACCGCGCGATGTTCTCGCCGACGGTGCGCCACAGGTGCCGGAAGGTCGCGGTCGAGCCGGTGAAGTGGATGCCGGCCAGGTCGGGATGGGTCAGCGCGACCTGGGATACCGCCTGGCCGTCCCCGGTCACCAGGTTGATCACCCCGGGGGGAAGCCCGGCCGCCTCCAGCAGGCGCATGAGGTGATGCGCCGCGAGCTGCTGGGTCGGCGACGGCTTCCACACCACGACGTTGCCCAGCAGCGCCGGGGCGGTGGGCAGGTTGCCGGCGATCGAGGTGAAGTTGAACGGCGTGATGGCCAGCACGAACCCCTCGAGCGGGCGGTACTCCATCCGGTTCCACGTGCCGGGCGCCGATTCGGGCTGCTCGGAGAGGATTCTCCTGGCGTAGTAGACGTTGTAGCGCCAGAAGTCGATCAGCTCGCAGGCGGCGTCGATCTCCGCCTGGTACGGCGACTTGGACTGGCCGAGGATCGTCGCGGCGTTCAAGGTGGCGCGCCAGGGCCCGGCGAGCAGGTCGGCGGCCTTGAGGAAGATCGCGGCCCGGTCGTCGAAGTCCAGCGCGCGCCAGCCCGGGGCGGCCTGCTTGGCCGCGTAGATGGCGGCGGCCACGTCCACGCTGGTGGCGTTGCCGAGCCGGCCGAGCACGTGGGCCTTGTTATGCGGCTGCACCACGTCGATCGCTTCGCCGCTGGCCATCTGCTGCCTGCCGGCGATGGTCATGGTGAGTTCGGTCCGCTGGCCGGCGAGTTCCTTGATCTTGCTTTCCAGTACCGCTCGCTCGTGGCTGCCCGGCTGGTACTGCCTGACCGGCTCGTTGGCCGGCACGGGGGTCCTGGTGACGGCGTCCATCACGATCGCTCCTGTCGTTGCGGTACCCCTATCGTGACACGCTCACCCGGCCAGGAAGGACAGCTCCTGGGTGGCGTACCAGCCGAGTTCGTGGCCCTCGGCTCCGTCCACGGTGAACCTGGCGTCCTCGTCGCCGGCGTCGGCGGCGGGCAGCGCGTCGGCCGCGCTGCGCACGTCGGCGCCCGCTTCCGGCGCGTCCACGTGCGCGGAGGCCAGGCGGCCGAGGGGGACCGCCTGCCTTATGACCACCCGGGCCGGCTCGCCGTCCTGGCCGTCCCAGCTCACCTGCTCGGCCGGGATCTCGGCGGCCAGCACCACCCGCCGGGACGGCGCGGCCGGGTCACCGGCGAGCATCCGCAGCGACGCGCGGGCCGCCTCGGTCAGCGCGGCGTACTCCAGCTCTTCGGTGTCCCCGCTGGCGTACGCCTCGCGCAGCGCGGGCGTGACCGCGAACGCGGGCAGCGGGGCGGGGCCGACCTGGCCGGCCTGCAACGCCCGGACCAGAGCCGGGAGGGTCGACGGCAGGAAGACGCGCATGGTGCCCAGATTTTGCCACAGTTCGGGGGCGGGACGGGTCAACTGGGCACGCCGCCCCGGGGGGCCGCCCCGCTGGTGGCCCCGACCGCGGTCACCACGGTGACGATGGCCTCGTCCAGTGGCACGTGCTCCCACAGGCGGACCACCGACCACCCGGCCAGGATCAGGGCCGCGTCGTTGGCCTGGTCGCGCTCGACGTTCCGCAGCAGCTTCGGGCCCCAGTACCACTCGTTGGCCCGCGGCTTGGAGCCGTGCTCCGGGCACCCGTGCCAGAAGCAGCCGTCGACGAAGACGGCCACCTTGCGCCCGGTGAAGGCGATGTCCGGCCGCACCCGCCTGCCGCCGGCCAGGTCCAGCCGGTAGTCCTTGCGGTAGCGGTAGCCGAGCCGGTGCAGGGCGCGGCGCAGGGCCAGCTCGGGTTTGGTGTCCGTGCGCCGGATGGCCCGCATGTTGGCCGACCGGCCCGCGCTGGACGGATGCGGATAGTCCGGCACGCGTAAAGGCTAGACCCGTCGAGGCCCGTGGGGGCCCCGTTTGGGTGCCGCCCGCATCAGGTTGCGGGCGTGCTCCAGGCCAGCGGGACGCCGAACAGGCCTCGCAGAGCCTGGGCCGTGGCGGCCGTTCCGGTGTGCAGCACGCCAGTCATGCCGCACGCCTGCGCCCCGGCCACGTTGGCCTCCATGTCGTCGACGAAGACGCATTCGGCCGGGGGCAGGCCGAGCGTCTTCGCGGCGTGCAGGAAGATTTCCTTCTCCGGCTTGCGCATGCCGACCTCGCCGGAGAGCACCACGGTGTCGAACAGTCCGGGGAAGTCCGCGCGTGGGTACTCCTCGCACCCCCAGGAGTTGGACAGCAAGGCGGTGCTGAACCCGGCCGCCCGCAGCGTCCGGATCGTGTCGTACATGGCCGGCACGGGCAGGCAGGCCGCGAACATGCGGCGCAGCAGGCCCTCGGCCACGACCGCCGCCCCGTCGGTCCGCAGCAGCCGGGCGGCCAGGATCCGCTCGAACTCGGCGCCGGAACATTCCCCGCGTTCCAGCGCGTGGATGGGGTTCGGGTAGCCAGCGGAGTCGTAGGCCTGAGACACCCACAGCCGCATGACGGCCCGGTAGCTGTTCCAGTCGATGCCGTCGGCCTCGATCCAGGCCCGGACCATGGTCAGGATCGGGGTGGTCAGCACGCCGCCCCAGTCCGTGATGATCCCGCGCAATTCCCCGCCCTTATCCACAACTGTGATTTTAGGGGCCCGGCGGGCCGGTGCCTGCCCGCCCGCGGCGGGACCAGCGCGGACGCGTGCCGGTCAGGGAAATGTCACTGGCCCGAGGTACAACCAGGACAGCCGGAGCCTGGTGCGAAACACGGCCGCCGCGGGCGTGCGCGGCCGTGAGCGTTCACCGGATGAAAGGGCGGAACGATGCCCGAGCTGCCGGCCCAGTGCCTGGTCAACTTGCGCCTGGTCACGGTGCCCGATGCCGCTCCGCCCTACGACTGCCCGGTCCACGGCTCCCGGTGCCAGGCTGTCGCGGCCGCCGGGCCGGCGCCCGCCGACGTTGTCCCCGCGGGGGCCGGCCTCGCGCCGGCCGCCGAAGCTGCGCCCGCGGCCGCCGTTACGCCCGCGGCCGCCGCTGCCCCCGCGGACCCGACGGCCGCCGGGCCGGCGCCTGCCGAAGTTGCGCCCGCGGCCGCCGCGGACCCGACGACCGCGTGGCCGCGCCAGCTGGCCCTGGTCATCGTCGAAGTCCTGGCGGGCGCGCGCCCGGACCGCCAGCTGGTCCCGCTGGCCACCGATCGCGTCCGGGCGCGCGCCCGCGGCCTGGCCCCGCTCGTGGCCTCGGGCCGGCGGCCCAGGGTGGTGCGCATCGTGACGTCACGACCTGCGGCCGGGGTCGTGGAGCTGACGGTCGTGGTCGACTTCGGTCCACGCTCCCGCGCCCTGGCCATGCGGTTCGAGCACGTGGCCGCCCGGCGGGCGGCACCGGGCTGGCCCGCCCGGCCGGCCCGCTGGCTCTGCACCGCCCTCGAGGCGGGCTGAAGGCGCGGACGACTAGGCGTCGGGGCGCATCCGCGGGTCGCCGTGGCAGCGCTTGAACTTGCGGCCTGATCCGCACGGGCACGGGTCGTTGCGACCGACGCGGGCGTAGTCGTCGCCCGCGGCCGGGCCGCGGCTGGTCTCCACGTGCGTCCCGCCGTCGACCGATGGCGCCGAGTACTGCAGCTGCTGAGTCCGGCGCGGCGTGAGCCCGGCCGGGACCGCCGCCGACTGGCCTTCGGGCGAGGAGCCCGGCCTGGCGTGAGCGCCCCGTGGGCGGGCGCCCGGCGCCGCTTCGGCCGCCGCGCCGCCCTTCGCCCGCGACCCGCGCTGACCTCGCTGGCCGCTGGCCGGAGCGCTGCCGCTGGCCGGAGCGCTGCCGCTGGCCGCAGCGCTGCCAGCGGCCGGGGCACTGCCAGCCAACCGGGCGTGGCCGGCCGCTTCGGGGGGGCCGGCCGCCGCGGAAGCACCCGGCGCCTCGGGAGCACCCGGGCCCGCGATGCCGTTCGGGACCGCCTCCTCCACGATCGGGTTCTCCTGGACCTGGACCTGCAGGTTGAACAGGTTGCCGACCGACTCCTCCTTGATCCCGTCCATCATGGCGCCGAACATGTCGTAACCCTCGCGCTGGTACTCCACCAGCGGGTCGCGCTGGCCATAGCCGCGCAGGCCGATGCCCTCGCGCAGGTAGTCCATCTCGTACAGGTGCTCGCGCCACTTGCGGTCCAGGACCGACAGCACCACCCGGCGCTCGAGCTCGCGCATGACCTCGGGGCCGAACTCTTCCTCACGCCGCTCATAGGCGGCCCGCGCGTCGGTGATCACCGACTCGCTGATGAACTCGCCGGACAGCCCGGCACGTTCGCCGCCCACCTCCTCGACGACATCGTCGACGGAGATGCCGATCGGGAAGAGCTGGCCGAACGCCCGCCACAGCTTGTCCAGATCCCACTCCTCGGGATACCCGTCGCTGGTCGCGCCCGCGACGTACCCGGCCACCACCTCGTCGACCATCTCCCGGATCTGCTCGTGCAGGTCGGCGCCCTCGAGCACCCTGCGCCGCTCGCCGTAGATGACCTTCCGCTGACGGTTCAGCACGTCGTCGTACTTGAGCACGTCCTTGCGGATCTCGAAGTTCTGCTGCTCGACCTGGGTCTGCGCGGACCTGATGGCCCGGGTGACGACCTTGGACTCCACCGGCACGTCCGCCGGGATGTTCAGCCGCTCCATGATCGCCCCGACCCGCGCGGAGTTGAACAGCCGCATCAGGTCGTCTTCCAGCGACAGGTAGAACCGGCTCTTACCCGGGTCGCCCTGGCGGCCGGACCGGCCGCGCAGCTGGTTGTCGATCCGGCGGGACTCGTGCCGCTCGGTGCCGAGCACGTACAGGCCGCCCGCCTCGACGACCTGCTCGTGTTCCTCGGCCACGGCGCGCTTGGCCTTGGCCACCGCCTCGGGCCATGCCGCCTCGTAGTCTTCAGGCGTCTCGACCGGCGACAGGCCCCGCTGGTGCAGCTCCTGGTCGGCAATGAACTCCGGGTTGCCGCCGAGCATGATGTCCGTACCGCGGCCGGCCATGTTGGTGGCCACGGTGACCGCGCCCTTGCGCCCGGCCTGGGCCACGATCATGGCCTCACGCTCGTGGTACTTGGCGTTCAGCACCTCGTGCGGAACGCCGCGGCGCTTGAGCATCCTGGACAGGATCTCGGACTTCTCGACGCTGACGGTCCCGACCAGGACCGGCTGCCCGGCCTGATGACACTCGGCGATGTCCTCCACGCACGCCTCGAACTTGGATTGCGCGGCCTGGTAGATGACGTCGGCCTGGTCGTCGCGGATCATCGGCATGTTGGTCGGGATCGGGACCACGCCGAGCTTGTAGATCTGGTGGAACTCGTTGGCCTCGGTCATCGCGGTACCGGTCATGCCGGCCAGCTTGTCGTACAGCCGGAAGTAGTTCTGCAGCGTGATCGTGGCCAGCGTCTGGTTCTCGTCCTTGATCGGCACGCCCTCCTTGGCCTCGATGGCCTGGTGCATGCCCTCGTTGTAGCGCCGGCCGTGCAGGATGCGGCCGGTGAACTCGTCCACGATCAGGACCTCGCCGTTCATCACGACGTAGTCCTTGTCCTTCTTGTACAGCTCCTTGGCCTTGACTGAGTTGTTGAGGAAGCTGACCAGGGGCGTGTTGACCGGATCGTAGAGGTTGTCGATGCCGAGCCAGTCCTCGACCTTCTCCACGCCGGTCTCCAGGATGCCGACGGTCTTCTTCTTCTCGTCGACCTCGTAGTCGCCTTCGCCGTCCTCGCCGCGCTTCAGCCGGGGAGCGATCTTGGCGAACTCGACGTACCAGCGGGCGCTCTGCTCGGCCGGGCCGCTGATGATCAGCGGAGTCCTGGCCTCATCGACGAGGATCGAGTCCACCTCGTCGACGATCGCGTAATGATGGCCACGCTGCACGCATTCGTCCAGCGTCCAGGCCATGTTGTCGCGCAGGTAGTCGAAGCCGAACTCGTTGTTGGTGCCGTAGGTGATGTCGGCCGCGTACTGCACGCGGCGTTCGGCCGGGGTCATCTGCGCCAGGATCACGCCCACCTCGAGCCCGAGGAAACGGTGCACCCGGCCCATCCACTCGGAGTCACGCTTGGCCAGGTAGTCGTTGACCGTCACGACGTGCACGCCGTCGCCGGCCAGCGCATTGAGATAGGCCGGGAACACCCCGGTCAGGGTCTTGCCCTCACCGGTCTTCATCTCGGCGATGTTGCCCAGGTGCAGCGCCGCGGCGCCCATCAGCTGGACGTCGAAGGCCCGCTGCCCAAGGGTGCGCCTGGCCGCCTCCCGGGCGGTGGCGAAGGCTTCGGGAAGCAGGTCGTCGAGCGTTTCCCCGTCCGCGAACCGCTGCCGGAACTCGTCGGTCATGCCCCGCAGCTCGGCGTCGCTCATGGCGGCGAAGTCGTCCTCGATGGAGTTGATCTGGTCGGCGATCCGCTTGAGCTTGCGCAGGATCCTGCCTTCGCCTGCGCGAAGGACACTATCGATGATGGGTGCCACGTCTCGTCGCGCTCCTCGCGGATCGTCTTACCTCACAAATGGCCGGCGATCGGTATTCGGTTCCGGTTCACCGTCTCGCATGTCATCGTAGGCGAGATGAGGCGCCAAGCCGAGTCGGCGCGGGACGGGCAGGTGGCCGCGACAGCGGCACCGGCGCGCGGGTCCATCCGGGACTTCGGGACCCGGCCGGTGATCAGTCTGGCCCTTCCCGGAGAATAATAGGAGCGGTACCAAGAGGAGAGGAGCGACGAGTGGCCGATCAGGCGCCATCAGGCACCATGGCGGGCGTGGGAGATACCGGAGCGCGGGGGCTGGACGCGCAGATCGCTCCGTCGTATGTCCACGAGGCGCACCACGGCCGGCCCGCCTCCTGGGTGACGACAGCCATCGTCATCATCGGTTTCGTCATCGGCGGGATCGCGCTGCCCATCGGTCCGACCTGGTGGCTGTTCTGGACCGGTGCCGGAATCGTCGTCCTCGGCGCCATCTTCGGCGCCGCCGTGCGCATCTTCGACGACTGGTACTAAACGAAGCGGCTGCGGGTGCACGACAATTTTGTAGGTGACTGACGGGTAACTTGCTTGCGGCGCCTGGCTGACCGGCCAGGACGGGTTATGCGCTGGTCGTCTGGCTGCGGGGCCGCTGCCAGATCTGGCTGCCGGGATGCTGGCTTGCTCGCAGCGCAGGGCGGCGATGGCGTCTGCACCGCGGATGGTCCATCTCATGCCTGAGAGTTTCAGGCGCTGGCCGATGACCGCTTTGCAGCCGGACTCGACGGCGCCGGAGCCGACGAACAGGCCGCATTGGCGGAACCACTTGTAGCGCATGCGGGGAGCGTTGTGCTCGAAGTAGCCCAGGGCGGTCTCGACCTCGTCTTTCTTGACGCCGGCGAGGGGGTACTTGCGGGCGGCGGCGCAGATGCCGTCGATGTACCCGTAGTCGAGGTCTTCGAGGCGGGCGGCGAGCCATTCATCCTTGCCGTCGCCGAGCATGAACTCCAGGCTCCTGGCCAGGTCATGCAGGTGCTCGCGGGCGTGGTAGAGGTCCACGATCTGGGTGGCCCCGGGGAATCTGGCGGCGACGGTATTCCAGATCCAGGCGGCGCCGTCGCCGAGGATGGTGAGCTGGCGGACGTGGTCCGCGCCGCGGGCGGCACCTTCGGCCTGGACTAGGTCCGCGAACACGTGCACGGGCTCAAAGGTGGCGATGTAGCTGGACGAGCCGGGGTCCCGGACGGGGTATCCCCCGTCGTCGAGCTGGTCCTGGGTGAAGAAGACGGCGAGTTTGACCTCGCGGGTCCGGGCCCGGCCGTCCTCGCCCTTGCCCTCGCGTCCGGCGGTCTCGGTGGCCCGCATGCAGACCCCGGTGCCGTCGACCGCCCCGTAGAGCTTGTCCGGCAGCGGCGACGGGGCCAGCGGCACCAGTTTCCGGGCGATGATTAAAGCCGCCCGGTGCTGGCTGCTGCTGGCCTTGGCGGTGCCGCTGGCCTCGGCGGCCCGCTCCACGCGCTTGACGGTCAGGTGCACCCCGGCCAGGTCTTCCAGCAGCCCGGCGGCCTTCTCGAACGGTGCGGTCGCGGCGGCCCGGTCGTTCATCGCCTGGAGCCCTGGTGACATAGACGCTCCGGCCACCCCCAGATCGGCGTCCCTGGGCGCGAAGCCGTGCTTGCATTCCCGGCAGTGATACCAGGCCCGGTCGAGGGTGACCGGGCCGAGGACGGTGTCGAAGGTCTTGTCCCGGTAGGCGGCGAATTCCGCCTGATGCCCCTGCCCGCACGGCACCCGCGGGCCGCGGTAGCCCCGGTCGGCCGACAGCAGCTCCCCGAGCATGCCGGCGCCGAGCTTGAGCATCCCGGCCCGGATAACCGCCTCAGCGGCCTCCATGCTGCCGCCGCAGCCGATGGCCTTGGCCGCCTCCGCGGCCAGCCGCGCTAGCTCAGCGGACGCCTCCGCCGCGAGCGCGTCCCGGAGCCCCCTTTTTCCCCTCCCCGCGGGACAGGTGAACTACCGGCGGCCGCGCCGGGCGGCGCCGGGCGGCCCTCGCAGATCGCCTCGTTCACCTGCACGATCTGCTCGGTCACCGCCGCAAACTGCTTGTAGGCGTCCGTCTCGCGGCGCACCTTGCCCAGCTCCGCGGCGGTCAGCTGCCTGGTTCGCGTCCGGCCGCCCTCCGACCGCGTCCATAGGTACCGCGGCCCGTGCCCGGGATGATCTGGGGCCGCGCACGCGCAGTTCGGCTTGCCGCAGCGCCGGTAGGTCTCGCTGACGCTGCCCGGGCGGAAATCCCCGGTCCCGGCCAGCTGCTCATACAGCCGGTCGCGCCGGCGTTCAAGCTCGTCAAGCGGCTCAGGCATCCTAGCTCCCGATCTGGAAGTGTGATCACTTCCAGATTACTGCGTCAGCCTGCGCCAATCCAGGACCCCTACGGAACTGACGTGCACCC
>Ga0310037_10000133_pt1 | contig 61720 bp, 51 predicted proteins | sample Sb_taG_11_FD_200239 | JGI IMG/M metagenome (GOLD analysis project Ga0310037, IMG submission 200239) | Peat soil microbial communities from Weissenstadt, Germany - Sb_50d_3_AS metaG (v2) (version 2) | ecosystem: Environmental > Terrestrial > Soil > Wetlands > Peat | place: Germany: Weissenstadt... | reverse complement strand
CATACATCATCTGCTACGGTAGCGGCCGGTGGCATCCCGACCAGCCGCATCAGCACAATGTGGGGCCCAATTTCAGGCTAGCCGCCGAGGCCAAGCGGCAGGAGATCGTAACGCGGCTCGGGACCGCCGCGCGAATGAGCACGATCGTATTCGAATACACTCCGACCGAGGCCGAGTTGAGGGCCGTGCTTAACCGGCCGTATCCGCAGCCTGTCAAGGAGCTGTACATTTTCTCTCACGGATGGGAGGAGGGTGTAAACCTCGGCGGTCCGGACCCCGGTGGCGAGAGGAAACTGCCCGACATTCCGCAGCAGCGGCAGCTAACCCCAGAAGATCTTGCCAACTACCATATCCACTGGGCAGCCGAACCTGAGGTAGTACTGTACGGCTGTCAGACTGGCAAGTCCGGGTCGGAGCCCGGCTCACTGCCGTTTGCGCAAAGCATGAGCGATGCGCTTGGGGTGCCGGTGAAGGGGTCGACGACGTATACCCACTTCGCATCCGGGCAGTTCGGCCTACGACAGGTGCCTGACAAGCCTGGCAAGATCAAAGAATTCACGCCAAGTGCGTCGCTGGTTGGCACCCACATGACCGAGGTCGAGCGCCTAGCGAACCTGATTATGGTGAAACTCACCATGAAGGGTGGGCTGCTGACAGCCATGAAGAATCGCAGTGATGCAAGTGCTCTGCGTGCTCAGATGGAGCAGCACCTCGCATGGCTGCAACAAGTACTCGGCGACACTCGCCTCGCCATTCCCGACCGGGCCGCCGTGCAGGCGAAGGTCGCTGCGCTGGTCAAGCGCGCCGACGATGCGCTGGCTGCCCCATAGGATCGGCGCACCAAGGCGCTTGGATTCATCCGATCGACAAGACGTTATCTATGCGGCTGCCGGGAGCGTGTCGATGCCGACGTACCGGAACAGGGTCTGCATGCCGATGCGCAGGTTCTCGTAGCCGCGGTCGAAGGGGTCCAGATCTTGGGCTTGCGGCCCATGCGGGGGCTGCGGACCCCGGCCAGGATCGGCGCGATGACGTGGTCGCGGAGCGCGAGCAGTCTGATCAAAGCCGCATCGGGTGTCAATCGCACAGCGGGTAGTTCCCGCAGGTCGAGCCCCTGCTATGCTGCTCCCTCGAGACTGCCTCGGAGCAGGAATCCCCAGCTCAGGTGCGGAGACCCAATTCCCGGCACTTGCCCGGCGGAACCGCCTGCCTTGGCGCACACGATGCAGCACCGGCCGGATCAGCCGGTTGTATACCGCGCGGGCCGGAGCAAGGGCCGATTCCGCAAGTTATAGCGACGGATGATGCTCTTGGTCAGTTACGCCCGGAATGGGCCTTTAATTCGCGATCCTGAGCGCCTCGCCATCGACGACGACTTCATCGCCCTCGGCGACCGGACAAGCGGGTCAAAGGCGCCCCTTGACAGCTCTGCCTGCCGCAGTGAAGATTGAAATCAGCGACGGGAGGAGTGTAGCAAGGTGCACGCGTTTCGAGGGTAATTTCGTGCGCTCGAACAGCCTTAATCCTGTAGTCCTTCTAGATTTCTATTCTAATTCGGGCACGTGAATACCTATCGGGACGGCAGTGATGACGACTCCGACATATCCGGGCGTCTACATCCAGGAACTCCCAAGCGGAGTTCACACGATTACCGGCGTGGCGACGTCTATTGCGGCCTTCATCGGCTGGGCGCCGCAGGGACCTGTCGGGCAGCCGACGCTGGTGCAGAGCTGGGGTGACTTCCAATCGCAGTTCGGCGGCCTGTACGGCGGGGTGTATCTCGGCTACGCGGTCAGCCAGTTCTTCGCTAACGGCGGCCAGCAGGCTTATATAGTGCGGCTCGCCGACGGTGCGACGATTGCGGGCGGCGAAGACACAGCGAGCAACATCCAGCTGTGGGCAAGCAGCGCGGGCGACTGGGCGAACAAATTCTACGTGACCTTCCTGGCCGGCAACCCCTCGGACCACGACAGTTTCGGGATGCAGGTCTACGACGGCAACAACAACCTGCTCGAGTCGTTCATGAACGTGTCCATCGATCCGACCGCTCCGCGCTTCGCGCCCACGGTCATCGACAGCGATTCGCAGTACATCACCTTCCTCGATCCCGCGACCACCCCGCCGCAAGTGCAGCTGCCGATCACGGTGCCGGCGTTCACCACCCCGCCCGCCCTGCCTCACACGCTGACGTTCACTAATCCGGGTTCACCTGGCACGGTCCTCAACGACCCGACCAACGCGAATTTCGCCGACCAGCTTGCCACCAAGGCCCTCGTCCATGCCCTGCTCGACAGTGCTCCCATCGTCAACATCGTCTGCGTGCCGGGGCTGACCACGCAAACCGCGGTCGGCGCCACCGCCATCGACGCGGTCCAACAGTTCTGTGTCGATGCGCGAGCGTTCTCCATCGTCGACTCGTCGGCGCTCGCCACGGTCACCACCGCCACCCAGGGCTTGCCGAACACCGCCCCCGAGGCTGCGAACTCGGCGATGTATTTCCCGTGGGTATCGGCGCCGGACCCGCTCGTGGGTGGCCGGCTGTCCGACATGCCTCCGTGCGGCCTGGTCGCCGGGGTCTATGCAGCGACCGACGCGTCGCGGGGGGTGTGGAAGGCCCCGGCGGGCCTCGATGCGGGACTCGGCGGCATCGCGGGCCTTCAGTACACGCTGACCGACCTTCAGCAAGGAAGCATCAACCCGCACGGCGTGAACTGCCTCCGCTACTTCCCGGCATACAACAACGTCGTCTGGGGCGCGCGCACGCTACTGGGCGCCGATACCGTCGGGTCGCAGTGGAAGTACGTGCCGATCCGCCGATTTGCCCTCTTCCTCGAGTCGAGCCTCTACGACGGCACGCAGTGGGTGGTCTTCGAGCCGAACGACGAGACCCTGTGGGGGCAGATCCGGCTCAATGTCGGTGCCTTCATGCAGGGCCTGTTCCTGAAGGGCGCCTTCCAGGGGACCACGCCTCAGCAGGCGTATTTCGTGAAGTGCGACGCCGAGAATAATCCGCAGTCGTCGATCAACCAGGGCATTGTGACTATCGAGGTCGGATTTGCGCCGCTGTACCCGGCCGAGTTCGTCATCATTCAGATCCAGCAGATGATGGCGGGCCTCGCCTAGACCCCCGGAGGCAACACGTGGCCCAGTTCTCTGTCAACGCGCAGCGGCTCGATCCGTACAAGAACTTCAAGTTCAGGCTGAAGTGGGACGGAAAGTACGTTCTCGGCTGCAGCAAGCTGTCCGGCCTGAAACGGACCACCGAAGTTGTCGAGCACCGCGAGGGCGGCGACCCGTCGACGTCTCACAAGTCACCTGGCCGGAACAAATTCGAGGCGCTCACGCTGGAACGCGGGCGGACCCAGGACCCGGAATTCCACAACTGGGCCGGCCTCGTGTGGAACTTCGGCGCCGGCCTGGGGGCAGAAGTCTCGCTGGCCAACTTCCGCAAGGAAATGTATCTCGAGTTCTACAACGAGGCCGGGCAACTCGTGCTTGCTTACAAGATCTACCGGTGCTGGGTGTCGGAGTACCAGGCGCTGCCCGACCTTGACGCCAACGCCAACGCGGTCGCCATCGAGCACATCAAGATCGAGAACGAGGGCTTTGAGCTGGACACGAGCGTTACCGAGCCGCTGGAGCCGACCCTCACTATCGTGAGCACATAACGATGCGAGAGCTGGCGGAGCGCGAGCTCCTCGACATCTGGGACCGCGGATCTGATCTTCACCTGATGGACCGCAGCTTGATCGCCCTGCATGCCGCATTCCCCGCGACGTCTTACCACACCCTCGCCGGCTGGCCGCTCGGCGCGCGGAACCGGGCTCTGGCCGAGTTGTTCGGGAACTGGTTCGGGCCTGGGCTTGAGGCATGGGCAGCGTGTGATGCCTGCGGAGAGCAACTCGAGTTCGAGATGGACACCCGGATGCTCATCGCGCAAGACGCGGTGCCCGCGACCGCGGATTCGGCGGTAGCCGCGACGGTCGGCTCGCACCGCTTCCGCCTGCCCTCAAGCCGCGACCTCGCACTGGCCGCACGGGAGCCGACCGCCGAGCTCGCAGCGGCCAGCCTGCTTCGGATCTGCTGGATCGGCAGCGGCGAGGCACCTTCCTTCTCCGATCGGGAGATCGAAGAGGCCGGCGAGCAGCTCGCGCTGGCCGATCCGCTCGCCGAGGCGCGCGTGCGGCTCACCTGCCCGGGCTGTGGCCGCGAGTGGGACGACACGCTGGACCTAGCGCTGTTCGTCTGGGCCGAGGTCGAGGCACGGGCGAAGCGGCTACTGCTGGACGTGTCTCAGCTGGCCTGTGCCTATGGCTGGACCGAAGGGGAGATTCTCGCCCTGAGCGAGCGGCGTCGGCGGTTCTATCTGGACGCGGCGTATCCGTGACCGGCTATCTGCAACGCCTGGTGACCACGGCCGTCCAGGGGAAGGTCGGGGTCCGTCCCATCGTGCGGCCACCGAGGATCGGGCCCGGTGCCGAAGAGCCGGCGTGGACGGAGTTCGCCGATGAGGCAGAGCCTCACCTCGGCGAGGGCCCGGTTCCTGCCGAGGGTCCGGCTCGTGGCCAGGGCCCGGCTTCTGGCGAGGCCACGCCGGCACCGGCAGCGACTCCGGTTTCCGACGGCCCGGCGCCCGGCAACGACCGGCCCCCGCCGGCCGCCGGTCACGTCCGCGATCGGACGGCCGCCGAGCCGTCCCCGGTGCCGGAGATCATGACGCTGCTTTTCGGTGAGACGCCGGCCGCGGACCCGGCCACGCCGGTCCCTGCCGCCAGAACCGGCAGCGTCGCCCGCCCCACGGTCGCGCGCCGATCGCGGTCCGGCCCGCCCGCGGACCACTCGAGCGGTCCGGCTCGTGAGCGCAACACCCCGGCCGATCCCACTCGCTCCGGTTTCCAGCCGGTGACGTCCCGGCCCGGCCCGGCCGCGCTCCCCCCATTCAGGCAGGAGCCCCAGCGCTTGGCGGGGCCTGCGAGGTCCAGACGCGCCGAGCGAGCCGACCGCGATGATGTGGAGATCCACATCGGCCGCATCGAGGTGACGGCGGTCTCGCCTCCCCCGGCCGCGCCAGTGGCCAAGGCCGCGCGGAAGTCGATCAACCTCAGCGAATACCTGCGCAACGGGAGATGAGGGTCAGGCATGAGCAACGCCCTCGCCATCTCAGCCGTCAGTGCGGTGCTGCAGTACTGGCTGACGCAGGTGTTCGGCAGCTCCCCCGCGCTGAGCAGCGTGATCGTCAGCGCGAAGGCCCCGGACATCCTGCAGACCGAGATCGCGGCGGCCGGACCCCAGATGCGCATGAACGTGTTCCTGCATCAGGTCACCCACAACGCGGCCTGGCGCAACATGGAATTGCCCTCGCTGGCCGCCGACGGGTCGACGCAACAGTCGAGCCCGCCCCTCGCCCTGGACCTGCACTACATGATGACCGCCTACGGAACGGAGGACTGTGAGGCTGAGGCGCTGCTTGGCTACGCCGTTCTCATGCTGCACGACAACCCGGTCCTCGCGCGCGCTGACATCGCCACCGCCCTGCAGAACCTGCCGCCCGCGCAGCCCCTGGCGACCGCGCTCACGACCACCGGCCTAGCCGACCAGATCGAGATGATAAAGGTCACGCCGGAGTCACTGGGACGCGAAGAGATGGCCTGGATATGGGCGGCCCTGAAGTCCGACTACCGCCCGACTTACTTCTTCCTGGTGTCACTGGTGCTGATCAAGTCGCCAGCCATGACGCTCTCGGCCCTGCCCGTCCTGCAACGTAACATCAGCGCCCAGCCCGGGCTTGGGACCGGCCTGCCGACGCTTTCGGCCGTGATACCGCCCAACGGGCAGCCGGCGGCGCAGCTCGGCGACACGGTGACGGTTTCGGGCGCGGGGCTGGCTGGCGCCACCAACGTACTGCTCACCAATGCACGCCTGGGCATAAGCCAGACGCTGCCGGCGACGGCCGGCTCCTCCGAGGAGTCGATCCAGTTCACGGTGCCGAACCCGGCCCTGCCCCCGCCGCAGCCAGACCCGACAGACCTGCCGGCGGGGATGTATTCCCTGTCCGCCACGTTCTCCGTGGCCGGCCAGACCACGGTCAGCAACAGCCTCCCGATGTCGATCTCGGCCACGATCGACGCCACCTGGGCACCAGGAACGCTGACCCACGGATCTAAGGTGGCCGTCAGCGTGCCGTGCGCGCCCTACCTGCGGCCCGGACAAGAGGTGTCGCTGCTCATCGGCGGCCAGCAGGCTCCGGCCGACCCGTTCACGACGCCGACGAGATCGCCCTCGTTCACCTTCGCCACGCTCCAATCCACCGACGGGTCGGCGGTGCCGGTCCGCCTCCGGGTCGACGGCATCGACAGCCCCATCCTCGACCTGACGTCGGCGACGGCCAGCTTCACCGGACCAGCCGTGACGGTGGCGTGATGACCTCATGCGCCGCCGGGACCTCATGGAGCGAGGCGAATCAGGCATATCTGGTAGCCGAGTTCACCCGGCTGAAACGACTCCTGACCACAGGGAACGGCAACGGGGACGCAGCCGCCGGCGCACCCGCAGCCGGTCTGGACCCACCGCCGGCGATCAATGTACTAGCGGAGCTATTCGGCCTGAGTGAGTTCGAGCGCGACATCGTCCTGCTGGCCGCGGGAACGGAGATGGACTCCCAGATTGCCGAGCTCTGCCCTCGGCTCACCCTCGGCGTGGCACTCGCCGTCCTCCCCGAACCGCATTGGAGCGCGCTGAGCCCCGGCCGGCCGCTGCGGGAGTTCGAGCTGATCCGGGTCGAGGCCGAGCGGGGCCTGACGTCGGCCGCGGTGCGGATCGACGAGCGGGTGCTGCACTACCTAGCCGGACTCAACCCGCCCGATCCGCGCATCCGCAGCCTGGTCAAGCCCATCCCCGCCCCGGCGGTCGGCGCCGTAGCGAGCGAGCATGCCTGCGTCGCCGAGAAAGCCCTGACCCTGCTAGTCGGCCGGCCGACGGCGGTACGCCTGATCCAGCTGTGTGGCGACGACCCTGACGGGCAGGAGGACGTGGCGGCGCTCATCGCGCTCGGGTGCGGCTGCCAGCCGTTCGCCGTTCGGGTGGAGGAACTGCCGCCGCCCGGCCCCGATCTCGACATGATTGCCGCCCTCTGGCGACGCGAGGCTCTCCTGCTGCCGGCCCTGTTGCTCGTGCAAGCCGGGCCCACCGGTCTGACCCCGGCCGCGCGACAGCTCGTCGGGCATCTGCCGGGATTGGCGATCGTCGCCTGCCGGGAAACCGTGCACCTAAGTGCCGCCTCGCTGCGCTTTGACGTCGACAAGCCCCCGCCCGCCGAGCAACGGCGGCTGTGGGGCGACGCGCTCGGCGACCCTGTGCAGGCCCTCGACGCCGAACTCGACGTCGTGTCCGAGCAGTACCGCTTCAGCGCACGGGAGATCCGTGCCACTGGCACACTGCTCGCCGCCTCGGCCGGGCCGGCCGATACCGCTGAGCTATGGGACACCTGCCGGCTGCTCGCGCGTCCCCGGCTGGAGGGCCTGGCCCAGCGTCTGACACCGAAGTCGCGGTGGGAGGATCTCGTCCTGCCCGAGGCGCAGATGCAGACCCTGCGCCACCTGGCCGCCCAGGTGCGTCACCGGCTGCAGGTCTACGAGACCTGGGGCTTCTCCGCCCTGGGCCGACGCGGGCTCGGCGTGAGCGCCCTGTTCGCCGGAGACAGCGGAACCGGCAAGACGATGGCCGCCGAGGTGCTGGCCCACGAGCTGGAGCTCGACCTGTACCGCATCGACCTGTCCGCAGTCGTCAGCAAGTACATCGGCGAAACGGAGAAGAATCTCAGGCAGGTCTTCGACGCCGCGGAGCTAGGCGGATCGATCCTGCTCTTCGACGAGGCAGATGCGCTGTTCGCCAGGCGGGGGGAAGTGAAGGACAGTCACGACCGCTACGCCAACGTGGAGGTGGCGTACCTTCTCCAGCGCATGGAGTCCTACCAGGGGCTGGCCATCCTGACTACCAACCTGAGGTCCTCGCTGGACCGCGCCTTCACCCGCCGCCTGCGTTTCACGATCCACTTCCCGTTCCCCGACGTCGAACAGCGCGAGCGGATCTGGACCCAGGTCTTCCCGGCCGCGGCCCCCACCAAGGGAATCGAGCCGGCCAAACTGGCCCAGCTCAAGGTGACGGGCGGCAACATCAGGAACATCGCGATGAACGCGGCGTTCCTCGCCGCCGAGACCGGGGAGCCGATCGGCATGGCTCATCTGCTCGAGGCGGCGGGCCTCGAGGCGGACAAGCTCGAGCACCCGATCTCCGACGCAGAAACGAGAGGATGGGCATGAGCCGGATCCGTGTCACCATCGATCAGCTCGTCCTCAACGGGTTCGAAGCAAGTGAGCGCCAAGCCGTCATCGACGGGCTGCGGGCCGAGCTCACACTGGCCCTCGCCGACCCGCGGTCCAGAACCGAATGGGCCCGGCCCTACCGCACGAACGCGCTGCGGCTGGGCGGCATCCCTGCGGAGCGCGGACCGGCGGGCAGGCGCAGCTTCGGCCGGCAACTCGGCCGCGCTATCGAACGGAGCCTGAAGCGATGACATCCGGCTTCCCCAATTCACCGCGCCTGGTGCGCGGCGGGATCGTGACCATGGACCCCGACACCTCGGCGATCATGAACGTCCTCGCGCTGCAGTACAACCCCGACTCGCTCTCGCGCTCCATGCAGATCCAGAGTCTGCCCGGCAGCCAGGACGGGACCCGCGTCGATGTGCTGCGCCTGCGCGGCCCCGCGATCGAGACCATCAAGCTTGAAGCGGAGTTCGACGCCACCGACGCGCTCGAGTTCCCTGACCAGAATCCCGCCGCGGCTCAGTACGGGCTGCTGCCCCAGCTGGCGCAGCTCGAATCATTGATCAACCCGACGGTGGCAACGCTCCAAGCCGACGACCAGATGGCCAACAACGGCACCCTGGAGATCATCCCGCTCGAGCAGCCCCTCACCTTGTTCGTCTGGAGCAAGAGCCGGGTGATGCCGGTACGCCTGACTGAGTTCTCCGTGACCGAGGAGGCCTTCGACCCGTCCCTCAACCCGATCAGGGCGAAGGTCAGCCTGGGGCTACGCGTCCTTACCGTCGACGACGTGAGCTTCTCACACCCCGCAGCACGGATGTTCATGACCTACCTCGGCAACAAGGAAGGGCTAGCGGCGCAGGCGTCCCGTACCACCCTCAGCGTGCTCGGCATCTCGGGGCTGTCATGACCACTTATCCCTTGCAGGCTCTGATCGCCCTCGGCGCGCTGCCCCCCGTGACCTTTCCCACCGACAGCCGCTACTACGGGTCCTCGACGCTCGAATACACGGACCCGGCCGGCCAGACGATCTCCTATCTCGCACGCCGCTACGTGCCGCAGCCAGGCGCCCCGAACTTCGCGACGGTCGCGCGGCACGTCGTGATGCAGGGCGACCGTCTCGATCTCATCGCGGCCAAATACCTCGGCGACCCCCTCATCTTCTGGGTGATCTGCGATGCCAACGGCGCCATGCGGCCGGCCGGCCTCGTCGAGACACCGGGTTCGGTTCTGCTGATCACCATGCCACAGGGCGTCCCCGGAGGTTTCAGTGCTTAAAGGCGTCCAGCTGAGTCTCCTGATCGGCCCGTTCATCCCGCTGACGGTGCCGCGGGCCGCCCTGGATGCCCTGGAATCGGTCGAGGTGACGGTCCGGGACGTCGGCGGCAGCGGATTTCAGCTGACATTCAGCATCGACAAGCAGTCCCCGCTGCAGATCCTGTTTCTCCTGACTGGCGGGGCTCCACTGCTGTTCATGCGCGTCGTGGTCGTTGTCACGGTCAACGGTACCGCCAACGTGCTCATCGACGGCGTTATCACGAACAACGAGATCTCACCCGGCGATCAGGGTTCCAACTCGACGCTGACCATCACCGGCAAGGACCTGACCGTGCTGATGGACCAATCCAACTGGAGCGGGTTTCCGTTCCCGGCCTGCCCGGCCGAGGCACGCGTCGCTCTGCTCCTGGCCAAGTACGCCATCTTCGGCGTCTTCCCGTTCATCATCCCGAGCGTGCTCACCGACGTCTCGGTGCCGATCGAGCAGATCCCCGGACAGCAAGGCACTGACCTGAAGTACATCCAATTCCTCGCTGAGGAGGCGGGCTACGTGTTCTACCTCGATCCCGGGCCAGCACCGGGTATGAGCCGGGCGTACTGGGGTCCGCAGATCAAGGTGGGCGCGGTCCAGCCGGCGCTCAGCATCGACATGGACGCCTACACCAACGTGGAGAGCATGCACTTCAAGTTCAACCAGGAGCAGAACCGCATCCCGCTGGTCTACATCTATAACCAGGAAACCGGCGTCACGGTCCCCATCCCGATCCCGCCTGTCACCCCCCTGAACCCGCCGCTGGGACTGATCCCGCCGCTGCCGACGAACATCATGGCCGACCTGAAACCATTCCGGGATGACCTGTCCAAACGTCCCATCCCCCAGGCCATCATGATGGGGCTCGCCGCGGCCGCGAAATACTGCGAGGCCGTGACCTGCCAGGGCAGTCTCGACGTGACGCGCTACCGAGGTGTGCTACGCGCTCGCGAGCTCGTCGGCGTCCGCGGTGCCGGCCCCGCCTTCGACGGGCTCTACTACGTCCAGAGCGTGACCCACAAGATCAAGCGCGGGGAGTACAAGCAGAATTTCACCCTGACCCGTAACGGGCTGGTTTCGACGGTAGCGACGGTGAGCCCATGACTGAGCCAGCGCAAGCCTCCCCGGACGGGGACTCGTCCCGTCCGCACTACTACGGCAAATACCGGGGCACGGTCCTGGTCAACGTCGACCCGATGCAGATCGGCCGGATCATGGCGCAGGTGCCGGACGTTCTGGGTGAACTACCCTCTAGCTGGGCGATGCCTTGCGTGCCGGCCGCGGGCATTCAGAGCGGTGCCTTCATCGTCCCGCCCATCGGCTCACAGGTCTGGATCGAGTTCGAGCAGGGAGACCCCGACTACCCCATCTGGACCGGCGGATTCTGGGGGCTGGTCGCGGATGTGCCGGTACTTGCCACGGCACCGCCAGCGATCCCGCTCGGGCAGAACATCGTCATCCAGACCACGGGGCAGAACTCGCTCATCCTCAGCGATGCCGTGCCGTCGCCGGCGACCGGCGGAATCATTCTCAAGGGCGCCAGCGGCGCGATGATCGTCGTCAACGAAACCGGTATCTACCTGAGCAACGGCCAGGGTGCCACGATCACCCTTATCGGCCCGACCGTCGCGATCAACGTCACTGCGCTCACCGTCGCCGGGCCGTAGCGGGACAAGGAGATCTGTCATGCCGGGACCCGTCCTGCACGCCGGTGCTGTCGTCACCTGCGCCCACGGTGGCATGGCTACGCCCACCGCGCCGAGTCCCGTGGTCCTCGTCTCCGGGATGCCGATCGCGACCATCGCCGCCCCGTACGCCGTCGCAGGCTGCGCCTTCGTGCCGCCCGCCGGCAACGGCCCCTGCGTGACCGGCCAGTGGGTGGTCGGCGCCATCCAGGTCCTCTCGCAGGGCCAGCCCGTGGCCATCATGACCGGGACCTCGGTCTGCGCGCCGACCGGAACACCCCTCGTCCCCGTCTCGGCCCAGACCCTGGTGATCGCGACATGACCGCGAGGACGATGCGATGAACGTCAACTTTCCGTATCAGTTCGACGGCCGTGGCCGCACGCTGGACCCGGGCGCCAGCTATCTCGAGCAGCTTGTCGAGCAGGTGCTGTTCACCTCGCCGGGCGAGCGGGTGAACCTGCCCGACTTCGGCAGCGGCCTGCTGCAGCTCGCCTTCGCGCCGAACAGCGCGGAGATGGCCGCCGCCACGCAGTTCTCCGTGCAAGGCGCGCTGCAGAAATGGCTGAGCGGGTACCTGACGGTTCAGTCGGTCCTCGTTACGATCGAAGAGGCCACGCTCACCGTCACGGTCAGCTATTCGCCGCTCAACACGGACGTCACCCAGGTGCAGACGTTCGTCTATGGCGGCAGCTCATGATCTACGCATGCTGCAACGAGCACCGCCGCGCGGCCGTCCTCGGCTACCCGGCGCTCAACGGCATCGACTACCTCGAGGTTCTCGACCACGAAGCTCCCGTGGGCAGCCCACGCCAGCAGACCCTGCTCGTGCACTGCCTGAAACCCGTACCGGCCGGTCTGGGCCCGGCCAACGTCTATATCGTCGGCGGCGAGAGCATCACCGGCATCACGGCCGTCTGGGTCGCTCCCGCATCCGACCCGCCCCCGCAAGCTCTCCCCACGGAGGCCGCCTACTTCACGTCCCTGCCCGACGCCGCGAATACCCTCGTCGTCCGGACCAGCGTCGCAGGCGACTTCTCGCCGTACTGCCTGCGGCTGGTCAACGAGGCCGAGGAGGCCGCGCAGGACCCGTTCACGGTCACCGAGGCACTCGCGGGGTTCGACCCGCTACTGGCCGAGGTCGAGTTCTCCTTCAAGGTCGAGTGCGGTCCCGACTTCGACTGCGCCCCGGCGGTCCTCGACTGCCCGCCGGCGCTGCCCGCCCCGCCGCCCATCAACTATCTCGCCAAGGACTACGGATCCTTCCGGACGGTACTGCTGGACCGGCTGAACCAGCTGCTGCCGACCTGGACGGGCACCAGCGAGGCCGACCTGGGGGTGGTGCTGGCCGAACTCCTGGCCTACGTGGGCGACCAGCTGAGCTACCAGCAGGACGCGGTCGCGACCGAGGCCTACCTGATGACCGCGCGCAGCCGGATATCTTTGCGCCGCCACGCGCTGCTCGTCGACTACCCGGTACACGATGGCTGCAACGCCCGGGCCTGGGTCTGCGTGACGGTCGGCGCACCGGTCGGCACACCGGTCACCCTCCACCACGCGGCCACTCGCTTCTACACCGCCGCGCCTGGCATGCCCGCGAACCTGAAGGTGGACGCAGGCAACGAAGCGGCGGCCCTCCTGGCGGGTGTCGTGGCCTTCGAGCCGATGGACGACGCGACCCTGTTCTTCGAGCACAACCAGATGCAGTTCTACACCTGGGGCGACACGGACTGCTGCCTGCCGCGGGGAGCCACCGAGGCCACGCTGCTCAAGACGTACCCGAACCTCCAGGCAGGGGACGTGCTGATCTTCCAGGAGATGGTCGGCCCGCAGACCGCGGTCGCGGCCGACGCGGACCTGCGGCACCGGTGCGCGGTGCGGCTCACCGCGGTCACCACCACCGACGGCCAGGGGAATCTCCTCGTCGACCCGCTTTTCGAGGAGGGCACCGGGAAACCGATCACATCGGCCGCCCAGAAGGCCACGCCGGTCACCGAGATCCGTTGGTCCGCCGAGGACGCGCTGCCCTTCCCGGTCTGCATCTCCTCGCCGTTCCGCGATGCGACCGGCACGCTGCCGGACCCGCCGCCCCCGGTCAGCGCCGTCTTCGGGAACGTCGTGCTGGCCGACCAGGGCCTGACCATGCCGGCGGCCGACCTGCCGACCGTACCCGAACCCAGGCTGTTCATCCCGGCCGTGGCGGGTAACGGCTGCGAGCCCGCGGCGCCCACCGCGCTCCCCGTCCGGTTCTGGCCGCGGCTGGCCGAGGGACCCGTCACGCAGGCCGTGCCGCTACCGCTGGCCGGGGCCCCCGTCACGCCGTCCGCGGTCGCGCTGGTCACCCAGGGAGCCATCAGCCTCTCCGACGGGGCCGGTTTCACCGCGCTGACGGTCACCGCCAAGGACCCGTCCACCTGGCCGCAGTATTTCGGGATCAGGGTCACCGGTAGCACGACCAGCGGGAACATCGATCTCGCCGTGCTGTTCTGCCCGGGCGGGAACGCTCCCCCCGGGATGCCAGTGGCCGTCGTGCTCGAGCAGTTCACCGACCTGTCCCTGACGCCAGGCACGGCGGACAGCGTGACGGCTCGCATCAACGGGACATCCCAGTTCGTCTTCGTCCCGGCCGGCTATACGCCCCCGATGAACACGCCGGCCACCTTCCCCGCCGCCCCGACCATGCTGTCCGCGACCGGACCGGTCGTACTCGAAGATGCCAGCCCCAGCCATACGCCGTACCTGACGCTGCAGGCGACCAACCCGGCGGCCTGGCCCCCGCTGTTCGGCGTCTTGGCCCAAGGAGACATCTCGAAGCCGGACCAGTTCAACCTGGTCCTGGTGTACCAGCCACCCGACGGGGGGGTCGGCGTTCAGACCCCTGTCGTCGCCGAGCAGTTCACCGGCGTCCAGCTCGACACCGCGGCGACGCAGATCAACATCCCAGCCAGCCCAATCACCGTGCAGAGCTTCCAAGACCAGCCCAACCCGACGCTGTCCGCGTCGGAGCTGATGAGCTACGACGCGGCCCAGGCGGTTCCCGCGATCAGCCTGACCAGCACCTACGAGGGCAATCCCCCGGTCACCTGGACCGCGGTGCCCGACCTGCTCGCCAGCGGCCCTCTCGATACCGCGTTCGTCGTCGAAGTCGACACTGACGGCACCGCGCACCTGCGTTTTGGCGACTCGACCAACGGCTTGTTCCCCGCCAGCGGCACCGCATTCACGGCCACGTACCGGGTCGGTAACGGCACCGCCGGGAATGTCGGCGCCGCCACCCTCACCCAGTTCGCCGCGGACCCGGACGTCGTGTCCTGCGTCAATCCGCTGCCCGCCAGCGGCGGCGTCGACCCGGAGACGGCCGACCAGATCCGGCGGCGCGCCCCGCAGGCGTTCCTCACTCAGGAACGCGCGATCACCATGACGGACTATGACAATGTGACCAAGGCCAGCCCGCAGGTCGAAGACGCAGCCGCGACGCTGCGCTGGACCGGTAGCTGGTACACGGCGTTCATCACCGCGGAACCCGCCAGCGGCGGTGACCTCGCCACGGCGCTGCGGACCAGCCTCAGGCGGTACGTCAACCGTTACCGCCTGGCCGGACAGGACCTCAAAATCGAGGGGCCGGACTACGTCTCACTCGAGATCAAGCTTGGCGTGTGCGTGGACCCGAGCTACTTCCAGAGCGACGTCAGGCAATCCCTGCTCACCGTCCTGGGCAGTGGCACCCTGCCGGACGGGCAGCCGGCCTTCTTCGCACCCGGCCGCTTCGTGCTCGGACAGACCGTCTACCTCAGCCCGATCTACCAGGTGGCCAGGGCGGTCGCCGGCGTCCTCACCGTCACCGCGGAAGAGTTCCAGCCGCAAGGAACCCACACCAAGGCCTACCTGCACCGTGGCGCGATCCCCATCGGGCCCGCTCAGGTCGCGCGGATGGATAACGACCCCAGCCTGCCCGATCACGGTCAGCTGACCCTCGTACTGCAAGGCGGGAAGTGACGCCGTGACCAGCAAGTCAACGGGATGCACCTGCGGCTGCTGCGCGGGCACCAGCGTGCAGACCCCCGGGGGAGAAAGCAACCTCCCCGGGTTGCCGGCCGTGGCCTACCGGACCGGCACCTGGCCAACCTTCAAGGAATCCATGCTGGCCCGGTTGTCCAGCGCGGACTACCCGGCGCTGAGCTACCTCAAGACCCGCGACGACGATGACTTCAGCATCGCGCTGATCGACGCGGCGGCCGTCATGCTGGACATCCTGACCTTCTACCAGGAGCGCCTGGCCAACGAGAGCTACCTGCGCACCGCCACCCAGCTCGACTCGCTGACCCAGCTCAGCCGGCTCATCGGCTACCAGCCCACACCCGCTATCGCCGCGTCCACCTACCTCGCCTTCACCATGCGGACAGCGACCGGCCTGCCGCCGGACCCGACCACCGCGGCCATCACCATCCCGGCAGGCACGCAGGTGCAGAGTGTCCCGGCGCAGGGACAGACACCCCAGTCGTTCCAGACCTCCGCCGACATCCTGGCCAAGCCGGACTGGAGCGCGCTGCCCGTGCTGGCCGGCCGGCCCTGGCCAGCCAGGCCCGGCGCCACCAGCGTCTACCTCGCGGGCACGGCGACCCAGCTGCAGCCGGGCGATGCCATCCTGATCGTAGCCTCCGACACCCCAGCGGCCGACCAGCTCCAGGTCCGGCTGGTCAGCTCCGCGACGGCCGACACCGTTAATCAGCGGACGCTGATCACGTGGACCGGCGGGCTCCCGCTCAGCTTCACGCGGGCATCGAGCCCAGCGGTCTACGCCCTGCGCCAGCGGGCGTCCTTGTTCGGCTACAACGCCGTGAACCCCCTCATGCTCGCGAAAAAGACCCAGGAAGAGCTCGAGAGCCTCAATCTCATCAGCACGGGCGGCACGCCCGAATGGAACTTCCAAGAGCCAGGCACGGGGGTCGTCGACCTGGACGCCGTGTACGCCAAGGTGACGGCGGGAGGCTGGCTCGTGCTGATCAGCCCGGACGCCAGCGGATCGGGATTGCTGGGGGCCGCCGGGTCGATCGCGTCGGTCGCCACCATCAGCCGCTCCGGCTACGGCGTCAGCGCGAAGATCACCCGTGTCGTCCTGACCTCGGATGCCGGTCTCCCCGGCTTCTATACCGCCACCCGGAACACCTCGGTCCTCGTCCAGAGTGAACAACTACCCCTGGGCAGCCAGCCGCTCGACCATCCGCTCTACGGCAGCGTCGTCGACCTGGACGTCGTCCGGACCGATCTCGCGGGCGTGACCGCCATCGCCATCACCGGGAACAGCCAGTCACTCACCCTCAACAAGGATGCCGCGCCGATCCCGTTCACACCCGACGACCCTAACGCCGTCCCCGTCTCACTGGCGGCAGGCGCCACCCTGACCGTCCTGCGCCCACCGGACAACCTGAACCCGGACGGTTCGGCTGCCTCCTGGGAGCACGCCACGCAGAAGCTCACCCTGTCCGTGGCCGACACCAACGGCAGGAGCGGGACCGTATGGGCCGCGCTGTCCGACTTCACCCTGGGCCCGCCCGCGGCCAGAGCTCCGGTCGTGCAGGAGTTCGCGCTGATCAACGGGATATCGGTCCAGGCCTCGCCGTTCCCGCACACCCGTATCCAGCTGCAGAAACCCCTGGTCAATTGCTACGACCGGACCGTCACCACCATCAACGCGAACGTCGGCCCCGCCACGGCCGGCAGCGCGGTCACCGAAGTCATGGGCAGCGGATCCGCATCAACCGCCAACCAGGAGTTCAACCTCAAACAGTCACCCCTCACCTACGTCCAGGCGCCCACCCCGACGGGTCGGCAGAGCACTCTTCAGGTTCGCGCCAACGGGGTCGCCTGGACGGCGGTCGCCAGCCTTTACCAGCAGGGCAGCGGGGCTCGGGTGTACACGACCCTGGACCTGCCCGGGGGCGGCACCCTCGTCGAGTTCGGCGACGGCGTGGAAGGAGCGACCCTGCCGACCGGGCAGAACAACATCCAGGCCAGCTACCGGGTCGGCTCGGGAGCGGGCGGCAACGTCGCGGCCGGGACGATCACCACCCTGGTCGATCGCCCCGTCGGGGTGAGCGGCGTGACCAACCCGCTGCCCGCCACCGGCGGTCAGGACGCCCAGTCCCCTGACGACATCCGCGCCAACGCGCCGCAGTCGGTGCTCACGCTCGGCCGGGCCGTCTCGATCACCGACTACCAGGACCTCGCCGCCAGCTTCGCCGGCATCGCGAAGGCCTGCGCCACGTGGATCCCGAGCGGCGCCTACCGCGGGGTCCTGCTGACCGTCGCCGGCGCCGGCGGCGCGGCGCTCCCGGCCGGAAACCCCACCCTGGCCAACCTCGTCACCGCCCTGCAGAACTACGGCAACCCCAACGTCGCCGTGCGGGTGCAGTCGTTCCTGGAAACCACCTTCCGGCTCGCCGCCGACGTCCGTTACGATCCCGCCTACGTGCAGACCGCCGTCCAGGCCACGATCCTGCAGACCTTGAAGCAGACCTTCAGCTTCACTGCCCGGTCCTTCGGGCAAGGCGTATCAGGCGACGAAATCGCCGCGCTCATCCAGGGCATCGCCGGGGTGGTAGCCGTCAACGTGACGGCGCTGAGCGTGGTGGCCACCAGTAAGGCCGGGGACATCGGCTCGGCGGCCTATTCCGTCTCCGCCTACAACGCCTGGATGGCGGGCTCCCTCACGCAGCCGCTCCCGCGCCCCTGCAGTGGCTCCCGCACGTCCATCTGCCCCTACATCCCCGTCGCGACGCCCAACGTGCTGCCCCTGCCCGCCGAGATCCTGGTCCTCGACCCGGACCCGAAGAACGTCCTGCTGGGGGTGATGACGTGAGCTCCGGCCTCTTCGCGCTCCTGCCCGCCGTCTACCGGCTCCGCGACGCCCAGATCGCCCAGTCGCAGCAGCTGGAGCGGGGACCGCTCGAGTCCCTGCTCATGGTCATCGACGAACAGGTCGCCATCGTCGCCGACGACCTCACCCAGCTCTACGAGGACCAGTTCATCGAAACGTGCGCCCCGTGGGTGATCCCCTACATCGGGGACCTGATCGGCTACCAGTCGGTCCGGGGAATCGCTCCCGCGATCGACAACCCCCGCGCCGAGGTCGCCCAGACGATCTCGTTGCGCCGGCGCAAGGGAACCGTGCTGGTCCTGGAGCAACTCGCCAGGGACGCCACCGGATGGGGCGCCCACGCGGTGGAGTTCTTCCAGGTGCTCGGGGACACCCAGTACCTGAACCACGTGCGGCCACGCAACTACTACGCGCCGGACCTGCGCCGGTGGCAATCCGGTTTGTACCTGGACAGCGCCTTCGACCGGACGTCGCACCGGGTCGACGTCCGGCGGATCAGCAGCGGGCGCGGTCGCTACAACATCCAGAACGTAGGCGTCTTCCTGTGGTCCCTCGGCGCGTACGGCATCACCGACGCTCCGGTGACGCCGGCCGCGACCAATACCGCGGGCGGCGCCCAGTGCTGCCGCTTCAGCTCGCTGGGCATGGACATGCCCCTGTTCCACCGCGCGCTATCGCAGGGTGAGCAGATCAGCGCCGCGGCGGAGCCCGTCAACGTCGCCGCCCGCCTCCGTCGCCGGGTGCTGTGCGCGGACCTGCTGGCCGGCGTCGGCGCCCAGTTCTACGGGCCGGCCGGCAGCCTGCTGCTCACCCTCGATGGCACCGTGGTCAACCCGTATCAGATCAAGGTCGCCAACCTGTCCGGGCCCGACGGGGCCTGGGTGAACCTCCCCGCGGACAGCACCTACGCCGTCGTCGTCGACCCGGAGCTCGGCCGGCTGGCCCTGCCGCCGCCGGGCGCCGGCGCGACCGCACCACAGCTGAACGCGACGTATTACTACGGGTTCAACGCCGACCTGGGGGGCGGCGACTACGCGCGCACGGCCAGCTTCGTGGTCGGCGACCGCACCCAGATCTTGCGCTTCCCCGACCCGGCCGCCGCGCCGCCGTACACCACGCTGCCGGGCGCCGTCACCTACGCGCTCGGCCAGCTCACGAACGCCGGCACCGGTGAGGTCGCGGTGGAACTGGCCGACAGCGACACGTACCTGATCGCCGGCCTCACCGTGGACCTGCCAGCGGGCAAGACCCTGGAGGTCCGGGCGGCCGACGGTGCCCGCCCCACGATCCTGCTCGGTGGCGAGATCGCTGTAAGCGGCGACGCGTCCAGCCAGATGGTGCTCAACGGCCTCGTGGTGGCGGCCGGGACCTCCATGGCGCCAGGCAGCCCCACGCCAGCGGCGCTCGTGCACCTTCCCGCCGACCGTCCGGACGGGACGGCCAACCTGCTCAGCGGACTCAGCCTCACCGACTGCACCCTGGTCCCCGGCTGGTCAGTCAGCCCGGACGGTCAGCCCGAGTACGGCAGCGATCCGGTGCTCATCGCCGAGCCAGCGGGCGTGGCCGTGAGCATCACCCGATCTATCCTCGGTGCGATCCGGGCCGACGCGCTCGCCACGGTCGCCGTCAGTGACAGCATCGTCGACGCCACCGGGCGCACGGACGTCGCCTACGCCGCGGTGGACGGAGTCAGCGGCGGCGCGGCCCTGACGCTGTCCGGATGCACCGTCGTCGGGAAGGTCCACGCGGCCCTGCTCTCGCTCGTGTCCGATAGCATCGTGTGGGCGGCGCTCGCGGCCGCGGACACCTGGACCGCAGGCCTGGTCGCGGACCGGAAGCAGGAGGGCTGCGTCCGCTTCAGCTTCCTTCCCTACGGCTCGGTCACGCCGCGCCGCTTCGAGTGCGTCGAGCAGGCGCTGGCCGGGCCGCAGCCACTGTTCGGCTCGCTGCGCTACGGCGACCCCGGATACCTGAAACTGCTCGCCGCCACCGAGGACGTCATCCGGCGCGGAGCCGACGACGCCGGTGAGATGGGTGCCTTCCACTTCGCGCTCGCGCCGCAGCGCGAGACAGACCTGAAGACCCGGCTTCAGGAATACATCCCCGTCGGCCTGGAGTACGGGCTGATCTACCAGGACTGATCCGTTGGACAGGAGAGCGCTGTGACGTTCGATACCAGCCGGTCGACCTTCGACCCATGGAACGACTACTCGGGTGTCGTCATGGAGCAGGGACGAGTCCAGCTGGACTCGGACTGGAACGAATGGCTCGCGGAGATCTCCCGCCGGACCCGGGCCGGCACACTCGACCTGGTTGGCCGGGCTGCCTATCCGCCGACCACGCCGTTCGCGTTTCAGATCACTGCCTCGGTGACCGGGACGACGAACTCGCTGACGATCGGGCGGGGCCGGATGTACGTGGACGGCCTGCTCGCGGAGAACCACGGCAACCCCCGTGCGACAGCCTGGGACCCGGCCCTGGCCGAACTGTCCTGGTCCCCCCAGCCGCCACCCGCCACCGATACGGCCCCCGTCGACTTCACCGCTCAGCCGTACTGGCCCGGCGCCACGGTACAGACCGGCACCGGTCCCTACCTGGCGTACCTCGACGTATGGACGCGCGCGGTCACCTGGCTCGAGGACGCCGACCTCGTGGACCAGGCGGTAGCGGTCGACACCACTGGGCGGCTGCAGACGGTCTGGCAGGTCCGGCTCCTCCCGGTGCCGGCCGGCAGCACCTGGTCGTGCGCCACGCCGGATTCCGAGATCCCGTACCCGCCCGCTTCGGCTGGCCGGCTCACGACAGCGGTCATCCCCAACCCGTCGGCCGGCCCGTGCTGCCTGACCGACGACACCGGCTATACGGGAATGGAGAACCAGAACTACCGCGTGGAGATCCACCAGGGCGGCTCCGGCAGCGACACGGCGAACCTGAGCGGCGCCACCTTCAAGTGGTCCCGCGACAACGGTTCGGTCAGCACCGGCGTAACCTCGATCGCCAGCGCCACGAACACGCTCCACCAGCCGGCCAGCCAGCTTACCGTCCTCAGCCTCGGCCGGGACCAGGTCCTGGGCTTCTCAGCCGGCGACTGGATCGAGATCCTGGACGATGCGCACCAGCTTAACGGGCAGCCGGGTGAGCTCCATCAGATCGACAGCATCGACGTGTCCAGCCGGACCATCACGCTCACCGCGACCCTGTCCGCCAGCTTCCCCGTCGGTCAGCCGTCGGCCGCCAGCCACACCCGGATCGTGCGCTGGGACCAATCCGGCAAGGTCTACGAGGAGGATGGCACCACCCTCTGGTGGGATCTCGGCGCGACCGGCAGCGGCGGCGCCATCCCGGTGCCCGGAGCGGACACGACGCTGATCCTCGAAAGCGGTATCACGGTCACCTTCAGCCTCAGCTCGCCGACGGGCACCTTCAATGCCGCGGACTTCTGGACGTTCGCGGCCCGCACCGCCGACGGCTCGGTGCAGGAGCTCGCGGCGGCGCCACCGCAGGGCATCCACCACCACTACACGAAGTTGTCGATCGTTACCTTCACGTCCCCGCCCACCTACCCCGACTGCCGTACCCCCTTTCCCTCCGGCGGCGGTGACTGCGGCTGCTGCTGCACCTGCACCGTGGGTGACGGGGGCAAATTCTCCTCGATCCAGGCGGCGATAAACTCCCTGCCATCGACCGGCGGCGAGGTGTGCGTGGGTGCTGGCCGGTACTTCGAGAACATCGTCATAAGGAACGCCTCCGACGTCGTCGTCCACGGCTGTGGCCGGCAGACGCGCATCGCCTCAGCGTCGCTGGGCGGCGACGCTGGTGTTGAGGTTACGCCCGCCGGAGCGAGCGGCATGAACGCCGTCATCAGCGTCGTGAGCTCCTCGCACGTCGAGCTGCGGTCCCTGGCGGTGGAAGCCGCCGACGCCGAGGTCGGAGTTCTGCTGGATCGGGCCGGCGCCCAGGAGGTTCAGGCTCAGACAGCGGGTAACAAGAGTGCGATCGTGCTGCTCGACCCCGCCGACACGGATATCACCCTGGACGACCTCGTCATCACCGCGTCCACGCGGCCGGCCATCCTCGCCCTCGAGGTCACCTTGTTGCGGATCACCGGGAACCGTGTCGCAACGAAGGACGTGCGAAGCCTCTGGCCGGCCGTCTCAGTCAACGGCAACGAGATCCACATCGAGCACAACTGGGTGGGTCTGCAGGACGCCGCGCTGGCGCGCGCCTGGCTGCCGGCCAGCGTCATCAGTGACCTCCCCCCCGGGCTTGAGCCCGAGCTGACCGCTGCTGATGTCGAGGCGACCGACGTGACCGAACTGCCGCTCGCGTCGGCCGGCATCCAGATCGCCGGTCCGTCCCAGGACGTCTTCGTGATCGAGAACGAGATAGAAGGAGGCCGGCGCAACGGCATCACCCTGGGCAGCCTCGTTCTCCTCAATACGGACGGGAGCGAGAGCAGTACGCTGGTCGGTACCCTCCCCGTCGAGGAAGACGAGTGCAGCAATACCGGCACGCTGAAACTATCGCCCACTAGTTCAAGCGGGCAATCCCTCGGAGCCGGCGGCCTGCTGAGCAACATCCAGATCGACCGCAACCGCATCCGGAACATGGGGCTGTGCGGCATCGGCCCGGTCGGGTTCTTCGATCTCGAGCAGACGCTGGAAGTCATCAGCATCGAGAACCTCGCCATCACCGGCAACGAAATCTCGAGCACCCTGCTCAGCCCGCTCACGCCGCCGGACAACACCACCTTCGGGTACGGAGCGATCTGCGTCCCCGACGTCGACAACCTGGTCGTGCGTGACAACACCATCACCGACTTCGGGGCGACGTTGTCGGCGGAGGTCAGCGGGATCTTCGTCCTGCACGCCGAGACGGCCGAGATCAGCCGCAACCAGGTACTGCAGACCGGCGCGTGGACGTCGGGCACGGAAACACAGGCGGGCGCCGGTCTTCGGGCCGGCATCATGCTCCTGGCGGTCACGCCACCTGCTCTTCCCGCGGCCGAGTCAGACACCAGCGTGCTCACCGCTCCGCTGTACCAGCCGGGCGTGCCCGCCGTGCGAGTCGAACATAACGTCGTGCAAGTAGCCCTCGGCGAGGCGCTCGAGATCGTGGGACTCGGTCCGTTCTCGGTGATCAACAACAGCCTGAGCTCGGGCGGCACGGTATTGCTGGCAGGAGCCTCGCCCGCCGTGACCGTCATGATCCTGAATCTCGGCGCCGCGCTGGGTGTCAACGAAACGGCACTCTTCTCCGGACTCCAGAACGTGCCGACCTCAAATCTGGCTGGCCGGTCGAGGTCGACGGTGCCATCCAGCGGAGTCGTCATCTTCACGAATAACATCTGTCAGCTCGAGACGCGCGCCGGATACCAGCCTGGCTTCGCTTCCGTGCTCGTCGGCAGCCTCGATCACGTGCTGTTCGCCGACAACCTCTGTTGGGAGGACGGGCTGACGGTCAACACCGAGGTCGACGCGCTCGTCCTCGCCCGCACCGTTCAGGTGACGAGCAACCGCTTCCAGGAGAACTTCCAGGAGAGCCAGGTCTACAGCAAGACCTCCGTTTTCGGCTCCTGCCTCAGCATTGGCCTGGCGAATATCACGGCCCAGAACATCTCCGACAACACGATCTATGCACTCGCCCCGGCCACCACACTGGTCGACAGCCCGAACCTGGTCGCCCTCTGACCTTGACGAACTCCAGCGGCACCTCAGAAAGGCGGTAGCGAGATGACAGCCGGACCCACGGCAGGGGCTGAGAACCCGGCCCCCGGGGTTGCCGACGGCAGCCTGGCCTCGGCCCTCAGCACGGTCGACACCCAGGCAACTCAGCGCCTCACCACTCTCGGACTCGTCTACCAGTCCCGGCAGTCTCGCCTGATCCGCAGCGCGGCCAGCATCACGGCACAGCAGGGTTCCGACTCGGCGCAGGCGACAGCAGCCGAGGCGGCGGTGGCAACCGCCAAGATGACGGCCGCCCGCCTCGCTGTCGTCCAGCAGCAGGTCACCACGGCGGCGCCCACCGTCGCCGCCTCCGGCTGGGCGCTCCATGGCCGCGTGTACACTGACCAACTGGAGTCGGCCGTTGGCTACTGCGTCTTCCTCGTCGACGCCCAGAACGCGTACTACTCTCCCACCGGGTTCGCCTACACGGACAGCACGGGATACCACCAGCTCATATATCCGGGGACAGCAACTCAACCCGGTGAGGCGCAGCCCGACGCTGCCGCTCAGCCGCCCGCACTCTACGTGGAGATCACGAACCCGAATGGCCAGCCGGTCTACCTCAGCACCACAGCGCTGGCGCCGGCGCTGGGCACGGCGACATACCAAAGCTTCACATTGTCCCCAGGCGGACAACCCATAGGCGATCCTCCATCGCAGGTCCGTTCCATCGCATTCCCGCCGCCGGTGGCCGCCGAGCCGGCCGCGCCGCAAGACGCCAAGCCGGCTGCCCCGGAACACGCTTCGTCGACGGTCCCGATCAAGACCGGGTCGGCCGTCCCGACAACACCGCCGCTTCGGGTCCGCGTGACCAACAGTGTCGACGAGGGTCGATCGTTCGTCCTGGACCCAGGTGAGCTGACCATCGGGCGTGAGGAAGGCTCAGCGATTCAGCTCCAAGACGGCGGTGTTTCCCACAACCATGCCCTGCTTCGGGTGCACGGCGAGGACGTGACCATCGAGGACTTGCGCTCCACCAACGGGACTAAGGTCAACGGCGTGGCCATCGACCGCCAGACTAACCTCGCGCCCGGTGACCTAATCGACGTCGGCGGCGTGCAACTGGTAGTCGAGCATAACCAGATGACCGGTCCGGACGAATCGTGACCATCGGACACGTCGTGCGAGCCCTCTCGGTACCATGAATCGCGGTCGGGCCGCTGCGGTCTGGTCTGAGCTTGGCCAGGTAACTCGCTCGCGCCTGTCAGGTCTCGAAGGGCGGGCGCAGAACGCCTCAGTGCAACACGGCGTACGGCAGTGCGCTGGGATTGACCTTCGTGGCCGGCTGCACGACGGTGAAGCCGCGCGAATGCCATTCCCGGTAACCGATGCCGTGCTCGCGGCACCAGGTCTCGAATGAGCCGAGGGTCCTGGACGCGGTGATGAAGAGGTATGCGGGATCCGGGCTGGCGCCCACGGCCGCGGCGATCGGGGGATAACGGTCGTAGTCGTAGGGGGTCACCTGCGTGCCGGTCTCGAACATGACCCGGTAGGCGATCCAGTAGGGAGCGTAGGCGTCCTTCACGTCGTGAGCGGCCAGCAGCGCCAGGAGCGGCGAGTCGTCGGCGGGCATCGTCACGTCGGGCGCGGGGAAGGCGACGAGCACCCGGCCTGGCTCGTCGCGCAGGCCGGCCGCGCCGAGCGCGCAGACCAGGGCGAGCCCGGCCGTCCACACCAGCCAGTCCCGGTGCCGCACAAAAGCCGCGGCACGTTCCAGGCCGATGCCAACCAGCAGGGCGGCCATGGGCACGGCGAACAGCGCGTAGCGGCCCTGGCCGGGCGTGTCGGCGAGCGGGTTGATGGCGTACAGGACGGGGAGCAGCGCGAGGGACAGGACCGGCAGCCCGCACCGCCGCGCCCGGCCGGTGATCACGGCGTACGCGACGGCCAGGAGCGCGGCGGCGCCGGCTCCGGCCAGGATCGGCCCGAAGGGCCCGCCGACCCACGCGAACGTGCCTTCCACCCGCACTCCCATCGAGACCGGCGCCTCGATGGGGAAGAACTGGCCGAGGCGGCCGGGGAAACCGGTCAGCAGGTCGTGCCCGTGGCCCGGCACGTGCAGGTTGCTCCAGTAGTGGGTCGCGCCGGACACCAGAACCGGCGCTGCCCCGGCGATCGCCGCCGCGGCGGTGACCAGCAGCCGCGGGCCGAGTCGCCGGACCGCCGGGATGAGCCAGAGCGCGGCCGGGATCAGCAGCTCGAGAGACATCGGGCTGGACCACAGTGCGAGGCCGCACCACAGCCCGGCCAGGCCGCAGCGCCGCCAGCCGTCGTCGCCCTGCCGGATCCGCGCCAGCGCTCCGACCGCGCACAAAGTGATGGCCAGGCCGATCATGTAGGTCCCGCCGGGTTTGACCGAGCGCCACAGGAAGGACGCGGGCCACACCCAGAAGGCCAGCGCGCCGAGCTGCGCCGCGGGTTCCCCGACGATGCGCCGGCCGGCCCGCCACAGGGCGAACGCGCACAGGCCGCTGGACAACGCGGTGGTCGCGAGCAGCTGGCTGGTGCCGGCCCCGGCCACGGCGAACACGGCGGCGGTCAGCACCGCCTCGAGGCTGCCGCCGTAGGACTGGCCCCACATGTACGCGGTGAGCTGCCCGTGGTGGAGCAGCCGCAGCGCCATCAGCCCGATCACCGCGCCGTCGGAGGTGAGCGTGCCGATGGGATGCGCGGCGACCCACCAGCGCTCGATCGCGCCGATCAGGATTAGGGTCAGCACGACGGCGCCCGGCAGCCGTCCGGGCACGCGCAGGCCGCCGCCCCGATGGCGCCTGCTCGTCTCGCGGGCCCGTACCAGCGCCCCCATGAGCCAACCGTGCCAGGGATGGCGCCCGCGCGCATCGGGCTGCAGGCCGCCTTAGCCTCGGGCGGTGTAGCCCGGCGGGCGTACGCCCGCCGGCCCATGTGCCGCACGGATATTCAGGTGACGATCAAACCAGCCGAAACCTACTCTGAATATGTATGCACGCTTCTGTCACCGTTACCCCTGCGCAGCTGCCCGAACTGCTCCTGCACGCCGCGGTGGTACGGCCGGTTTTCATCTGGGGCCAGCCCGGCATCGGCAAGTCCAGCCTGGTCGAGGAGTTCGCCGCGCAGGTCGGGCTGGAGTGCCAGACATTGCTGGGCACTCAGCTCGCGGCCGAGGATCTTATCGGCGTGCCGCGGATCACCGGGGAGGGAGACCATGCGCGCAGCCGGTTCTGCCCGCCGGAGGCGATCGCGCGGGACGAGCCCTACGTGCTCTTTCTTGACGAGCTGAACGGGTCGAGCCACGAAGTGCAGAAGGCGTTCTACAGCCTGATCCTGGACCGGCGGCTTGGCAATTACACGTTGCACCCGGAGTCCGTGGTGATCGGGGCGGGGAACCGGAGCCAGGATTCGGCCATCGTGCGGCCGATGTCTTCAGCGCTGATCAACCGGATGGTGCACGTCCATCTGGTGAGCAGCCCGCGCGACTGGCTGGCCTGGGCGCGGCGCAGCGGGATTCACCCCTGGGTTATCGACTACATCAGCCAGCGACCGGACCACCTGACGACCGCGCCGCCCCGGCATGAGGAGCCGTTCTCCACCCCTCGGGCGTGGCACATCCTCTCCGACCTGCTGCACTCTTACGGCGCCGGGCTGGCGGACGGGCCGGAGATGCCCGACGAACTGCTGCGGATCCTCGCGCTGGGCACGGTGTCGCCGTCTCACGCGGGACAGTTCCGCGGTTATGTCCGGCAGCTCCGGCACGCCTGGTCGCTCGACGCGCTGCTGAAGGGGACGATGCCCTGGCCTGCCGATCCCGCCGAGCGCGATGTCTGCTACTTCCTGGCGCAGGGCCTGCGCGCCCGGCTGGCCAAGGAGCTTCCGGCGTCGCGGGCCCAGCTCGGCGGCGGCGCGGTGCAGCTCGCTCATCGCGCGAAGGCGCTGCTCACCGAGCTGGCCGAGATCAGCGTCGAGGCCGCCCAGATGGTGGTGGCCGGGGCCCAGGACGGGGTAACCGAGGACGGCAGCGACGCCCGGCTGCCCTCCTGGTTCATGGTCGAGGTGGTCCGCGACCTGCCGCGGCTGGCCGCCGCACGTGACGGGGCCAAGGTCTAGCCGTGCCGGGGAAGGGCCGCCAGCCGCGGCGGTCAGGGGCACGGACGGACCCGGGGGCCGAGAACAGGAAGCGCGGCCTGGATCTCATCCGCCAGCACCCGCTGTTCGCGCCGCTGGCCGACCGGGCCTACTGGCGCGTCGGCCAGGATGATGACCTGTGTCCGCCCGGCGGATGGGCCTGGCCGGGACCGGTGAACTGGCCCGACCTGCTCGCGGCCGGGCTGGCGGACGCGGTCGGCGCCGCCGTGGATGTCGCGGGCGGCGTGGCCGGTCATCTGGCGGGCGAGGGCGGGCGCAAGACGCACTGGCGGCAGGCGCTGAACTGGTTCATCTCCTCCTACCCGCTGCTGGGCGCGCTCGCCGCCGCGTTCAAGCTGGTCGAGGACGCGGAGGTATGCCGCCTGCACGGCATCTCGGTCGCGGCGATCAGCCCGGCCGCCGCCGAACTGTACGTCAACCCGCTGTGCGGGCTGGAGGACGGCGAGCGCCGGTTCGTCATCGCGCACGAACTGCTGCACGCCGGGCTGCGGCATGACACCCGCGGCGGCGGCCGGGATCCCTGGCTGTGGAACGTGGCGTGCGACTACGTGATCAACGGCTGGCTGGCCGAGATGGAGGTGGGCGATCTCCCGGACAGCGCGCTGTACGACCCGTCGCTGCGCGGCAAGTCCGCCGAGGAGGTCTACGAACAGATAGCCGCTGGCCGGCGCCGCACGTGGAAGCTCGCGACCATGCGCGGCCCCGGGGCCTGCGACATCCTGCCCCGGCGGCTGGCCGCGCCGGATGACCCCGCGTGGGGGGTGGACCTCGACGAGTTCTACCGGCGCTGCCTGGCCGACGGCCTCGACTACTGCCGCCGGCAGGGACGCGGCCTGCTTCCCGCCGGGCTCGTCGAGGAGATTCGCGCCCTGGCGGAACCTCCGGTCCCCTGGGACGTCGAACTGGCGCGCTGGTTCGATGATCACTTCACGCCGGTGGAGCGCCGCCGCTCCTATGCCCGGGCGAGCCGCCGCCAGTCCGCGACGCCCGACATTCCCCGGCCCGGCTGGCACCTGCCTGAGGAGCTCATGCAGAGCCGGACGTTCGGCGTCGTCCTCGACACCAGCGGCTCGATGGACCGGCGCCTCCTCGGGAAGGCCCTCGGCGCCATCGCCTCCTACGCGGTCACCCGGGACGTGCAGGCCGTGCGCGTGGTCTTCTGCGACGCCGAGGCGCACGACAACGGCTGGATGCACCCGCTCGACATCGCCGGAAGGGTGCGGATCCGCGGCCGCGGCGGCACCATTCTGCAACCCGGCATCGACCTGCTACAGGATGCGCCAGATTTCCCCGAGGACGGCCCCATTCTCGTCATCACGGACGCGCGGATCGACCGGCTCCGGATAAAGCGGGATCACGCGTTCCTGATCCCGGCCGGAGCCGTCCTCCCCTTCCCGGCGCGGGGACCGGTGTTCCGCTTTTCCTGAGACAGCCGCCGCCCGCAGGCCCATGTGCCTTCAGATGTGCAGGACCGGTGCCTCGTCGGCCTGCGGCGCGGCGGCCCCGGCCGGCACGGCGGCCCCGGCCGGGACGGCCGCCGCGGACGCGGGGACGCGGAGCGGGCCGGAGCGGAACAGCGTGCCGCAGATCACCGCGCCGGCGCCGAAGATGGCCGCCGCGACCCAGAACCCGGTGGTGTAGCCGTGGATCAGCGCCATGCCGGTCAGGGACGGCGCCGGGTGCCCGTGGACCAGGGTGGCCGGGCTCAGGTGACTGGCCAGGTACTGCGCCACCGCGCCGGCGAAAATGGTATTGAGCAGCGAGGTGCCGATGGACCCCCCGATCTGCTGGCCGGTGTTGAGGGTGGCGGAGGCCACGCCCGCGTCCTGCGGCGCCACCCCGAACGTCCCGGTGTTCATCGACGGCGCGATCGTGAAGCCGATGCCCAGGCCGGTCGCCATCAGCGGGCCGAGCACCGCGGATGCGTAGCCGGAGTGCACGCCGATCCTGGTCAGCCACACCAGGCTGCCCGCGGCCAGCAGCATCCCGGCCGTGACCAGCGGCTTGGGGCCGAGCCTGGGCAGCAGCACCACGTTGGACAGGTTGGCGCTCACCACCACCATCGCGATCAGCGGCAGGAAGGCCACGCCGGAGACCACCGGGGAGTAGCGCAGGGTCTGCTGCAGGTAGTAGGTGAGGAACAAGAAGATGCCGAACATGCCGGCGCCGGCGATCAGCACCGCCAGGTAGGCGGCGCCCCGGTTACGGTCGGCCACCACCCGGGGCGGCAGCAGCGGGCTGGCCGCGCGGGTCTGCCAGAGCGCGAAGGCGGCCAGCAGCGCCACGCCCGCGGCCAGGAAGCCGTAGGTGGACGGCGTGCGCCAGCCGTGGGTGGCCGCATTGGAGAACCCGTAGACCAGGCAGAACATCGAGACAGAGACCAGTGCGACGCCGGGCAGGTCCAGCCGGGACCGGCCGGGCGAGGCCTGGCGCCGCAGCAGGGTCACCGCCCCGGTCACGGCCAGGCTCGCGAAGATCAGGTTCACGTACAGGCACCAGCGCCAGGACAGGTACTCGGTCAGAAGCCCGCCGAGCACCAGGCCGATCGCGCCGCCGGCGCCCACGATCGCGCCGTAGACGCCGAACGCCTTGCCGCGCTCCTTCGGGTCGCTGAACGTCGTGGACAGGATCGACAGCGCCGCGGGCGCCAGCAGCGCGCCGAACGCGCCCTGGGCGGCGCGCGCCGCGACCAGCATGCCGAAGCTGGTCGCCGCGCCGCCGACGGCCGACGCGGCGGCGAAGCCGAGCGCGCCGGTGAGGAACGTGATCTTGCGCCCGATCAGGTCGCCGAGCCGCCCGCCGAACAGCAGCAGGCTGCCGAACGCGAGCGCGTAGGCGGTCACCACCCACTGCCGCTCCACGGTGGAAAAGCCCAGGGCCCGCTGCGCGGACGGCAGCGCGATGTTCACGATCGTGGCGTCCAGCACGACCATCAGCTGGGCCAGGCCGACGGTACCCAAGATCAGCCACCGGCGGGCGTCGGGGGCTGCGCTCCCGGCCCCATTCTCCCCCGTGACGAAGACTCGCATGATCTTTCCTTCCCCGTGAATTCCTTCCCCGTGAATGCCTTTACCGTGAAGACGAGGCACCGCCCGGAAGTGTGACATTCTCCGGGAAGGACAGCGCTGGACAGGAAATCAGCCGCCGTCGCGGACCGAGCCGGTCAGCGGCCCGGTGGACGAGCTGACCTCGCAGACCACCGTGCGGACGCCTGCCTGCCAGGCTTTCTGGTCGGGATAGACGTACTGTTCGGTCAGGCCCGCGTCCAGCAGCTCCGGGTTCAGGTAGCCCGCCATCCGCTCCCCGCAGCCGTTGCTCGCCTGCTGCTGGATCGTCGCCTCGCCGGGCCAGCCCGATCCGGTCAGGCCGAACGTGGCGAACACTTCCGCCTCGTGCGGGGTCGCACAAGACAGGATCGTGACCGAGAGGCCGTTCTGTGAGGAATTGAGGCAATCGCCTGCCCGCAGGCCGAATACGGCGGCCGGCCGGTACGTGACGACGGTCTTGGGCCGGAAGCCGTGGGTCGTCACGGCCAGGGCACCGGCGGCCGCGGCGAGAGCGAGGACGACCACCACCACGCCTGCGGTGACCAGCCAGCTGACGCCGTGGCCCTTCCGGGCGCGTTCGTCCGCGGGCGTTCCGGGCTCAGGATCCGCGGCGGCCTCGGCGCCCACCGGTCCGGACAGCTCCGGATCCGCGGCGGTCTCGGCGCCCACCGATCCGGACGGCTCCGGATCCGCTGGCGCCAGCGCCATGGGATCGGTCGCGGCCGTCTCGGGAACGTCTGGGTCCGGCTCAGGCTCGCTGCTCACCCCCGCGGGAGCGGCCATCCGCCCTCCATCACACGCAGTGCCCGCCGCGTCCGGTCCCCGAGGCCGGCCCTCTGGTCGGGCGGCGCACGTCCAGGCTTGAAAGGTGCGCCTCTGCCTGCAGTAGTTCCCACCTGGTGAAAAACGACACATCGGCCAAACGGCCGCGTGCCCGGCCGCGCCCCGGAACCGGCGGGCCGGGCGGGGCAGTACCCTTTTCCGGGTGCGCTTGACGGAATTCTGGGCCCGGATGAGGACGCAATTCGGGGACGTGTACGCCCAGAGCGTGGCCAAGGACTTCGTGTTCGCCAAGCTCGGCGGCCGTACGATCGAGCGTGCGCTGGCCGACGGGGAGGACGCCAAGGTGGTCTGGCGGGCGGTCTGCGAGACGTTCGACGTGCCGGAAAAACTACGCTGAAAAACTACGCTGAAAAACTACGCTGAGAAACGACGCTAGCCACGGCCCATACGCCTGGGGGTATTGATCTTGTCCGCGGCGATCTTGAGGATCACCCGGCCCTGCGGGCCGATGGGATTGGTGTACTCGTGGCCGTTGTACCGCAGCGACAGTTCGTCGATGTGCCGCCGGGCCGGCTCGCCGCCGATGGTCTCGACCACGTGCCCCCGGACCTCGGCCCAGTCGTAGAAGCCGTCGCCGCGGATCAGCACGGTGATGCGCGGGTCACGGGCGACGTTCCGGGCCTTCTGCCGCTGCGGCTCGGTGTTGACCAGCACGTGCTCGCCGTCGGTGTCGATCCAGGTGAGCAGCGCCTGCGGCTGCCCGCTCGGCATCAGGGTCACGACCGTGGCCAGGTTCTTGCCCTTGGCCAGCCGGATCACGTCCTCGTCGAGCGGCATGTTCTCTCCTCGTGTGCCGGTTCTGCCCCGTGCCGATGGTAGCCCGCCGTAGCGCTCGTACATCGCCTCACACCAGAAGATCAAATTCATTGATGCCGAACGGGCCGTGGTGCGTCCTGCGACGCATTCGCTCGTGCGCCAAGCCGGCGCCTGCCGGGGGGCGGCGGATCGTGCCGCCGGTCAGGGCGCCTGTTTATTCTCGCCGGCCCTATCTGCCTCGGCCGGGCCGGCGCCGGCCGCCCTGGGCTCGGATAGTCCGGGCATCGCGCCGGCGCTCGGCGGCGTCGAGGCTGCGCCCGGTGACGCCATTGGCGGCTGGGCGGCCATCACGTACACGGTCGCGGGTACCTGATGCTTGGATGCCCTCAGCGACGCCAGACCCGTCAACGCGCCGATCAGGCCGGTTATCGCCGTGACGCCCCCGAACACATTCGTCGCGTTCCACGGCGAGGCTCCTTCTGCGACGCTCGGACTCGCCGACCCCGTACTCCCCGGCGCCGGACTCGCCGATGCCGTACTCCCCGTCCCCGGACTCGCACCCCTGGACACGAAGGCCGTGCCCACTATGAACACGATGACTCCGATCAGCAGGAGAGCGCCTCCCGCGGCCAGCAGCCAGCGTGCGGCCTGCCGCCGCCTGCGCGGAGAAGACCCAGGACGTTCCTTCCCTCCCATAGCGGCATAATGACACTCACACCGCGTGATGTCATCCGATCTTCGCGGCACCTGCTCGCATCGCTGGCCACCACAGTATTGTGACGACCAATTACCGATTCAGTGATCTAGCTGGATGACGTTGAGCGTCCGATCGGTGCGGGCGGCATTATCCGTCCCGGTGCTTTGCATCGGCTGGTAGCGGCGGGCAACGTGGTTGTGGCCACCATAAGTGCGGGCGAGCATGACCGTTATCGGCCAACTGGCCAACTTCGGCCGACAGAATGGGACGCCCTCACTGTTTTCGGGCATGTTTTGCTGGCCGCGAAAAATGATGTGGCCGGGGCGCGGGCCGCCTGCCAGAAGGAACGCCAGTTGAAGGCCCACCTATACGGGCGGGGTCCGTGCGGTGAGCGGCTACGGGAGCGCCCACCGTGAGATCTGCCGGTCACACTGCCCGGCGTGGCCGTATCTCGGGGGCGGTCGGCGCTGCGCGCCGGCCCGGTTTTTTCCAAGGATTTCCGGCCTTCTTCGGCGTGTCGCACATGGTCGAATACACGTTCGTCCTATAGTGGACCTGACGGCAGCGATCCCGGCCGCCGGTGCCGCGGATCACGCTCCACGAGATCCCCGCGGACGGCGTACACGGAAATGTCGGTGGCAGCGCGTAGCGTGTCCACCGATCCGCCGGAGATGACCGGCGGGACCACGACGAAGACGACCTGGGCGGTGCGGGAAGGTGCCCCGCAGGCCCCTTACCCCGGCAGGGAGTCCCCAGATGGCAACGAACAACAAGTCGAGCGTCGAGCGGGCGGGCGACAGGGACAAGGCCCTGGAGTCCGCTCTGCTGCAGATCGAGCGGCAGTTCGGCAAGGGCTCGGTCATGCGCCTCGGCGACGAGACGCGGGTGCCGGTCGAGGTGATCCCGACCGGTTCGATCGCCCTCGACGTGGCGCTGGGTCTCGGCGGCCTGCCCCGCGGCCGCATCGTCGAGATATACGGACCGGAGGCGTCCGGCAAGACCAGTCTGGCGCTGCACGCCGTGGCAAACGCCCAGAAGGCGGGCGGCATCGCCGCGTTCATCGACGCCGAGCACGCGCTCGACCCGGACTACGCTAAGAATCTCGGCGTCGACACCGACGCGCTCCTCGTGTCCCAGCCCGACACCGGTGAGCAGGCACTGGAGATCGCGGACATGCTCATCCGCTCTGGTGCCATCGACGTCGTGGTCATCGACTCGGTGGCCGCCCTGGTGCCCAAGGCGGAAATCGAAGGCGAGATGGGGGACACCCACGTCGGACTCCAGGCGCGGCTCATGTCCCAGGCCCTCCGCAAGATCACCGGCGCGCTGAACCAGACCAAGACCACGGCGATCTTCATCAACCAGCTCCGGGAAAAGGTCGGTGTGATGTTCGGAAGTCCCGAGACCACCACGGGCGGCAAGGCGCTCAAGTTCTACGCCTCAGTCCGCCTGGACGTACGGCGGATCGAGACGCTGAAGGACGGCACCGAATCCGTCGGCAACCGCACCCGCGTCAAGGTCGTAAAGAATAAGATGGCAAGTCCCTTCAAGAGCGCAGAATTCGATATTCTGTACGGAATCGGGATCAGCCGCGAGGGCAGCCTGATCGACCTCGGCGTCGAGCAGGGCATCGTCCGCAAGTCCGGGGCTTGGTACACCTACGAAGGCGACCAGCTCGGCCAGGGCAAGGAGAACGCCCGTAATTTCCTGCGCGAAAACGCGGACGTGGCCAACGAGATCGAGAAGCGGATCAAGGAGAAGCTCGGCATCGGGGCCCGCCTCGACGCGGACCCCACCTCCAGCGCCCCCTCGATCCCCACGGTCCCAGCCAAGGCCGGCAACGGAGCGGGCGCGCCGCGGAACCTCACGACGCCGCCCGGTGTCACCATCTAAACCATCTAGCCGGTAATGCCTCGCGGCAAGCAGGCTTCAGGGTCACCGTCCGAGAGCGAGGTCGGTGACCCTGAAGCTCAGGCTAGGCAGATCTGCCTGCGGCTGCTGACGGCCGCGCCCCGGACCCGGGCCCAGCTGGCCACGGCGCTGCGCCGGCGCGGGATACCGGCCGGGACCGCCGAGGCCGTGCTCGGCCGCTTCACCGACGTCGGCCTGATCGATGACGCGGCGTTCGCCCGGGCCTGGGTGGAGTCCCGGCACTACAGCCGCGGCCTGTCCCGGCGTTCGCTGTCCGCCGAGCTCCGCCGTCAGGGCGTCGAGACCGAGGAGATCCGCGAGGCGGTGGACACCCTCGACCCCGAGCAGGAGGTCGCCACCGCCCGGCGCCTGGTGGAGCAGAAGATGGCGGCCACCCGCGGCCAGCCGCCGGAAGCCCGCGTCCGGCGGGCGGCGGGTGCACTGGCCCGGAAGGGCTATCCGCCCGGCCTGGTCTTCCGCCTGATCAAGGAAGTCCTGGAGCAGGAAGGGCCCCACGAGGCTCTCGAGCTTGACCCCGACCAGTACCTAGCGGAGTAGTCACTCCCGGTAGCCCAAGGCGAACGCCCTCGCGCTAACGCGCCTTTCGTCCGCGAAACGCACGGTATGCCCGGTCAGCCCCGCTTTGCTTGATAAAAAGGTTATCAAGCCTTAACCTCACGGCAGCGAGATGTTGTTCCATTCTGCACCGAAACCCGCGTCATCCGCCCTTGCGGGACAGCACAGGATCAGCGGAGGAGAACCAGGGATACACGCAAGGTAACCAGAGGCTGGACCGGATAACAGTCGGCGCGCCCCCGCGTGCGAGCGCCCGCGCCAGGGCATAAACCCTGGAACCGGACCGAGAGTCACAACACAAGGGTCCCCCGAGGGCTATGGACGGAAAGGGGTGACCGTGAGCAGCGCATTGTCGCTCGCGTTCATGGTGATCGGGTTGCTCGCAGTAGTGTTCGCGCTGGTCGTCGTCTGGCGCAGGACCGCGGCCACGACAAGCCCCCAGCTCACGAAGGCCCAGGACCAGGTCGACCAGGAAGCCGAGCATATCCGCGCGCGCGCCGAGACCGAAGCCGCCGGGATCCTCGAACGAGCCCGCGAGGAGGCTGAACAGGCCGCCCAGGGCCGCCGGGAAGTCGAGGAGGAGATCCGCGCCGTCAAGGACGAGGTCCGTGAGCTGCGCGGCGACCTCGAGCGCCGCGAGGTGCGCCTGGCCGATCGCGAACAGCGGCTGGACGAGGAGCTCAAGCGGATCGAAGACCGCGCCCAGGCCCTGGCGGCCAGGAAGCAGGACCTCGAACGCCGCACCGCCGAACTCGACCAGAAAAACGCTGAGCACACCAAGGAACTCGAGCGCGTCGCCGGCCTCACCGCCGAGGCGGCCAAGGCCGAACTGGTCACCGCTATCGAGAACCAGTCCAAGCGGGAAGCCGCGCTCATCGTCAGGGATATCGAGCACGAGGCGAAGATCGAAGGCGAGAAGCGCGCGCGCAAGATCGTCACCCTGGCCATCCAGCGGGTCGCCACCGAGCAGACCAGCGAGTCCGTGGTGTCGGTCCTGCACCTGCCCGGCGACGAGATGAAGGGCCGCATCATCGGCCGTGAGGGCCGCAACATCAGGGCCTTCGAGTCCGTGACCGGCGTCAACCTGATCATCGACGACACGCCCGAGGCCGTCCTGCTGTCCTGCTTTGATCCAGTGAGAAGAGAGATCGCGCGGCTCACCCTGGACCGGCTGATCGCGGACGGCCGGATCCACCCGCAGCGGATCGAGGACGCCTACGAGCGCGGCAAGGCCGAGATCGAGCAGCTATGCCGGCGCGCCGGGGAGGACGCCCTGGTCGAGCTGGGCCTCACCGACATGCACCCGGAACTGGTCGACCTCCTCGGTCGGCTGCGCTACCGCACCTCCTACGGGCAGAACGTGCTGCGGCACCTGGTCGAGTCGGCGCACATCGCGGGCATGATGGCCAGCGAACTGCGGATGGACCCGCTGCTGCTCAAGCGCTGCACGGTGCTGCACGACATTGGTAAGGCGCTCACCCACGAGGTCGAGGGCAGCCACGCGCTGATCGGCGCCGAGATCGCCCGCCGCTACGGCGAACTGGACGACGTGGTCCACGCGATCGAAGCCCACCACAACGAGGTCGAGGTCCGCACCGTCGAGGCCGTGCTCACCCAGGCCGCGGACGCGATCAGCGGCGGCCGGCCGGGCGCGCGGCGCGAGTCGCTCGAGATGTACGTCAAGCGCCTGGAGCGTCTGGAGCAGATCGCCGGCGATCACGAGGGCGTCGAGAAGGTCTTCGCCATGCAGGCGGGCCGCGAGATCAGGGTCATGGTCAAGCCCGACCGGATCGACGACATCCAGGCCCAGGTGATCGCGCGCGACATCGCCAAGCAGGTCGAGGAGGAGCTGACCTACCCGGGCCAGATCCGCATCACCGTGGTCCGCGAGTCCAGGGCCACGGAATTCGCGCGCTGACGCTCACCCGGCGGGCCCCTATCCTGTTTGTGTGACAGCAGGCGGCCGGACCTACCAGATCCGCACCTACGGGTGCCAGATGAACGCGCACGACTCCGAGCGCCTGGCCGGCCTGCTGGACGAGGCGGGTTACCGGCCCGCGCGCGAGGACCAGATCCCGGACGTCATCGTGTTCAACACCTGCGCGGTCCGCGAGAACGCGGCCGACCGGCTGTACGGGAACCTGGGTCATCTGCTGCCGCAGAAGAAGAACGGCCTGCAGATCGCGGTGGGCGGCTGCCTGGCCCAGATGGAGCGCACCAAGATCACGCAGCGCGCCCCGTGGGTCGACGTGGTGTACGGCACCCACAACATGGCCTCGCTGCCGGCGCTGCTCGAGCGGGCCCGGGTCCGGAACGAGGCCCAGGCCGAGTTCGCCGAGACGCTGGAGACGTTCCCCTCGCTGCTGCCGGCCCGGCGCCAGTCCGCCTATTCCGCCTGGGTGTCGATCTCGGTTGGCTGCAACAACACCTGCACCTTCTGCATCGTGCCCAGCCTGCGCGGCCAGGAGCGGGACCGCCGTCCCGGCGACATCCTGGCCGAGATCGGCGCGCTGGTCACGGACGGGGTCCTCGAGGTCACGCTGCTCGGCCAGAACGTGAACTCCTACGGCGCCGAGTTCGGTGACCGGAAGGCGTTCGGCAAACTGCTGCGCAGCTGCGGGGAGATCGAGGGCCTGGAACGCGTCCGGTTCACGTCCCCGCACCCCAGGGACTTCACCGACGACGTGATCGACGCGATGGCGCAGACCCCGAACGTCATGCCCAGCCTGCACATGCCGCTGCAGTCCGGCTCGGACACCGTGCTGAAGGCGATGCGCCGCGCCTACCGGCGGGAGCGCTACCTGGCCATCCTGGACCGGGTCCGGGCCGGCCTCCCGGACGCGGCCATCACCACCGACATCATCGTCGGCTTCCCGGGCGAGACCGACCAGGACTTCGAGGACACCCTGGACCTGGTCCGCCGGGCCCAGTTCGCGGGCGCGTTCACGTTCCGCTACTCGATCCGTCCCGGCACCCCCGCCGCCACCATGGACGGCCAGGTGCCCGCGAGCGTCGTGCAGGAGCGCTACGAGCGCCTGGTCGCCCTGGTCGAGGAGACCACGTTCGCGGAGAACCGCAAGCTGACCGGCGCGACGGTCGAGGTGCTGGTCGCGGAGGGCGAGGGCCGCAAGGACGCCGCCACCCACCGCATGTCCGGCCGCGCCCGCGACAACCGCCTGGTGCACTTCGCCCCGCACCAGACCTCCCCGCGCCCCGGCGACGTCGTCACCGTGACCGTCACCCGCGCCGCCCCGCACTACCTGCTGTCCGACGCGGCGCCGCTGTCCCTCCGCCGCACCCGGGCCGGGGACGCCTGGCAAGCCGCGACCGCGGCCCCCGCACCCGCCGCGGCCCCCGCGCCCGCCGCGGCCGCTCCCGTCCTGCTCGGCATGCCCGCGCCCGGCCCTTCCTAGCGGTCAGCCCGCGCCGGGCGGCAGCTGGCCGCCGCTGTCCAGCGCGGCGATGCCGCTGCGGCTGGCGGCCTGCGCGATGGTGGCCAGCGCACCCGCGTGGCCGAGGACGTACCGGTCGAAAAAGGCCAGGGTGACGCGGGCGACGAGCCGCTCCACCGGGTTGTCCCCCGTGTACGGGACCATATGGTCTGCCCCGTACAGGTCCAGGTAATACCGGGGGCTGGCCCGGTCCGCGCGGTACAGCTGCACGCTCGTCCACGGCGGGTTGATCGTGTCCGCGCTTCCCTGCACGAACAGCGTCGGCGGCGCCTGGCCCGCGAAGTACGTCCCCGGCATCGGCGGCCATTCGGCGCCGGACAGGACCGCCACGGCCTTGAGCCGGTGATCCTGGCAGCACGTGTTACCCGCCAGGGCCGCCACCGTGTCCCCGCCGTCGGACTGGCCCGTCGCGGCGACCTCGCGGGGGTTGAGCCGGCCGGACAGGAAGCCGTGAGGCTGTGCGGCCAGCGCCAGCAGCCTGCTGAGCACGTAGGACACGTCTCCGGGCTGGTTCACCAGGTCCGGCTCGTACGCGGCCGAACCGACCAGGCAGTCGGTGCGCGGGAAGTCCACCGACGCGACCACGTAGCCGGCGCTGGCCCAGGACTGCAGCAGGTGCTCGTAGGTGTCGCTGCACTGCTGGAATCCCGGGGCGAACATCAGCAGCGGGAACGCGCCGCCGGCCGGCCAGGACCCCGACGGCCCGCGGGCCACCGGGTACCGGATCAGGGTCAGTACGGAACGCTCACCCACGTGCTGCCCGGTCACCCCGACGTGCGCGGGCTCGGTAAAGGTCATCCGCCGCTCACCGACCCGGTAGGTGCCGGCCGTGCCGACCGCGGCGGCCCGTACGGGCGGGGCCGTCCTGCTGGGGGTGCTTGCCGCCGACGGGGACCTTGACGGCGGCGGCGCCGTCGTCGCCGCCGTCCTCGGCGCGCCCCCGCAGGCAGCGGCCAGCATCGCGGTCGCGAGCACGACCGCGATCACCTCAACGGCCATGATCAGCCTGGACCGCCGGGCAGCCGATAGCACCGCTGCATCCTATTCTTCCCTGAGGTCTCCAGCGGCCTGGTCGGGATAAGGCGTTAGAGTGCAGCCGTGATCGTGCGCGCGTGGTGTGCCCGCAACCTGGGGCCTCGGTGACGGCCCGGCTCACCCGGCAGCCGCGCGGGCCGGCCCGCCTGCGGGCCTTGCTGGAGTCCGGTCAGACCATCGTGGCGCCAGGGGCGTTCGATCCGCTGTCTGCCCGGCTGGTGGAGGAGGCCGGCTTCCCGGCGGTGTACATGACCGGGTTCGGGACCTCGGCGGCCCTCATCGGGCGGCCGGACGTGGGCCTGCTGACCATGACCGAGATGGCCGGCAACGCCGGGCGGATCGCGGCCTGCGTCGACATCCCGGTCATCGCCGACGCGGACACCGGCTACGGCAACCCCCTGAACGTGATCCGCACGGTCGGGGCCTACGAGGCGGCCGGGGTCGCGGGGATGCACATCGAGGATCAGGTGGCCCCGAAGAAGTGCGGGCACATGGAGGGCAAGCTGGTCATCCCGGCGGAGGAGATGGCCGAGAAGGTCCGGGCGGCGGTCGAGGCCCGCACGCAGCCCGACTTCGTGATCATCGCCCGGACCGACGCGCGGGCCGTAGAAGGCCTGGAGCGCTCCCTCCAGCGCGGGCGGATGTACCGCGAGGCCGGCGCCGACGTGCTGTTCATCGAGGCGCTGACCAGCGAGGCGGAGGCCGAGGAGGCGGTGCGGGCCTTTCCCGGCGTGCCGCTGCTGTTCAACTGGGCGGAGGGCGGCAAGACCCCGCCGATCAGCCTCGACCGCCTCAAGGAGCTGGGTTACCGGATCGTCATCTTCCCGATCAGCACATTGCTGGCGGCGACGGCGGCGATGCGCGGGATACTGCAGGAGATCGCCCAGGCGGGTACCCCCGCCGCGGCGGTCCACGAACTACCGACGTTCGCGGAGTTCGTGGATTTCATCGGGCTGCCCCAGGTGCGCGAGGCCGAACAGCGGTATGCGGTCAAGGCTCCGGGGCGGGGGACCGGAGGTGCGGATGGCAGCGACATTTGAGCGGCCCAGCGTGACCACGGAACTGGCCAGGGTCATGATCGGGGCGGCGGAGCAGAAGGCGGCCCAGATGGGCCAGGCCTTCGTGATCGCGATCGTGGATGACAGCGGAGTGCTCAAGGCGTTCAGCCGCATGGACGGTGCGCCATTGCTGTCCGTCCAGGTAGCCCAGGACAAGGCGTACACCGCGGTCGGTTTCGGCCTGGCCACCGACGGCTGGCACGATTTCGTCAAGGACGATCCGCCGCTGGCCCTGGGCGCAGCCCCCGGGATCGATCGCCTGATCGTGTTCGGCGGCGGTTATCCGATCAAGGTCGGCGAGGCGGTGGTCGGCGGGATCGGCGTCAGCGGCGGCCACTACACCCAGGACATGGAGGTAGCCCAGGCCGGGCTGTCGGCTCTCGCCTCCTTCTGACCTACGGCATCCGGCGCGCCGCAGCCTGTGCCCTCCCTACGACGCCACCCTGCGGCCCGGGCATCCCGGGAACGTTACCGCTCAACGAGGATCGTGCGCAGGGTCGCGGCGAACGCGTCGGGCTGGCCCATGCGGCCGTTTTCGCCGCCCAGGAACCCGTCGTGACCGCCGGGGAAGGTGACGGGCGCCGTTCCCAGCCGCCCGGAGACGGCCACGCTCCCGCGGCCCGCCACCATCTGCCCGGATTCCTCGCCGACCGCGACGATGACGCGGGTCGATGCCGCGCGGAGCGCACCGAAATCGAGCCGGTAGTGCGAGAGCGGGATCATGTTCAGCCCCACGAGCGGGTCGTTGCGCGAGCCGTCGTCCTCGGCCGGCAGCCCGAAAGCGGCGGGGTCCGGGGCGGGCCGGTCCAGGTAGTCGGCTGGGATCGGGCCCGGCTGACTGACCAGCGCGATGAACTTCGCCATGGCCGGGCCGAAGCCGCTCCGCTGGTACGTCTCGTGCATGTCCACGCACACGGCCACCACGATCTCGGCGTCCGGCAGCTCGGCCATCGCGGGCGGCTCGTGCGCCACGAGGGTCCGCACCTGTTCGGGGTGCCTGGCCACCAGGGCCAGTGCATTGACGGCGCCGCCGCTGCTGGCGAAGATGTCGACCGGCCCCGCGTCCAGCGCCGCGATCAGCCGGTGCAGGTCATCGGCTTGCTCGTCGGGGGTGGTCTCGAGGGCGCCGTCGGTCCGGAGGCTGCGTCCGGCTCCGCGCGGGTCGTAGGTCACGACCGTACGGTCGGTGAAATGCCCGGCCAGGGTCACGAATGCCGCGGCGCCCATCGGCGACCCGATGATCAGCAGGACCGGCTCGGTACTGGAATCGTTGGCCCGGACGTCGTAATACAGCACGGCGCCGGGCACGTCGAGCGTGTGTGTCTTCGGTTCGGTCATACCTGTTCGACGTCACCCGCCGGGAAGACTCATCGGCGGGCCCCGGTCCAGCCCGCGATGCTGCGCGTCAGGGCCGGCATCGGCAGCGCGCCGTGGTCCAGGACAGCGGCGTGGAAGGCGGGCAGCGAGAACGCCGGTCCCAGGCGCCGCTGGGCGTCCTCCCGGATCCGGATGATCTCGAGCTTGCCGGTGAGATAGGACAGGGCCTGCCCCGGCACCACCACGTAGCGGTCCACCTCGGCGGCCAGGAACTCCCGCGGCATCGGGACGTGGTCGGTCAGGAACTCCAGGGCCTGCTCCCGGCTCCAGCCGTAGAAGTGCAGGCCGGTGTCCACCACCAGCCGGGCGGCCCGCATCAGCGACGTGCTGATCGAGCCGAGCAGGCCGCGGTCGTCGGCGTACAGCCCGGCTTCCTCGGCGAGCTGCTCGGCGTACAGGCCCCAGCCCTCCGAGAACACGGAGAGGCTGCGCTGGCGCTGGAGGGCGGGCAGGTCGGTGAGCAGCTGGAGACGGGAGAGCTGCAGATGATGCCCGGGCACGGCCTCGTGGAACGCCACTACCTCGATGTCCCATCCGGTCCCGGCGGTGGGCCGTTCGGTGTTGAACCAGAACGTCCCCGGCCGGCCGCCATCCAGGCGCGGCGGGGTGTAGTGCGGCGCGGCGCCGCTCACCGCCACGACCTCCGGCATGGGGGTCACCTCGCACGGCGGCGGGAGCGGCTGGGGGAAGAACTCCGCCGCCCGGGCTTCGGCCCGCCTCACGGCGACCGTCGCCTCCCGGATGGCGTCGGCGGGCGGTATCGTCCCGGCCGAGTCCCGCAGCGCGCCGAATACCTCGTCCAGCCCGGCCAGCCCCAACCCGGCGCCCAGCTTCACGGCCCGGGCCTCCAGCGCGGCGATGTGCTCCAGGCCGGTCTGGTGCAGTTCTTCCGCGCGCAGCGGCAGCGTCGTGTAGATCTGGACCGCCTGCGCGTAGTCTTCCTTGCCCCCGGGCAGGTGGACCAGCCCGGCCTGCCCGGACGGGCGCGCCCGGGGGAGCAGCTCCCTGACGACGGCGACCCACCTGGCCAGCGCCGGCTTCACCACCTCCGCGGCCACCGCGTACCGCTGCGACTCCCACACCGGTGCGCCCGGCCACCCCGGCGGCGGCGCGGGAGCCAGGAGCGGTCCGGGCACGGGGGCGGCCAGGACGTCCTCGGCCCAGGTAATAGCCTGCTCAGCGAGGGGAGCGACCGGGAGCCGTCCCTCCCGGGCGCCTGCCTGCAGCCGCTCGCCGATCTGGTCGAGCCACGCGCCGCTGCTCCGCAGGCGGGTCAGGTAGGCCTCGGCCGCCGCCGGGTCGACCAGGACCGTCCGGGCGGCCAGCGCCAGCAGCACCGCCGGCCCGGCGTACTGCATGGCGGTGACCGTGTACTCGGCCTGCGCCATATCGACGATCGCCAGCTCCTGGGCGGCTGCCCCCTTCATGGCGTCCAGCGTGACGCCATCGGCCGGGGTGAGCGGTCCGGCCGCGATCTCGTCGGCCTCCCGGAGGAACTGCGCGACCTCGGCCCGCCAGGTCTGCGCGCCCTGCTCGCTCTCGTCCGGGACCCGATCGTCATACCCGGGAATCCCGTACATCGTGGCCGCGAAGGGATTCTCCTCGAGCCAGCGCTGGTGGAAACGGTCGGCCAGGTCACGCGCCGGCGTCATGATCCTCCTCTAGCCTCCAAGCCCAGCCCCCAGGGCCCCCAGGGCCCCCAGGGCCCCCAGGGTATCGTGTTCCGCGCTCGCACATGCTCCCGGGCTATCGGCCGCGGTTGACATCACCAGCCTAGCCACCTGCAATGATGAGGTGCCCGACCGCGATGCAGACGCCGATGTCATCGCGGGCGGCCGCGAGCCCCGGGGACCTGGCCTGGTGTGGCTGCTCGTCCTCGCCGAGACCGTGGCGCTCGCCGTGGCGGTGACGGTCGCGGTCCACTATCGCGCCGCGGCCCGCGGCCTCCATCGCGGCGCGCCGTCGACGGCTACCTTGACATCGCCGTCACTGCCCGATGTGAGCACGGTGGTGCTCGCGCTGCCCGCCGATGGCACCGTGACCGGCACGGTAGTCATCACCACCGCCGCCCTGCCCGGCGCCGGCCGGGGACAGTTCACCGTGTCGGCCGTCATCACCGGGGGAGTGCCGGGCACGTTCTACGACCTGATCGGCAACGACTGCTCCACCGCCGATCCCCTGCCCGACGACGTGTGGGCGACGGGTCTGGCCGGCGCGAACGGCCGGGCCGACCTGGTCGGCTACGCCTGGACCGGGGCGGTGGCGGACCGGTACTGGCTGGTTCTCGACCCGTCGCAGGTCAACCCGCCGCCTGGCCTGAGCGGGCCGTTCGCCGAAGGGCGGGCGGCGTCGTTCCCGGCGGGCCAGGCACCCTGTGTGCCCTCGTCCTGACTCGACCTGCCCGAACCCGGGCCGAAGCCCGCAGCCCTAACGCTCCCACGGCCCGGCGGGCAGCGACCGTCAAGCCGATCAGTGCCGCGGCAGACCGGCCAGGCTATCCCCGGCTCGCGGCACGCTCGCCGCACCGTACCGCGAGTGGCCAGACCCGCCAGCCCATCACCAACCATAACCTCTCACACCAGCCACATTTCTCGCACAGATAACCGATCCGGCGTGATTTACGCGGAAGATATGGCTTATACGGAAGAATCAGGCAACTATAGCTACCAAGTGCCCGGATCATCCGCGAAAGCCGGATCTTCCGCGTAATTGGGGCGCTAGTGCCCCATGAGGGCTGCGGGACTGCGGCACCCGCGGGCGGCACCCGCGGGCGGCACCCGGGCGGCACCCGCGGGCGGCACCCGCGGGCGGCCCCGGGCGGGCCCCCGTGGCAGCGCGGGTGGGCCGCCCAGACCCACAGCTGCCCGCCGTGCCCGCGGACGAACTCCTCTGCGTCAGGGCTCACATCGACCCGCACGGCATCCTCCGAACCCGCCTGTATCCATTGTGCCCGGCGAATTACGGGAGGATGCTGCCCGAGCCACCGAACTTGGCCGAGAGGTGATAGGTGGCGAACGCCAGCCCCAGGCCGGCGGCCAGGGAACCGCACAGCAGCAGCCAGCGCGTGGGCCGGGCCGCCAGCAGGTGGCGGGCGTCATCCACCCGGCCCGACAGCTTGCCGGGCAGCCTCGGGACGTACGAGGCCAGGTGGATGAGCATGACGAACGCCCAGAGAAAGAACGATAGGTGGTGCAGCCGGCCCCAGGACCCGTTGCCCGGGCCCTCGACGGCCAGCATGATCCCGGTGCCCAGGACGGCCACGGTGGTCAAGATGACGAACGGCCCGGTCACCCGCTGCAGCGGAGCCGGCGGGCCTCTCCGCACGTAAGCCGCCGAGCCGGTGTAGTACCTGGTGAAACGCCAGAGCGTGGAGCCGATCTTCAGGCCGACCGGGCCCAGCAGCAGCATCCCGAGGAAGACGTGCAGCGTGAGCAGGTTCCCGATGTTGAGCAGGGTGAGGCACTCGGCGACGAACAGCACGAGCAGCACGGCTCCGGTCATCGCGGTCAGGCGCTCGTTGCCCGCCGGGTCGGCGCGGCGGGTCGGCTCCTCACGGATTTGCGTTTCCCGCGTGGTCACGGCCTCATGCTAGGCACCGCCCGCCCGCGGCCGACATGGGGATGACCCCCGTCTTTGGGGTAGACCTAATGACACCCCGGACCTACACGAGGGAGTACCGATGGGCTTCTTTTCCTGGTTCAGTTCCTGCGGGACCGTGGGCGAGGACGAGCCGCCCAGCCTGGTCCGCACCAACTACGCCGGCCCGGAACTCACCGACATCCAGCGAGCGGCCGCCGAGGACGTCGCCCGGGTCGAGCAGGACGACAAGTACTTCGGCGGCACCGACTCAAGCGAGGGGTAAGCAGCCCGCGGGCGGCACGTCCAGCGCCGGATTGCGGTCGAAGAAACCGAACGGCTTCAGCCAGAACGACACCGCATCGACCGGCATGACCGGCCAGTCCTCCGGCCGGGTGATGTGGTGGATGCCGAACACGTACCACAGCACCACGTCGGTGTTCTCGATGGGCCGGTCCGCCGCGGTCCAGGCCGGAAGTCCCGTGTCGCGATCCGAAAGGTTCGGGAAATCGCCGCACGGCCAGCGCTCGCCCTCGCGGTACGGCGTGACCCACAGCGTGTGCCCGATCACCTCGGCGCGCAAGAACGCGGGCGAGGAAGCGGGCAGCAGCGCCGCGAACGCCCCGGACGGCACGAGCTTGTACCCGGGTGACGTACCCAGTCCGTTCCGTCTATTGCCGTTGACCACCTTCCAGGCGCGCTGTGCGGCCCAGTCGTAGTCCTGCTTCCCCTCCGCCTCGGTTCGCAGCGGCGTCTCCCGCACCACCAGCCCCAGACCGTACGGATCGTCCTCCGAAACCCCGGAAGCCTCCGACGACACCGCGTACACCGTGTTGTCCGGCCCGTCCACGTCCAGGTCGAGCCGCGCCACGATGAAGTGCTGGTGGAACGGCGCGTAGGTGCCCTGGTCGACCACCGTCCCATGCGAGCCGGAGACACCGGTCACGTGCGACGTCACCACGATCCCGGTGGCCCGGACCTCGCACTCAATGTTCCCGTCCTGGTAGAACCGCCAGTACACCAGGTACTCGTAGTTGGCCACGGTGACGTGGAAAGAGACCACCAGCCGCCGCTGGCGGCGCACCGCGGCGCCGGTCCGCTCGTCGACGTGCTTCCACAGCACGCCGCTGTCCTCCTCGTGCACGCAGATCGCATTCCGGATCACCCGCGGCTCACCAAAAGAGTCGTGTACCACCGCGTCCAGGTAGGTGATCTCGCCCAGGCAGTCACAGCCCAGGTCCAGCGACGTGGTCATGAAGCCCAGGCCCCACTCGCCGATGTCGAATGCGGTCCGCCGGTAGTGGTCGGGGCTGGCGTCCCGGTACGGCACGAACATCTCGGCGAACGACATCCGGTGCGCCACCGGCCGCAGCCGCCCGTCGTCGACGAACCCCACCTGGTGCAGCACCAGGCCCTCGCGATGGTTGAACCCGAGCCGCAGCTGCCAGTTCTGCCACGAAAGCAGCCGTCCGTCCAGCGTGAACCCGACCCCCGAGGGCTGGCTGACCTTCAGCGGCGCGACCTCCCGCAGCGGCCGCCCGAGCAGCGCGGGCAGGTACTCGCCGGTCACCTCCGGCTGCTCGCCACCAGCAAAACTGTCCTCGATCTCCAGCAGCGTCATGCGGTTCAGGTCGACGACCGGGTGCAGTCCGGTCACGTGGTGCGCGTACGGGTTGCCGTCCTGGCTGCCCCGGTACCACACGTCCGACCAGCCGATCCGCAGGCCCCGGTACCGTTCGGGCACCAGCGCGGCGCCGTAGGCCCACATGTCGGTGAGCACCAGGGACATATCGGTGATCCCGCGCCGGGCCAGCGCCTGCGCCAGCGCGGGATGGGCCCGGAGCATCTGGTCGCATTCGTGCCACTCGTCCACCGTCATGTTCGGCTGCTGGCCGGGCAGGGGCTCCCATCCCGTCACCGCGTCGCTGGTCAGGGACACCAGCGCCCGGTAGGCCTGCCCGTCCGAGCGGTCCCAGCACACCACGATCGCCTCGCGGCCAGCCGCACCGCCAGCCGCACCGCCGGCCGCCAGCACGGCCTTGCCCGGCTCCTTGAGCTCGATCGAGGCGAACCGCCAGCCGGACCCGACGGGGCCCACCCCGCGGTCGCGCCGCAGGATCGCGGCCGCCTGCCGGATCTCCTCGGCGGTCAGCGGGTCGAGCGGGTGCGCCGGTGAGTCTGTCACGATCGTCCCTCCATTACCGCGGGCAAGCCCCATCCTGGCGGATGACCGTGGGCGGCGCCAGTTCCGCCCGCTCCCGGTATTTATGCCGAACGGGCCGTGGTGCCCGCCCCCGGCCAGCTCAGCCCGTCCCGTGGACTTCGCAGACCTACAATGGCCCTTACGTGTGAGCTTGACCGGGTTGATGTGCCGAGCGTGGGAGTGTCGGGTGGGGTGCGGGCGGTGCGGTGCGCTGCTGGAAGAGGGCGACCTCTTCTGCGGGGACTGCGGCGCTCCCGCGGGCGGTTGCCCATCGTGCGGTGAGGCGCTGACTCCCGGCAAGCGCTTCTGCCGCAGGTGCGGCGCGCCCCTTACCGAGCCGGCGTCGGCTTCCCCGCCGGGCCCCGGGGCGGAACGGCGGGTGTGCTCGGTGCTGTTCTGCGACGTGGTGGGGTTCACCCCGCTGTCGGAATCGCGGGACCCGGAGGCGGTCCGCGAGCTGCTGTCGCGGTACTTCGCGGTGGCGCGCACGGTGATCAGCCGTTACGGCGGGGTGGTGGAAAAGTTCATCGGGGATGCGGTCATGGCCGTCTGGGGCACCCCGGTGGCGACCGAAGGGGACGCGGAGCGGGCCGTGCGCGCCGCGCTGGACCTGGTGGCCGCGGTGGCCGAGCTGGGGGCCGAGTCGGGGCTGCCCGGTCTGGCCGCGCGGGCCGGGGTGGTGACCGGCGAGGTGGCGGTGAACCTCGGTGCCGTGGGTGAGGGGATGGTGGCCGGGGACGCGGTGAACACCGCGTCCCGGGTGCAGGCGGCCGCCGGACCGGGCTCGGTGCTGGTCGACGTGCCGACCCAGCGGCTGGCGGGCAGCGCGATCGCGTTCGCCGACGCCGGCGAGCACATGCTGAAGGGCAAGGCCGAGCCGCAGCGGCTGTGGCGGGCCGTCCGGGTGCTGTCGGCGGTGGGCGGTGCGCAGCGCGTCGACGGGCTGGAGGCGCCGCTGACCGGCCGGGACGCGGAGCTGCGCACGATCAAGGACCTGTACCACGCCGCCGCCGAGCGGCGGGTGCCGCGGCTCGTGCTGGTGTCCGGGCCGGCCGGGGTCGGCAAGTCCCGGCTGGGCTGGGAGTTCGAGAAGTACGCCGACGGCCTGAAGGCCGAGGTGTGGTGGCACCGCGGCCGGTGCCTGTCCTACGGGGAAGGGGTGGCGTTCTGGGCCCTGGCCCAGATCGTCCGCCAGCGGCTGGGCATCGCCGAGGAGGACCCGCCCGACGCCGCCGCCGCCAAGCTGGACGCGGGCCTGGACCGGTTCGTGCCCGACCCGGCCGAACGGGCTTACGCCGGGCTGCGGCTCGGCCGGCTGCTCGGCGTGGCGTTCGCCGGGGGCGGCGGAGACGCCCTGTCCCGGGAGGAGCTGTTCGCCGGCTGGCGGCTGTTCTTCGAACGGCTGGCGGCCGAGAACCCGGTGATCCTGCTGGTCGAGGACGCCCAGTACGCCGACACCGGCCTGCTGGACTTCCTGGACCACCTGATCGACTGGGTGCGGGACCTGCCGGTGTACGTGCTGGTGTTCGCGCGCCCGGAGCTGGGCCAGGCCCGGCCGGGATTCGGCACGGGCCGCAACCGGAGCACGCTGACCCTGGACCCGCTGGACGCAGCGTCCATGGACCGGCTGGTCGACGCGCTGGTGCCGGGCATGCCGCCGGCGGCGCGGGCCAAGATCACCCGCCAGGCCCAGGGCATCCCGCTGTTCGCGGTGGAAACCGTCCGCTCGCTGATCGACCGGGACGTCGTCCAGCCCGTCGAAGGGGTCTACCGGCTGACCGGCGACGTCGGGGAACTGGCCGTGCCGGACAGCCTGCACGCGCTGCTGGCCGCCCGGCTCGACGCCCTGGATCCCGGCGCCCGGCGGCTGATCGCGGACGCCGCCGTGCTGGGCACCACGTTCCCGGCCGAGGCGCTGATCGCGGTGTCCGACCGGGACGAGCCGTCCGTGCGGGCCGCACTGGCCGACCTGGTCCGCCGCGAGGTGCTGAGCGTATCCGCCGACCCGCTGTCGCCGGAGCGGGGCAGCTACCAGTTCGCCCAGCAGATGCTGCGGCAGGTCGCCTACGACACGCTGTCCCGCCGCGACCGCAAGGCCCGTCACCTGGCCGTGGCCGCCCACCTGCGTACCGCGTTTCCCGGCGACGGCGAAGAGGTCACCGAGGTCATTGCCCGGCACTACCTGGACGCGCTGCACGCCGTCCCCGACGCCACCGACGCCGCCGAGATCCGCGGCCAGGCCGTGACCGCCCTGACCCGGGCCGCCGAACGCGCCGAGCGGACCGGCGCCCCGGCCCAGGCCGCCGCCAGCTACGCCGCCGCCGCCGAGCTGAGCCCGCCCGGCACGCCCGATGAAGCCACGGCCAGGTTGTGGGAGCGCGCCGCACAGGCCGCTCTCGCCGACGCCAGCTATCCGGTGGCCGTCCAGTACGCGGAGCACGCCCGCGGTCATTACCTCCGGCGCGGTCAGGACCGGGCCGCCGCGCGGGTCCAGGCTCTCGCCGGGCGGGCCCTGAGCACCTGGGGGCGTCACGCCGATGCCCGCGAGCAGCTCACCGCCGCCGTGGAGGTCCTGCGGGAAGGGCCCGACACCGACACCGTGTCGGCCATGAACCGGCTGGCGTCGCTCGAGGTGTTCGCCGGCTCACCCGACGCCGACCGGCTCAGCGCGGAGTCGCTCACCCTGGGCCAGGCGCTCAACGCCGGCCCCGGCCTGCTCGCCGAGCTGCTCGTGACCCGGGGACTTTTCCACCTGCTGGCCGAGCGGCGGCCGCAGGCGATCTCCTACTTCCGTGAGAGCGCGCGGCTCGCCGCCCAAGCCGGCGACAACTTCAGGGTGGGGCGTGCGCTGCTCAATCTGGCCGACACGCTGATGCCCGGCGATCCCGCCGCCGCGGCTGACGCCGCGCGGACCGCCGCCGGGCATCTGCGCCGCACCGGGGAACGGCGTCACCTGGCCGCGGCGCTCATGAACGTGGCCGAGGCGCTGCTCCAGATCGGTGACTGGGACGCCGCCGAGGCCGAACTGACCCAGGCGGTGGACTCCGACGCAGTGGCGGACATGGAGGACGTCAGCTGCGAGCGCGGCTGGCTGGCTGCTCTGCGTGGCGACGCCGGGACGGCCGAGGCCATGCGCACCGCCCTGCGGATCTTCCGGTCGAGCGAAGATCCTCAGGACCAGTCCCTGACCAGCCTCCTGGAGGCGTTCGCCGCCGCCGCCCGCCGCCAGCCGGCCGATGCCCTGCGCCACGCGCGGGCGATCCTGGCTCACTCCGGGACTATCGGGATCAGCTCCGTGGCCTCGCGCTGGGCGTGGCCGCTGGCCGCGCGCTGCGCGTACGAGCTGGGCGACACCGCGGCCGTCCGGGAACTGCTCGACCTGCTCGACTCCTACCAGCCCGGCCATCTCGCCCCCATGCTGCGCGCCGAACGCGACCTGGCCCGCGCCCGGCTCCGGGACGGCGACGCCGCGGAAGCTTTCGCCGCCGCGGTCAAGAGCCTGCGCGAGCAGAGCACTCCCTACCATCTCGCCCACGGCCTGCTCGACCACGCCGAGTACCTCCTGGCCAGTGGTGACGGCCCGGCCGCCGCGGCCGCCATCGACGAGGCCCGCGACCTCGCCGCCCGCCTGCGCTGCCAGCCCCTCCTGGACCGGGCCCTGCAGGACTCCCCACGCGTCACCAGTTGACCCTTGCGATCCCGCGTCCCGAGCCTCTACGGTGCGCCCATGCACAGTGTGGATCCGACGACGGAGTCGATGATCAGGTCGGTGCTCGCCTACGCGGAGAACCGGCTGCGGCTGAACCCGGTCCCGCTGGACCAGGGCTCGCGCGATCCCGCCGAGCTGGAGGCGGCGCTCAAGGGACTGCTCGGCCGCGAGCCGCACAACCCCGATCAGGTGCTCGGCGTATACACCTCGGTGGTCGCGCCGGCCGTCATCTCGGCGGACAGCCCGCGCTTCCTCGGATTCATCCCGGCCGCGCCCACCAAGGCCTCGCTGCTGTTCGACATGCTGATCTCGTGCGCGTCGATCCAGGGCATCTCCTGGCTGGAGGCAGCCGGGGCCATCCACGCCGAGAACCAGGTGCTGCGGCTGATCGCCGACCGGGCCGGGCTGCCCGAGGGGGCGGGCGGCTGCTTCGTCTCCGGCGGTTCGGCCGGGAACCTGTCCGCGCTGGTCGTGGCCCGCGAGGTGGCCAAGCGCAAGGCAGTCCCGGGGTCCCTGGAGTCCCTGGGGTCCCTGGGGTCCGGCCGCCGCTGGCGGGTGGCGGTCAGCGAGGACGCGCACTCCTCGATCACCAATGCGCTGCGCATCTGCGAGATGGACCCGCTGATCGTTCAGGCCGAGGATCACCGGCTGACGGGCGCGGGCCTGCGCGTGGCCATCGCGGCCGACGGCGACCCTCGGTCGCTGGCCGCGGTCGTGGCCACCTCGGGCACCACGAACGCGGGCATCGTCGACGACCTGGCCGGCGTGGCCGAGGTCGCGCGCGAGCACGGCCTGTGGTTCCACGTGGACGGCGCCTACGGCGGCGCGGGCCTGTTCGCGCCCAGCGTCCGGGCCCGGTACGCCGGCATCGAGCACGCCGACTCGTTCATCGTGGACCCGCACAAGTGGCTGTTCGCCCCGTTCGACTGCGCCGCCCTGCTGTACCGGAACCCGTCGGTGGCCCGCTCGGTGCACAAGCAGGACGCGTCCTACCTGGACGTCATCCACGACACGCCGGGGGAGTGGAACCCGACCGACTACGCCTACCACCTGACCCGGCGGGCCCGGGGCCTGCCGCTGTGGTTCTCGCTGGCCGTGTACGGGGTCGATGCCTACACCGAGGCCATCGAGGCGTCGATCGCGCTGGCCCGCGAGACCGCGGCCGAGATCCGGGCCCGGGATCACCTGGAGCTGATCCGCGAGCCCGAACTCGGGGTGGTGCTGTTCCGCCGCCGCGGCTGGGACTCCGCCGCGTATACCCACTGGGCCGACCGGCTGCTCACCGACCAGGTCGCCTTCATCCCGCCCTCAGCCTGGGAGGGCCAGACCGTGGCCCGGTTCGCGTTCCTGCACCCGCACACCTCGATCGACCTGGTCCGGCAGATCCTCGACCGGATGGCCTGAGCATGCCATGCTTGCTCGTTTCGATAACCCGAGTGGGTTTCCTCTTGCTTCGATAATATGTTTTAATAGCGGTACAAGCTTTCGAAGCTGACGAGAATCCTCGGCCTTCGGCCTGGACGCACGGAACCGCTGACCGCCGGGAGCCTCGCCAGGCGACCGGTCCGATCAGGGAGACGACATGCTCGCCGCCACCGCAGGTGCCAGCCAACCCGTCCTCGCCGGCTTGCTGGGGCTCGGGGCCGCGGGACTCGCCGGGGCGGTGGTCGCCATGGCCTGGAGCGTGCACGCCCGCCAGATCCGGCTCGCCGAGCTGCTCGCGCGGCGCCAGTTCATCCTGACCAGGGAACCGGCCGCGCCGGAGCAGCCCGTCAACGGGCATGCCGGCGCCGACGCGGCCCCGGTCCAGGTCCAGGAGGCCCTGGAGGAGGTCGGGGCCCGGGAGGCACAGGCCGGCCAGAAGGCTCAAGGGACCCAGGGGAGCCGCACTGGCCGCGGCGGCGGGGGCCATGTCGGCAACGGCGGCCGGGGAGCTGCACCCGCCAGGCCCGGGAAGCTGGCCATCGAGGGCCCGGAGACCGTGGTCGTCGGCGAGCAGGTCCGCTACCGCGTCCGGCCGTCCGCGGTCGGGACCGCGGTCACCTGGGCCGCGGGCGGCGGCTCGGTCTCGCAGGCTCCTGACCCGACCCATCCCGACGAACTCCTCCTCATCGCCGACCGGCCGGGCAGCCTGATGCTCCACGTGCGGGTCCGCGAGGGCCTCGCCGAGCGCCGTGAGACGAAATCCGTCACCGCCGTGCCCGACGTGACCCCGGCCGCCTCGCCGTTCCCGCTGCGCCTGTTCCTGCACGGCTGGGGCCTGGTCGTCGTGGCCATCCTGGTCGTCGGCTTCGCCGGCGCCCTCGACGCCCTGGGCAACCTCACCTCCGGTGACTTCATCGCGCTGGTCGTTCCGCTCACCGCGCTGCTCGGCGTGCTGGCCGCCGTCCGCGGCGCTGGTGACCCGGCCCCGAACCGGAACCCCGCTCAGCGCTCGGGCCATGACGAGAGCCCGGCCTGGCCCGAGCCGTGACCCGCGGGCGGTAGCTTTCCCTGAGTGACCCGTGCGCCCATCTCGCTGCCCGATCTGACCGTCATCTTCGATTACGGGGAGGTCATCTCGCTTACGCCGTCAGCCGCCGACCGGGAGGTGATCGCCAGCCTGGCCGGCGTCGGCCGCGACAGCGAGCCCTTCTGGCGGGCCTACTTCGCCCACCGGGAAGGCCTGGACCAAGGCAGCGCGGGCGTCGCGGCGTACTGGCAGGCGATCGCCGGGGACATCGGCGCCAGCTGGGACGACGCGCGGGTGCACGAACTGTGGGCCGCGGACTTCCGCAGCTGGCTGTCCATCAACCCGGGCACCATCGAGGTGCTCGCCGATCTCAAGGCGGGCGGCACCAGGCTGGCGCTGCTGTCCAACGCGGGCCCGGACTACGGCAGCTATTTCCGGCACGGTCCGCTCGGCGACTTCTTCCCAGCGTGCTACGTCAGCGGCGAGCTCAACTTGCTCAAGCCGCACCCCGAGATCTACCGGCACGTGCTGGACGACCTGGGCATCAGCGCGGCCGGCACCGTGTTCATCGACAACCGCGAGGCGAACGTCCGCGGCGCGGAGGCACTCGGCATCACCGGCCACCTGTTCACCGATGTGACCGCGCTGCGCGCCTTCCTCCGCAGAATCGGGGTAAACCTCTAGGCGCGGTGCAAACCGGAAGGTATCAGGCCGCGCCTTCCGCCGGAGGGTGATACCCATGGCGATAGCCACCCCGCTGTCGGTTTCCGGGCGCTGGATCATCGACGCCAATGGCAACCGGGTCAAGCTCGCCGGGGTCAACTGGGCCGGGGCGCACCAGGACGCGATGACGCCCGGGGGCCTGGATTACCGGCATCGCGACGAGATCGCTGGCCAGATCGCGGCCTGGGGATTCAACAGCGTGCGATTCCCGTTCGCGCTGCAGACGGTGACCTGGGGCTCACCGGTGGCCCCCGCCGGTGTCGCCGCCAACCCGGATCTGGCCGGCTCCACCCCGTGGCAGGTGTACACCGCCTGCGTGCAGGCGCTGACCGGTGCGGGCCTGATGGTGATCCGGAACTGCCATCTGTTGTACCAAGGTTGGTGCTGCTCGGAGCAGGACGGGAACGGCCTGTGGTGGAACGGGAACTGGCCCGCGTCCAGGTTCAGCAGCGACTGGCTGACGGTGGCGGCCACGTTCGCCGGTAACCCGCTGGTGATCGGCTATGACCTGAAGAACGAGCCGAGGAAGGCCACCATCGGCGGGACCGTCTACACCCCGTCGTGGGGCGACGGGAACCCGAAGACCGACTTCTGCCAGCTCTACGCCAGCACCGCGACGGCCATCCAGGCCGTGGACGCCGGTGCGCTGTTCTTCTGCGAGGGCCTGTCCTACGCCGCGGACCTGACCGGCGCCAAAACCAAGCCGGTCACCCCGGCCGCGGGCCACCGCGTCGTGTATTCGATGCACGACTATGCCTGGTTTCACCGGGCCGGGCAGTCGCAGGCCGACTACGTCACGGCGATGGACAACGCCGGCGGGTTCCTCCTGACCGGCGGGACGGCCCCGGTGTGGATCGGGGAGTTCGGCACCGGCAACGACAGCCTGGCCGCGGTCGGCGCCTCCACGGTGATCGGGGCATCCAGCCCGTCAGACGGGAACCTCGGGGCCTGGTTCAGCAACTTCCTGGCGTGGGCCGGGCAAACCGACGTGGACTGGTGCTGGTGGCTGCTGGACGGGACCATGTGCCGGGGCACCACCCCGCAGGCCAACCAGCTGCAGTTCGCACTCGGCGATCGCGCCAGCTACGGGCTGTTCGCCCAGGACTGGACCGGTGTGTCGAACCCGGCGCTGCTGAAAGCCCTGCAGGCCCTCCAGGCCCCGACGAGCGGACCGGGAGTATAGGTACCCAGAGGCGCCCCATTTATTGACCGAACGTTCGGTAAAGAGTAGCCTGCCACCAGGAGAGACGGGAGGCTCCGTGTACGGCAACTATGACCCCGGCACCACGAGCGGCACCGAGAAACAGGCCGCGTCCCAGGAGGCCGAGCAGCACTTCGATCAGCTCATCGCCGCCGACCAGCGTATCGAGCCGCGCGACTGGATGCCGGAGGCGTACCGCAAGACGCTCATCAGGCAGATCGCCCAGCACGCCCACTCCGAGATCATCGGCATGCAGCCCGAGGGCAACTGGATCACCAGGGCGCCCAGCCTCCGCCGCAAGGCCATCCTGATCGCCAAGGTCCAGGACGAGGCGGGTCACGGCCTGTACCTCTACTCGGCGGCCGAGACGCTCGGTGTCGACCGCGACGAGCTCGTCGACCTGCTCCTGGCCGGCCGGCAGAAGTACTCGAGCATCTTCAACTACCCGACCCTCAACTGGGCCGACGTGGGCGCGATCGGCTGGCTCGTGGACGGTGCGGCCATCATGAACCAGGTGCCGCTGTGCCGCTGCTCCTACGGTCCGTATGCCCGCGCCATGGTGCGCATCTGCAAGGAAGAATCGTTCCACCAGCGCCAGGGATTCGAGATCCTTCACACCCTCTCGCACGGGACGCCGGCGCAGAAGGAGATGGCCCAGGACGCGGTGAACCGGTACTGGTGGCCGTCGCTGATGATGTTCGGTCCTCCGGACGACACGTCCTCGCACTCGGCTGAGTCGATCGCCTGGGGCATCAAGCGGTTCAGCAACGATGAGCTGCGGCAGCGTTTTGTCGATATGACCGTCCCCCAGGCCGAGGTGCTCGGGCTGGACGTCCCCGACGATGACCTGCGCTGGAACGCCGACCGCGGTCACTACGACTTCGGTCCGGTCGACTGGGACGAGTTCGCTCGCGTCATCCGCGGCGACGGACCCTGCAACGCCGAGCGCATGCGCCGCCGCCGCCAGGCGCACGAGGACGGCGCGTGGGTCCGGGAGGCGGCCCAGGCCTACGCGGAGAAGCACGCTCCGCGTGGGTACGCCGAGGCGCGCGCGTCATGAGCCAGCCAGCCGGGCACGGCACCCGGGGCTGGCCGCTGTGGGAGGTGTTCGTCCGGTCCCGGCGCGGCCTGTCTCATCAGCACGTCGGCAGCCTGCACGCACCGGACGCCGCCATGGCCCTGCGTAACGCGCGTGACGTCTACACCCGTCGCGGCGAGGGCGTGTCCCTCTGGGTGGTGCCGTCGTCCGCGATCGTCGCCAACAGCCCCGACGAGAAGGACCCGTTCTTCGACCCGGCGCTCGACAAGGTCTACCGCCATCCCACCTTCTACGATGTTCCCGAGGGGGCCAAGCACCTGTGACCGCCGTCAGCACGCTCCCGCCGCTGGCCGCCTACGCGCTGGCGCTCGGGGACGACGCGCTCATCCTGGCGCAGCGGCTCGGCGAGTGGGTGTCCTACGCGCCGCAGATGGAGGAGGACATCGCGCTGGCCAACATCGGGCTCGACCTGCTCGGCCAGGCGCGGACCTTGCTCACTTACGCGGGCGCGGTCGAGGGCGGCGGCCGGGACGAGGACGACCTGGCCTACCTGCGCGACGACCGCGACTTCCGCAATGTCCAGCTGGTCGAGATTCCCAACGGCGACTTCGCCGTCACGATGGCGCGCCAGTTCGTCTTCTCTGCCTACCAGTATGAGCTCTACACCGCCCTGCTCGTCAGTGCCGACCCGACCCTGGCCGGGCTGGCCGGCAAGGCGGTCAAGGAAGTCGACTACCACCGCGATCACGCCACCCAGTGGGTGCTGCGGCTGGGTGACGGCACGGAGCTGTCCCGGGCGCGCATGCAGGCCGGACTCGACCAGGTCTGGCCCTACACGGGCGAGCTGTTCGATCCCGCCGACCCGACCAGCCTGCCGGGTGTGGCGGCCGACCCGGCCGCGCTCCGGCCGGCCTGGGAGCGCTACGTGGGCACGGTGCTGGAGGAGGCGGCGCTGCGGCGGCCGGAGCCGCGCTGGCGCTCCCGCGGCGGCCGGGACGGGCTGCACACCGAGCACCTCGGGCACCTGCTGGCCGAGATGCAGCACCTGCATCGCTCGCATCCCGGGGCGTCGTGGTGACGGCGCAGGCCGCTCCGGCCGCGCTGCTGGCAGCCGCCCGGGCCGTGCCCGACCCGGAGATACCCGTGCTGACGCTCGGCGACCTCGGGGTGATCCGCGACGTGCGGGTGGCCGGCGACGGCGCCGTGGAGGTCGACATCACCCCGACCTATACGGGCTGCCCCGCGACGGAGGTCATCGCGTCCGACGTCCGGGCCGCGCTCCGCGAGGCCGGCGCGGACCAGGTCCGGGTCCAGATCGTAATGTCCCCGCCGTGGACGACCGACTGGATGAGCGAGGCGGGCCGGAGCAAACTGCGGGACTTCGGGATCGCGCCGCCCGGACCCGCCGCCGGAGGCCCGGTCAGGCTGACGTTCTCGGTCCGCTGCCCGCAGTGCGGCTCGATCGACACCAAGGAGATCAGCCGCTTCGGCTCCACTCCGTGCAAGTCGCTGTGGACCTGCCGGTCCTGCGCGGAGCCGTTCGACTCCTTCAAGGCGATCTGATGCCCGGCGCGCGCCGGCACTCGGTGTTCCACCCGCTCCGCGTGGCCTGCATCGAGCGGCTCACCGACGACGCGGTGGCCATCACCTTCGACGTCCCGCCGGAACTGCGCGAGGAGTTCCGCTTCCAGGCCGGCCAGCACGTGTCGATCCGCTCTCCCGTGGTGGGCGACGACGTGCGGCGCAACTACTCCATCTGCGCCCCGGCCACCTCGGGGCGGCTGCGCATCGGCGTCAAGCGCATCCCCGACGGCGTCTTCTCCAGCTACGCCGCTGAACGTCTCCGCCCCGGCGACGTCCTGGACATCATGACGCCGACCGGCAGCTTCTCCACCGCCCTGCATCCCGGCCAGCGCAAGCGGTACGGCGCCATCGCGGCCGGCTCGGGCATCACGCCGGTGCTGTCCATCCTCAGCACCGCCCTGGAGGTCGAGCCCGGCAGCAGCGCCGTCCTGGTCTACGTCAACCGCACCACCCTGGGCATCATGTTCCTGGAGGACCTCGAAGACCTCAAGAACAGCTACCCGGATCGGTTCCAGCTGATCCACGTGCTCGACGAGGAACCCGTGGACGTCGAGATCCTCTCCGGCCGGCTCGACGCCGACCGGCTCGGGCGCATCCTGGACCGCCTGGTCCTTCCGGAGGACGTCGACGAGTGGTTCCTGTGCGGTCCGCTGCCGATGACCGACGTCGCGCGTGAGGTCCTGCTCGCCTACGGCGCCGACGACGAGCACATCCACCGCGAGCTGTTCTTCGTGGGCCCGCCGCCCGCCGCGCGCAGTCTCGCCCCGGCCCTGGACGAACCGGCCACGGGCGCGTCGGTCACGATCCTGCTCGACGGGCGCTCGCAGACCTTCGTCCTGCCCGAAGACGGCGCCTCGATCCTGGACGCGACCCTGCGGTACCGGGCCGATGCCCCCTTCGCCTGCAAGAACGGCGTCTGCGGCACGTGCCGGGCCAAGGTCGTCGAGGGGAAGGTCCGGATGGACGCCAACTACGCCCTCGAACCCGCCGACGCCGCCGCCGGGTACGTCCTGGCCTGCCAGTCGCACCCGGCGGCCGAGCGCGTCGTCCTCGACTTCGACCAGTGACGGTGCCCGATGCCTCCCGACCGCAAACCGCCCGTCCCGCCGTTCCGCGTCCGGCAGCTGACCATTGAGGACGGCCTGGCCCTGGCCGCCTCGCCGCAGCCCGGTGCCTGGCAGGTCTACGACGCGCTCGAGCCGTTCCCGCCGGACGAGGGCTACTGGGCCGTCGCCGACGGCCACGACGCGCTGACCGGCTTCTGCTGCCTGGGCGAGCCCGCCCGGGCGCCCGGGGAAACCGGGCATCCCGCCGTCCTGGACATCGCCATCGGCATCCGCTCGGAGCTGTCCGGCCAGGGCTGGGGCGCGGAACTGGGCCGGGCCGCCGTCGCCTACGCCCGGTCGGTCGCGCTCGACCGCCGGCTGCGCACCACCATCCCGGAATGGAACGCCGTCGGCCTCCACGTCGCCGAGCAGTCCGGCTTCGTCCGCTCCGGCACCCTCGCACTCGGCGGCCGCCGGTACATCATCCTCGAGCAGCCCGGGATCTGACATCAACCGGTGGGCGGAGAGCCAGGATCCATCCGGGAGCCGATGACAGCGGCCGGCACCGGGCATACGGTGATCGACGTCCGCCCAGCAGCTGCGGTTGGAGAAGTAGCATGGACCCGCTCAAGCTCGCCATCGGTTGTGCGTGGATCGTCTTCTGGATCTACTGGCTCGTGTCAGCCGCCAGCAGCAAGGAGAGCGTCAGGAGCGGCTGGCGAGCCCGGCTGACCGGCGTCAGCGCGGTTGGGGTCTTCGTGATCGCCGGCGTCCTGCGCGGCGGCGGCCTGGCTGTGCACAGCGTGATCCTCGCGGCGATAGGGGCGGTGCTGTTCGCTTCCGGGATCGCGCTCGCGGTCTGGGCCCGCCTGCACCTCGGCCGCAACTGGGGGATGCCGATGACCCAGCGGGCCGAGCCTGAGCTTGTCACCTCCGGCCCCTACCGGTTCGTCCGCCACCCGATCTACTCCGGGCTCCTGACCGCGATACTGGGGACCGCGCTGGTAAACAACCTGCTCAGCCTGATCGTCGTCGCGTTGCTGGTCGCGTACTTCTACTACTGCGGGATCGTCGAGGAGCGGAACCTCGTGGTCACCTTCCCCAAGGCCTACCCGGGGTACAAAAGCAGGACGAAGATGCTCATCCCGTTCCTCCTGTAGGACAGCGGATGGGTGGCGGAGGCCTCCTCGGCCAGCGCGTCCCGCAGCCCCATTTCCTCTCCCGGCGGAGAGGGGGTCCGGCTCAGAAGGCGATGTGATCGCTGCTGGCCTCGGCGGGCCTTCCGTCCCCGTCCAGGCCGCCGAGCAGGTCGCGCAATGCCAACGGGTGAAGGACAGCGCATCCCCGTCGGGCAGCACCGCCAGCGTCGCGACGATCTTCAGCCGGGTGGGCAC
>Ga0310037_10000131_pt1 | contig 62751 bp, 51 predicted proteins | sample Sb_taG_11_FD_200239 | JGI IMG/M metagenome (GOLD analysis project Ga0310037, IMG submission 200239) | Peat soil microbial communities from Weissenstadt, Germany - Sb_50d_3_AS metaG (v2) (version 2) | ecosystem: Environmental > Terrestrial > Soil > Wetlands > Peat | place: Germany: Weissenstadt... | reverse complement strand
GGGAACCTGGTCCTGGCCGGACTGTGCGGCGCGACCGGCGACCTCATGCTCGCCGTCGACGAGGCCGCCCGGCTGCTCGGGGCGGTCGGCCGGGTCCTGCCGGCCACCACCGAGCCGGTCGTCTTGAAGGCCGACGCCGGCGGCGAGGAGGTGGAGGGCCAGGTGGCGGTGTCGCGCGCCGGGCAGATCCGATCGGTCTCGCTGGTGCCCGGCGACGCCGGGCCGCCCCGCGCCGCGCTCGAGGCGATTGCCGAAGCCGACCAGATCGTGATCGGGCCGGGATCGCTGTACACGAGCGTGCTGGCCGCCGCAGCCGTGCCCGAGCTGGCCAGGGCCATCGCCGCGAGCGAGGGCCGTCGGGTGTACGTCTGCAACCTGCGGCCGCAAATCCCCGAGACCCAGGGCTATGACGTGGGTCGGCACCTCTCGGCGCTCGAGGCGCACGGCGTGCCGGTCGACGCCGTGCTCTGTGACACCTCGGCCGGGATAGTGCTCGGTTCGGTGTCGATCCCGGTCACCGACGTGCGGCTCACCGATCCCGCCGGCCGGGTCCACGATCCTGGCAGACTGGCGGAGGCGCTGGCGGGTCTGCTCGGATGAGCACCCGTGCTTTTCCAGACGCACAGTCCGATGGGGTGTCGGCGACGATGAGCTCACCGTTCAGGCGGAACGGGCGGCCTCGATGACCGTCCGGGTCGGGATCAACGGCTTCGGCCGCATCGGCCGCAACTTCCTGCGCGCCGTCATGCAGGCCGACGCCGACATCGAGGTGGTGGCGGTGAACGACCTCACCTCGGCGGAGGTCCACGCGCAGCTCCTCCGCTACGACTCCACCCACGGCCCGCTCCGATCCCGGGTCGATGTCGACGGCACCGACCTCGTGGTCGCGAACCGGCGGATCGCGGTGCTGTGCGAGCGGGACCCGGCCGCACTGCCCTGGGAGGACTTCGGGGTCGAGGTGGTGATCGAGTCCACCGGGATCTTCCGGTCGCGTTCGGAGGCGAGCGTGCACCTGAAGGGCGGCGCGTCGACCGTGATCGTGACGGCACCCTCCGAGGACGCCGATGCCACCATCGTCATGGGGGTGAACGACGCCTCCTACGACCCGGCCCTCCACCACGTCATCTCGAACGCGTCGTGCACCACCAACTGCTTCGTGCCGATGGTGAAGGTGATCGACGACGCCTTCGGGATCGAGGGCGGGCTGATGACCACGGTCCACGCCTACACGAACGACCAGAACCTGCTCGACCTGCCGCACAAGGACCTGCGCCGGGCCCGGGCCGCCGCCGTCAACATCGTGCCCAACTCGACCGGGGCGGCGCGCGCCACCAAGCTCGCCCTCCCCGAGATGGCCGGACGGCTCGACGGGACGGCCCTGCGGGTGCCGGTCGTGTGCGGCTCGATCACCGACTTCACGGTGCTCGTGGCGCGCCGCGTCACCGCGGAGGAGGTGAACGCGGCGTTCCGGGCCGCCGCCACCGAGGGGCCGCTCGCCGCGGTCCTCGAGTACACCGAGGACCCGATCGTGTCCACCGACATCATCGGGAACCCGGCCTCGTGCATCTTCGACCCGAGCCTCACCCAGGTGCAGCCGGTCGGCGACAAGACGCTCGTGAAGGCCAACGGCTGGTACGACAACGAGTGGGGGTACTCGAACCGGCTGGTGGACCTCGTCCAGCTGGTGAGCGCCCCGCGATGAGCCCTCGGGCCGCGCCCCTGGCCGGTCTGCCCCTCCTCGAGGACCTTCCGGACCTCGACGGCCGCCGCGTCCTCGTCCGCACCGACTACAACGTCCCGCTGCACGACGCGGGCGGGCGGACGGTGGTGGCCGACGACTTCCGCATCCGGGCCAGTGTCCCGACACTCGAGTGGCTCCTCGAGAGGGGCGCCCGGGTAACGGTCTGCTCGCACCTCGGGAGGCCGAAGGGCGCGCCGGACGAGCGCTGGTCGATGGCCCCGGTGGCCGACCGCCTGGCCGAGCTCTGCCCGGGGGTGGAGCTGGCCGACAACCTGCGGTTCGACCCCGGCGAGGAGGCCAACGACCCCGCCTTCGTCGCCCGGCTGGTCGACGGCCACGACGCCTACGTGAACGAGGCGTTCGGGGTCGCCCACCGGGCCCATGCCTCGGTGGTGGGTCCGCCGCGCCGGCTGCCGAGCGCGGCGGGGCGCCTGCTGGCCCGGGAGGTCGAGGTGCTGGGCGGGCTGCTCGACGCGCCGGCCCGACCGTTCGTGGTCGTTCTTGGCGGGGCCAAGGTGGCCGACAAGCTGGGCGTCGTCCGCTCGCTGGCCGCCCGGGCCGACGTCGTCGCGGTCGGCGGCGCGATGGCCTTCACCTTCCTCGCCGCCCTCGGCCACCACGTCGGGGCGTCGCTGGTCGACCCCGACCATCTGGAGGACTGCCGGGCCCTGCTCGAGTCGGGGACAACCCCGATCCTGCTCCCCACCGACGTCGTGGCGCTCGAGCCGGGCGGCCGGGGCCTCGGCTCCGCGCCGGTCGGGGTGGACCGTCCGGCCGACACCAAGGTGCTCGGAGCCCACATCCCCGACGGCTGGCAGGGCCTCGACATCGGTCCTGAGACCGCCCGCGCGTTCAGCGAGGCGGTGTCGGCGGCCGGCACCGTCTTTTGGAACGGCCCCCTCGGGGCGTTTGAGGACGAGCGCTTCGCCGAAGGCACCCACACGGTGGCCGAGGCGGTAGCCGCCTGCGCCGGCTACACGGTGGTGGGCGGAGGCGACAGCGTCAGCGCGATCGACCACCTGGGCCTGGCCGAGCACATCGACTTCGTCTCGACCGGCGGAGGCGCCTCGCTCGAGCTGCTGGAGCACGGCGACCTCCCGGCGCTCGCCGCGCTCCGCGGCGCGCCGAACGCCCCCGGCGCCTCCTGAGCCGACGGTGAGCCCGAGACGTTCGACCGGGGCCGGAGCGCGCGCCCCGGGGCGCCGCCCACTCGTCAGCGCCAACTGGAAGATGCACCACGACCACATCGTGGCGCTGCACACCGTGCGCGATCTCGGTCTGCGGCTGAAGGGGGACGACGCCGCGCTCGTCGAGGTCTCGGTCCACCCGCCGTTCACCGACCTGCGCACCGTGCAGGTGCTGGTCGAGGGGGAGGGCCTGCCGATCGCCCTCGGGGCCCAGCACTGCCACCCCGACGACGAGGGCGCGTTCACCGGCGAGGTCGCGGCGCCGATGCTGGCGCGGCTCGGGGTCCGCTACGTGATCGTCGGCCACTCCGAGCGGCGCCGGCTGTTCCACATGTCCGACGAGGACGTGGCGGCGACGCTGCGGGCGGTCCGGCGGCACTCGATGACCCCCATCCTCTGCGTCGGGGAGACCGCCGAGGAGCGCGACGCCGGGACCACCGAACGCCGGCTCGAGGTCCAGCTCGCCGTCGCGCTGGGGGCGCTCGAGGTGGCCGACCTCGCCAGCCTGGTGGTGGCCTACGAGCCGATCTGGGCGATCGGCACCGGCCGGGCGGCCACCCGGGTCGACGCCGCCGACGCGGCGTCCTTCATCCGCATGAAGGTGGCCGAGGCCGGCGGGCCGGAGGCGGGGGAGGGGGTCCGGGTCCAGTACGGGGGGTCGGTGAACGCCGAGAACGCGGCGGACTTCCTCGCCGAGCCCGACATCGACGGCTTGCTCGTCGGGGGGGCCAGCCTGCAGGCGGCCGGCTTCGCCGAGGTCATTCGGGCGGTCGGCGGCTGCTACCGTGCTCCTGCCCCCTGACACGTGATCGCAACGTTGCGGTCCCGGCCTGCCCGAAGGAGCCTGCGGTGCTGACCGTGGTGTACGTCGTCGTCGAGATCATCTCCGCGTTCTCGCTGGTCTTCCTGATCCTCATGCACTCGGGCAAGGGCGGCGGGCTCTCCGACATGTTCGGGGGCAGTGTCGGGGCGGCCGCCTCCGGCTCGACCGTGGTCGAGCGCAACCTCGACCGGATCACCGTGACGGTGGCGGTCGTCTTCGCCCTCAACTCGCTCACCTTGGATCTCCGGTTGCAGTGAGCCACCGGGGACGCCGCCCGACGGGGCGGCGTCGGGTGGCGATCGGGTGCGTGCTGGCCGCGACGCTGTCGGGGTCGCTCGCCGCGTGCGCCGGGCCGGCCGCGACCCCGACGACCACCCCCATCACAGAGGTCCCGGGGGTGGGCGGGACGGTCGCAGTCGGTATCGACCAGGCCCCGACCGGCTGCAACCCCAACACCGCGACCGGCAACACCTACGCAGACGACCTGGTGCTCTCGAGCGTGCTGCCAAGCGCCTTCACCGTCGACGGGCAGGGACAGTCGGGGTACGACCAGGCCCTGATCGTCCAAGCCGAGGTGCAGTCGACCTCGCCAGAGACCGTCGTCTACACGCTCAACCCGAAGGCGGTGTGGTCGGACGGGACTCCCATCACGGCGACCGACTTCATCTACGCCTGGCAGCACCAGCGTTCCGTCCCGCTCGGGTCCTCGGGCGGGGACGCGGACGTGGCCAGCACCGCCGGCTACGACGACATCTCGACGATGACCCCGTCGAACCGCGGCCGGACCCTGACCGTGGTCTTCTCGACGCCGTACGCGGACTGGCAGCGGCTGTTCAGCGACCTCTTGCCGGCCCATGTCCTGGAGCACGCCGGGTGGAGCCCGCCGTGCTCCTCGGTCGACCCGTCGGTGGACCTGTCGGGCGGTCCCTATGAGATCGCGAGCGTCACCAAGAGCGCGGTCACGCTCGTCCGCAACCCTCGTTGGTGGGAGCAGCCGCCGAAGGTGGCCCGCATCGTGGTCCGCTTCGCGAGCGGTCCGCAGCAGTTGGCCCACTGGATGTACGAGCGGGAGATCGACGTGGCCGCGCCCTCCTCGTTCGACGCACCCTTCCTGCAGGAGGTGACCTCGATGCCCTTCGTGAAGAGCGCCCTCGACGTCTCGGACACCTTCTTGGAGCTCGAGTTCTCGACCACCGGCACGGCCACCGCCGACCCGCTCGTGCGACAGGGGATCGCCTATCTGATCGACCGCCAGGACCTGAGTGACAAGGTGGCCGGATGGGCCGACGTGGCGATCGCCCCCTCGGTCAGCCACCTCTACTCCCAGGAGCAGAACGCCTACCCCAACTCGCCGGCCCCGGTCCCGGCCAACGCGACGACCACGACCACGTCGACCACGCAACCGGCGTCGACCGCGGTCTCGGCGGCGACCTTCCCGACCGGCGCGGACCTCGACCTCGCCACCCGCGACCTCGTGGCCGCGGGCTACTCCCACAACGGGAACGGCCAGTGGGTCGACTTCACCGGTCGGCCCCTCGCGCTCCGCTTGGCGGTGGACGAGGGCGACGGCTGGGCGGCCCAGGCCGCCGAGTTCCTCGCCGACCAGCTCCGCAGCCAGGGGGTGACCGTGAGCACGCTGGCCGAGCCCGACGCGGCCGGGACCGGGACCGCGCTGTCGGAGGACCGGGCCGATGTGGCCCTCCTCCCGCTCGCCGCCGGCCCCTATCCCACCGAGACGAGCGCCTGGTACTCGCCGTTGCTCGATCTCCCCGGCAGCACCGGAGCGGAGGACTGGAGCGGGTACGCGTCGGTGAAGGTGGACAACCTGTTCGCACTGGCGGCCACCCAACTCGATCCGGTCACCGCCCAGCCGATCTACAACCAGATCGACCAGCAGCTGTGGACCGACATGGTCGCGTTGCCCCTCTTCGCCGAACCGGTCGTGTTGGCCTGGTCGGCGTCGGTGGCGGGGGTCACCCCGGGGCCGTATGGGGCGGGGCTCTTCTCGAGCGTCCTCACGTGGGCGCGCCTCGTGAGCGAGCCGGCCAACTACGCGGGCACACCGAGGCTGCCGTCGTGACGTGCGGCCCAAGGGGAGGCACGTAGGGGCTGGAGTACAGTCCTCGGACGGCTCATTGGGGTGAGCCGAGAGGTCGGAGTGGCGGAATAGGCAGACGCGCCAGCTTGAGGGGCTGGTGCCCGCAAGGGCGTGGGGGTTCAAGTCCCCCCTCCGACACCAGTAGGGGATGGCCTCCAACGACCGCTCACCACGACTCAAACCGCCAATGGCCCTTGGCACGGAAATGAGCGGATCGGTCCTCTACCTCGAACCCCACTCCTTATCCCGGTAGTAGAACCGGTCGGCATCCAGGAAGAGGCAGGGCACTCTTGTGAAGTTTGGCGGGTGCTGTGTTAGAGGGAGCGCACGTACCCGCCACCCAAAGATCGCCCCAGTACGGTACTTCGGGGGCACTCTTCCCAACCACTGCAACCCGACCGCTGTCCGGCAATACCGTGCTGTCCGTTTCAGCGCATCGGAGTAAGTCCGGGGGTTTCGGGCGCCCTCGTCGAAGACCGTCAAGACTGCTCCCAGTAGAGGAGCGACCCGTGACTCAGGTGGTCGACGCCCGGCGGACGAGTGCGAGCGGCGGGACGTTAGGTCCTGGAAGTACAGAGAGGTGAGCACGATGAGCAATGAAGAGGCGGCACCTGAGACGAAGGGTGTTACAGCGGAGTTACTCGCAACTGTTGACCTTGGCCCTGAGATCAAGGGCATGGCGGGGCGTCAACTTCGAATGCGTATGTTCACCTTCGAGCCTGGAGCCGTCTTCGGCCCGATTCACGACCATAAGGACAGACCAGGCATCGTCTACATACTGCAAGGAACGATCACTGACCACCGAAATGGAGCCGCTACGGACTACGGGCCGGGAGTGGGCTGGCCCGAGGATAGGAACACCACCCACTGGCTTGAGAACAGAGGAACGCTTCCGGCGGTGGAGATCTCGGTCGATATCACCCCGTTTGCCCAATAGGTTAAGGCGCCCTCGTACATCGTCACCCTCGATCCGGCGTCGGGTGCGGTCATCGATTCTGACTTCACGAAGGAGGCCGCTACTGCCTGCGTAGGTGCCCCAAGACGCCGGAGCGTCGGCGCCACCACACACGTTGGGGCATCATCGGGCCGGACGGACACAGGGCTGAAGGCTGCGCAAGTCGCCGGGCCGCGAGGCGGGCGACCCGCGCCGGGCAGTACCCAGCATCGACTGCGGCTCCAGCGAGGCCGCCCACTCGGTTCGCCAGACGGGCGGTGTGCTGAACGAAGGAAACGGCCCTCCGACACGCGCGGTTGCACACGCGGTCGGTCGTGTCCCGCGATCACAATTCCTGGTCGGGACAGTACGTGATCGAAACCCCGGGTTCGGCGTCGATCTTGGCCTTGTGCTTCACGGGACCATCAAAGGCTCCATACAGAAATCGACGGCGCGACAGAAATCACCACAACGATCGGCCGGAGCTCGTGGACGACTGGTCGAAGGGGAGCGGGTGGTCCGCTTCCGGGGGCAGGCATGGCGGACCCACTCGGTGCGTCCGACCGGTGGGCTGAGCATGGCAAGGACCCACACCACGCACGGTCGATGCTCTGAAACCCATGGGATCCGGGCCGCTGAGCCGGGAAAGCGCTGGTGCCGGGCGCTACCCTGCAGATGAGGGGAGCGGAATATGCCTGTGTTCATGGTGGAGCGGCAGTTTGCCGAGGATCTCGAGGCCAGCACCGAAGCCGCTGATGGCATCAACCGAATCAACGAGGAAGAGGGGGTCCGGTGGCTGTACTCGTTCCTGTCGGCAGACCGCCGCAAGACGTACTGCCTCTACGAAGCGACCTCCCCGGATGCCATCCGTCAAGCGGCCCTGCGGGCGGGCATCCCCGCTGACGTGATCGTCGAGGTGACGAGCCGCCTCTTGCCCGACGGCTCGGCCACGACCGTCTGAGGCGGGTCGCCGAGCGCCAGTGGCCGCCGCCGAGGCCTGGCCGGCCCCACCTCTGTCGCCCCGCCTCGTCGCGAGCCGGCAGGCGCCCTTCGTCGGTCGGCGACAGGAGCTCAAGATCCTCGAGATCATGTGGGCCGAGGCGGAGGCAGGTCGCCGCCAGGCACTCTTTGTCGGCGGCGAGCCCGGGGCGGGCAAAACCCGGCTCGTCTCCGAGGCGGCCGGGACCCTGCACGACGCCGGTGTCGCCGTGCTGGTCGGGGTTTCGACGCGCGACGGCGCCGTTCCCTACCAGCCGTTCGCCGAGATGCTCGACCATCTCTTCGTCAGCACCCCGGCCGGCTCGCTCGGGACCGTGGTGGGCGGCGCCGCGCACGACCTGTATCGGCTGTCGGCCGAGGTCGCGAGACACAGCGTGGTCGAGGCACCAGAAGCGGGGGAGGTGCGCCGCGACCTCTTCGACGCCGTCGCAGGCCTGTTCCGCCGATTGTCGGCCGACCGGCCGATCGCCATCGTCCTCGACGACCTGCACTGGGCCCAACTGCCCACCCTCGCTCTGCTCGAGCATGTGCTCCAGGCCTGCCCGGACACGCACATGCTGCTTCTCGCCACGTTCCGGACCACTGCCCCCGACCGCTCCGAGGAGGTCGCAGCCCGCGTCGCCGACCTGCACCGGCTGGAGGGGGTGCGCCGGGTGGACCTCGACGGCCTGGACACCGACGCCATCGCCGAGTACGTGCGTCTCCGCACGGGCCTGCCCTTGGCCGAGCTGCGCACCTCTGCCGCCTTGCTCCGGGACCGCACCGCGGGGAACCCCTTCTTCCTACGCGAGGTGTGGGCCGACTTGGAGCGCCAGGGCGGCCTGTCCGCCCTCCGCTCGCCCCATCGGGTGCCGGCGTCGATCGGCGACAGCCTGGCCGCCCGGCTGGCCGGGCTCAGCCAGGAGGTCCGTCACCTGATCGAGTTGGCGGCCATCCTCGGGGACAGCTTCGACATGGCCACGCTGGTCGCCGCCGGCGACAGCGAGCCGGGGGTGACTCTGGCCCTGCTCGACTCGGCCATCGCCCTCGGCCTAGTCGAGTCGGGGTCCGAGGGCCAGGAGCTGTCCTTCGTCCACGCGCTCACCCGCCAGGCAGTCCTTGACCGGTTGCCCCAGTCGCGGCGCATGCTGCTTCACGCCCGGGCCGCCGAGGTACTGGCCCGCCAACCCGAGGGGGCCGCCCTCGTCCCCCGCCTGGCCCACCACTACCTCGCCGCCCACGTGCTCGGCTTCCACGCCCAAGCGCTGCGCTACAGCCGGGAAGCCGGTCGCTTGGCCGAACGGAGCCTGGCCTTCGAGGAGGCCGCCGGCTGGTTCGAGCGGGCGGCGTCGCTCCCGGAGTGCGACCCGCTCCTGCGCTCCGAACTGCTGCTGGCTGCGGCCGCCAACTACGTGCGGGCTTGCCAGTTCCCCGAGGCCCGGGGCATCTACGAGTCGCTGGCGGCGATGGGGGAGCCCGACCTGCGGTTGGCGGCCGCCATGGGCTACGAGGAAGCCACCTGGCGACCCGGCCTGATCGGCTCGCGCGCCGCCGACCTGCTCGTCGAGGCCGTCGACCAGTGCGGTCTGTCTCCTCAGGACCCGCGTTACGCGCGGGCCCTGGGCAGCCTCGGGCGGGCCCTCGCCCTGGCGGGAGAGCTGGGCCAGGCCCGCCAAGTGAGCGCCCACGCCGTCGAGGTCGCCCGCGCTTGCGGCGACGATGGCGCGCTGGCCCACTGCCTGACCGCCAGCCTGTGGCAAGGGACCACCCCCGACGTGGCTGACGTCCAAATGGCCCGAAGCGTCGAGGTACGGCGCTTGGCGAAGCGGAACCACGACTACGAGACCTTGGTCGCCGCCGCCAACTTTGGTGCCATGGTCAGCTACCTGAAGGGGCAGCCGGACGATCTGGCCGCTGCCATTGCGGACTCGGAGCGAGCCGCCCGGGCGACCGGAGAGCCGTATCTCCGGCACGTCTACTGCTGCCTGGCCCACGCCGCGGCCTTCCTTCGCGGCGACTTCGCCGCCGCCCGCCGTTGGACCGACGAGACCGTGAAAGAGAGCGGCGCTTCTGGCGACGACATGGCCGAGGGGCCGCACAGCACCCAGATGTTCATGCTCGCCCGCGAGACCGCCGCCCTTGGACGGTTCCGGCCATTCCTCGACGGCAATGAGGCTCTGTCCGGTCGCTGGGTCCCCGGGCTGCTCGCCCTCTACACCGAGCTCGGCCTCGAGGCGGGCATGCGCCGCACCTTGAACCATCTGCTCGAACGCGACCTGTCGGCCCACATCGGCCAGGCGCAGTGGCCCATGGAAATGGTGTTCATGACCGAGGCCGCCCTCGCCGTCAGCGACCTCGACGCCGTCGCCCAGCTGAGCCCGTTCCTGGCCGCGCTCGCGGGCACCAACATCGCCGCCGGCACCCTGATCGCCACGTTTGGAAGTGCCGACCGCTATCTGGCCCGTGTGGCCGCGGCCACCGGGGACGGCGGCGCCGCCGAACGCCATTTCGCCGCCGCCCTGACCCTCGATCAGGCGACCCGCGCGCCGGTCCACGTGGCCGAGACGCTGACTCACTACGCGCTATTCCTGGCGGACACGGGCGAGGCCGACCGGGCCCGCCACGCCGCCAGCGAGGCCCGCGCGCTTGCCACATCCGTGGGCCAGGGGCGGGTCCTGGCCCTCCTCGGACGTCTGCCCACCGATCCCGACGCGTACGGCCCCGACGGGCTGACCGACCGCGAGATCGAGGTGCTCCGGCTCCTGGCCGGCGGGCTGAGCAATGCCGAAGTTGGCATCCGGCTTCACATCAGCGCCAACACGGCGGCCAACCACGTCCGGTCCATCCTGCAGAAGACGGGTTGCGCCAACCGGACGCAGGCCGCCATGTACGCCAGTCGCCATCAGCTGATCTGACGACGATGCGGCCGGCTACCCCGGGTAGTCGGATCTGACCATTGGCCGGACCAAGAGAAAGGTCAGGATCGGTCATGACGGCGGACGGGCTCCTCCGTACATTGACATGACAGTCCGTCAGAAGGAGCGAACCGATGACGAGCATCCCCGACACCTCCGAGCTTCGAAGCCACATGGCCGGCCAGGTCATCGGACCCGACGACCCCGACTATGACGACGCCAGGTCGGTGTACAACGCCATGATCGACCGCCGGCCCGCCCTCGTGGCCCGGTGCCACAACACCGCCGACGTACGGGCCGCTCTCGCGGAGGGGCGCCGGGCCGGGTTGCCCATCGCCGTGCGCGGCGGAGGCCACAACGGCCCGGGGTTCGGCACGGTCGATGGAGGGTTGGTCATCGACCTGTCCCCGATGCACGCCGTCGCCGTCGATCCCGACCGACGAACCGCTCGGGTCGAAGGCGGGGCGATCTGGAGCATGGTCGATGCCGCCACCCACGCGCACGGCCTGGCCACCCCCGCAGGGATCATCTCGACGACCGGAGTGGGCGGCCTGACCCTTGGAGGGGGCCACGGCTATCTCTCTCGCCGCTTTGGGCTGACCATCGACAACCTGGTCGAGGCTGAGGTGGTGTGCGCCGACGGCCGGATCGTGACTGCGTCGGAAACCGAGAACCCGGACCTCTTCTGGGCGTTGCGGGGCGGCGGTGGCAACTTCGGAATCGTCACCGCCTTCACGTTCCGCCTCCACCCGGTCGCGACCGTGGTGGCCGGCCCGACGGCGTGGCCGCTGTCGGAGGCAGGCGATGTGTTGCGGTGGTTCCGCGACTTCCTGCCTGCCCAGGACGAGGAGCTCTACGGCTTCTTCGCCACCATGACCGTCCCCCCGGTGGATCCATTTCCCGAGCCGTTCCATCTCCACAAGGCCTGCGCCATCATGTGGTGTTACTCCGGAGACCCGGCCGGGGCGGACGTGGCCCTGCGCCCGGTGCGTGACATGTCGCCCGCGTACGACGGGATCGGCAACGCGCCCTACCCGGCCGTGCAGCAGGCGTTCGACGGGCTGTACCCCCGCGGGCTTCAGTGGTACTGGCGAGGGGATTTCTTCCGCAGTATTCCCGACGAGGCGGTGGCAGCCCACGTGGAACACTCCGAAGCGCTCCCCACCATGCACTCGACCATGCACTTGTACCCGATCGACGGGGCCGTTCACCGCGTTCCAGAGGACGCCAGCGCCTGGGCCTACCGCGACGCCACTTTCTCGGAGGTCATCGTTGGCGTCGACCCCGACCCCGCGAATGCCGCCCGCATCAAGCAGTGGACCGTCGACTACTGGGAAGCCACCCATCCGTTCTCGGCCGGCGGGGCCTACGTCAACTTCATGATGGATGACGAAGGTCAGGAGAGGGTACGGGCCACCTACGGGTCAAACTACGACCGATTGAGTCGCATCAAGGCAGAGTACGACCCCGACAACATCTTTCGGATCAATCAGAACATCCGGCCGGCTGGTTGACGCGCTGTCGACCCTCTCTAAGGCGATCGAGCATCCTGTCGAACAGGGGGTCTCGAAGTCGCCCGGTGGCCTGATTGTGTCGAACCGCATCGTGTGCTGAACGGAGTAAGCGCCCCTCCGACCCCTTTCTGACCTGCTCAGATGATGCTTCCTCACCGATGTAGAAACACAAGACGTGGTGTCACTCCTGCTGTTGAGCACACGATGAGGGTTGTCGACGACCACACGACGCCCGCCATCGGTAAACGGCGACCCGCTGGACACCGGCGTCCATCTCGTCACCAGGTCCGACCGGGATGCGCGGGGTCGTGGTGCGAGCATCGCCACAGTCGGGGGGGGTCCCACACTGGATCGGGGGCCGAAGTCAGCCTGAGCTAGATGAAGTGGTCGGGGAAGTGCACCACGCCACTGGCCGGCCGTCTACGTCGGGGAGCGCGACTCCGAGCCGAGCGGCCAGACTCGGGGCAAGGTCGATGATCTCGAGCGGAGGTAGCGCGGCACCGGGCTCGATACCGGGACCGGTGGCGAGCAGGAGGCCGTCCGGGCGGTGGTCACCCGTCCGCCAATGCGTGTACGGCACGTGGACTACGCCAGTCTTGGGCGACCAGACCGTCTCCACGCTGACGTCGTGGTTCCAGTCGATGAGGAGGTCGGGAAGGGCGTCGAGCGCCTCACGCCGGTAATAGTCCGTCGTTCGGGCCACTGATCGCACTACCGGCGCACCGGTTTGTGTATTGACGATTCCGAGAAGGTCTTCGGTCAGCTGACTGCAGACGGCATCGAACTCGGCACCGGGCTGGACCCGTCCGCTCGGCTCACGCCCGGCGAGGTTGATCCGCACACCACCGAATACGGAGTTGTTGGGGCTCGGGAAGAAACGTTGCGCGGCTCGCTCCTCCGGTGTGCACTCCTCGCTGCTCACCGGCGCTGGCACGCGACGGAGCCGGCGGCGGACCAAGCCCATGGCGGGAGGTTCAAGCCATCGGCGGACGGGGGTGGGGACATGAGGCCAGCCCAGCCTCGCCAACTTCATGGGCACCGAGTCGGCGAGTCCTCCGCTCGCAGAGTGGTCGAGGCGCCGGAGTAGCTCGGTGAGGAGGTGCGTGCCGTCGTAGTGCGGACCCATCCCGTGACTCAACAGGACGAGGGTCATCGTGTCGTTGTCAACATGCTTGAGATGCGCAGCCACAGCTGCGTCGAGCCGCTCATAGACGGCCTCGAGAGGATCGCCCAGGTCGCCGGCGAGGACGGGGTCGTGCCATGGGTGGGTTGGGTCATGCAGGTGCCAAGATTGGTGGCCGATGCTGTGGCTGTCACCGAAGACCGTGACGAAGAGGTCCCAGCCACCTTGACTCAGGTAATGGGTGGACAGCTGCCGTTTGCGTTCGATCCCATCCAGCAAGCCCGCCAGAAGGGCCCGCTCCTCGTCGGGCGTCCGATGCGGCCCGGCGCGGTACACGTAGTCGTCCGGAGCGAACTGCTTCTCTTCAAAAGGGTCGACGGTGAGGATGGGGTGGAGGCCGAACCGCTCGACGATCTCGCCTGCGAGTGACCGTGGCCAGGTGTGGAATCCGAAGTGTCGGTCGTGACAGCCCCATTCCACGACCGCGATCCCGTTGACCGGCATGCTGACCCGAGAGTGGGGCACATCGAGCACCGCGACCCGCTGGCCCGCGCTGCTGAGAACCTCCCAAAAGGGCACGCCCCGCAGGTCACGGGGGCTTGACAGGCGACGCTCGTAGGTTCCGGCTGCGACCTCCTCCCAACAGTGGAAGTGAGTGCGGGCCGCGGAACGTGCAGTAAAGAACGTCGTCCATAGCGTCCCCACGAAGAGCCCATAGGGGTTGCGCACCTCGCACGATGCCCACTCGTCCAGGAGCCTTGCCAGGGTCGGCAATTTGCCCTGGGCCACCATCGAGCGAACGGTTTGTGGGTCGCAGGCATCGAGGGCGACCAAGAGCGTCTTCGCCCGGCTGGTCATTGGGCGGAGGTGCCGTGTGAGTTCTTGGTCTGCACCCGTTCCGAGTCGGCAAGATGCGACTCACCACCCGACAGCCGGTTGGGGGCATCGGTGGAGTAGAAGCAGGCGATCGCGGGGAGCACCAGTGGGTCACGGTGTGCGGTGATTCGCAGCAGCAGGTCCCAGTCGCCCATCTCCCGGAGATCCTCGTCGAAGATCGCTTCTGCGAGTCCCGCGCGGTGGGCGACGGCACCTATGTCGGCGAGGTTGCCACGGAGGAGCGACTGGCGGTCGTAGGGGCGGAGGAACACCGTGGGCAGGGAGCCGGACCCCTTCCCGTTGACGCGCTCCCAGTCGTCAACCACGAAGGCGCCATACAGGGCGTCGACCTCAGGGCGCTGCTCGAAGGCCCAGACGACTGCCTTTAGCCATCCGGGATGCATCGTGTTGTCGTCATCGAGATAGGCGACGATCTCGCCTGACACGTGGCGCAGCCCCGCGTTCCGGGCTCCGCACACACCGCGATGATTCGTTCGGAATGAGTGGATCCGGGGGTCGGTGAACGAGTCGATCACCGACGGAGTGTCGTCGTCGCTACCGTCGTCGACGATCAGGAGTTCCCAATGGGCGTAGTCCTGCGCCAGCACCGAGGCCACCGCACGGGGTAGGAGAGCACTACGGTTTCGGGTCGGAAGCACCACCGAGATAAGCGGAGAGTCGGAGAGCCGGGCCTGTGCTACCCACGCCATCGTCGCTCGGATGTTGGCCAGCCGCTCGAGGACGGCGAATCGGTCTTCAGCCGCCACCGAGCTGAAGCGGAGATTGGCGAGGTCGGCCTGGAGGGCTTCCAGCCTGCGGTACAGGGCCTGGATCGACACCATGACGATGCCGTTTGCGTCGACCACACTGATCCTGCGGTCATTGACACCCAGCCCAAACGCGGCCGCGAAATCCTGCGCCGTGGGACCCAGATGCAGGACCTGCGCCGACTCCCCCTTGTAGTTCCAGGTACTGATCGGCAGGGAGGCCAGCTTCTCAAGGACCTCCTGGCCCATGACGGGCGCCTGTCGCGCGGGCGTCTGCGCGCGCTTGCGCCTAAACAACATTCCCAAACCAACCCAAAGCGCCGCTACGAGATGACAGGGACGATGTGTTCCTTTGCCGCCACGTGGCTAACGATTCCAATCTTGCTGGGTTGGCAGCCTCCACACGCCGATGATACGAGACGGGCATGACTCTCGGATAGGCGAACCGAGCAGGTCACGAGTGGAATCGTTGACGCTTAGGCGCTCCGATCAGTGGCGACGTACGGGAGGCTCCGGACATCGCCTGGCCGAGTAATTGGCTCCGACTCGCTTGAGGGCTGGTGCCCGCAAGGGCGTGGGGGTTCAAGTCCCGCTCCGAGACGACCTCTGAGCCCGGAGCAGTCCCTCCGTCAGCGTTCAAAGGAACCTCGACGCAGATTGCTGGCTGCTTCAATCGGGGGACAGTTCCGGTCGTCGATGCTGTTGCTCGCGGGCAAGACGAGTCACGAGTTCGGCGGCGGATCAAGGGATGAGCTCTTCGTTCTCGCGGGCTGATCCCACGCCTCCCCGGATCTACCCGCTCTGGGAGTGACGATGCATCTCTCCAGCGTGAGCAAACCATTCGGCTCGTGTCGGAGGCGGCACGTTCGCTTGCTCCATCGCGGGACCGAGTTGGTTCTGCATGAATTCCTCCTGAGCTGCCTTCGACTCCCACACTTCAACGACAACGAGTTTGTTGCCGGACTCGCCGGCCACGTGATGGAGGAGGGGAGGTGGCCAGTCCCCTGAGCCTGTGGAGGGATCGACTTTGAGAATCCCCGCCACGTTGCGGTAGAGCTCGACCGCTTTGGGCGTCTCGAACTCGAGGACGAGAACATCGGGCATGGCAGTGTTTCCTTTCAATTGGGGGTCTTACAACGAGGTGGAGGCCGTCCCGAGTCCTTGGTCTTCCTGAAGAGGACATCACCGTTGATCCTCTTAGCCTCGATCCACCGATGAAGTAGCCGAATAGAGGGTCGCGTATCCGCGGAAAGTGCCTCCCTGCCTGGGAAAATTGCGATGCCTAAGTCGCAGTTCTCACCAGTTCGGGGAGGCACTTCCAGTGAGCTCAGTATCGCGCGGTCTCGACCGGATCTCGGTGACCTTCGACGAGCCGACCCTTGTCGCCGACGCCGGATTGATCGTGGTGGCCACGCTCATGGTCCGCTTGGGTCTCGAGCACCTGGTGAACCAGACGGTCCGACTGGTCGGTCGAGTGGGCGGCGCCAGACCCGGTCGCAAGGTGTTGACCCTGGTGACTGCGATCCTCGCTGGTGGGACCCACATCGATCATGCTGATCGTCTGCGCGCCGGTGCGACTGGGCGAGTGCTGCCGTTCCGCGTGATGGCGCCCTCCACGCTCGGCACCTTCCTGCGTGCCTTCACCTTCGGCCATGTTCGCCAGCTCGACGCGGTGATCGCCGAGGCGATCCATCGGGCATGGCGCTTCGGTGCAGGCCCGGACGAAAAGCCGATGACGATCGACCTTGACTCGACCATCTGCGAGGTCCACGGCAAGCAGAAACAGGGAGCCGCCTACGGCTACACGAAGGTCTTGGGCTACCACCCGATCCTGGCCACGAGAGCCTCGACCGGTGAGGTGCTGCATGCTCGGCTGCGCAAGGGCTCGTCGCAACGGGGCACGAAGCGCTTCTGCCAAGAGCTCGTCGCCCGGATCCGGCGCTGCGGGGCGAGCGGTCCTTTGACGCTGCGAGCCGACGCCGGGTTCTTCAGCTGGGACCTGATCAAGACGCTGAACCGGCTCGGGGTCGCCTGGTCGATCACCGTGCACCTGAACAAGGGCGTTCACCAGGCCATTTGCGCCATCGAGGAGGGCGACTGGGTCGACATCACCTACCCCGACGGCGGAGTGGCCCAGGTTGCCGAGACCGCCTACATCACGGGCGGAGGGACGACCAAACGCGCGCCGCGCCGAGTCCGGCTCATCGTGCGCCGGAGCAGGCTCACTGCCCCCGCCCAGCAAGCGCTGTGGCCGAACTGGCGGCACCACGCGTTCATCACCAACCTCGAGGACCGCGTCGTCGACGTCGACCGGTTCCACCGCGAGCACGCCACCATCGAGCTCGCCATCCGGGACCTCAAAGAAGGTGCGGGGCTCGAGCACTGCCCCTCTGGCCACTTCTCCGCCAACGCCGCCTGGCTCGACTGCGCCGTGCTCGCCCACAACCTCCTTCGATGGACCGCCCACTTGGGCGAGATCCATCCCGAAGCGCAGCTGACCGTCGCTCGAACAGTGCGCACACGGGTGCTCGGGCTCCCCGGCCGGCTCGTGAACAGGAGTGGCCAGCTGGTCCTTCGCCTTCCGGAGCGATGGCCGTGGGAATCGACCTTCACCAAGGCGCTTCGCCGCATCCGCTCTTTGCCCCTCATTGCCTGAGCCCCAGATCGGCGGTCAGGCGCGGCCGCAGACGAGCACCCACGCGCTGACAACCGGGACGACCACGAGCCTTTGATCGATCGCGCCCCATTGCGTCCTCTGAGAACGGGTGCGCTCAGATCAGCAGCCGGCAGTTCCGTCGGCCACGTCATCGGTGGTCAATCGGTGGATCGAGGCTTAGGCCCACGTGAACCAGATGCTACCCACCAAGGTCTGGCGAGATCCGCGGCGACGTCGAGCGCGTCCGACCCCGTCCCACCACTAAGCGATCGGCGGGTGGACGACTTCGTTCGTGAAGTCGAGAAACTCTGGAGGTTCATGGAAGCGGTGGACAGCCGCGAGCCTCGAGTCCGTACGGCTTCCCTCCCAGCTTCGAGAGAGAGTTGGGACACCGTGCCAAAGCGACATGGCGACGAGTCCCGTGAGAAGCGCCGCTTGTTCGGGACAGACTGATGCCGCGGGACCCGCCTCGAACGAGATTCGGTTCTTCCAGCCGGTCCTCGCGCCGTCCGAGGTGAGCGTCCTCGTTGATCGAACGGGGACTGCTCTCCGACCGGAGTCCGAGCCGGATCCTGCGCGGTCAGGGAACCCGGCGAGAAGGGCACGAGCCCGGCAGAACAGGTGCTCTCCACACGCGACGTCAACGAGCTGACAAGCCGAGCCAGTGGGGGTCGGGCGAGTCGGCCGCCATGTTTTCCACCAAACGACGCTCACGCGCCCAAACGATCGTTTACAGTGGCCATCACGGGCACGGCTTCGGCCCCCGCCCGATTGCGTCATCCTGGGGCGGGGGGCAGAAGGAGTGTTGTGCTGGCCGTCTCGGATCGTCCTGGAGCGTGTGACGCGGCCCGCGCCCGCTTCCCGGACCGGGAGCCGGCACTTCGCTTCGAGGACGTGGTCCACCGCTACGGCAGTCACCTGGCCCTCGATGGCCTCGGGCTCGAGGTGGCCCGAGGGGAGACTTTGGCCCTGCTCGGCCCGAACGGAGCCGGCAAGTCGACCACCATCTCCCTCCTGCTCGGGCTTCTGCGCCCTTCCTCGGGCACCGTCGAGGTGCTGGGGACCACGCCCAGGCGTGCGGTCGCCGAGGGTCGCGTCGGGGCGATGCTCCAGACCGGAGCCGGCAGCGGTCTCCCGCCCGGGGTGAGGGTGGAGGCGGCGCTCCGGCTCGTGCAGCGCCTCTACCGCCGCCCGGCCCCCTTCGACCTTACGGTGCAGCGGGCCGGCATCGGCGGGCTCCTCAGCCGCCCGACCCACCAGCTCTCGGGCGGCCAGGCCCAACGGGTGCGTTTTGCCGTCGCCATTGCCGGGGACCCCGAGCTGGTCTTCCTCGACGAGCCGACCGCAGCCATGGACGTGGAGGGCAAGCGCGTCTTCTGGCGGATGATCCGCCAGTTCGGGGAGGAGGGGCGCACGATCGTCTTCGCGACCCACCACCTCCAAGAGGCAGATCAGTTCGCCGATCGGGTGGCAGTGATCAACCGTGGGCGGGTGGTGGCCGACGGCCCCGGGGCCACCCTCAAGGCTGCGATCGCGGCGCGCCGGGTCCGCTTTGTCTGCGACCACGCTGACCGGCGCGATTTTGACAGCCTGCAGGGAGTCACCGACGTCGAGGTGCACGGAACCGGGGTGAGCATGGAGTCGCTCGACGCCGACGCGACCGTGACCGACCTCGTGCGTCGGAAGATCCCCTTCCGGGACCTCGAGGTCGTCCCGGCTGGGATGGAAGAGGCGTTCGTCGCCCTCATTGCGGAGGACACACCACCGCGCCACGCCATCGGGGCGCCATGAGCGGGCTCCTCGCCTTCACCCGTTTCGAGGTCGGACGGCTCGTCCGGAGCTGGAAGTTCCTCGTGATCACGATCGGCTTCCCGGTCGTCTTCTACATGCTGTTCGTGGGCAACCACCGTCCCGGCAAGATCGTCGACGGCGCGGTGGCGTGGAGGTCGTACCTACTTGTCACCATGTGCTCGTTCGGTTCGCTGGTCGCGGCGCTGAGCGCCGGTGGGGCCCGCCTCTCCTCCGAACGTGCGGCAGGCTGGTCCCGCCAGCTCCGGGTCACCCCGTTGCCCGGTTGGTCCTATCTCGTCACGAAGGTCGTGGCAACGATGCTGGTCGTTCTTCCCGAGCTCCTGCTCGTGGAGGTCGTGGGCGTCGCGTTCGGCGGTGTCCACCTCTCGGTCGCCGACTGGTTCGGTCTCACCGCGTTGCTTTGGGTCGCCGCCCTTCCCTTTGCGGTACTCGGGATCTTTATCGGATGGACAGTCCATGCCGAGACGGCCTTCCCGGTCGTGGTCGGCCTCATGTTCGTGCTCGGCTACTTCGGCGGACTGTTCTCTCCCGTCGAAAGCATGCCCAAGGCACTCCAGGTCGTCGCGCACCTTCTGCCGAGCTTCCACGGTGCCGCCCTCGGTATCTCCCTCCTCGACGGCCGCGGCTTTGGCTTCTCACATTGGCTCGTCTTGGGCGCCTATGGGATCGCGCTCAGTCTGGTCCTGCTGATCCGGCATCGAATCGAAGAGACGCGCGGGATCTCGTAGCCGAGCGCCGTATCCAACCGCAGGGCGAGAGTCTCTCGAGGCGTCGGTCGGTGGCCGACAGGCACTTCGGTTTCGCGACCTGAACGCGCATCAGGGAAGAGCGGCCACGATAGCGCTCAACCCGCGTTCGGCGACCCTCGACCGGCTTTTGAGGCCGCGTCATTGACATCTTCGACTGACGAGGTCGCGGCGTGAATCCGCCCGAACAGGACAAAGCGCGAACGGGCACTGCGGTCCCCGCGTCTCCAAGACGGCTGTGGGTGTGTACCTCGCCCTCCCAAATCCTTCGAACGGGTACTGTGTGTCCCGCACACTACGGGGGGTGAGCATGGCCAAGCGCGTAAGCCGTCATGGCGAAGATGGTCTTGGGCGCCATTCGCCCCCGACTCGGCGTCGGACAACTGACGGGGCCGTGGAGGCTGAGACTGGCCGCCCTCGCACTCATCCTGCGCTCACGTTGACGGGCGCCGGCGCGCTGGCCACGACCGGGTTATTTGGTTTTGGGATGCTCACCGCGTCGGAGGCCGGAGCGGTGTCCGGGCACGCAGGCACCCAAGCCGGGTCTGGAGACACGGCCAACGGCGTCGCCTTCTCAGAGAGCCAGAACGCCGGCAATGAGCTGATTGCCGCCAACCCGGCCTTCACCACCTCGGACGAAACGACCTGCAGCGCTCCCTTCGGGATCGGCGCCAAGACGACCACACTGACCACGCAAGCGGTTGGGATCCAGTGGAAGGTCCTGCAAGGGCTCATTGAGTTCAGGGGCCAACTCACGTCGAGCCAACCATTTCCTCCATTCGCTTCTTGCGGTGTCGCCGGCCAGACGATCACCTTCACGTTGAGTTCCGGTTTCGGGAAGTCCTGCCAAGCAATCACGGACCCCAACGGCGTCGCACAGTGCAATGTCACGTTGGTTCCGCTGAGCCTTCTGTTCTGGATGCGCAGCTACACCGCGAATTTTGAGGGAACAAGCTCCTACGAGTCATCCGATGCGTCAGGGACCGTACAAGTCGAACTCCACTGACCCTGAAATTCGGTAGGGCGGCCTTTGATCGATGTATCGGTCTCGATCGCCATCGCGAGGCCGAAAGCCGTAGAGGTTCCCATCGAGGTCGCCGGTGGGCAGTTTTGGGATGATCGCGTCCTCGCGGTCTCATTTTCGGCCGGAGTCTCGCGGGTGGCTCTCAGCTAACGTGGAAGGCTCATTGCGAGCGTTCGGGGCTTGTAGGTGACCAAATCCAAACGCAGAGGTTCCAGAGACACGGGGGCCCAGGCGGGGGACCCCGTTTCCAGTCAGGAGGCGGTGGAACCTGAACCGCTCAGGTTTACCGCCACCGTTTCCGATGAGCAGATGTACACCTGGGAAAGCCAGGCGCTCCAGTATCCGCAGACTGGCCCACAGGGGATCTCATATTTTCGCGGGGAGTTGAACGCGGAGTTGTACGTCGATTGCCTTCTGTATCGGGACGAGGCTGGGGAGCTTGTCGGCATCCTCAACCGCTATCCGACAGCCTTCCCGCCGCACGAACGGGAAGGCGACCAAAACATCTGGGTCCGCCCGGACCGTCGACGACAAGGTATCGGCACCGCTTTGTCAAGGGAAGCGACCATTCGTTGGCCGTCAGGGTTGTTCCGGGGAGAGCTTCCACCGGACCGTGGCGAACCGAAGTTGACCGAAACTGGGGCCCGGTGGCTCGAAGGGATGTTCGAGAAGAGAAGCGTCGGGCACGTGTTCCCGACCCCGCCCGACGTCGTCTACGACGCGTGGTTGGACGCCGAGGGAATGCGCGAATGGATGTGCCCGCGACCGGCGGTCCCAACACATATCGAGATCGATCCCCAGGTCGACGGCCACTACCGGATTGATATCGACAACGAAGGCGTCGCGCTCAGCGTCACCGGGCGCTATGTCGCCTTCGAGCGACCCCGCGGACTGGTGTTCACCTGGCACTGCACGGCCTGGGATTCGTCAGCACCCGAGACCGTGGTCATTGTCCAGTTGGAGCCCCGCGACGAGGGGCTGACCCTCATGACCATCCGCCACCTCATGTTGGCAGAAGAACTTCAAGACGAGTACATGGCCGGTTGGGGGTGCATCGCCGCGCAGCTTGAGGAGCGGCTAGCCCAACGCTGAGCGCTGACCAATCGGGCGTCGTGCCGGTGTCGCTGTTGCCCTCGACCTCCGGCGCAAGGTCTTGACGTTGATTCGATGCTTCGAGGCGGACCAAGGCGATGCTCCTGTCACCCAAGAACAGAATCTGAGTCTGCCGTGACCCATGGGCGAGGGCTGCAAATCGTGGATGTATTGAGCCGGCGGTGGGGAGCGGTGTGCATGCTTGGCAGCGGCACCACAGTGTGGGCTGATGTCCGGGTACGGCGGCGCCTACCGTTCATCTGGTCCGGAGTAACCGCGAGTAACGGGAACCCAGCTCTACAACTCCGTCGCCAGACCGGTGAACTTCGCAAGCCGCCTCCACACACGCACTAGGACGCGGCACCGATCAGCGCGGCGAGGTCGATCAGACGGCTTGAATAGCCCGTCTCGTTGTCATACCAGCCGAGCACCTTGACCAGGTGGCCGCTCACCATCGTGAGCCCCGAGTCAAAGATGCACGAGGCGGTCGATCCCACGATGTCGCTCGAGACGAGCGGCTCGGTCGAATACGCGAGCACCGACCTCAACATCGTCTCAGCCGCCTCGGCGTAGGCCGCATTGACGGCCTCGATGCTCGCGGCCTCCCTCACGACCGCGACCAGGTCGGTGATGGAACCGTCGGCCACCGGCACGCGGAGGGCGAGGCCGTCAAGGTGTCCGGCGACGGCGGGGAGCACGGCCCCGGTCGCCCGGGCGGCCCCGGTCGTGGTCGGCACGATGTTGATGGCGGCCGCGCGGGCGCGCCGCTCGTCCTTATGCAATGCGTCCACGAGGCTCTGGTCGCCCGTGTAGGCGTGCACAGTCGACATCAGGCCTTCCTCGATGCCGAATGCGTCGTCAAGCACCTTGGCCAGCACGGCCAGGCAGTTGGTGGTGCAGGACGCATTGGACACGACGATGTGGCGACCGGGGTCGAACGTGGCGTCGTTCACCCCGAGGACGAACGTGGCGTCCACGCCCTTCGCCGGCGCCGAAACGATCACCCGGCGCGCCCCTGCGGCGACATGTCCGGACGCCTGCTCCCGGTTGGTCAGGTGGCCGGTCGACTCGATGACGACGTCGACAGCGAGCTCCTTCCAGGGCAGGTCACTCGGGTCCCGTTCGGCGAAGAAGCGGACTGGCGTGCCATCCACCGTGACGACGTCGCCAGCCACCGAGACGTCGCCCGCGAACCGGCCATGCACCGAGTCGCAGGAGAACAACCGCGCCAAGGGTGAAGGTTCGGCGAGATCGTTTACGGCGACCACGTCGACACGTCCGCCGGTCCGGCGGTCGAAGGCGCTTCGGAGCGCCGCCCGGCCCGTGCGGCCAAATCCGTTGATCGCGACCCGAACTCCCATCGATTCCTTCCTTTCGTTGCGCATGAGCACGCGGCGGCGGCCGCTCCTCCGTTGACCAACGTTGACCGCGGAGTTGCGCGGTCGGTAGGGGCGAAGGTCACCGACCCGACCGCGCGCCGCAGGTTCGGCTCCGCTTGGGGACCTTCGCCTCTGGCGAGCGGTGGATTGGCGGGCGCACGCTGTTACCAGCAACACACGACGCGACGAGGACGATGATGAAGGCACTCGTGTACCACGGACCCGGCGACAAGGCGTGGGAGGAGGTGCCCGATCCCAAGCTTCTCGACGACACCGACGCCATCGTTCGGGTCGATACCACGACCATCTGTGGCACCGATCTGCACATCCTGAAAGGGGACGTGCCGGAGGTGACCCCGGGAAGAATCCTGGGACACGAGGCGGTGGGCACGGTGGAGGCCGTCGGCTCGGGTGTCAAGAACCTCGGGATCGGCGACCGAGTCCTCGTTTCGTGCATCTCGGCCTGCGGTCGATGCCGGTTCTGTCGCGAGGGCCGATACGGCCAGTGCATCGGTGGCGGTGGTTGGATCCTCGGCCACCTGGTCGACGGCACCCAGGCGGAGCGGGTGAGGGTCCCATTCGCCGACACCTCGACCTACGTCGTCCCCGAAGGGGTGAGCGATGAGGAGATCGTGATGCTGGCCGACATCCTCCCGACTGGATATGAGGTCGGCGTCCTGAACGGCCAGGTCCGTCCGGGCGACACGGTCGCCGTCGTCGGGGTCGGCCCGATCGGCTTGGCCGCCATCGTCGGTACGAAGTTGTTCTCGCCGAGCCGTGTTGTCGCGGTCGACCTTGCCGACACGAGGCTCGACGCCGCGAAGCGCTTCGGCGCCGATGTGATCGTCAACAACGGCCGCGAGGACGTCGTCTCCATCATCAAGGGACTGACCGATGGGTTGGGTGCCGACGTCGTCATCGAGGCGGTGGGGGTACCCGAGAGCTTCGAGCTCTGCACCGAGCTCGTCCGGCCCGGCGGACGGGTTGCCAACATCGGGGTGCACGGCAAGTCGGCCACCCTCCACCTCGAGACGCTCTGGATCAAGGACGTCACGGTCACCACGGGCCTTGTCGATACGTACTCCACCCCGACGTTGCTGCGCCTCGTGGCCGGCCACCAGATCGACGCCGACCAGTTCGCCACCCACCACTTCGGGCTGGATCAGTTCGAGGAGGCGTATGACGTCTTCGCCCGCGCCGCCGACACCGGGTCCCTCAAGGTCGTGCTCACCCGCTGAGCTGTGGGTCATCTCGAGGGCGGCATCAGCGCGTGCCGCTCAGCCCCAAGGAGTACGGAGCCCTCCTAGGCACGCTCCGATCGACCGATGTGCAGCGAGGCGCGCACTACGGCCCTCCGAGGGGCCGCTCCCTCGGCCCCGTCATGGCCACCCCCGTTACGACGACAGGTGCCGGACGTCGTCACCGACCGGGCTGTCCCACGCGACGCGGATTCGGGCGTCGACGACCAGTGGACCGTCGGGAGTGGCGATCACCGGGTTGCAGTCGGCCTCGGCCAACTCGGGGAGATCCTCGGCGAGGCGTCCCAAACGCAGCACAAGATCAATGAGTCCCCGGACGTCCGTGGGCTCGCTGCCGCGATAGCCGGTCAGAAGCGGTGCCGCCCGCAAGCCGAGCACCATCTCTTCGGCGTCACGGTCAGTGAGGGGCACGAGACGCACCACGTGGTCGCCCAGCAGCTCGGCGGCGGTGCCTCCCAGTCCGAAGAGCACCTGGGCGCCGAAGGATGGGTCGCGGGCGAACCCGGCGATCGTCTCGACACCGCTCGCGGCCATGGGCTGGAGGATGGCGCCCGACATGTCGGGGCCGATCGCCTCGCGCATGGCATCGAACGCGGCCACTACTGCGGACTCGTCCTCGAGATCGAGGCGGACACCGCCGCGCTCGGTCTTGTGCACGATCTTCATTCCGTCCGCCTTGAGCGCCACCGGGAAGCCGATGGCCCTGGCGGCCTCGGCCGCGGCGCCGCCGGAGCTGACCCGCAAGGTGGTGACCGTGGGGATGCCGTAGGCCGACAGGACCGCCATCGCTCGCTCCCCGGTGAGCCAGCTGCCCGCGTCCGGCGCGGCGTTCCGATCCGCGTCTTCGAACTCGTCGGCCACCAACCGGCGGGCCCCATTGGGGTCGGTCCGTGGGAGCTCGGGGACAGCGCCGGGTGGTGAGGCCCGCCAGCTCCCATAGTGGACCGCTCCCGCCAGCGCTCGCACCGCGGTCTCCGGGTAGGTGAAACAGGGGACGGGTCGTCCCGCCTCCCGGAGTGGTGCCGAGGCCTCCCAGGGAGCAAGGAAGGCGGCCACAACCGGTACGCCGGCAGCCCCGTCGGTCCGGTTGACGACGGTGGCCACCGCCACTGCGACGTCGTGTGCCTCGGTGACGAGCGGTGGGGTGAAGATGACCACGACGGCGTCGGCCTCCCCGCTGGAACCCAGTCGCTCGACGACCTGGCCGAACTGCTCGGCGGTGGCAGAGGCGATGAGGTCGACCGGGTTGCTGACCCCGGCCCCCGGGGTGAGCAACCGCGCGAGCTCCGCCTGAAGTCCCGCCGAAAGCTCGGGGACCAGCAGGTTTCGGGCCGCGCAAGCGTCCGCCGCCAGCACGCCCGGTCCACCGGCGTTCGACACGATGGCGACTCGACGGCCGGCGGGTAGCGGCTGGTGGGCCAGTACCTCCGCCACATCGAACAGCTCCTCGATGGTGTCCACCCGCACCACGCCGGTCTGGTGACACAGTGCTTCGACGGCCTGGTCCGAACTCGCCATGGCGGCCGTGTGCGAGGAGGCGGCCCGGGTCCCGGCCCTCGATCGGCCGGCCTTGACCGCAACGATCGGCTTGGACGCGCTGACGCGGCGCGCGATGCGGTGGAACTTGCGGGGGTTCCCGAAGGACTCGAGATACAGCAGGATCACGTTGGTGGCCTCGTCCTGTTCCCACCAGGTCAGGAGGTCGTTCCCGCTGACGTCGCCTTTGTTGCCCATTGAGACGAAGCTCGAAACGCCGATGCCGCGGGCGCGCGCTTCTCCGAGGATGGCGATGCCGAGGCCACCGGACTGGGAAGCGAATCCGAGAGTGCCTCGGGTCGGGAGGTCGGCCGAGAAGGTGGCGTTCATCGACACGTCGGGGTCGGTGTTGATGACGCCAAAGCAGTTGGGCCCGACAATCCGCATGCCATTGGCGTGGGCCAGTCGCACGACCTCGCGCTGCAGGCGGGTCCCGTCGGGGCCAGTCTCCGCGAAGCCCGCTGTCACCACGACGAGGGCCGACACTCCACGGCGGCCGCAGGACTCCACGACATCGAGGACCTGGGGGGCGGGTACTGCGATGACGGCGAGATCGACCGCGACGGGCAGTTCGTCCACCGACGGCCAGCAGGGGATCGAGACCACGGAGCGGGCATTCGGATTGACGGGGTACAGGGGGCCCTGGAACCCGGACTCGATCAGATTGACGACGATCTCGTGCCCGATCCCACCGGGCTGCCGCCCGGCTCCGACGACTGCGATCGAACTGGGTTCGAGGAGCCGGGCCATCGATCGCACGACGGCGAGCCGGTCACGCTCGTCAGCGGCTGCGACGGCGGCTGGCGATGGCGAGATGTCCATGACGACGTCGACCTCCCCGGCGGCGTCGCTCATGCGGGGCGCAAAGCCAACGTGACGGAAGACGTCGCGCATGGCTCGGTTCTCCGACAGGGTCACGGCGACGAAGCGCCGGATGCCGTTGGTGAGGGCGAGCGCGGCCAGGTGCTCGAGCAGCAGGGTCGCGATCCCGAGCCCCTGGAAGGCGTCGTCGACCAGGAAGGCGACCTCGGCCTCGTCCTCGCCCGGGTCCCGGTCGTACTGGGCGACTGCGATCAGCTGTCCTCCCCGCTCGGCCACCAGCGCCATGTGGTCCGGCTCAGTGTGGGCGACCAGCCGCTCCACCTCGGCCTCGCTGAGGGTGGGATGAGGTGCGAAGAACCGCAACCGGACGCTCTCGGCCGAGAGACGGCCGTGTAGGGCCACGATCGCCGGCCCGTCGTCCGGCTGCACGAGGCGGATCCGGGCGGTCGACCCGTCACGCAACAGCACGTCGAAGTCCCCTCCAGCCGGTCGCACAGGCGCGTCGGGTCGCTCTCGCATCCCCCTACCATGCCTTGCTCACGATTGGCGCTCTAGGGGCGAAGGTCCTCCGGAGTCCCTGCTCGAGGAATTGGGGGGTCCGATCCGCTCGTGCTCGGGACCCGTGGCCGCAGAGCCTTCGGTTACTCTGAGCGCGACCAGGACCTACGTCGCCGCGCAAACGCGGTGACTCCACGTGGGAGCGGCCGAAGGAGAGAGATGGGAAACCTCGACGGCAAAGTCGCGTTCATCACCGGAGCTGCCCGCGGCCAAGGCCGCAGTCATGCCGTCCGGCTGGCCGAAGAGGGGGCCGACATCATTGCCGTCGACATCTGTCGGCAGCTGCAAGCCGTTGGCTACCCGATGTCAAGCCCCGAGGACCTCGAGCAGACTGTCAAGGAAGTCGAGGCGCTCGGTCGACGAATCGTCGCACGCGAGGTGGACGTGCGGGACGTCGAGGCACTAAGGCAGGCGTTCGACGAAGGTGTGGCCGAGCTCGGGCCGGCCGACATCGTCCTCGCGAACGCCGGCATCGGTCCGGGCGGAATGGCCTCGGAAGAACAACAGTGGGAAGAGGTGATCGGGGTCAACCTCACCGGGGTGTGGAACACCGGCCGGGTCGCCATCCCATCGATGATCGAGCGGGCGAAGGGGGGAGCGATCGTTCTGACCAGTTCGACCGGAGGACTGGTCGGGCCGGGTGTCGGGGCGGCCGGGATGTTGGGATACACCGCCGCCAAGCACGGGGTCATCGGTCTCATGCGGTCCTGGGCCAACTACCTGGCACCCCACTTCATTCGCGTCAACAGCGTCGCCCCCACCACGGTCCGCACGCCGATGGCAGGGAACGGGAACGTCAAGGCCATTCTCGAGCATGCTCCCGAACTGGCGAATGCGCTACAGAACGCCATGCCAGTCGAGGCGGTCGACGCCGTCGACGTGTCGAACGCCATCGTGTGGCTCGTGTCCGACGATGCGCGCTACGTCACCGGGACCGTTATCCCGGTCGACGCTGGGAACGTCAATCGGCGATAACTCCGGCGGCCACCTCCGTCGCTCGGCCGTCAAGAGGAAACTCCTCGGGGCGATGGGTCCCGCTCGCACCATCGGTCGGCGGCTCCGTGAAGTGTCGGGCTCCTGAGGCTTCGCACAAGAATCGGCGCATGTGGCCCCGTCACGAAGGGAAGAGGGCCTTCTCATTCGGCACACCCGGGGAGATGCGGACCCGGCTCACGAACCTGGCCCTTGACGGGGTCAAGGTGGCCACCGCCGGGCTCCTCCAGCAGGACTACGTCGACGAAGGCGAGGCGGTCGAGAAGGTCGGTGAGGTCCAGTACCTCCTTGGCGACGGTGGTCGACCCGTGGCCCGGGTGGAGATCACCCGAGTCGAGGTCCTCGCCTTCTCGGAGGTGCCCTGGGAGTTCGCCGACGCCGAAGGCGAGGGGTTCCGGTCGGTCGAACACTGGCGGAATGGTCACGTCAGCTACTACGCGCGGGAGGGGATCGCCGTGACCGACGACACCGAGATGGTCTGCGTGTGGTTCCGCGTGCTGGGATCGGAGGAGGGGAGTGCCCGTTGAGATCGGTCCGACCATGACCCGGTGCAGCATGGAAGCCCGCCGGGTGATGAAGCGGGCGACCGCGGACCCCTGGCGGGAGGGTTGTTAGCCTGGTTTCGTGGGTGATGCGCCAACTTCGTCGACTCGGCTCGAGCGCATCGCGACACGCCAGCGGGGGCAGAAGTGGAAGAACCCGCCGTTGCGCATCGAGATGTCCGAGTGCATCAACTGCGACGCGTGCCTCCGGCACTGCCCGCCCCAGTTCGGGGCGATCTTCAACCACGGGATCGACGTCATCATCGTCCCGGAGCTGTGCTCGGGCTGCGACAAGTGCCTCGATCCGTGCCCGGTGAACTGCATCTATCCGGACCCGGACTGGTCGCCCTCCCCTGAAGACTGGTGGCAGGAGCCGCTCGGGCGAGGGGACCGCTACGCCCGGTCGTAGGCGGGGGGGAGGGTCCAACCGGGCACCGGCAACCGTGGTTTCGTCCCACACCGGGTCGTGTCGATAGGCTCTCTCCCAGTCGGACCAGGGGGGCCGGTCTGAGTGAGATCGGGGCCTCCCGCAATAGAAGGTGAAGCCGCGGATGCCCGATCCGAAGAAAGCCCGTCCTCCGTTCGCCCCCTGGGACCGGAGAGAACTGCCAGGGTCGTTTTCGGTCGAGGAGACCGCCCGGCGGGTGGGCAACTACAAGTGGGTCGAGATGCGCCTCTTCGAAGCCCTCGGCGGCTGGGTCGCCACGGTCCCCGAGTTGGACGTCAAGATGCGCCTCGGGACCCACTGCTACAAGCACGCCTGGCACTCCGAGCTCTGGCACAAGCGCCTCCCGGAGCTGCGGGAGATGAACCCCGATCGGCTGACCCTGCCCGCGAACGAGGCCATGGTCGAGTTCATTGACGCCATGACAGCGCCCGAGGGCGAAGACAAGACCCTGGAGAAGCTCGTCGGCGTGTACCGCGTGCTGATCCCACGAAAGATCGCGGCCTACACCTACCATCTGAACAACACCTCGACCATCACCGACGCACCGACCATCCGGTCGCTCAAGCTGGCTCTCAACGACGAGTTCGAGGACTGGCGTGACGGCGAGATGCTGATCCAGTCGATGATCGAGAGCGAGGACGATGTCCGCCGGGCAGCCGACCGTCAGGCCGAGCTGGAGGCGATCATGGTCCGTGCCGGAGGGATCGCTGGGCCCGGTTCGATCGGAACCGAAGAAGTGCCGAGTGCAGTGGAGGCGAGCGTATGAAGCGTCATCTGACGGTCGAGGACCTGGCCCGGGACGGCCGGTTCGTCCGGGTCAACTTTGAGGACCGGATGAACGACCCCCGTAACCTCGGCGGCCCCGGCGCCTACGGCGGGGATGCGGCCGACCAGGCCGACGACGGGGAACGGAACGCCCGACGCGGCCTCGGTCGGATGGTCCCGGAGGCGGCCAACGCCCCCGAGGCAGCCCGATCGCTGATGCACGGGATCTTCGTGGGGGAGATCCAGGCGCTCGAGGGTGCCGGGCGCACCTGCTACGACTTCGACACTGGTGACCAGCCCGATGAGGTTCCCTACGCGCTGAAGCTGGACATGGCCAGGCAGTGCTGGGACGAGTCCCGTCATTGCGAGATCTCGGTCAAGCTGACCGAGGCGATGGGGACCGAGATCGGCGAGTTCGGCGAGTCCCCGTTCCTCTTCCAGGCCGCCTGCAACCCCGACGCGCTCCTCCGCCTGGCCGGTGTCAACCGGGCGCTCGAGGGCCTTGCGATCGACGTGTTCCACACGATGCGCGAGTTCGGCGACAAATCGGGGGACCCCGTGCTCGAGTTCTGCGAGGACTGGATGCTCGCCGACGAGGTCACCCACGTGAAGATGGGTTCGGACTGGATGCGCAAGCTGACGGTCGACGACCCGGAGCGCCGGGCCCGGGCCCTCGAATTCCAGTCGGTGGTGGACAAGCTCTTCTCGCTGGGCGGCGGACGGAGCGACGACGAGGACAGCCCGATCCAGCTGGCCCGCCGCTTCCGTCAGATGGCCGGGTTCACGGACGAGGAGATCGATCAGATCGCGGACGTGTCACGCGAGGCGCGCCAAGAGGCAGACGAGCGCATCGCGACCCGACAGGCCACGGCTGCGGCCAGCTGATCGCCGCTCGCCCAACGGCTCGCGAGGAATCCGGCTCCCCCGTGGGCAAGGTCACGGTCACACCCGAGGAGTTCACGCTCGTCCTCTTCGAGATCGATCGGATCAAAGACCGGGCCGCCGAGATCGCCACGGTGGCCGGGCTGGAGGGCGACGTCCATCTCGAGATTGACGAGAGCAACCCCCTCGGTCGGCTCCGGGTCGTCTCGGTGGACCCCATCGAGCTGTTCGCCCAGGGCGGCGCCTTCGAGGATCCGAGACGGCTGCGCCACCTCTCTGATCGGAACCTGTCCGAGGCATTGGCGCGGCTGCTCTTCCGGGTGAAGGACCGCCTGGACCCGGGGTTTGCCGACGCCCCCGAGGACGAGAAGCTCAGCCTGGCCCAGCAGAACATCTGGGACGTCTACTGCCTCGGCCGGGTGGCCGCCGCCGGGTACGACGTGGCCAAGCCCCGCTGGCACTACCACTTCCGCATGCGGCACGGCTTCACCGACGTGTCCGACGCCGCTTTCGAGCGAGTGTGGACGTCCGATGGGCTCACCTGGGCCGACCTCGATGCGATCTGCGAGGAGACCGAGCGCGCCCGGACGGTCTAGTGGTCAGGCCAAGTCGTGGGCCGAGATGCCTTCGAATAGCTCGATGTCCGGTCGGCTCGCCAGCAGCCCCTCACACGAGTGCGCCATCTCGACCATGTCGTCGGAGTCGAAGTGGGCCCGCTGGGCAGCCGGAGTCTCCCACTTCTCGATGACGAGGTAGCGCCCAGGTTCGGTGACCGATCCGCACAGGTCGATGTTGCGGCACCCCTGATGATTGCGCGACAGCACGACGTACTTCGAGAGGACGGCCATCAGGTGATCGGCGGCCCCGTCGTCGGCCGCCCGGGCGTCGAAGACCATGGTGACGATGGTCAGTTCGAGTCCCTGGTCGCCGGACGGCATCGCCAGGACGCTACGCCGCTCGAAGCCCTCGCACGAGCCCGCGCTGCGGAGGACCAGAGGACCGACCGCTCCGATCCCTCGTGGCGATCGGCGAGATCCGGGGCGGGGACGGTCGTGCCCATCGTCGCGTCCTCCGGACGCCGTTTCCGATCCATCCGATGCAGACTGTCGCCCTGATCGGCGATCGACGCTCCGCTGGTGGGGGTCCAACTTCGATGTTCAAGGTGATGATGCTTCTCAAGCGCAAGGCCGGCCTGTCGCTCGAGGAGTTCATTGAGCGCTACGAAAACGAGCACGTGCCGTTTGTCGAGCAGTACGCCTCGGCGATCACCCACTACTCGAGGCACTACCTGCACCCTGGGTCCCATGTGATCTTCGGCGACCGGGTCGAAGAGCCCGAGTACGACGTGATCACCGAGCTCTGGTACAAAGACCGGGCAGCGTTCGAGCACCAGCAGGAGGGTCTGCGGGGGCGCCCGGAGGCCATCGCCTCGGTGGCCGCCGACGAAGAGAAGATCTTCGACCGCTCGAAGAGCCGGACGGTGTACGTCGAGGATCACATATCGGATCTCGGAGCCGACGTGGGAGACAGTCTGCAAGGGGCGGTGCGGCGGCTTCAGGACAAGGACGAGATCATCGATCTCGTCCACCGCTACTCGCTGCTCGTCGACCACAAGCGCCCGGACGAGCTCATGGAGCTTTTCACCGAGGACTGCACCGTGGACTACGGACCGGGGATCGGGCCGCCGTCGCGAGGTCGGGTGGCGCTGCGGGCCATGTTCGACGGGGGACGGGAGCCCACCAGCGCGAGGCCTGGGTTCGCGGCCACCAGTCACCACAACGCGAACGTGCTCGTCACCTTCGAATCGGCGGAACGGGCCAGAGTTCTGACCTCAGTCTACGCGTGGCATCGGACGACGGGCGACGCGACGCCGCGGATATGGGGGTACTACCACGACGTGGTGGTGCGCACGCCCGATGGTTGGCGGATCTCGGAGCGTCAGCTCCGCGTGGCCGGCGCCGAAGACTGGCCGATCGACTGGCTGCCGCTCTGAACGCCCAGGGCGGGTTCGCCGAGCTCAGCCGGAAGTCTGCTCAGGCGGGCGCGCCGAGCTCAGGTGGGGGAGCTCGTTGAGGGTCTCGACCGATCGGACACCGCCGGTCGACACGAGCACCCTGTGAAGCGAGGTGTAGCGGGGTTCGAACCAGAGCAGTCGGGAGGTTCCGATCACTGCGCCGAGGTACGCGTTGATGATCGCTCCGTGGCAGATCACCGCCACTGTCTGCCCCCGGTGGGTGGCCGCGATTCCGTCGAGTGTGGCGACGGCAATCCGTCGGAAGTCCTCGGGGTCGATCGTCGAGCCGAGCTCGTCCCAGCGTCCCTCGACCATCGCTCGGAACCGCGGATCGCGGGTGGCGCGCATCTCCTCCATGGGGATGTAGCTGTTGGACCCCGCATCGAATTCGGCCAGAGACATGACCACTTCGGCCTCCCGCCCGAGCCGTTTGGCAACCGGGGCGGTCGTCTGGCGGGCCCGAAGCAGGGGGCTGGTGACGAGATGGTCGATGCGCTCGTGGTCGGCGAGCCAGTCGGCCAGCCGCCGCGCCTGGTCGTGGCCTGTGGCGGTCAGCGGGGGATCGGCGACCCCCGACTCGAGCTCGACGCGCTCGGTCTCGCCGTGGCGGATTAGAAGCAGCAGCACCGGGGGCAACCTAACCGCGGCCGGTTACCAGGTGATCCGGAGCGTGGACCGCATCGTCGCCTCGAAGGTGGCGTCATCCTGGGCGGCGCGGATCGAAAAGACGAGCTCCGCATCCGCGCCGACCGGGACCCGGAGCGGTGTCGCGGGATCCTCGATCGCATCGGCGATCGCGTGTGCGACGACCTCCGGCCTGGTCCGCCCGGCCGGGCCGACGACGGTCTCGGCGGTTCCGGACCACTGGTCCCACAGTTCGCCGTAGGCCGCCGGGCCTTGGTGGGGGGCGCTCGGCTTCATACCCGGCGCGGTGTAGCCCGGCTGGATGATGACGGTTCGGATCCCGAAGTGCGAGAGCTCGTAGTGGAGGGTCTCCGAGAACGCCTCCAGTGCGAACTTGGTCGCCGCGTACGGGCCCTCGAGGGGAGTGGCGATCCGTCCCTGAATCGAGCTGACGTTGACGATCACCCCGGAGCCGCGGGCGCGCCACCCTGGGGCCACCGCCTGGACGAGCCGCAGCGGGCCGAGGCAGTTGGTCTCGAACATCTCGCGGAGCCGATCGAGCGGGAAGCCCTCGAGTGGTCCCGAGATCGCGATGGCGGCGTTGTTGACGATCGCGTCGAGCTCGCCGGCCGCCGAGAGCGCGCCGCGCACCGATTCGGCGTCGGTCACGTCCAAGGGGAGACGCTGTGCCGCGTCGACCTCGTCCAATGCGTCGAGGTCGCGGGCGGTGGCCACGACCTGGTGGTGGCGGGCGGTCAGCACGGACGCGGTCGCGGCGCCGATCGCCCGCCCGGCACCGGTGATCAGGATTCGCATGGGTCCAGGCTCCCTTGGTCGATCTCGTCCGCACCGACCTCGTGACCGGGACCGCAGTGTGCCACCGTGCGAGGCCCGCGGGTGGGGGCATCATGAGGCGATGGGAACGCGGACGACGGGCACCTCGGACGGGGCCCACCGGGTGTCGCTCGGAACCTGGCCGACCCCGCTCGAACCCGCGCCGAGGCTGGCTCGGCACCTCGGAATGGACGCCGATGCCCTGTGGCTCAAGCGCGACGACCTCACGGGGCTCGGAGCCGGGGGGAACAAGGTCCGCAAGCTCGAGTACCTCTGCGCCGAGGCGCTCCGGCGGGGGGCGACCACGCTCCTCACGAGCGGACGGGCCCAGAGCAACCACGCCCGGATCACCGCGGCAGCCGCTCGTCGGCTGGGGCTCGACTGTGTCCTGGTTCTGGCTGGCGCCATTCCCGGGGTGCCGACCGGGAACCTGGCGCTCGAAGCCCTGATGGACACGCGGATGGTGTGGGTCGAAGAAGCGGACGACAACGAGCTCGATGCACGCGTCAAGGCGGAGGCTGAACGACTTCGGAGCGCGGGGGCGGTTGTCGAGGTGATCCCCCTGGGCGGATCCAACGCCCTGGGGGCGCTCGGCTATGCCGAGTGCGGACGCGAGCTCGAGACCGACCTGCCCGAGCTCCGCCACGTGGTGGTCGCGGTCGGAACCGGCGGCACGATGGCCGGACTGGTCTCGGTCCTCGGAGCGGATCGGGTGCTCGGTGTCGACGTCGGAGCGACAGCGGATCCGACCGAACGGGTCACCGGCATGCTCATGGGCCTCGGCGGGTCCGGGAGTCCATCGGAGGACCTGCGACTGCGCCGTGACCAGGTCGGCGCGGGCTACGGCATCCTCACCCCCGGAGCCGCGACGGCGATCCTCGACGTCGCCCGGCTCGAGGGCGTCTTCCTCGATCCGGTGTACACCGCAAAAGCGATGAGCGGTCTGGCCGCGTCGGTCCGGGACGGCTCCATCGGGCCGGACGAGCCAACGGTGTTCGTCCATACCGGAGGTCTCCCCGGGTTGTTCGGGCACGATCTGATGCACGATCCGGGCCACCTGCTGGGCGACCCGGGCCGCGAGGGGCGGGACTGAGTGCGGGGGTTCCTGGCTCCGCGACCACCGATCGGGCAAGCTGTCCGCCTCGACAGCGAAGAGGAGTGCCATGCCCCGCCGAAAGTCGCTGAGATCCCAGCTCTACCGAGCGGCTCGCGACCTGGGCAACGTCGAGGCCGCCGCCAAGGGCCCGGGCGCCCTCGCGAGGCGCCAGGTCCGCCGACGCGCCTACCGCACGACCAACCGTGGACTGGCCGGCATCCTTCGGGTCTTCGGGCTGAGCGGACGGCGACGCTGAACCCTCGGTGACGTTTCTCTGAGTTCCGCCTGGGCCGCTCCGCCGCGCCGATCGGCGCGGCGCCACCGACCGCCGTTGCTCTGTTACGAAGAGGCGAAACTTTGCCCGAGGAATGGGCTCATCTGGCCTTTTGGGGCGCTCGCGCGCTCTTCGGGAGAAGGGACTGGCCTACGCTGAGTGCTCGAGAAAGTGGGTGGAGCGACACTCATGTCGTCGGGACTGGGGAGAATCGGCGGACGGCTCCGCTCACCTCGCGCGGGACTCGTGGCGATCGGGGTCGCGGCTCTCGGCCTCCTCCTGTCGGGCTGCCAGTTCGGGGCGAGCTACCAGTACGTCAGCCACCGATCCCCCGACGGGGTGGACCTCTACTTCAAGGTCCCGCCGAAATGGAGCATCTTCAACACCAACCAGGTGCTCGAAGCTCAGAACGGCAAGCTAGGCCCGACCCAGCTGAAGCAGATCGCGTCCGGCGAGTGGATCGAGACCATGTCGAACCGCCCGGGGGTCACGGCCAAGACCTCGATCGGGATCGGGAAGCGCTACCCGACCGCCGTGGTCGAGACCCGGGAGCTGGGTGGGACCGAGCGTGACAGCCTCAACTTCTCCGCCATGCGCTCCGAGCTCCTGGGCACCGATCCCCTCACCGCCAGCTCTGGCTTCGAGGTGCTCAACTACAGCGAATTCGCCATGCCCGGGGGCATCCACGGGATCAAGATGGTCGTAAATATCACGGGGACCACGCCGGTCCTCACGTTCGGGCAGGTCACTGCCGTGGACGCCAACACGAACTTCATCTTCGCCGTCGGAGTGGGTTGTCAGGCAAGCTGCTGGGGGGCGAACGCAGGTGCCGTGACCAGCCTCTTGAAGTCTTGGACGCTAAAGGAGCAGGCGCCATGAGTGACGGGATGGAACCGACCGTCAACGGTCACGGGGGCGACCTGACCACCGAGCTGCCCATCCTGGCGCCCGAGACCGCCCCGACCCTCGGCCCGCTGGCGGTGCGGCCGCGCTCGAACTTCTGGGACCGGAGCAAGATCCTTCTGCTCCTTGTGGTGCTGTGGTGGTTGCTCCTCTGGGCCGCCATGACCAACAACCCGATCGAGCCGTTCAGCGACGCAGTCCGGAGCCAGTTGACCTCGCTGTGGTGGATCGAGGTCCTTTTCGGTCTCGAGGTGGTCCGTCAGGCCCACTACTTCGTGAGCGAGCGATCGGCCGGCTGGAACCACCTCTGGGCCGATGGGGTGTTCGGTGGGCTCCACAGAGCCACCCATCGCATCAGTGACTGGAACCGGTTCCGGATCGCCCGTGTCATCAGGATCGCCGTCGTGCTCTTGATCATCGCGATCATCCTCGCCGGCTTCTACCACACGTCCCCGTTCGTCTCGCTGTTCCAGGTGCCAGCGGCGCTCTACTCGGCGCTGCCGCTGCTCGCTCAGATCGTCTTCGGGTTCTTCTTCGTCATCCTTCAGTTCGTCGGCCTCTTCTGGTTCCTGTCCAAGGGCGGGATCGACACCTACTACCCGGGAGACGTGAAGACCCGGTTCACCGACGTCTGGGGGCAGGACTCGGTCCTCGACCGAGTGAAGGAGAACATCATCTTCCTGAAGGATCCGGACGCGATCGAGGCGCGTGGCGGCTATGTCCCCGGAGGGATCCTCCTGTGGGGTCCTCCCGGTACCGGCAAGACGCTGATTGCCGAGGCGGTAGCGGGAGAGACTCACAACCCCTTCGTCTTCGTCGACCCCGGGGCCTTCAACAACATGTTTTTCGGTGTGGGTGTGCTCAAGGTGAAGGGGCTGTTCCGCAAGCTGCGCCGCCTGGCCCTCCGGTATGGGGGCGTCGTCGTCTTCTTCGACGAAGCGGACTCACTCGGGAGCCGGGGAGCCATCTCACAGGGCGGTGTCTTCCGCTCCGCAGTCCATGCCCCGTCCCCTCTGGTCGGCGCCGAAGGGTGCAACGGCCTGACCTACGCCGATCCGGCGATGTTGGCCCAGGTCGCCTCAACCTCGCAGGCGGGGTCCGCCGACGATCGCCCCCAACTCAGCAGGCAGCGGATGATGGGAATGGGGATGGGTGGCGGCGGCGGCGGGATGGGGACGCTCCAGTCGCTTCTGTCGGAGCTTTCCGGGTTGAACAAGCCCCGGGGGTTGGTGAACCGGGTGATCCGTAGGGCCCTCGGCTTCAAGCCGGCGCCCCCGCCGAAATACCGAATCCTGGTCATGATGGCGACCAACATGCCGGAATCGCTGGACGAGGCCCTTCTTCGTCCGGGCCGGATCGACCGCGTCTACAAGGTCGGGTATCCGAGCAAAGAGGGTCGGATCCGGACGTATCAGGGCTATTTCGCCAAGGTGAAGCACGAGCTCACGCTCGAGAACATCGAGCGGCTGTCCGTGATCACCCCCTACGCCACCGGAGCCACGATCAAAGACCTCGTCAATGAGGCCCTCATCAACTCGATCCGGGAGGGCCGCGAGGTGATCAGTTGGGGGGACGTCGTCAAGGCGAAGCAGCTGAAGGAGTTCGGACCACCCGAGGACGTCGAGTACATCGAACGGGAGCGACACGCGGTGGCCATCCACGAGGCGTGCCACGCCGTGACGGCGGCCAAGGTTCGGCGTGACTTCGTCATCGACGTCGCGACGATCGAGAAGGGGGGCACCTATCTCGGTTTGGTGAGCTCGGTCAAGGCGCAGGACACCTTCACACTGTGGAAGAGCGATTTCGAGGCCTCGATCATGGTTTCGCTGGCGAGCCTGGCCGGGGAGCGCATGTTCTTTGAAGGCGACAACTCGTCAGGATTGAGCGGGGACCTCGAGACCGCCACCCGGATCGCCACCTACATGGAGGGCTACTGGGGGATGGGATCCACCGTGGCCAACCACGGCGTGACCAGGGAGCAGGGGGTCACCGGCGGGGGCGACGACAAGGACCGCACGAAGGAGAACCGGCTGTTGAACAGCCCCCTGGGCAGCCGAATCGAGCAGAACCTGGCCCGATTGGTCGAGGAGTGCCGGACGTTGCTCGAGGGCCATCGGCTCGAGGTCCTCGCGGTCGCCCATGCCCTGGAACGATTCAAGACCCTGACCGGCGAGGACGTCGTGGCCATCATCGAGGGACGGCCCGGTCCGTTCATCGATGGCCGCCGCTATCACACCGATGAGTTCCGCGAGATGGCCGAGGACTACCACCGCCGTATCGTCGACGTGCACGCCGGCCGGAGCCGCGGGCAGGTCGCCCTTCCGGTGCTCCCGGGGGCCCTGCTCTCGGAGCAGCAGCAGCCAGAGGCGACCCCGGTGAGCTCGATGGCCGACCGGACCTCGACCGAGACCGAGCTCTAGACCCGGGCGGCCTCCCGGGCGGCCCGCCGGCGGGCCGCCTCGCGCTCGCGATCCTGCGGTGGGACCGGCGAGACGAGCTCCGCGAGCATCCGCTCGGCCACTGCCGCAATGTCGTCGACGGCGCGCTCGAACGCATTCGTGTTGGCCTGGCTGGGTTTGGTCGACCCGCTGATCTTGCGGACGAACTGCAGGGCCGCGGCGCGAACCTCGGCCGAGGTCGATGGGGGATCGACGTTGTGGAGACGCTGGATGCTTCGGCACATGAGCCGAGCATATGGTCGGCCGCGTCTGGCTCCCCGTGTCGGGGAGCGGCGGGGACCGGGCGACGGCAACCAGAGCACCTCTGCGCGACCGGAAACGCCCTGGTCAGCCAGGTCTTTGCACTGCCCTCGCATCGTGTAGGGGGAGCCAGCGGTGGACCCGGACGGTCTGCTGCGCGCGGGACAGGTTCACGCGGCGTTCCCGCTGGGCCCGCTCCATCCACTTGAACTCCTCGGCCTGGTCGTAGGCGGACCCGCCGTGGGCGAGGTGCTCGAGGGGCACGCCGTCGACGATGCCGAGGCGGTATCCCATGGCCGCGAGGTCCGTCCACTCGATGTCCGCGTACCACCCCATGCGGGTGCCCTCAGGGAACGGCACGATCCGCGGCCGCAGCCGGGGGCTGACCGCCAGGAGCGGGCCGGTCTCGACGAAGGTGGTCTCCCGGGCAAGCCCATGTTGCTGGACGTTGAATTCGTGTCCATGCGAGCTATCGGAGCGGTGCGCCGGCTGGGCGAGGTCGAACCCCATGCGGGCGCAGACCGTGAGAAAGGTGGCGAGCGTCCAGGGGTATGCGATGCGGGTGTCGTCGTCGGCGACCACCAACCAGTGGTCGTCGGGCAGGTCTGTGGCCAACCGGTTGAGGAGGGCGAAGCGAGCCCCTGGTCCAGAGCCGCGGGTGTGATCGGCGACCGACGGGTCGGTCTCATGGAGCGCCCAGAGGCGGACGTGCCAGCGGGATGCGAGGGCCTGCTCGACCTTCACGCGCACGAGGGCGAGATGTTCGGGGCGGTAGACACACAGGAGGGTCGCCATCGGCGGGCGGGCCCGGCGGAGCCGGCCGGCGATCAGCTTCGGAACCAGCCCCGCGACGGAAAAGGGCGGGATCGGGGCGGGCCGGGTCCGCATTGTGGCGATGGCCTACCACAGGCCCGGCGACGCCGGAATCGTGTGAGGGCCGTCGAACGAGGGGCAAAGGGCCGCGCCGATTGAGCGCCTCGGTGTCGGAGTTGCGGTCCGTAGGCCATGAAGGGGTCGCCCGGGCTCGGTCGCCCGGCCAAAACCGGCATTTGGGCGCCTGTGTCTTGGCCGACGGTCCTCCTCGGGCGCGGCCCACCGGTGGGCCAGTCACGCCAGGCGGGGGTCAGAACCGCGTCACCCCGGCTTCGGTGTCGGCCGAAAGCCCAGCGAACCAGGTAGTCTCCGGGGCGGTCTAATAAGAGCGGCTTCCGCCCCAGACCCTGGCGGGTGCCTCCTGGCACCGCGGGGAGTCGCGTGGCTATCGGGAGAGCGTCCACCTTCCTCGGCGATCGAAACGATCCGATCTCGGGCGAGCCACAAGCAATCTCCCAACGCGCCGCTGCGATCATCGCGCTCATGCGGGGTCCTGGGCAGGTTGAGTCGGGCGACCTTGATCACGTCGCGGGGTGTGGATGGTTGCACGACAGCCCCTGGGTGCGCTGTTTCCCCGAGTTCTACCCAGATCTCTAGACAGTGAGCAGTGCGATGCCCTATCACGCCATCGAAGATCCCGTGCGTCTGCGAAGAGTGCTTGAAGCCATCCTTCTCATTGAGGCCGATCTCGACCTTCCCGTTCTGCTCGGGCATGTGATGGAAGAAGCTCAGTCGATGACCGGGGCCCGCTATGGCGCACTCGGAGTGTTGAACGATGACCGGACCGGTCTCTCCGATTTCCTGACCGTGGGGCTCTCGGCCGAGGAGGAGACCGCCATCGGCCTGCGACCGACCGGCAAGGGGGTACTTGGGTTGCTCATCACCGACCCACGGCCACTGCGCCTGGCCGATCTCGGCGCTCACGCCGAAAGCTTCGGGTTTCCGGCCCACCACCCGACAATGACCTCGTTTCTGGGTGTGCCCATCGCGGTGCGAGGGGAGATCTACGGCATCCTCTTTCTCACCGACAAGATCGGTTGGTCCGAGTTCACCACGGATGACGAATCCCTGGTTGGGGCCCTCTCGCTGGCGGCTGGTATCGCCATTGAGAACGCTCGCCTTCACCAAAGAGTTCGAGAGCATGCGGTCGGGGAAGATCGCGACCGGGTAGCTCGGGACCTCCATGACACGGTGATCCAGGATCTGTTCGCGCTCGGACTCCATCTCCAATCGCTGGCCGGTTCGACGAAGGAACCCCACACAGCCGAGCGTCTGTACAAAGCGATTGACCGCGTCGATGGCACCATCCGTCAGGTCCGCTCCAGCATCTTCGAGCTTGGTCTGGACCGCGAAGATGAAGGCCTGCGGGCGAAGGTCTTGGAGCAGCTTCACAATCTTGATCCGGTGGTGGGATACACGGTCAGAGGTGTCTTCGATGGCCCGATCGACTCGGCGATATCCGATCAGATCGCCGAGCAACTGCTGGCCACGCTTCGAGAGGCGGTGACCAACATCGGTCGTCACGCCGAGGCCACCCAGGCCCAAGTTCGTCTCAGCGTGGAAAATGGCAACTGCCGACTTCAAGTCATCGACAACGGGCGTGGCATCGGTGCGACAACCGAGACCACCGAGGGAGGCCTGGGCTTGGTCAACATGTGTCGGCGGGCCGAGAAGCTCCATGGCGAGTTCACCATCGAGAGCCCTGTGAGCGGAGGAACAGTGCTCACGTGGCGAGTGCCTCTCAACCAAGGCGATTGAGCGTCGTTGGTCGGTGGCGCTGTTCCTCGGATTGCCGACGCTTGGACGCTGACCCCCTCCCACTGGACGACCACTCCCCGAGGGACGGGCATCGTGATGCCCTGTCGTAACGTCCTCGGATCCCAGGCTCATCGGGTGACCCTCAACTTCGGTATCGGCGAAACGGGAGGTTCCCCGGATCCGATTCCACTTCGTGGCTGGCGCGCTGTGCGCGGGTCGGTGTTGCCACACGGAACGTTGTAGGGCTGTCGGAGCACGTCGTGCCGGTATCGAGTCCCAATGGCAAGGAGGCACACGCGGCCGAGGCGGCGCTCGTGTCGTCCGAGGAGTTGGACCTGGACGAGGCCGCGGGTCTTTCGCCCGACGACGTCTTCGCGCGTATGGCGAGTGGCCCTGATGGGCTTTCCTCCGTCGATGCAGCGGAGCGGCTTCAACGGTTCGGGCCAAACGCGCTCAGTACACGTCGGGTACATGCCACGGCCGTCCTCTTCCGTCAGATTCGAAACCCGATTTTGATTCTTCTGCTCGGGGCTGCGCTCGTTTCAGGACTGACCGGCGGCGGCAGCAATGCAGTCATTATCGCGGCCATCGTTGTCCTCAGCGTCGGTCTGGGGTTCTTCAACGAGTATCGAGCGGAGGTGGCGATGGCCTCCCTTCGTGGCAAGATCCGGCACGAGGCCGAGGTTCGCAGGGACGGTCGAGTCAGCCGGGTCCCGGTGACCAGCCTGGTGCCCGGTGACGTGGTGTTACTGCGTATTGGCGCTCTCGTTCCGGCCGACCTCCGCTTGATGAAGGTCGATGAGCTCGAATGCGATGAAGGAGTGCTGACCGGAGAGTCGATGCCGGTGGCCAAGTCGGTGGAACTCGTTACAGACCGCCAGGCGCTTGATCACCCGGGATGCGCCTTCATGGGGACAATCGTCCACGAGGGGTCTGCCGTCGGCGTGGTGATCCGGACGGGATCCAGCACTGCCTTCGGGCAGATCGCGGCGGGCTTGGCCGAGAAGCAGGGGCGGACGGCTTTCGAGGTCGGCCTGTCGCGCTTCTCGCGCTTCTTGTTCGAGGTGGCGGCCATCCTGACGGCGTTCATCTTCATCGTCAACGTGGCACTGTCGAGACCTCTCATTGAAGCATTGCTCTTCTCGCTGGCCATTGCCGTCGGCATCGCCCCCGAGATGATGCCGGCCATCGTGACGGTGAGCCTGTCGTCCGGCTCGCGCGCTCTCGCCGCGAAGAAGGTGCTGGTCAAACGGCTAGTGGCCATCGAAGACCTCGGCAATATCGAGATACTTTTCACGGACAAGACCGGCACCCTCACCGAAGGGGCGATCACCTTTCAGAGGGGTCTGGACGCCGAGGGGCAGAAGAGTGATCGTGCACTGCTGCTCGGGCTGGTGTGCAACGAAGCGACGGTCACTCCGGACGGGCCGGTCGGGGGAAATGCGTTGGACCAAGCCCTGTGGTCCGCACCCGGCGCCGATGCCGGAGGCGAGGTCGCCGCGACGGCCGCTGCCTATCAGCGAATGGCAGTCCTTCCCTTTGACCACGAGCGGCAGCTTGGTTCGGTTCTGGTCATGGACCCCGACGGAAGACCATCCTTGATCACCAAGGGTGCACCCGAAGTCGTGCTCGACCGCTGCGCGACCGTCCCCGACGGGGCTCGGCCGGCGTTGGACGCGTTGTTCGCTGAAGGTGCCCGGGTGGTGGCCGTGGCGACACGCCCGGCCCAGGGTCTGGAAGGGCTGACGGCCGAGGATGAACAGGGTTTGGCGTTGGTCGGGTTCCTGACCTTCGCCGACCGCCCGAAGGCCGACGCGGGCGCCTCCATCGTCCAGCTCCAACGGTTGGGTGTGGAGGTGAAGATCATCACCGGGGACAACGGCTTGGTGGCGGCCAAGGTGTGCTCGGACATCGGGGTCGACTGCGCGGGGGTACTCAGTGGTGGCGAGCTCGAGTCGCTCGACGACGACCAGCTCGAGGCTGTGATCCCGACCACGACGGTGTTCGCTCGGATCGGCCCCGAGCAGAAGTCGAGGATCATCAAGGTCGCCCGACGCACCGGAAGGGATGTGGCGTTCCTCGGGGACGGGGTGAACGATGCGGTCGCGCTGCACCATGCCGACGTCGGGATATCAGTGGATTCGGGAACCGACGTGGCCAAGGACGCGGCCGATGTGGTGCTGCTCGAGAAGGACCTCGGCGTGCTGGCGGAAGGAGTCATGGAGGGCCGCCGCATCTTTGCCAACACGATGAAGTACGTCTTGATGTCCACTTCTTCGAACTTCGGCAATATGTTCAGTGCCGCCGGGGCCTCGGCATTTCTTTCGTTCCTGCCGATGCTGCCAACCCAAATTCTCCTCAACAACCTGCTCTACAACACCGGCCAGTTGGTGATCCCGACCGACCGAGTGGACCCTGAGGCCTTGGCTCGGCCGGCCGCGTGGGACATGAAGTTCATTCGACGCTTCATGTCCGTCTTCGGCCCGGTGAGCTCGATCTTCGACTTCCTTACGTTCTGGGTGATGCTTTCTTTGCTCCACGCCGGCCACACCGAGTTCAGAACCGGCTGGTTCGTGGAGTCGATCGCCACCCAGACGCTCGTCATCTACGTGATCCGTACGAGGCGGGTGCCGTTTCTCAAGAGCCGGCCCAGCGTGCCGATGCTTCTGGTCCCGACCGGGGCGGCCTTGGTCGGCGCGGTCCTGCCCTACACGGGCGTCGCGCACCTGCTCGGTTTCAGCCCGTTGCCGACAAGGTTCTTCCTGATTCTGTTCGGGATGGTGCTCGTCTATCTGCTGCTCGTCGAACTGGCCAAGACCCGTTTCTACCGCGCCCCCCATGCCCGAACTCCCCGACCTGCCTCCACCCACGACGAACGGCTGGAGCGGCGCGTCCGCCGCCGGGCGTCACGTTTCATACGCTTTGAGAACGAAGACGAACGAAGCTCCAGCAGAGCTGCCTAGCGTCGAAACGGTGCCTTCCGAGGAAGGGTTGACTGCGCGGGGAGCTTCCCCTCAGAGCAGCTGGCGCGGGCGCGCGAAGTGTCCGACCAGATGTTCCGTCAGCCGGTGGACGACCTCGTCGCGCCCCACAGCCGACGTCAGCGCGTGATCGAGCCCCGGGACCACTTCGACCCGGATGGTGTCGCCGACCGTCGAGCCGCGGGCGGCGTCGCCGAACGGTCGGGCTTCGTCCTCACCGCACACCACCAGCACCTCGACGCCTTCGGCGCGCAGCTCGTCGAGCCAGCTCGAGGCCGTCCTCGAGCTGTCCGCGTTGAAGAGGTGCCGCAGTACCCAGAAGCCCCCGATCAGGCGGCGTCGCAACGAGGCGATCCAGAGGGTCCGGATCGCCTCGCGCAGCCGACGTCCTGCGCGGGTGAGGAGCGACCACCGATAGGTGATGGCCAGGCCAGGCACCGGCCAGCAGATCCTCCGCCGGGCATCCATCGGCCCATACGTCATCTCGGGCGGGGTGAAGTGCAACCCCGGGTTGATCGCGTAGACGGCTCGGACCGGGCGGAGGAGCGCATTCTCGAGCGCCTGGTAGCCGCCGGAGCACAGACCGAGCAGCACGACGTTGGTCGGGTCGGGCTCGAGCGCCTCGGCCGCGTCGCCGACGTCGTCCATCGCCTCGGGGGCGCGAACGACCTGGGCTTCCAGCCCCGGGCGAGGCGGGGTGTCGCCGAGGCCGGTCTCGTCGAAGCGTACGCACCGGAACCCCGCGGCGGCCCACTGGCGGGAGAGCTCGACCCACAACCGGTTCGGGCCCACGTGCCATTCGGCTCCGGCGTTGAGCATGAGGACGGTGGGTGCGGACGAGAGGTGTTCCGGCTCTGCCGAGATCCCGAACATCCGGTGTGGCCCCAGCCACACAACCCGCTCGATGAGGTCCCCGTCGGGGGAGGGGAGCGTCGCGGTGGTCCGTGAGCGGAGAGTCACCGGTGCCGCCGTGTCCGGGACCGCCGCGGCGAGCCACTCGACGATCCGAGAGATGGTCGCGGTCGGCACCTGGCGTCGGCTGGGATCGACCTCGAGCAGCAGCTCCTGGCCTTGCGCCTCGGCCTGCTCGGCGGACGAATCGAGCGCCTCGGCGAGCTCGGCCAGGGGCCTCTGGCGGGGTCGGGTGAGGAACAGGGTCCGCGAGGGCCGCCGGCCGCCGGCCGACACACCGAGGGCGCCGAGATCGGTGACGGTCGCCCGATCGAGGACGAACCCGGGAAGTTCGATACCGCCGTTGTCCACCACCGCGTCCTCGAAGTTGAGGCGGCGGAGCGCCCCCTCGGATCGGAGGAAGGCTCGACCGGGTACCGGGTCCCAGAGCACCAGCGCATCGATCGACCCGACCCGGGCGGCGGCCACCGCGGCGAGGAGGGCGCCCACCCGCATGCCGAGCAGGGACACCGGACCGCTGAAGCTGGCCCGGGCGAGTGCGACGGCAGCCTCGATGCTCTCCAGCCAGGCCGCGACCCGACCTGGGTCCGTGAGGGCCCCGGAGGAGTCGCCCGTCCCGTCGTAGTCGAAGCGGATCGCGAGGAGTCCGGCATCGGCGAGCGCCTCGGCCAGGAACTGGTAGGTGCCGTGGGTCGCGGCAAGCTCACGGGCGATCGGGGGGCAGAGCACCACCGCGCCCCGGGCCCGCCCGCCGTCGGGAACGTGCAACCACCCGAACAGGGGCCTCGCCTCGGGGCCGAACCAGGTGGGGGTCACACTCATCGGAGCTCCGACAAGACAGCGCCGGGCCAGGAACCCGGATCGAGGCCGTGGGCAGCCAGGAGCGCGATCGCGACGCGGTCGGCGCCGAATCCGACGCATGCGCTGTGGGCCACCGTGCCCGAGGCGGTCTCGATCGAAAACGCCTGGCCAAAGTGGTCCCGGTGACAGTTGCCCGACATGAGCGCGCTTGGCGGCCCGTCTTCGTGGACATGGGCCACGCCCTCGAGCTTGAGCCCCTCGTCGCGCTGGCCGGCGGCGAGCACCGCCCCGAGCCGCCCGAAGAACGGGTCGTTGGCCGGGACGATCTCGAGGTCGAGTCCCAGCCGACCGAGCATCGCCCGGCCCTCGTCGAGCCCCTCGTCGCGGAACCGCTCGACCGCGCCGGGATCGCCGACACAGACGATGTCGTGCTGGTGGAAAGCCTGCATGCGCATCGGGTCGGTGCTCGGCTCGTGGCGGAAGCAGAAGCTGCGCACGTCGTAGAAGCCGCCCCCATCGGGCACTCGGCCGGTCAGCATCGGGTACAGCCCGTGACAGCAGGCCGGCGCCAGGACCACCTCGCTCGGTCGGAGCAGGGCCGACCAATCCTCACCGGCGGAGGCGCGCCGGATGAGCTCGGCGTGGTCGCTGTCGTCGCCGTCGAAGATCTGTACGGCCCCGACGAGGTCGGGGAACGATTGGAGGTAGCCGGTCGCGTCGAACGTCGAGCGGGCGAGGAGCGGTGGGAGGTGCACGGTGGTGGCGCCCAGTCGGGTGCCCCAGAGGGCGACCAGCCGGTCGACCGAGTCGACCAGGTCCTGGAACACCGCCGAGCGTCCGTACAGGCCGTCCACTCCGGTCGCGAAGAGCAGACCGCCGGCAAGCAGCTGATCCCGGAGGTCGGTCGAACGGTCAAGCATCGTCACGGTCACTACCCACTTCACCGAGCAGCTCGGCGATGGCCGTCTCGATGGTCGAGACCGAGGAGAACGTGGACTTTCGCAGCATGGACTCGGGAAACTCGATGTCGAACTCCTCCTCGAGGCCGAGCATCAGGTTGACGCTCGCGTGCGACGTCATACCGGCTTCGAACAGATCGGTGAGGTCATCGAGCGCTCCCGGGTCCACGGCCAGGTGGGCCTGGTCGGCGACCACCTGACGGATCCGCCGGCGCAGGGTCGTCTGTTCGCTGAGGTCCGTCATGGGTCGAGCCCCTCCATTGTCGGCGGTGGCTCGGCGTCGATGGCGGACCCGCTGACCACGACGGCGGCGGCCAGGCCCGCCTCATGGGTCATGGACAGGACGAACGGCCCAAGGCCGCGCTCAACGGCCAGGCGGGCGGCGGCCCCACGGAGCCGCAGCTTGCACGCTCCCGAGGGGAGGCGGACCACCTCGATCGACCGCCAATCGGGGCGGGCGTCGTCGGGACGCAGCACCTTCAGCGTGGCCTCCTTGGCGGCGAACCGGGCGGCCAAGGCCGCCGCCGCCACCTGCGGTGGCCCCTTGCAGCAGGAGATCTCGTGCTCGGTGAAGACCCGACGGAGGTATCGATCGCCGAATCGTTTGACCGATCGGGCGACTTCCGCGATGTCCACCAGGTCGACTCCTACCGCGAGGTCGTCGGTGCTCACGCCGCCGACCCCCCGCTCGGCGCGCGCCGGCACCACCCAGCGACCCGGACCCTGGTCGACACGCCGAGGACGTGCACGCCGTTCATCGCCCCCCCTGCCCGATCGATTGGTCGACCAGCCGCAGCCTGGGCGGCCCGTCGGCGCGACCGCCTGCCGACAGCTGGGCAGCCGCCCGGCGCAGGAGCTCCTCGGCCGGCACGACGCTTCCGGTCGCCGCCGAGACCAGCGAGGACCGACTCTCGAGCGCACTCAGCGGCAGTGCGACGGGGGCCGAGAGCACTTCGACCGTGCGTTCCCACACGGGACCCAGGTCAACCTCGTAGGAGAGGTCGATCAGCACCGCGAACAACGAGGGGCCGATCCGAGCGACGAAGTCCCGGTCCCGCAGGAACTGGCTGAGTCGGCGGGCGGCGGTGAGGAGCCCAGCGGTGCGGACGTCGTTCGGCTGCGACCCGAAACAGACCTCGACGAGGATGACTCCGACCGTGCCCACCTGGGTACGTATCCGGGCCAGGCCCTCGCTGAGGCGCGCGACGAAGGCGGGCAGCGTCGGGAGGCCGGTCAGCTCATCGAGGCAGAGCAGCGCGTCGATCTGTTCCCTTGCCGGGAGCGGCGGCGGTTCCGGCGTGGGCCACACCGCCGGCCGAGACTGGGTGGTTGCGACCGGCTGGTCGATGGCAGTCGTCGGCGGTCCGGGGTGAGGGTCCGGCTCGCCGGACACATTGGAGCCCGGCGACCACCTCGCCATCGACGACCGGATCAGCGTGAGGATCCGTCCCATCTCGGCCCGCATCGAGCCCAACGAGACCAGGAGCAGTGGGCTGAGCAGCAGGAACGCCCACGGGAGCCGGACCAAGGGGAAGAGGACCGCCGGGCAGAGGACGACGGCCCAGGGCAGGATCTTGGAGTAGCTGAAGTGGAACATCCTCCGCACCACCTGGTCGGCGTAGACGAGCGCCACCAGCGCGATCAGCCAGGCCTCGCCGTAGCCGTCGATGCCGAAGTGCTTCACCAAGAACACCGCCGAGACCGCGAGCGCCGCGCTCTGGATGGCGGTCACCCCGGTGACGGTCAGGTTGCGACCGCGCGAGTAGAGGAACGTCGTCTGGATGAAGCCCGACGCCCCGAGCACAGTGGCCAGCGCGAGCAGGCTGTAGACGGGCAGAGCGCGGACCCATTCGTGGCCGAATACGACCGGCACCAACCAACGGGCCACGACCCCGAAGCAAGCGAACGGGACGGCCAGGCTGAGCAGCTGGAGGAGCGAGCCCTCCTCGATCGCGTACCGCTTCCGATGTTCGTCGCCCTCGGCCACCCGGGACATCGCGACCATGCCGAGGCGGTAGGCCCCCCGTTTGGCGAACCCGATGGTGTCGACGAGTCGCGCTCCGAATGCGACATAACCGACTCCGGTGGCGCCGAAGAACGAGCCCACTACGAGCGGGTTCACCAGGTCGCCGAGCCGGCTGATCCATTGCGCCGTCGAGTAGCTGACGCCGTGCCTCGTCATGTCCTTCATTGCCGAGATCGACCAGTCCAACCGCAGCCGGAGGCCCGAGGTCGCGAGGCTCCCGAAGAAGAGCCACGTCTGCCAGGCGAAGTACCCGGCCACGAGCGCCCATGCCTTCGCGCCCATGAACGCGAGGGGTACCGCCGTGGCGTAGAGCACCACGTCGCCTCCGAGCTCGAGCATCCCCATCAGCCGGTAGCGGAAGTCGCGTTCGATCGCGGCCTGGGCCGGTGCCCACAGCACGTTGACGGGGATCGCGAGCAAGAGCACCCGGAGGGGAAGGAGCACGCCGACCGGCCGGATCAGGCCGCCGAGCAGGAACGTGAGTCCTTCGGCCACCACGGTGGCCAGCACCGAAGATGCAAGCAGAAGCGTGAAGGCACGGTTGTACTCCCGGGGCCCGACCTCCCCCTGCATCCGGATCAGATAGACCTCGAGGCCCAGCTGGGCGAGGGTGGCGACGAACACGCCGAACGCCGCCGCCGCGCTGTAGATCCCGTAGGGACCCGGTCCGATCTCGCGCACCACGAGGACCACGCCGGCGAGCCGGATGACCATGCCGATGGCCTCCCGGCCGACGAGGTAGCCGCCGCCGCGCACCGCGAGCTGTCCCAGGGACCGCTGCTCCGTCGGTTCGGCGGTGCCCGACTCCGGGCCCTCCGAGCGAGACTTCACGTTCCTCCTAGTCCGAAGCGGGCCTGCGGCCCCGGTTCATCTCCCGGGCAGCTGGTCCGCGGCCTGGCGGAGGAGCTCCTCTGCGGTGACCGTGCTTCCCGCGCCGGCCGACGCCAAGGCAGATCGCGCCAGCACCCCGCCCGACGAAGACTCAATCCCCGCCGTCAGGGTCGCGATCGTGCGCTCACGGATGGCCTCGAGCTCGATGGATCCCGGGCGCAGGTCGACGAGCACCGCGAAGAGTGACGGGCCGATCCGGGCGACGAGGTCGCGTTCGCGCAGGTGGTTGGTCAGCCGACCGGCCACCGTCATGAGCGACGTGGTGCTGAGCGGCTGCGTCGGATCCATCGGTGCGACATCGACGACGATCAGGCCGACGGTCCCTTCGTTGTTGCGTACGTGCGCGAGCGAGGCGCTCAGCCGACCGACGAGGGTCGTGAGGGTGGCGAGCCCGGTAACCGGGTCCGGCCCGAGCAACTCGTCGAGCGCGCCGACTCCGGTGGCGACCGATGCGGGGGCAATGACCGGTGGGTCCTCGCGTGTACCGAAGGTTGAGCTCGCCGGGGCAGCAGCCTCGCCGGTCCCGAACGACATCGGCGGAGCGAAGGGCGCCTCGGGGACACCGGCCGGAGCCGGCGGCTCGAAGCGCACCGATTCGGCCGGAGGCACCGGGATCGGGGCCGCGGCCTCCACCCACTCGATCTCATCGAGGCCCAGGAACTCCCAGTCGTCCGGCCGCGGTTCGCGCCCCCCGGTCTCCCAAGGGGCGCCGGCGGTCGTCGCAGCGGCCGCCTGGTCGAGCGGGTGCTCTTCGGCGAACTCGTCGAACATGTTGGCGAACTCGTCACCGGAGGCGAACGGGTTGGGCTCGCTCGACCACGGCGCGACGATGGGCTCGGCCATCACGAAGTCGGGGGAGACCGGGGAGACCGGGGCGACCGGGGAGACCTGCTCGTAGGTGGGGGCAAAGGGCGGCGCGGTCGGCTCCTCGGGCGCAGTCGTGACCGCGGCCTGGCGCTCGAAGCCGAGCGAGCCCTCGAGCACCTGTTGGCGCGCCCGCAAGTACGACGTCAGCCGGACGGCAAGGTTGCCGAGCAGGTTCAGCTGGTCCTGCTCGAAGTGGCCGGCCAGCGGCTCGGCGACGCAGAGGAGCCCCCAGGGGTGCTCGGGCGCCTCGGGGTCGCTGAGCGCCGCCGCCGCGAGCTTGATGTGGTGTCCCTGTCCGGTCCACATCCCCTTGAGGACCCGTCCGCTGCGGACGAGCACGCTCCCGCCGGTCAGGTGCGGGTCCTCCCAGGTCTGCCTGACGAGCTCATCGATCGCGTCGACCGACCAGGTGGGGTCGGCCGCGAGCGTCGGGAACGTGGCGATGGCGAAGCCACCGTCGGACTTGCGCAGGGCGGCGAAGGCCAGGGAGACGCCGCACTGGGTCTTGGCCATCCGCAGGAGATGGCCCACCCCGCCGTGTGCTCCGTTGGTGCTGCCGTGGTCGTCGGTCATCGTGGTCGACACGCTCCTGCTCCCTTTGTGGGCCCCGGGGGAGGGCCCGCCGCACCTGGTGTGCCCCCGGACCTTCTCGGCACGGGAGCGGCGAACTTTCGGTGCCAGCGTACGGAACCGGCGTCCCGGCGCCGTCTACCCCCTGTCCCAGGCACGGCCGAGCCTCGCCGGTGGCGGCGAACGGGGCGCGGATCGTCCCGCGCCGCCGGCCCCCGTGCCGCCCACCTACATTGCGACCCGAGGAAGGGTGACCACGATGGTGACGGCGGGGGACGGGCGGGACGACGGTCGCCTGCTCTTGTGGTGGACGCCGCTCGACCTCTCCGCCACCGCACTGCGGGAGGCAGGCGAGTGCCTCACGACCGAGGAGCTCCGACGGGCGGAACGGTACGCCCAGGCCAAGGACCGGGACCGGTTCGTGGCCGCCCGGGCCGGTCTCCGTCGCGTCCTGGCCCGCCAGCTCGGCTGTCCACCTGCCCAGGTCCGCATCGAAGTGGCGGAAGGGGGCAAGCCCCACCTTGCCGGCTCCGACCTCAGGTTCAACGCCTCCCGGAGCGGGGACAAGGCCCTCTACGCGACCAGCTGGACGACCGAGGTGGGGGTCGACCTCGAGCGGATTCGCCCCGACGTCGACGTGGACGGCCTCGCCCGCCGGTTCTTCACCGAAAAGGAACGGCGAGCCCTCGCCTCCCGAACGGGTGAGGAGCGCCTGGTAGCCGCGTTCGAGTGCTGGACCCGCAAGGAGGCCTACGTGAAGGGTGTCGGGGCCGGCCTGCGGCTGCCGCTCAAGGAACTCGACGTGTGGTCGGGCCGGGATGAGCCAACCACGGTGGGTGGTTGGCTCATCCACCAGGTCCAGGTGTCGGCCGCATTTGCGGCGGCGGTGGCCGGGGAGTCGCTGGCCGACTGGGTGCCGGCCGCCCTACGAGCCGCCTGACCAGGGCTTTCTCCGAACCAGGACCCCGTCCCAGGCTGGGACAAGAGGCAGACGGTCGAGGGACGCCCGCTTCGTACCCTGCTGGCATCGGACCCTTCAGGGGTCCCGTGTCGGAGGGAAGAAGCCTGATGAACGCCGTTGTGATGGGCCCCACGGTGGTCGACCTGGTGGACGAGGTCGCGGCCACGACGCCCGGTCGCCTCGCCGTCCACGGCTCGGACGCGACCCTCAGCTATGCCGAGCTTCGGGCGCGGGCCCAGGGCCTGGCCGGGCTGCTGGCGGCCCGCGGCGTGCGCCCGGGCGACCTGGTCGGGCTCTGTGTCGAGCGGTCGGCCGCCCTGGTGGTCGGGGCCCTCGGCATCCTCATGGCCGGTGCCGGGTACGTGGCGATCGACCCGGCCTACCCCGACGACCGGATCGACTGGATGCTCGAGGACTCCCGGGCCGCGGCGGTGGTCTGTGACGGCGCGACCGAACGCCGGGTCGGACGCGATGCGATCGTGCTCGGTCCGGGCGGTCGGACGGGCGCCCCCCAGGCGGCTCCCGAGTGCTTCATGCGTCCGACGCCGGCCGACGCCGCCTATGTCGTCTACACCTCCGGATCGACCGGTCAGCCGAAAGGCGTGCTCGTCGACCACGCCGCACTGTCCAACCTCGTCACGTGGCACCGCAACGCGTTCGCGCTGGGCGCCGATGACCGGTGCACCCAGGTGGCCAGCCCCGGCTTCGACGCCGTCATCTGGGAGGTGTGGCCCACGCTGGCCGCCGGGGCCTCGCTGCATGTGGTCCCGGCCGAGCTCCGCCGCGACCCGGTCGGTCTGCGCGACTGGCTGCTGGCCAAGGGCATCACGGTGACCTTCATCCCCACCGCCGTGGCCGAGGGGATGGTCCAGCTGTCGTGGCCCACCGACGCAGCGTTGCGGTTCGTGCTGACCGGGGGTGACGCGCTCGGTTCGCGCCCGCCGCGGGGCCTCCCCTTCACGCTCGTCAACAACTACGGCCTGAGCGAGACCGCCGTCGTCGCCACATCGGGCGCGGTCGACCCGGACGGAGACGGACCACCCTCCATCGGCCGCCCGATCGCGGGGATCGAGGCGCGCGTGCTCGACGAGCGCGGCGAGCCGGTCCCGCCGGGCACGGTGGGAGAGCTCGTGATCGGCGGGGTTGCGGTGGCCCTCGGCTACCTCCACCGCCCCGCGCTCACGGCCGAGCGGTTCTCGACCGACGGCACCACTCGGCGCTATCGCACCGGTGACCTCGTCCGGGAGCGGCCCGACGGCGGGTTCGACTTCATCGGCCGTCTCGACGACCAGCTCAGCATCCGGGGCTTCCGGGTCGAGCCGGGCGAGGTGGTGGCCGCGCTCAACGCGCACCCGGCCGTCGAGGCCAGCGTGATCGTGGGCGTCGGACCGACGAGCGCCCAGCGGACCCTGGCCGCGTACGTGGTCGCCGGCGGCGAGCGACGGCCGGACCCCGGCGAGCTGGCCCAGTTTCTTCGCGCCTCGCTCCCCGAGTACCTGGTGCCGAGCCGCTTCGTCTGGCTGGACCGCCTACCGCTGAACGCGCACGGCAAGGTCGACCGGGCCGCGCTCCCGCCGCTCACCGACGACGTCGTCGCCGGTGTCCCGGGACCCCGGGGGGATCACGGTCCACGCACCCCGGTCGAGGTCACAATCGCGTCGGTGCTGAGCGAGCTGCTCGACGTCGCCGAGATCGGCGTGGACGAGAACTTCTTCCTCCTCGGTGGGCACTCGATGCTCGGCGCCCAGCTGATCGTCCGGTTGGAGAACCTCTTCGACGTGGAGCTCAGCCTGCGATACCTGTTCGACCATCCCACGCTGGGCGAGATCGCCGCCGGTGTCGAGCTCCAGATGGCCGGAGCCAGGGTCGGGACCCGAGCCGGGTGAGCAGCCGAAGCGTCGAGGCCGCCGCCCCGCCGAGCCTCTACCACCTCCTCGACCCCGAGGTCCTGGCCAACCCGTACCCGCTGTACCGGCGCCTGCGCGAGGAGGCGCCCGTCCACTGGGACCCATACCTGCACGCATGGGTGGTCACCCGCTACGAGGACGTGGCGGAGGTCCTCCACCATTTCAGGGCCGACCGCACCCCGACGCCCGAGCGACTCCATGAGCTCGGGATGGGCGAGATCACCCCCATCGCGAAGGTCATGGTGGAACAGATGCTCTTCCTCGACCCGCCGAAGCACGGACGGGTCCGCCGGCTCGCCTCGGTCGCCTTCACCCCCCGGCGCGTGGCGGTGCTGCGCGAGCACATCACCAGCATCGCGGGCTCCCTCGTCGACGACCTGGTCGGATGCGACCGCTTCGACGTGATGGCCGCGCTCGCCAACCCGCTCCCGGCCATCGTGACCGCCGAGATGCTGGGCGTGCCCACCTCGGACCACCACCTGCTGAAGGGGTGGTCCCAGGACTTCGCCGAGATGCTGGGCAACTTCCAGCACAACCCGGGCCGAGCCCGCAAGACCCTGAAGAGCGTGGAGGAGATGACCGCCTACTTCCACGAGGCGGTCGCCCGCGAGGCCGTCCGACCGACCGGGGGGCTCATCAACGCCCTCGCCACCGCCGAGGTCGAGGGCGACCGGCTGAGCGAGTCCGAGGTGGTCGCAAACGTCATCGTCACCATGGTCGGGGGGCAGGAGACCACCACCAACCTGATCGGCAACGGGCTGCTCACGCTCCTGCGCCAGCCCGACGAGCTGGCGCGGTTGCGGGCTCATCCCGACCTCCTGGGGAACGCCGTCGAGGAGCTTCTCCGCTACGAGAGCCCGAGCCAGCTCACGGCCCGCATCGCCCCGGCCGGGGCGCGGCTGGGCGGCGTCGACATCCCCGAGGGGGCGGCGGTCATGGCGGTGATGGGGGCGGCCAACCGGGACCCGGAACGCTTCGCGGACCCCGACCGTCTCGACCTCGCTCGTGTCGACAACCGGCACCTCGCGTTCGGCTGGGCGGCCCACTTCTGCTTCGGGGCGCCGCTCGCGCGACTCGAGGGGCAGATCGCATTCCAGACGTTGCTGGATCGGTTCCCTAGACTGACCCTCTCCGATGAGCTGGTTTCGTGGCGACCCAACCTCGGCCTGCGGGGCCTAACGGAGCTGCAGGTCCTCGCCTCCTGACCGGGGCCGGGGACGTCGGCCCGATGCCGCCGCCGATCTCGGTGGCCCAGGAGGCCATGTGGTACGCGGGGCGGCTCGCACCGAACCGCCTCAGCTACCACGAGATCGTCGTCATCCGCAAGGACGGCGAGCTCGACCCGCGAGCGTTCCGGAGGGCCTTCGCCGAGATCCTGCGGCGACACGCGGCCTGGCGGACGACATTCGACGTCGTCGGCGGGGAACCGATCCAGGTGGTCCACGAGGTGCCAAATCTCGAGCTCCCAGTTCTCGACCTCAGCCACATCGAAGAGGACGCCGCCGAGCGGCGTTGCGTGGAACTCGTCACCGAGGTGGTCCGGACCCCCTACGACCTGCGCCGTGGCCCGCTCCTACGGGCTCGCTTGATCAAGGTGGCCCGGGACCGCCACCGGTTGTATCTGGCCATGCACCACCTGATCTTCGACGTGGTCAGCATCTACCGGGTGGTGCTGCCCGAACTCGTCGCCCTCTACGACGCCTTCCGCGACGGTCGGCCGTCGCCGTTGGCCGAGCCGGCGGTCACCTACGCCGATTACGCCCGCTGGGAGCAGGAGTGGATCGAGAGCGACCGGGCCCGGAGCCGGCTCGAGTACTGGCGCGGCCGCCTCGACGGCGTCCCGTTCCTCGGGCTGCCAATCGACCGACGTAGGTCGGTCACCCCCGAGTTCAGGGCCGCCTTCCTGCCGCTGACCATCCCGGCGGCGACCGTGGCCGAGCTCCGTTCGGTCGCCCAACGGAGTGGTGCGACCCTGTTCCAGATCCTGGCGACGGCGTGGGCGGTCCTGCTCGCTGGGCACTCGGGTTCCGACGACGTGACCTTCTCGACGGCCGCCGACCTCCGTCAGCGCCCCGAGTTCGAGTCGGTTGTCGGTTGTGCCCTGACGCCGCTCGTGTTCCGGGTGGACCTCCGAGGCGATCCGCCGTTCACCGAGCTCGTCGTCCGGGTCCGCAACGAGGTCTTGGACGCGCTCGACAATCTGCTCCCGTTCGAGCGGGTGGTCCGTGAACTGGAGCCGGACACCGTGGCCGGTGCCAACCCGATCTACCAGACGATGATCGTTCTTGAACCGCCGATCCACCCGCTCGACCCGTCGTGGTCGGTCCACCTGATGGAGAGCGCCATCAGCGACGCCGTCGGGGCGGGCAAGCTCGACCTCGAGCTCAGCCTCGACGAACGGCCCGAGGGGTTCATCGAAGGTCGCCTCATCTTCGACCCCGAGCTGTTCGCGCCCCCGAGTGCTGAGGCGGTGGTCGACCACCTGCTCGGGATCCTTGGGTCGGTGGCCGCCGATCCCGAGCTCAGCGCGTCGGCCCTCCGGGTCTCCTCCGGTGAGGACCGGCGCCGGCTCGTCGAGTGGAACGCCACCGAGACGCAGCGCCCCTTCGCCACGTTGGGCGAGCTCGTCGAGGCCCAGGCGGAACGGACGCCGACGGCGGCGGCGGTGTCGGACCGCGAACAGACCTTCACCTACCGGGAGCTCCTCACCCGAGCGGAGCGGACGGCCCGGCGCCTCCAGGCGGCCGGCCTCGGCCCCGGAGACGTCATCGCCTTTTGTGCCGAGCCGAGCGCTGTCCTCGTCGCCGATGTGCTCGGCACCCTTCATGCCGGCGCGGCCTACCTCCTGCTCGATCCCACGCGCCCGGACGACGAGCTCGATCACATGGTGACGGAGGCGGCGGCGTCGGCGGTCTACGCGGGGCCCCACCACGCCGGACGCCTGGCCGGTCAGACCACTCCGCTCCTGACGCTGGCCGACACCGCCAACGGCTCGGCCGATCTGCCGATCCGGGTGGGCGCGGACGCCGACCCGACGTTGTGTGTGCAGTTCGGGGTGGGCGAGCGACCGGTCGCGACAGCAATCCACCATGGGGCCGCCGCGAACTGCGCGGCCGCGCTCGCCGACCAGCTCGGGATCACGTCCTCCGACACGGTCCTGGTGCTCCCCGGGACCCTCTACCGGGCCGCCTCCTTCGAGCTCTGGTTGGGGCTCCACGTGGGGGCGAGGGTCGTGCTGGCCGGACGCGCCGACGCCGCCGACGGCCGCGCCTTGAGCCGACTCATCTCGCAAGAGCGCGTGTCCTTCGTGCACGCGTCACCGGCCGAATGGGCGACGGTGCTCGAGACCGGGCTCCGGCCGGCCCGCGGGCTCGTCGCCTTGAGCGGCGGGGGAACGCTCGACGGCGACCTTGCGGAGCGGATCCTCACCCGGGCGCGGGTGCTCTACCACGGGTATGGCTCCCCGGAGACCTCGGGCTACGCACTGGTGGGACGGGTCGACCCGGGGCGCCCGGTGACCGTCGGCCGACCGATCGCCAACATGCGCGCGCACGTGGTCAACCGTGACCTCCAGCCGGTCTCGATTGGCATCGTGGGCCAACTGGTTCTGGCCGGCACGGGGATCGCTCGCCCCGCACAGGGCCGTGGGGCCCTGCCCGTCGTCGGGTTCTGCGAAGAGCCGGACGGCACGGGACCTGCGTTCGCGACGAGCCAACGGGCCCGTTGGCGGGTCGACGGTCGGATCGAAATTCCTTAGCGGTTCCGGACCGAAGGTCCAGGCGTGCTCTTGGTGAACTTCATCTTCCGAGGTCCCGGTAGCGCTTCTCGGTGGCCGCCTTCTGGGGGCGCCACACGTCCTCGTTCTCCTCGTACCAACGGATCGTCTGGGCCAATCCCTCGGCCATGTCGGTGTACCGGGGCCGCCATCCGAGCTCGGCCTCCAGCTTGCTCGGGTCGACCGCGTACCGCAGGTCGTGACCGGGTCGGTCGTCGACCTCGTCGTACCAGTCCGCCGGGCGCCCCATCAACTGGAGGATGAGTTCGAGGACCTCACGGTTGCTGCGCTCCCCGTGGGCCCCGATCATGTACGTCTCGCCCAGGCGCCCGGATTCGAGGATGGCCAGGAGCGCGTCGTTGTGGTCGTCGACGTGGATCCAGTCCCGGACATTGCGGCCGCGCCCATACAGCTTCGGCTTGCTCCCCTCCAAGATGTTGGTGATCTGTCGCGGGACGAACTTCTCGACGTGTTGATACGGGCCGTAGTTGTTGGAGCAGTTGGAGATGGTCGATCGCACCCCGAAGGACCGGACCCAGGCCCGGACCATCAGATCGGCCCCCGCCTTGGTGGACGAGTAGGGACTGGACGGGTTGTAGGAGGTTCCCTCGGAGAACTTGGAGGGGTCGTCCAGCTCGAGATCACCGAAGACCTCGTCGGTCGAGACGTGGTGGAGGTGCTTGCCGTGGGCGCGGACGGCTTCGAGCACGGTATAGGTGCCCACCAGGTTCGTCTCCACGAACGGCCACGGCCCGGCGAGGGAGTTGTCGTTGTGCGACTCGGCCGCGAAGTGCACGACGACGTCCGCCGCCGCGACCAGCCGATCGACGAGCGCGGCGTCGGTGACGTTGCCCCGCACGAACTCGATGTCCTCGCAGACCGGGGACAGGTTGGCCTCATTCCCGGCATAGGTCAGCAGGTCGAGGACCGTGACCCGCCACTGCGGACGATGGGCCACGACCCGGTGGACGAAGTTCGAACCGATGAAGCCGGCGCCACCGGTGACCAGCAGGTCCACGGCCCGGCCGTCGGACGCCGGCGGGCCGGTCACCACGAGCTCCGAACGCCGACGGCGCCACGGGCGGGAGGTTCGAGGGGATTCGACACCCGGTGGCCGTCGCTCACTAGCCGTCGAGAGAGCGCTTGGGCAGATCGAGCGCGCTGAGCCAGCGATCCTGCCACGCATCGAACGAGTACGAGCTCTCGACCACCTCTCGGGCCCGCTGGCCGCCGACCCGGCGCTCGCCGGCCGACGCGTGCAGCACCGCGGTCAGCTGGTCGATCCATTCCGCCTCGTCGGTCGCCGGGCGACCCCCGAGGGCCGTGGTCACGGTCTCGTTGGTGCCCACCGGGGATGCCACGAAGGGCAGGCCGGCGGCACCGTACTGCAGCAGCTTGTAGGCGGACTTCCCGGCGCTGAAGCGGTCGTCGGTGAGCGGACCCAGTCCCACGTCGAACTCGGCCAGCTGTTGCTCGGCCCGGCCCTCGCGCCATTGGACGCGATCGGTCATGGACTCGAGCGGACCCTCCAACCGTGCCCCGGCGTCACCGATGATGGTCAGACGAGCCCCGGTCTTTCCGTGCACCGCCAGGAGGGCTCCTTCGATCGCCCGTAGGTAGTTCTCGCTGCTCGGCGATCCGATCCACACCAGCCGGGGCGGATCGCCGAGCTCGTAGTCGCCCTTCACCCGGTAGATCTGCGGTTCCACGCAACTCGGGATCACCACGACGTCGCGCGCGTACTGGCTGGACCAGTCGGCCAGATAGTCGTTCCCGGCGATCACCCGATCGGCGCGCTTTACGCTCCGCATGCACTTGTCCGCACTCGATCGAAGCAGGTTGCCAGGGTTGCTCGGACGCCCGGTGTCCCAGAGAAGTCCGTCATCGAAGTCGTAGACGCCGCATTCGGCCGAACCCAACAGCCGCTCCTCGAGACCGCCGTGCCCGAACGGACTGGCTTGGCGGAAGACGAGCAGCGTTCGCAGCTTCTGGCCGACCAGGCTCCGGACCGCCCGCTCGGCGGCGAGCGTCGCCATCGGCCGCGTGAGGAGGGTCTTCGGGGAGTTCACGTTGGTGCCGATGTAGGAGTAGACGGTGGCGTCGGGCACGAGCCGCTCGACCCATTCGAAGATGCGGACACGGGCGCCGGCGCCCCCGCGGCCGTAGGTGGCCACCGCGGTCAGTTCGCTCATGACGGGTGGATCCTCGTTTCCTCGACGGGCGAGAGGCAGGGCCGCGGTTCGGGGTGGCCCGCGCGGCTCTCCGAGCGCGATCGGCACACCCCGGGGGTCAGCGGCCTGCTCTCCCGAGCCCTCTGCCCCTGTTCGTCCCGAGGAGGCAAGATCGAGGAATGGCCGACCCACGTGACCTCGGTCGGGTGTTCGACGAGGTGCCCGAGATCTACGACCGGGTGCGACCGACCTACCCCGACGAGCTGTTCGCCGACCTCGTCGCCCTCACCGGTCTCGACGAGCGGTGCGCGGTGCTCGAGGTCGGGTGCGGCACCGGGCAGGCGACGCGCGCACTGGCGGCGCTCGGGTCCTCGGTGACCGCCGTCGAGGCCGGCGCCGGCCTGGCGGCAGTGGCGCGCCGTCGGCTCGCCGACTGCCCCAACGTGCGGATCGAAACGTCGAGGTTCGAGGACTGGGACGACGGCGGGCGGCGCTTCGATCTCCTCGTGGCGGCGTCCTCGTGGCACTGGGTCGACCCGTCGGTCGGCTGGCGCCACGCGCATGACGTGCTCCGACCGAAGGGGTGGATGGCGCTGCTCGGCAACGTGGTCGTCCGCCGGCCGGGTGAGCCGGAGGTGTACGCCGAGACCGCCGACCTCCACGAGCGCTACGCGCCGGGCAATCCGAGCTGGGGCCACCCGCCGACCGAGGACGAGGTCCGCGCGCAGCCGGTCGGGGACTGGGGATTGGTCACGAACCCCGAGAGTGGGTTCGGCCCGACCGTGGTCCGGTGGTACCCGACGGTCCAGTGGTTTGACGGGGACGGCTTCGCGGACCTGCTCCGGTCGACCTCGCTGTACCGGGCCATCGACCCGGGGGTCCGCGAGCCCCTCATCGACGCGGTCGCCGAGCGCATTCGCACGCGGATGGGCGATCGGGCGCCCCGCCGCTACCTGAGCGTCCTGCGTCTCGGGCCGCGCGAGTGACCGGGCCACCTAGGCGGGGACGGCCTTCGCGAGGGGAGCCACCGCGCCGGCCTCGGCGACGTCCTTCAGCGTCTGGGCGGCCCGCGGGAAGTCCCCACCGGTCACTGCCCAGGAGCCGTAGTCCCAGGTCACCGCGGCGAACAGGTGTTCTTTGTCTGCCCACCGGAGGAACTGGCTGACGTAGGTGGCGTTGTCGCCCCCGCCGGCGGCCGAGGTGGGCACGACGCCCCACTTGGCGATCATGAGGGGCTTGTGGTGCTGGAGCGAGAAGGTCGCGAACCAGTTCGGCCCGTAGGCGGAGGAGGCGAGCGTGGGCCACGACGTCCCGGACCCGGCCGAGGCCAGGTCGAAGGCGTCGGTGGCCACCACGTCGACGTACGCGTTGCCGGGGTAGAGGGC